>Ga0307507_10000162_pt1 | contig 119654 bp, 56 predicted proteins | sample 7_EM_MG_FD_207223 | JGI IMG/M metagenome (GOLD analysis project Ga0307507, IMG submission 207223) | Populus trichocarpa ectomycorrhiza microbial communities from riparian zone in the Pacific Northwest, United States - 7_EM | ecosystem: Host-associated > Plants > Roots > Unclassified | place...
CCAGGACCGCTACTCGAATCCTATTCTGCTCCGTGCACGTGTCGACCAAGCAACCAAACTAACGATATATACCCTTTCTTCCCGTTTCCTTACCTTCTCTCCTCACGCAACGTCTTGACTTCATCACGCAGTTCATATACATAGCTTAATAATATCTACTTCGCTATATATTATCACCGCTTGTACTCGCTCCGTGACAGGTTAAAAGGCTTTCTAAAATAGATTATATAATTTATATAGGGGTTTATAGGCCAAAAAGAAACATTATTAGTCTTTTACGGATACTAGAGCCTCTCTATTATAGTTACAATAGAAATACTATAAGGCTTACCCCTCTCGCCTATACTCTTCCTCTTCTTTATAAGCAACTTACTTAAAGCCTTTAAAGAAGGGGTGACCTAGGCAATAGGCTTTATTAATAATATAAACCTAATTATATACGGCCTAATAGCTATAGAAAACTATAGGACACTAGAGAAAGCCTATAATACCTATATAGAATAGGTGAGACAATATAGGGTCTAATTCTCACTAGAGAAGTGGTGTTATCAGTATTGAATATTGAACGTTCAATATCAATATCAATACGATATGTTCAATCCATACCGTAACCGAACGACCCCTAATACTCATTCCTTGTATTATGTGTTACCTAAATTGACTAACTTTTCATTCAGATCTAATTTTTGGTTCGGCACTAGTCGTCAATTTAGCACTTCACTCGCTCCTTCATAAAGGCCTTGTCGGCTCTTACATTCAAGGGAAAATGCTGCTCGGCGTATGTCCTGTAAGTGATCTACCCCCAGCCCTAACTGATCCCCGCTAATATCGTTCCATTAGATATTCGACGGTCTCCCGCAGCTGGAATGGGGTTCTTCTCTCAGGTTTTTCTTTAATCCGTCAACCCCCGCTCCTTAGGTAGGTTGTGGTGGGGGCTCCGAGGATCTCGGGCGTAGGATGAGGCCGTTGTGTTGGTCCTACCTCGTGGGAGAAGTTGCCACTTGGACCTACCCAAACTGTATATTAGTATATTGGGCCTTTTTTTTTTAATTCTTGGGTAGACTGCAGCACATCGACCTATGGGCATGTGAAAGTCAAGTGTTATGGAGCAGGTACTGTTCGACGAGTGAGTAGGAATGTGAACATACAGGAAGGATTTAGAGCGCAGTTGATGCCTGCACCTCCAAAGTCCTGGCTGAGACTAAAGAAAGGGAAAATCCTCGACAAATATGAAGATATCAACTTACAGTAGGATGTATGGGGATACGAAAAAGGTGATTAATTGTCTACGGCCTTTGCTAAGGCAATTAGTATTAGAACTTTCACAAGCAAGCAATCATGGGTCATTAGAAGTGAGCATCGAGTAAGGTTAAGGTGGATGCAGCATATCAAGGTGCTGATTAATTTCTCGCTCTGCTACTGGTAAATCACACACGGGACACGTAACAAGAGACTTCTTTACAAAGGACAGTGTACCATCATTGGTTTCATTTCGCCGTCGTTTCAGGCTGCTGCTACCATTTGATGACGGTTTGGAAACCTCCACCGCCCCCTTGGTAGCTGGCTTCTTGGGGGTGTTAGTGGTCAAGGATTTCTCTGAAGAGGTTTTATCCCCTTCTTTGACTTTGACCCACCCATCAATCTTATTCCTTTGCCTCCCTGCCCTTGCCTTTGCACTCAAAGACTTCAATTGCTCCTTCGTAAGCTGTGGCTCTGCAATTTTTGTGTAGGTTCCCCCGCATTCTTCTTCGTGCTTCTTCCACCAGGTGTCGCTCTTTCCCGGGGCGCGATTCATGCTTCGTTTTACGAGACCGAAGAAAGGAGCTTTCTGCCGGCAGGGGCCATCACACTGCCAGACATGTGTCCGGTAGCTGTCCACTTCGTCATGGAAAGTGTGGAAGATGGTAACATGGTACTCGCCGTGGCTATTGATTGCATCGGCAAGAAGCTGGAAGCCGGCACCGTGGCCAGTACCATCATCTCCTCTCGCATGCCGCCAGGAGGTAATGAGAAAGAAATAGGCGTGGATAGCTTCATGGAGTAGCGTGTCTATTGTGTCCTCTCGGGGACGGAACTTAAGGAGAGGTTCGGAGAGCTTGATGCGAATGCGGCGGTAATTTCCGTCGTCATCTTTGGAAAGCTCACAGGTACCAGCACAGCTTTCAAAGCCTTTGTTAGTAACATGCTCTTATGTTCGGCATGCCGCGGGATTAAGGGAGAAATACAGTGTCAATCGTGGGGACCACGAGACCTCAACTTGGGAAAGAAGGAGATTACGGAAGTACAGCACATTGTAGAACCCAAATAATTTGTGTATGTCTACGAAAGGACCCGTGTCTTCGCCGTGTAGAATTTCGTGGATAGACGCCTGTGCCGCTTTCTGCTCCTCCGACAGGGGATCTAGGGTTGCAATAGCTTGGAGGGCTGCATCTTCATCGGTGAGTGGCATGGTGGCGGACTTCTACACCTAGTTCACAGGGTTGAACACAGCATTTGTGGTAGTCGTGGCCTCATGTATTTCGGGAGTCGGAGAACCATAATTAGCATCAGGGCGTTGGGGTGGAGGAGAGTGTGGCTTTTAAAGGTGGCTGTTTAAGCCTAACCCAGGGGGGAGGCGAGGGGGGCTTTCGCGGGCAAGTGTTGACGATATCGAGACTCGTCACGCTCGTCACTGGCTCCGACACCCAATACATTTCCCCCCACGCCTCCTTTGCGCAGGACTGCATTCTATAATCTCCCCCAAGTTGTGAGGAACCTTCTCGTCGCTCTCTCTCGTAGCTTCATCTTCGTTTGGCGATTTTCTTGCATATAAGCAGCGGCCTATCCCTGCCCTCATGACGCAAGATTGCATGCCCACATGTCTACCTGCTAGACCAGTCGACCCATCAAACGGCAATCCTTCATAGACACTGCAACTACAACATCTATATTCCAGGGTTTTCACCACGCTCCCCGAATGCGTGGTGCCAGCGGCGAAAGATAGTCAGACGTGCTGGACATGGATACTGCCAGCGCTGCGGAACTTGTTCGCACATCGTCTCAAAATTCCGCGTCGAGTCGCAAGAGCAGTACTGCGAAGGTCAAACCACAGAAACGCACGTCAAGCAATTCGCTCAAGCGCACCCCTTCGCCTGCCGCAGATACTAAGAGCTTCACTTCTTTTCCTTCCCTCTCTCCAACATCAGATACCTCGCCTGTACAATCGCGTGTTAATGGCTGGTTTCGGTCCGCTGTGGGGGAATCTGGAAACAAGCCAAATGCTGCAGGTACCGCGAACAAGCCTGCCACGGCGGACACGCTGAGTGAACCTGTGGCTCCAACAGTGCGAAAAGTTTCAAAAACGACACAGTCCATAGTAGGCAGCTTAATTGCCTCAACGCTATCAGCAAACAATCGGACCGCTCTTTTTGACGACACGCCGCAAGAGCCAGGTAAAGTACCGGGGAATCTCCACCATGCAAGCGACCAAAATATCGAACACACTTTGGAGCGTGTTGGGCCTGTTAAATTGGTCAAGCAGATGGCGGCGGATTTGGCACAACGAGACGCACAGATGACTGCATTGAGACACAAGACGGAAGAGAGGGAAAGGATATTAAGGAAGATGCTGCAGGAATGCGAAGTCTCCAATATGGACATTGAAAGTCGTCTTCGCGAGTTAGATCGAAGTACGGAGCAGCGTATCACCAATGGGGATCGTACAGCAAGGGCGAAGAAGAGGGCCGTTGAGAGTGGGGTGGCTGGGACATATCCTGATGACTCTATTGACCAGAGGCTTGCTCGAGCTATGGAGGATGATGTGTCAGACTATGCTGAAATGATGGGTGTCACGGGCAATGCACCTTTGCACGGACAAGCTTTTCCTGATTTCGACGCTGAATCCATCAACTCGCTTCCAGAAATACCAACAGAGATCGTGCGTAATTGGAAGACTTATCTCTGGAGTGGAACAAGCAAAAAGAGCAGTAGAGCGCCTAGTATCTCTAGCAAATTCGACAACGATGCAGAAGTTCAGACACGGTCGAGGGCTTCGAGTGGAGCAAGGCTGCCACGCAAAGCCATTAATTCTGATACTTTCGTACCTCCGACATCAGGTGCGGACAAGAATGCGAGTGCGGTACCCATACTCCGGCGCCTTCAAAGCCAAGACCGAGACCACTCAAATGCTTCCTCTCGGAGATCATCTGTGTCGGTCACGTCTTGGGCACTGAAATTAGTTGCTAGCAACAATCAGGTGAATCGAGTAGGTGACAAACAAAATGCTGTACGCGGTCGAGCAGCTATAGTGGCAGATGCATCTGGATCTGGCCGCACCCCATCTATGGATTCTATGAGAACATCTAATTCCGCTAGCAAGGTGCCTCCAACAACTGTAAATGGGCGCGGGCGTGCTCCGCGAAGCTCTTTAGGACCTAATGCGACTATAAAGAACGTATCTCCTGAGAGCCTGCGGAGCGCAAATGCGGCCTTGGGCCCTACGAGCCCACGCTCACTAGACAGGAATTTGAGCAACCTTGGACCTGTGGAAATGGACACAATATTACCAGAGGATTCTCGACCACCGACACTTTTGCAACATCACAGTAACTTCAGCCAGAGCACCGAGTTTCTAACTGATAGATTTGGATTTATCTATGACCAGAGGCGAAAGAAGAGGCAAAGCGAGGCCGCAGCCGCTCTTGCAAAGCAGAAGCGTAGTAGTAACGTTGAATCCTTAGGGGACGCAAGATCCGTATTAAGCGCTATTGGACACGGAGAGGATGTTAAAACTCCTACCGAATCACAAGAGGGGTCTAGGTCTGTCTCGAGACCCGGAAGCGCAAATTCGTCTATAGAGGAGCAGACTGGGACGCAGCCTGGAAAAAGGTGGCAGGACTTCCTGAAGTTGGCAACGTTCCCTACTGAACTTCTCTCCCACACACCCTCTGCAGCTCCAATCACTGCGGTCGACTCGATCGAGGTTGAACCTGTTGCAAAACCTGCTCAGGTCATCATCGCGAAGCGTGGATCCCTACCTTTAGCTAGCACCAACCCACTGCCGTCACCTTCACGTATTGTTTCTGGAAATGCAGAATTTGCCACTGCCACTCCGTCAGTTTTTGTTGACCCCACAAGCCCGATCAATCCGCAGCATCACCAGCCTGATCCAGTCAAAACTTTACTCGAGCAGCTTACGGAATTGCACGATTCTCTACAGAGAGACAAAACTATCAAATGGAACGAATTCCTTCGCAAAGTTCGGGCAGAACGTAAGCGTGAGGGCGAGGCCGCCACAGCTATCGAAGGCCGTCCTAATAACCTTATGATGCCAGAAGCCTTTCTCGCTGATGGCGAGCTTGTTGGAGTTGCTGGCCTGGGCAACAAAGGAAAAGTTGGGCGAGCAAAATGGAAAGAATTCAAACAGCTTGTCCTTGGTGGCATTCCCGTCGCGTATCGGGCGAAGATATGGGCTGAATGTAGCGGTGCCTCTGCCCTGCGTGTTCCAGGCTACTACGACGATTTAGTTAGTAATGGTGTTGACAACCCAAGCATTGTTGCTCAGATCCAGATGGACATCACTCGTACCCTGACCGACAACATCTTCTTTCGTCGAGGACCGGGTGTTCACAAACTCAATGAAGTTCTTCTTGCCTACTCACGTCACAATCCGGAAGTCGGATACTGCCAGGGAATGAACCTGATTACTGCCTGCCTCCTTCTCATCATGCCAACCGCTGAGGACGCGTTTTGGGTCCTTGCCACCATGATTGAGAACATCCTTCCGCAGAAGTACTACGACCAACATCTTCTCACCTCTCGCGCAGATCAAACTGTCCTCCGGGAATATGTTGTTGAACTTCTTCCAAAGCTTTCTGCGCATCTTGATGCCCTCGACATTGAACTTGAAGCTCTCACCTTCCAATGGTTTCTCTCTGTCTTCACCGATTGCTTGTCTGCCGAAGCACTATTTCGCGTCTGGGATGTTGTGCTGTGCATGCATGACGGGTCAACCTTCCTGTTCCAAGTGGCGCTGGCGTTGCTCAAGCTTAATGAACAAGCGCTCAAAGAGTGTGACACTGCGGCTGGTGTTTACCATTATATCAATCATCAGATGACGAATCATGCGATTAGCATTGATGGATTGATCCGAGCTAGTGATGCACTAAAGAAGGTTATTAAACGGGGGGATGTCGAAGAGCGCAGGGAGAAAGCTGTAGAAAGAGAGCAGGAGATAATGCGGCAGAGGGAGGAGGTGAGGAGGGAACGGAAAAGGAAGGCGAAGCTGAGAGCTGCCGAAGAGCTGACAAGAGTAGTCGAGGCAGCACCTGAGGCAGCAGCTTCTCAGCGAAACTCGCCTCTCCGCACACCGTTGTCCACTGCCTCAAACGGCAGTGGGGAACTTGATGAGGAACTCAATCAGTCACTAGAGGAAATGCAGATTCGGACGCCTCTGCCAATTGAGGAGGAATCAATGTGGCGGGCCTAAAGGAATTTCTATTCTTTCCGTTGTCATTCCACATTTTCTTTGGCTTTCTTTCTCTGTGGTTTTCTGGTGGTTGGTCTCTCGCATGGCGTTATATACCAAAGACCTTCGCGTCCATTCCCGTTTCCATTTCGCATTTGATGGCGCACTTACACAAATACCCAGGGAGGAACTGATTCGAGTTAGATTGAACCTGCTTATAAGAGCCAGCATTTTTGCTGCGCAAGGGGCGCTACGTGGCATTAGAGCTTGTCTCTTTGGCGAAAACAAAGACTGCTAGCATCACTTCGGAGCGTTGGTGGTGTTTGGCTTTTTCTATGTTCATCTCTTCCATTTACTTTCCTTTGTCCAAAAAAGCTATACCACAGCCTCCTTGGCACTGACCTTCGCTCTGTAACACTAGTATATCTATACCCATTGCTAAAATTTCGAACTCGCCCTATGTTCTTTGTGAGGCCTTGGGCACTAGAATGCCGTGATGCTTTTTGAAGCAATCTTAGACAATCACTACAATTCCCCGCAGCTCGGCAACTAGCTTGAAGCGCTTTTATGCAGCTAAAAGTTGAAGGTAAATCTTTAATAGCGCTTTATCTAAACTAGGCCGTTTTATTCTCCACTTTTGTAAGTTCACAGTTTCATACATGGTTAGATTCACTTAGACCTATGCGATGATATGCCTTTTTCACTTTAAGAAAGCATTTGCTCTCAACTAGTCGCTTATTTTCATGGATGCACATAACTATTCTATTAGTTACATAACTTATAATTATTGTATAATCGAACTAATCGTAATTAGAACCAAACTTTTAATTATGGCTATACTTATATAATTAATATAATCATCCGCGTCTAAGCAGCGTGCGACGAATCCAGGCTGGACGTGTTTTGCTAGAAAGTTGTGAAAGAGCAGCTTGTGGGACCAGCATATCGGAACCATGAAAACCCCCGGCCAAACATGAAGCTCTGCCCAAACGCCAGCTGCCCAAAGGCACGAAGCGTATGCGACGTTCTCATTCCGAAAACCCTCTGATGAGCCAACATCAATGAAGGCGGAAGGGAGACGCGACAAATCCGTTGCGCGTGCTGGCGCTGCTTAAGGGCTCACCTCCCGCATGATCGCCTAACAGAGCACCTCAGCCGAAAATATTGCTCTTCCGGCTCCAAGCCCCTTCGCTAACGTACTGTTTGCTCAACACAGTCTCGCTCTGGCCGTCCGACATAGGACACTTTGGAGCTCTGCGAGACTCTCGCCGACCCACTTCAGCCCTGCGTAGCAATCTTCAATGGGGGCTGGGTGCGGGTTTTCCAGTGCGACCTTGCATTCGACGAACACGCAGACGGCGTCGCACTCTTCGATCCAGTCAGCCACAATGTTCATTCCCAAGAAGCGATTCGCTAGTATCATGCCGCCGCTGTGGATAAAATATATGCCAGGCTTGCTGACACGGGTTGCATAATTGATCCGGACTGATGGGAGGTTTCCGTGCATTTTCTGACATGAAAGCTGTCCAACAAATAGATAGAAGCCGAACAGACAATTCATGTTTATAATATTAGTAAAGCTTCCGAGATATTACAGAGTATAAACCTATTGATAAAGTATACGGGGGGATAACAAAACGGCAAACTCAAGTCTAGTACTGTATTGTATCAAATAGGTTCTCGGTATCTTGATCCCCGTTTCCGCTACGTTTGTTACGATCATTCCTAATGCTCAATCACGCACTGTTAGAGGACGCTAGGAAGAGGAGATATGCATGAGAGTATCACGCCCGGATAGGTTTATTCAATAACTAAGCAGTTAAATGGTGCAAACAGGTGAGCCTGAGGGACTAGTTCCGTGATGTTTTTGTGGTGGAGCATATCTTAGAAGCTGTTTATTAATATGGCGATACATAAATAACATTGCGATATAACTATAGGTGCCAGCAAGCTAGGGCGACGGTTCGATGTTGGGTGATAAGAGAGAACTGTGATAAAACACGACAAACAGAGGGTTCGTACGAGGGCCGAAAATAGTGCTTAATCTCTTACGGACGCAGTAAGTGCACTCCCTAGAATCCATCTCTTCAATCTCTTAGCGAGCTTCATCGCTCAATGTGCAATCCTTCATTAAATATGCATATATTTGAGGCAAGAAGGTTCCCTCTGATGTTACTGTATGTTCTCGGCCGGCTAGGAGCTTTTCAGCTGGTGGCGTTCCGCAGTTCTAGGGAGGATTGAAGATATCTTGTGAATTCCGCTGAGTGAGAAGTGTAAGGTAGTCAATGGCATGCTAGTCCGTTGGACGCAACAATGGTTTCTAGGTTTGTAAAAGACTGCTCGTTTCGCTCCTGGAGGCTGAATAAATTATGTGTTAAAATCCGCTTGGTGTAACTCATGTCAGCGACTTGAGACGACTTCAGACGCCCAGAACTTTTGGAGGAAATAGACATAATTGATGGGATGATAACGGCAATGGAGGAAAAGCAAAACGGCTAACAGACAGCAAGGGTCGCTTCACGTTGAAGGCCTGCTATGTCAGAATGCACAATGGGTAACTTGGGACGAAAGGATATGTGGTGATGCATGCACAGCCGGAGGTGAGGATAAGGTGTATATGTGCACAGACCACAGCCTGGACGAGTTGAGATTGAGCTTCGGTCCATGATGGACGGATGATCTTTTCCATGCGGGAAGTTGAAAGCGTAAATCACCCGATCTAGCCCGGGGAGGGCTGTTCGCGGCTGGAAAAATGGAAAAAGACGACGTGTCCATGCCGTCCGATAGGTCGAAGAATAGCTGTGGCGTTCGGATCAACATATCTCATGCATTCACCATATGCACCATTCAAGCCCCGCGTTTCTGAGTATGCATATGTCAACATATGCATATCGCTGCTGCTGTCGAGACAAAGCAGCGAATAGTTGCCGCGCTACACTCGCTGATTTTCCTGCTTCATGTGCTGTTGCATAACCGCCGACAACGGTGGTGGTACGAAGAGGTACATTGAGTACTTCAGCTCACAAGGCCAATCTTGGAGCAGGAAAAAGCACGTGTGTTAGCCAATCGCAATATTCAAATTTTAATGCGTCCAGCATCATAGCACTTTGGCAGCATCGCTCGCACTTGGCGCAGAACCGATGAAATTCCTCGGTCGATCCAACCCACAAGGCTAACTAGATGGAGGTGAAGATATGCATCGCGTGATAAACATGGTCATCTGGATTGAGACAGTTAGTCATACATGCCGTATAACGGGGAGCTGTTGGATTTTTAGCACACGAGGCGTGTTCTTGGATTACTCGGTGGAAGTTATGTTGATCCTGTTGTTTCGGGTTGGGCGAGACCATACTTACCAGGGCAGATGAAAACATGTGAACGGCATTGGAAGATAGCTCCTGTAGAGTGCATACCAAGGGATATTCTGGTTATTCGCACCGAATGATTGTTAAATTATCTTTTAGGACATCAGAGTAAATCCTGCCTTGCCTTGAGTGTATCCATAAGATGTCGTATTAAACTGTAGTCTAATAGCATTTTTCATATAGAGCCTAATAGTCCATAGTATTGTGAGTGTTGCTGAGACTCTGATGCTACCCTCGAAAATGTCCAGTGGTCGGGAAAGGCATGACCAAGTGAAAGAAGGTTGAAAATATCAATTATAATAGGATGGAATGTAAGATCGTGAGCTCGGAATTGCTGATATATTGTTGGCTTTTCCAATTAAAAAAGAAGAGGGAGGGCAAGAACGAGGCGAACATCGGCAAAGGCCACGATCACACTAACATGTCGACAAACACTAATGAAGCCCTGTACATTATCTCTTGACTTAGGTTGTGGTGCCGCGAGTAATTTAATTCGAATTAGATAGCCCATTAGATGCCTCACCCTAACAAGCCGGTAGCTAACGCTTCAAGGTCCTCCAGAGTCTCTGGTTCCTGAACCGCTCGACCTTTATCCCTACTCTTGCCCTTTTTCTGTTTTTTCTCCTTACCATCGTCCGAATCGTCCTCAAACCACTTCTTCGTCCTCTTATCTTTAAGTTGTCCCTCTTTGATCTCGACCTCGTTATCTAAACCATCAAGGCCATGTGCATCAGCCACAAAATTCGCAAACGCGTCCTCACCATCTCCATTCAGTTCAACTCCATCATCTTCCTCTTCAGCTTCCCTTCGCTCCCTCTCCTTTCGTTTCTCACGCTTAGCCTTCTTCCTCGCTCTCTCAACCTCCTTATCCCCAACATCCTCTCGCTGTACCCGTTCTCTCTCCGCTTCCAAGAACTTCCGTCTCTGTTCCTCCGGTAGACCCTTTGCCTTGAAAGCATCTTCGTCTTCGAGCTCGTAGACCTGGTGCGGATTCCCTTCATCATCAAAGACGAGCTTAGTGCCTTTGCCTTTAAGCTTAAGCAGCTTCTTCTTTGATTTGAACAGTTTTTCTCGACGTTTACTGTCCAGGATGATCGGCTCCGCAGCACCGGGTAGAGCGATGACTTTGTGAGGCCCGCTAGCCGGTAAGTCGGCGGCTGGAAATGTGGAAGAGAAGTCGGAGTCAGCAGGTATGCGACGCTTGACCGACAAAAAGTCATCGTCATCGTCTTCAGTGCCGAGTTTCCCACTCGCGCCGCCGGCCTCGGAACCGGACCCGGCATCTTCATCATCATCCTGAATGAGTTTCTTGAAATGATCTGCAAAGACGTCTTGATTCTTCCGCCCAAACATGCGGTCGTATTTCGTTCGCACGCTATCCTCTTTTTTCGCCTTCTTCTTCTTAGGCCCCTCCAGTCCCTCCCCTTCGCTCTCCTCATCTTCAGAAGACGAAAGTCTATGTCTAGGAGCATTCTTCAACTCTTTCGCATTGTCACCCTTCATAAATTTAATCCTCGGCGCACCAGGTAGTCCTAAGCTCGCTGAAAATTCTTCTAGGGCTAGCTCATTGATCTTGAAAATCTCCTTGTCCTTCTGTATGTGTATTGAGCGCACATAACTCACAAAAGCCTTCTGGCCTAAGTACTTTAGTTGTGGATCTTTGAAACACATGTTTTGTAACTGATTCTTGATGCTCTGTTGCTTCTTGGCTCGGATGTTTATTCGTTCAATCGGCACCTTTTTCTGCTCAAGTCGCTTTAACATGCCTTCCTCTTCGCTGGGATCTAGAAATATTACGGCGCGTCCGTCACGCTCGTACCGTGCTGTACGACCCACGCGATGAATATATGTGTCTGCATCTTCGGGACAATCGACTTGGACAACCCAATCAACAGCAGGGAAGTCTAGACCACGAGCGACAACGTCCGTTGCGAAGAGACAAGAATTCCTAGAAGCTGAGAAACGTGATGTGATATCTAATCTAGCCGTCTGTTTTTGCCTGCCATGGAGATGAAGAAGCGAAATGCCAGGTTGAAGATGGCGGAAAGATTCATATACGAAGCGGACTTGCTTCCCAGAGGAAAGAAACACGAGGATTTTCGACTTTTTGCTAGCTTGAATGAAGCTCCACAGAGTATCAAGTTTTTCGGGAAGAGGGGTGATGACATAGTTCTGCTGGAGGGATTTTGGCGTGGCTGTCGAGGCGGCTTCATGGACAGAAATATATTCAGGGTCCTGTAAACTCAGTCGAGCGAGATCTGAGACTCGTTTCGTTTGCGTGGCACTGAAAAGAAGGGTCTGTCTTTCCCTAGGTAGATATTCGAGGATAGCGTCTACATCTTTCTGAAAGCCCATGTCCAGAATTCGATCAGCTTCATCCAGCACCAACATCTTCAGGTTATGCACATTGAAAGCCGCAGTCTGCGATAAATGCTGTAATATCCGGCCTGGCGTGCAGACCACAATATTCATTCTAGCTAGCGCATCCTGCTCTTCCTGCAAGCTTTTCCCTCCAATGATAAGGCCAGCCGCAAAGATATGGCCCTTCTTCCCGATCTTATAAAGGACGTCAAATATCTGTATAGCAAGTTCTCGAGTGGGTGAGATGATCATGGCACCTAGACCTGCATCTGCACCCACACATTGCGCACGATAGAGGTTCTCTAGGACAGGTATTACAAAAGCCAGCGTCTTTCCACTGCCAGTCTTTGCGGCACCGAGAATATCTGCTCCCTTCATTGCAAGCGGTATCGCTTTGGCTTGGATGTCGGTCATCACGGCGAAATGGCATGATTTGAGGCCAGCTTTAGTGGGTTCGGAGAGGGGGAGGTCAGTAAAGTCTTTGTATTCACCAGTACTTGGATCCTGCTTCACAGTTAGCTGGAATCAGGTGTTAAGTCCGGGTGTATATCTTACCAGGCCCGCAACGGCCTGCTCCAATTTTTCGACATCGACATCATCACGCTTCCTCTTCTGCACTCTGGCTTGTTTCTTAGGTTTTGTGGGCCTCGTACGGCCTGTGACATCCGGTGCCATCTTAAAACGGTATCACAGGGCGCTGTCGTAAATATTAAAGAAGCTGGGTATAAAGATTTTGGTGTTGCAACTTTTCGCGGGAGGCGGAGCGACGGCGCTACTCTCACCGCCTTTGTCAGGGCAAAATCCTTGGCAGCCTTCCCTCCGAGCCCCGAATCGTCGAGATAGGCACAGGACACTCACTCACTCATTACGCTCATTCACTGATCTTACAGTTATCAGGATGGCCGAAGAGGACGATGTAGAAGCGCTCGACGCCCTCGAGAAGGAGTCAAAGGAATTTGACAAGGTACGCCCGCACCGTCATCAAGCTTCACATGTGCTAATCTCATCTCGCAAACCCTCTAGGATGCAGAGATTGACCGTGAGTAACACGCCTATCCGCGCACCGTCCACCGTGCTTTAAAAACCTAACTACATCCCAGGGATCCTCAAAGCCTTCAAACTCGACGCTTACGCAGTGCTGGACCTGCAGCCGGGTGTGCCCGAGTCGGACATCAAGGCCTGCTACCGCAAGAAATCGCTGCTGATCCACCCGGACAAGACGAGCAACCCGTCGGCCCCGGAGGCCTTTGACAGGCTCAAAAAGGCGCAGACGGAGCTGATGGACGAGAAGGCGCGCGCGCGCCTCGACGAGGCCATCGCCGACGCCCGCATGCTGCTGATCCGCGAGCGCAAGTGGACCGTCGATTCCCCGGAGCTGAAGGCCGAGTCCTTTGCCAAGGACTGGCGGGAGAAGACCAAGGCGGTCCTGATAGATAACGAGATGCGTCGCCGTAAGCAGATGAAGGCGCAGCTGCAGGAGGAGGGCCGCGCGCAGAAGAAGGAAGACGAGGAGATTGAGGCGCGCAAGCGGAAGCGTGAACACGAGGCAGCGTGGGAGCAGACGCGCGAGCAGCGTATTGGGAGCTGGAGGGATTTCCAGAAAGGCGGGAAGGAAGAAGGCGGGAAGAAGAAGAAAAAGAAGCTAAAGCCTATTGGGTGAGCGGTGGGAACAGGCGTTGCGAGGGAATGACCAGATGCAAGTTTGTGATACTTGCATATGCGTGGTTGCGGGCGCAACACACGTGAGCGCATGGCCGTATTGGAGTTTGGCTGCGCTGGGATGTGGGTACTGAGACGTCAGGCATTGCCCTGCTTGTTCGTTACGTTTGAACCTGCAGGGAGGGATATCGGTGTAGCATCTTTGCTTCATGTTACCTTTTGAAGCATCTAGATGTAGCCATGATTTACCGCTACACAATACACAATACAATCGACTTCACCAGGGTATAGGGAAACTGCCCACTCAAAGCCCGCTCGAGGCCCATTAGAACCATCCAAGTCTAAGTATTTTTTTCCAAAGCCCGCCCAATTTGAATCACCGTACAGGCTAGTATATCAAAGTCGGAAACCGAAATGAGAGTAAGAAAATCCCACAGCGAAATCGTCGCCAGAGGGCGCGCAAGCTGATTTCTTGGTATTGCAGGACCAGACAGAACAAGAGCAGAAAGAAGCGGGATGTCGCCGTTGCAGCTTAGCGGGCGTGCATGAACCTGCATCTGCCACGATGAGAATTCTCCGAAGGACCCAATCACCAACACAAAACCGCCCCACTGATCACCGCTTTTTCGATCTTGATCGTCCTAATATGGAAAACGGCCTGCAAGTCGCCAATTACCCCCAGCAGGACGCGTCCTTCGGTCTCGAAGCCATGGCGCGGTCCTTCCCAAATGCTGAACGCCACGTATGCGCCGCCTAGTTCCAGCCCCGTTTGCATTCCATCACATGCTTCCCGTTCCCGCGTGCATAAGGTATATATGTAGAAGTACCCACCCCCCAATTGAAAGTCCCATATAATGAAAAAACCCATAAAGTTAAATATTTCTTTTTGGAAAAGACAGACGCCCTCGTTGATGCAAGGGAAAATAAAGGAAAATCTGACAATATGCCGCACTACAATATTCGTACAAGGTCGGGAAAGAGGAACAACAAGTCCAGCTTGTCATTAAGTGTGCGGTTCCTCCATCCACCTCAATTATTACTTCGATTCCATTATAATGTCCGTGCTCCAAGTATGTATTCGTCTCTTTTATCTATTCCAACACCTCGTGTATATTCAGTCGTCGTCGTTTACCAACCTCTGGTGTCTCGGGGTGCGTTTCAGAGTCTTTAGGTGATGCGTCCCGTCGTCGTATACGTTCTCGCGTGCTGTCAACAAACTCTTGTCCTGTTGGTGAGGACATGGCAGGAGCTGGTGCGGTTCGGATAGGTGGTAATTGAAGGTTGTCAAGTCGTTGACGGGGAGCTTCACGTAAAGAACTTTGCCTCCTTACTGGCTCCGAAGGAGGTCTTGAAGTTGATGCATATGGCGATGGGTGTGTCGTAGATTGTGACAGGGATTGAATTGTTTGAAAATAACCAGGGTCTGGTCCTGCTGTCGGAGAATAGCCATAAGGACTGCCTCCATAAGGACTGCTCGCGGGCCCTTGCGCTTGAGGAAGTGAAGTTCTAATTGCCGAGAAACTAAAGAAAGGCGAAGAAGGGGTTGAGGCGCTAGCAGAGGATGGTGGACGAGGTGGATACTGGCTAAACTCTCGCATACCCGACGCTGTAGACACAGAAACCGGTCCCGAAGAAGAGATAGGGGTTGGTGGTGGTAGATACGAAGTTAGTAGAGGAGTGGGAGCAACGAGTCGGCCGATGTGGACAACTAGAGTGACAAAATATATCGACGACTTCGCAAGACGTACTTGCGCCTGTAAGGACTGATACTGGCCGTTGGGAAGACGAAAATTGAAGAGATAAGGCCGAACGTTAGATCCTTGACTGACTTGTTCGATATCGGTCTCGGGCACTGATTGAACGGGATCTGGCTGTCCGTGTGTGATAGGTGCCATGTAAGCCGGCTCTCTTTCGTCTCTTTCATCTCGAAGGTCATTACGTAGTCGTTGAAGCGCGTCCGTGTGGCCGATATCTACCAAATCTGCAAGATTCTTTCCCCTTATGTCCCCTAGGAACGCAACGAGATCCTGGAAGGCCTGGTTTGACTTAAGGATTACAAGATCGAGATTTAGGAATGCCACGGGTACCACCTGGTATCCTAAATTAGGACCAAGAGGATACTGAGTAGCGGCGATTCCACTAAAACTGCCGACGCTTGTCGGACGCGTCACTGAAGACTGCGCAATTGGCTGCTGAGGAACATTTGATACAGATACTCGATGCGATCGCCTAAGGACTCGATGCGGATCAGCTCGTGGGCTCGGGTCTATCGTTGACTGTGGAGCAGCTTCCGGTGCTGCCGCTGGAATGGTTCCAAATGTCTGTCCGGCTGTAGTTCTTCCCTCATTACCTCTCCCAAACTCTCTATCCTCATGATCTCGGAGTCTTGGTCTACCTCTCTTCTTGTGCTGCACGTCCTTGCACGAGTCCTAAAATCAAGATTAGAGTCAGTTTAAACGTCGACAAGACAACGCTATACTATAAATTCAGTTAACGGGGCGACTTCACCTGTTTTCCAGACGCAACACACCGACCACACGGTCTCTGGATATCGCAGCTGAGATGGGCCTTTTTACAGTTGACACAAGCCGAGGCAACGTGCGCTTTGGTTCTTCGTGCTGGCTTGTTAGGTCGCAGCGGTGGAGCAGTAAGGCCCGTCGGCTGCACTTGGGGACCCGGACCTTGACTTCCGAGAGAGGTACGAACACCACGCTGGCCAGAATATCCAAAAGTGTAGTTTTGGTGGATCTGCACCCCACCGAATGTGGGGTTTTCGACAACTGGACTTTGCTGATAGTGCACCGAAGCTCGTGTTTGACCGTCCCCTAGATAATGCTGCTGACGCTGGTGCTGTAACCCTTGCGCTAGGATTGGAGGTCGCGGGCCAGCAGGCTGTGGAATGCCGTCTCCCCTCTGCGGTTGGCTCACTGCTGGGGGATACTGTTGGCCTTCTTCTTCAAGTTGCAGTGCGGGATGTCGAATGGGAGACTGAGTATCTGACATGGGAGGTGACGGGTAACTCAGCTGTCCAGACCTACCAGGACTGAACTGTTGCGGATATTTGACCAGGTCTATGCCTGGCCCTTGTCGTCGCTCACACGGCGTGTGATGAAGAGTACACGGTGGAGGTAAGGCCAGTATATGCATAGCTCTTCCAGCGCAACGCTCGAACCCTGCGGGCACAGCAGGAGTCCAAGGCTGATCGTCGGTAGTCGGGATGCCAAAATGGGTGGGTGGTGAGCTCAAGGCTGGCTTTTTTAGATAGTAGGGTGATACCTGATTTGAAGAACAAAGGATGGTTGGTATATTCTGGGTCTGCATCTCATAAGCTACGCGCCCAGCAAAGTCACGACAGCGACAACAGAAAACATTCAACAACAGAAGAATATTCGACGTACTACGGCATTGTTCAGCAAAGTTAGCAGCTAAAGTATAAGAATGGAAGACCAGTGGCATGCAGGGGGTGAATTGAAAAAAAAAAAAGGTTCAGAAGTCAGTGTGTGTACCTTGATATTGCTTTTAGGTTCATAGGGAGCGGCACTCCACCAAATTCTCTTACGCACGGTGCCGGTAAAGACTGACAGTAGTCTACGAAGGCTGAGGTGAACACAGCTTGGCTGCAACGATAAAAAGACGTTGGCGGTAGTCAGTGGGCGCTGGGAGGGTCCATGATGGCGCGGGAGAGCACACGACGCAGGGAGGTAAGAGAGTAAGTTCCCTGACTCGGCGGAGATCCTCCAGTAATAACTCGATCGGTTCAAGCAATGTGCAGCGTCTGTTCAGAGATCTCCCTTTGGCATCCTTGTTTACACCTGCAGATGGTGGATGACAGCCATGGCACGGGGCCATTCGCCGCGGCGGGCCATAATGGCAGGCTGCACATCGGCGAGGGCAATGTTGGCCTTGTTCGGCTGATCGTTCTTTGCGGGCTCGAACTGTATGTCCTAGTCGAGCCATCACTCCTGCGTAGGCGCGGAAGCGTGCATTGCTCAGTTCCGGGGTGGGAGACGATGTGGCTCGGCTGTCCCCAGCCCTGTCAATTGGAGAGCGCCGGCGGGCCGTCTGGCAAATCGATAGTCCTAGGCCATAGACGGCCATGGGGCGGTGGTGGGTAGGTGGTAGATGATCGGACGGTGCCAATCAGCATTCGATAGCGTTTTACGTGCAGGCGGTGACTTGGGATGACTTGAGGTGACTTGGGGTGGCCATTGGGTTCATTGCTTTTGATCGCCCGGTTTGCCCCCCGATAGGAACGAATAAGGTTGCCCATGGCAGGCCTGGCAACTAATTGCGAATGTGGCTTTCACTGACAGGGCCCGCAGCGCCGGACCACGCTTGTCATTCGCGCATCGGAGCCCTTGACGGCCCTGGACAAGGCCCTGAACAAGGCCCTGAACAAGGCCCTAGACAGGCCCTTCCTTGGAGAGCTGCCAGCCGCTGCCATTGCTGCCACCGCCGCTTGCCCCCGAACACGGGGTAGCCTCCAGCGCGAGACGTGCTGGCTGCTGGCCGCGATGTCGTTGAAAAGCCATCTCCCGAGCCCCACCGCCCCCGATGGCGAAAACTCGCCAATGAATCCCCAGGGCAGCCCAGTGGTTTGATCGACGCCTCGCGGATGGGGCTTGACGGCACTCCATCCAGATCGTCCATTGGCAGTCATGCACCGCGCAAGATGAGCGACAGCGCGGCGACAGCCGCATGTCATGTCATGTCAGTGGTCTGACGGCGATTGTCCGCGCAGACCTGAAACGTAGTCTTTTGTTGTTGCAGCCCCCCCCGGCACAGCTGAGCCACACGGTCGTCTGGAGTCCAGACGTTGTGCCGCTGGGAAACCAGACGACCGCCCATGGGAGGCATGTGAGAGCGTTGTCCGGCCTCGATGCGCCGCAGCTCCCGGGGCGCGCGACGGGGTCATTGTGCAAATTGGGCTATTTGTGACACTTCTTTGGCGAGTCTAGCATATCTAGCACATCTGGCACATCTGGCTCGTATGGCTCGTTTTGGGGAAAGTTCTTTTTTGGGAATTGCTATCTCGGAATCCCTCTGTGCCTCTCCCTTCTCCCCCCAACACCCATTGCTTTGCCTGCAGTCAGACGATCTTCTCGCGCGAAACCCCGCAAGAGTGGTATTGATCTATTGCACTAACGGTGACTACCATTGCGCGCCCGGGCCAATCTCCACTGCTGGCGAGGTTGTGTGGTGGGATAGTAGCATTCGCTATAACGACTCTGCCCTAGGGCCGTGGCGACCCTCGTGAAGTGCTCGCCCAGGGTGACCCGGCATCATCCCGCGACCCAAAAAAATACTCCGACCCTGGTGCTATCGATCTTGGCTGCCGCCGATGATCAGCAAAACATCCGAAAGCACTACGGAGATTGAATCTGGTTGGTGAGCAGCGGAGCCGGCTCCCATAGTGCCCAGAGTGGGTGTGGCACTCTGATAGGGTATTGGGAGCATTGGGAGCATTGGGAGCGATGTGTCTTTTTGGGAGCACTTTTTTTTTCGATAGCCACGATGCATGTGATGCAGAGCTAGCGAGCCCAATGGATGCCCGCAATGGGCCGTACGAGTAGCAGATGTCAGCATATGCGACAGCGGGCATTCCTTTGGGGATCGGGGGGTTGCGATTATTCTCCACGATTGAAGCTTGAGCTCGGAATGGCAGCCCCTAGCGAAGTCGTTTTTGATATTTGGGCCGCTGTCACAGCAATCAAGGAGCCAAGCAGCCAAAGTAGGCAGAATAGCATCAGTGGCATCAATCGGCATCACCGGCATCAGCATCATCATTGAATCTGCTACAGTGCTCGCTTGCGCCATCACAAGACATTATCTATTGATCTTCATAAACTCATCACACTGCCTGCTGCCTACTGCCAATTGCCTACTGCCTTCTATCTTACCGACTGCTGCCCGCCACCCGCCACGCCCATCGCAGGGTGGGCAGGGTGAGTTGCACCAAGAAGACCGCGGAGGATGTCCTGACAGTGTCGTGTCCACTTCATGCCGTAGTTGAAACAAGAAAGCAAAACCCGACGACTGCGCTCGTGTACCAGCTGCAGAGCATTCTCTCGGTGAGTGAGCCAAGACAATACGTCCCTGGCTCGAGTCGATCCGTGCTACGGACTGCTGCAGAGCATAACTAGCTGGCTGACTAGTACGGGCCCAGGGCCAAGGCCAACAACCTAAGCAGCTTTTGAAGCAGCTTGAAGCAGCCTGAAGCAGCTTAGAGGAAGTAGCCTAACACACGCACTACACTCCACACATCTTGGGGCGTCAAATTCCGAAAAAGCGTCCATTCCGTCGGGTCGTTGTGTCACTTCAGAGCCGAGCTTGCGCCGTGTTGGAGCCTTTCTGCATGCTGCAGGAGTCCGAAGCCGCCACCCAGCGTCGGCGAAGCTTAACAGCGTAGGAGAAAACGCAGGAGTTTAGCCTTTAAAGACACGACCCGAAAATGGCAACGGGAATATTGACAATAACAGAAGGTATTGTAGCTGGTTTATTGGCTCATTTCTTTACACGAAGTAATCGCCGTATGGTGGCCGCCCGGCAATTGAGCCTATGGCGATGTTCCAGTGCACGCCCGCACGCTTGCTCACGCCTGCTCACGCCCTGTCTCGTCGCCTATGCCTCCCACTCCCAACGGCCTCCCCAAAGCCCTGTCCTCGGGAAATAGTGATGGCAAAAAACGATGCCACCCCCGAACCGCCGAAGTGCGGCATGGGCATCGATGCTTGGTGCTTGGTGCTGCATTCGTGACAACGTGTTGATGGACTTGCCGCTCCCTTTTCCCTACCATCCAGATTTTCTCATCCATGGTGCTGATCATGCTGTCGTCCCATGGTGTGTCAACCTCCCAATTCCCGGGGATTTGAGGATTCAAGCAGGGATTGCCCGATTCAGGGATTGTCTAAGGACTTCATCGGCGGGATCGACGAACTGGTTCCCGGGTGCTGACATGCGGAGCCAAAAGTAGAGTGGCGAACGCGAAACTAGTTTACTGGTTTTACTGGTTTGCTAGTTTATTACTGGCACTACTCGCTGGGTCTTTCCCTTCGGCGCATCCAAGTATCATCCTGCACAACGGGCGAAGAGCCATACAGGTTTGTGCTGGGAACGGCCCGAGCAACGCCCTAAATGGAGGGCAGTGCAGACTGCACAGCTGGCGACCACTCGTACAAATAATATGCGAGCCAGCCTATGCGAAAGGATTCCCGATATTCCAAACAGCGATGCTGAGGCAGCGAGCGAGGGGTGGCAGTTCACGGACGGGTCGCCAGATTGGGGAGGTCATAGCAACCGCGTGAAGTCATCTGTATTGAGGCTTGAGCGGAAACGCCGCCCATTGTCTGTTTTCAGGGTACAGTCCCTGCGAAAAAGGACACAACGGTGCTGCTCATGCAAGCGATACGGCCATTTTCGGCTGCCCAAAACAACCTTGTGGCGCTTTCGAGAAGAGGTGAGACTCTATCCTTTGCTCCAACAGGCATAACCCGCCAACTCAATTCTGAAGACAATAAACACCCTCGCCAGCCCCGCTCCCGCCGGCTCTCCATGCAATTAAGGGCTCGCCATAGTCAGGAACCTCGTCTCTGTGATTTGCTCTAGCGCGTGCATATGAGATCTCATCTACGCACTACGGACAATTCCTTAGCCCAATCTTTATTGATAAAACTCTCCTGCGATGACGTGCAAAACCGCCCACCTCGAGCTCCCCTAGCTGAGGCTGAAGGGCTTTCATTTATATTGCACCCGGACAATAGTTCCGTCGTCAAAGTCGCATCCATCGATCTTCTCACTCTCCGTCGCGACCCAAGATCATCTCCAGCTGATCATCTCAGACAATCGTCACAATAAAAGGTCACGTCAAGTCACGTTGCATCTCCAAGAACCAAGCGTGCCGAATACTACGTGAAGGAAGCTTTTTCCAGATCGGTGAACACCTTAGAGTACCATTTACGTGGAATAGAAATCTGCCATGTCCATCACGCACGATTACTAAATCTTTCTCTTTTTGGATGGTCTAGCGTTCTTCTCTTTTCGCTTTTCCTTGATGTTTCGCTGTTTTCGGACATCCTCGACTCCTCTTAACTCGTTTTTAGCTCCTCCGTCCTTGAATTTGCCGATCCGCTTCTGTTTAGCCTCCTCCACCCTTTTTTTCCTCACGTGATAGTCATCTCTATACCTATCCGCCTCTTTAGGCGCCTTTTCTGACTTGTGCTTGAAGCGTCGACCGGCACTGTATGTGGCGGTATGTGTCGGAGCTTCAGTCTCGCCTGTACGTGGCAGTCGATCAATCTTGTTTGACTTCCTCCATGCATCGAATCGCCCGCTGCGGAAGCTTGCGGCAATTTTGCGGCCACTTTCACCCCGTACCATCTTGACACCCTTAGACCCATCCTCATCATTCGCCCTAGCCACATACTTCTTGCTTTTTTTGTCCCAGCGCATGCCTCGAGCTTTGCTTGGCTCGCCGAAACCACGACTGTCATCGTTGTTTAGGTCCATGGTCACACCCCGTGCTGCCTCAACAAAGCTAGAGTTTTGGCGAGCGGTGTTGTACGACCCAGAATGCACCCCGTAGCCACGATCCTCGGCGAGATTCAACGATTTCGGTGTGTATGACATGAAATGTTCAGAGTCCTGCCAGCCATCCTTCATGCCAGCCTGCGTATTGGGCTCAGAATACGAAATCTCCAGCTCGTCGTCGAAATCAGAGCCCAGATCTGCACGCGCCATACCCTGCACACTTATCTTCATGTTGTCTGCATCGTTAGCCTGCTTAGGAGGCGGATCGGTGATGGGAGCGTCTGATGGCATCCCCTCATTTGTTCGGTGACGGCGATGATCGATTTGCTCACGTCTCTTACGCATGATTTCGGCTGCCTCACCGCCGCTCCCACGCTTCCCAATTTCAAATACTGTTTCAGGTGGCCTGAACCCAGTGACCCGGGCGAGCATCTTTTCTCGCTCCAATTGGACACCATTAGATTCGCAGTCTAGGAGCGGATTGAGGCCCGAAACACCCCGAGACAAAATTTCTTTAGTCCTCTTGACACTTTCACTGGATGCTGCATTGCGAGTTCTCATGTAGAGTTTTTCGCCTTTAGCAGCCACGGTTTGTAGTGAGGCTAGGTCTGGGTCCTCGTTTAGCAGTTTGGTGGCGAATTCGCAAGCACTCTCCAGCTGATCGCGCAAAAGGCCCCCAACAACCACGTCTTCAGCGAAACTAGTTTCATCGCCAGCCACATTGCCAAGTACCAGCCTTCTGCTGAGGAAGAGTTGCAAGTCGAGGAGGTAGGGTGTATCCGCGTCCCTGACCAGACTATAGCTCCATCCCTTCCTTCCTGCGCGAGCCGTGCGACCGACACGGTGCACAAATATCTTCGGTTGAGACGGAAAGTCGTAGTTTATGACGTTTGCGAGCACTGGAATGTCTATTCCACGCGCTGCGACATCTGTCACGACAAGAATGTTCGATAAGCCGGTCCTAAAGTCCTGGACCTGAATCTTTCGAGCTGTTTGGTCCAAAGAGCCATAGACATACGATACAGCATAGCCAGAAGCGCGCAGGAGAGCTGCGAGATACTCTACATGGTGCTTAGTGGCAGCAAATATGATCGTCGAGTGAGGGGTTGGTGAATCGGTTGGATTAGGTACTTCAGGAGCTCTTTTTCGTTTCTTGTTAGCATTTGTCGCAACTTCTTTCGCTTTTAGAGCTGCTTCAGTCTGTCCAGTCGGCATTTTGATGATACTTTGTAGGATATAAAGCAAAGCACCCTCCTTATCCGCACTCTTGATCGTGAAGAAAGCACTCTCGAGATCTGGAGAAACCTTACTCTCAGCGTCAAGCCGAATCAACTTTGGCTCCTGGAGACCTGCTCTGGCGAACTCGACGAGGGATTTTGGAAGTGTTGCAGAAAACAAAAGGGTTTGTCGCGATGTGGGAAGAGCGTGAAGAATTTCTGTTAGTTGTGCAGCAAATCCCATTTCAAACAGTCGATCAGCTTCGTCGAAGACAATGTATCGTACAGAACCTAGATCCAGGCCCATCTCGACTTTGAGATGTAGAAAGCGTCCAGGAGTTGCAATAATAACATCAGGGTTCGTAGCCATGGAGCTGAACTGTTCCTCCAAGCTGTCTCCTCCTACTAAGAGGACTGTTCGTAGATCTGTCCCTCGTCCAAGCTCTTTCACAACCTTCAGTGTCTGTAAAGCTAGCTCTCTGGATGGTGATAAAACAATAGCTCTTGCACCCACTTTGACACTGTGAGCTTTGAGTTTTTCGATCATAGGAATGACGAAAGCCGCTGTCTTGCCGCTCCCAGTTCTCGCCATTCCCACAACATCCTGACCGTCCAAAACGAGAGGTATAGCTTTTCTCTGGATTGGAGTAGGAACTGAAAATCCTTTGCGAGTGATAGCTTTCAGAAGAAGTGCATTGAGGCCCATTGCCTGAAAACCACCACCTTTTTTCACAGTTTTGCCCTTCAAATTAGAGGCTTTCCTATTAGAGGCTGCTTGCTGAGCAGCAATAAATGCTTCGTCCCCAGATTCTCCACCTTCTTCACCACCAATCGCTAGATCATCTCCTAGGTCCAGGTCCCGCCCACGGGAAATATGAGGTTGTGGGCGAGAGCCATGATCGAGCTCAAAGTCGCTATTGCTCTCGTTTTCGTCGTCAAAAAGAGCTTTCGAAATATCAAATTCGTTCTCCGAAAGCGCCGGAGAGCTTTCTCGAGGCTTCATTATCGGAAGAAAGCTGTTGGCTGTGGTAATGAAGTTTCAGTGGCAGCAGGCGAAGATTCCAAAAAATGTTCGGAGAAATTCAATTACGAAGTCTTGGCAGGCACGTGTCATCCCGTCTGCCGACCCTGCCGACCGCGTTCCTGTCGCGTTTTGTCCCACCACCATCAAACATCCTCGACTTACCCCCTCTTGCTGGATTGATCACCCACTTTAAGATAATTAAAACAGCCTATTATAGTCAGTAAAACACATCATGAGTAAGCTCTCGCCACCTAAATATTACGCGCAAGGTTATCAAACCTAACTCTAAACAGGTTACAATAATTACGACAACCAGTATTCGACCACTTCATACGGCGCCCAAGGCGGCGCTGGAGGTGGTGGGTTCATTCCAGGAGATGGTAGTCAGAATAGCCCTGGGAGCGCAAACAGAGTAGGTCTATTCCCAGGATATCATATCTACTGCTAACGCAAAACTGCGATAGGGTTATAGCAAGGACACACTAAGGCCAGTTACAATCAAGCAACTCCTTGAAGCGCAACCCATGCATCAAGATGGCGATTTCAAAATAGACGGTACGGAGATTACACAAGTATATCACCCTTCGTAATCCCTGATTTCGCAGACTCACAGCCTTAAGGTCACCTTCGTTGGTCAAATACGAAACATATCAAACCAAACAACAAACATAACGTACAAGCTCGATGATGGCACTGGCGCCATCGAGGTAAAGCATTGGGTTGATCCGGATGCTAGCGAGGCCCAGGTTGCTGCCAGGCCGAAGCTCGTCGAGAATGACTACGCCCGCGCATGGGGAAAGCTGAGGATATACAACAGCAAGCAACATGTCGGCGCCCAAATCGTCCGTCCCATTACCGATTTCAACGAGATCTCGTACCATATGCTAGAAGCCACTGCCGTACACTTGCACTTCACGCGAGGGCCGCCGGAGTCACTGAATGCAGGTGCGGGCACGGGCGCAGCTACGAACGGTTCGTATGGTCAACAACAGCAGATGGGGTATGGAGGAGGTATACAGGACATTGGGGGTAATGCCGGTCTCCCGGCTATGTCGGCTTCAGCGAAGAAGGTGTATAACGTGTTAAAGATGACGCCTCAATCGAATGAGGGTCTACATCAACAGGCTATTGCGGCACAGCTCAACATGGATATGGGAGAGGTCGCAAGAGCCGGAGATGAGTTACTCTCTGCTGGAGTCATCTATACTACCGTGGATGATGTTACGTGGGCCATTCTCGAGGTGGATTAGAGTATCCAGACACTATATAATCAGGGATCTGCTTATCCAGGAGCTGGGAATGGAAAGGGGGCAGGTGCATAGAGTCATGAAAGGGTTAAGAGAGCTGATGTCTCAATTTTCTTCGTCTAGTTTTCTCATTTTGGAAAGGAAAAGGCGCTAGATCATGATGACGGGAGTGTCTAAACGAGTTACTGACTGCTAGGACATCACATGTGCATCTTAGGGATTTTGCAATGTATATGCTTAACGACTTGAGCTTGCATTAGTTGAGAGGAATAAGATACATGCTGCTACGATCGCTGTGGCCACGACAGTAAAGACCTATAAAACATTCAGTGCCAAGCCATCAGTGCGAATCTTGCTGGATACTAACCATTTGTGTTTTCCATCCAGTTTGTACCAATGCTCGCCGTCTACTATACCTTGTTACGGTTCTAATATAATTCGCTATCCCAGATGCCAAGCAGGCAATTGCAAGAAACCAGAAGACGATTCCAAACGGGAGGGCCAGTTTCTTCTCTACGAGATCTTAGTTCAGAAGTACTTCACGTTGTCTTTGGAACGAGCGCAACTTGCCTGTCTCCGTGGGCTGGGATTTGAGATGAAATGACATCACAATGGCTACGGAAACTATGGCCATATACACCGAAAGCCTTAACCAAGACAGAAATGCTGGGATAAACTGTGAGTAATACAGCTTCCAACGCTTCACTTCAAGGTACTCACTTCTCTCATTAGCAGCATGGTCGCGTGCGTCAGAGGCGTTGTTGTCGAAGAGCAGTGGGCCGAGCAATGGACGCTCATTGAATACCGTACGGTCATAGCTATTGTCTCTACCCAGAAATTAGTAAATCTTGTCTGTCTCCCACCAAAACAGCGACTTTCTTACTGTTTAACAAAAACCGGCTTCGCTTTCCAGAAGTTGTAGATAGGGTTGTAGGGCTCATTGAGTAACGCTTGTTCTACCGTATCCATGGCCCTGGTATTTTGAGAAGGTCTGAAGGCTCTAAATTCTGAGCGAAGTCTTTGGCAAAATAAGAATTGGTGGTAAAAACTTCGTTGGGTGTCATCCGAGGGTAAAATAATTGGATGCGAATTCGCCGCTTTGTTCGTCAGGCGACACGGCGATCTCGCTAAAAAGAGCTCGGCGGTGATCATAGAGCTCGGCGGTGATCATCGATCTCTTGTAAGGCGAAGTTTATCCTCTTTGGACTTCAATGGAGTTTCTTTTTTTCTTTCATATTCCAACTGGCTACAATAGGAGTGAGACCAGCAATAATGAAGAAATAATTGCTTCCCTCCGGCGGCGACAAGTGTTACATACCATCCCACAATATTAGCATTTTCCACCAACAACTGCAGGTCCTGGATTCCTTCGGACTGGACAGCTAGCGATGATCGTGTGCGAGGAGGGAAGTCGCAGGCAGGTCAAGTGAACCTTTCCGAATTTTTATCCTATTTTTAATCAGTCACACCTCGATTGCTCACCTTCCGATTCCAATGCACGTTTCCACGGGCAACTAGATATTCAAACATTAGGCAGAGCTGAGTTTGCAAGCCAACTTACTACTGGAAATGATCGATCCTGGGATGTTTCTGGCTATGACGGTATACAGCTTGACGTTGAAGAAGCTGACAGTACGTAAATTTTACATATCAACAATCCAGAACAACCTCCAATCATATCTTTAGAAAAACGCGCTACATCCATCATCAAAGATAAGCTACTTCCAATGAATCCGGAAAATGGAAAAGAACAGTCTACCATATCCTATGAATACGACTTTTCCAGTTCTTCCAAGATGGCAAATAGCAATGGCACATTCATATTTATCCCATGGAGGGATTTCAAAGCCACCTACAGAGGAAAGGAGAAGAAAGATGCATCTGCATTAGACCGCAAGAAGATCAAACGATTCCGCACCATGATGAAGAGGTATTCAATTTGAAAGTACCATTCAGCAAGCTCTACTCACCTCCTATTTAGCTTTTTCGGCGACCAAGAAGGCCCATTCTCCCTCTACTCGGGACAAGCAACATGCATAAAAACTATGTACCTGCAGTAAACTAAGTTGACTTAGTGTCGACCGAGGTGGCAATAGAGTGGCAATTACAAATCGTCGTCAGCATCGTCGTCAGCCTTTTCGCCACTCACCTCATGTATATATAGTCTCTTTTCTTCATAGATCAATCTACACACGAGTCTGTTCAACACTTAGTAAACCCCTTTCGCCAGGAACAGAGCCCAAGGACGTCATAACGGCAGTCACGATGGCTGGATATTTTACAATACCGTTTAGCCATGGTTCATGAAGCAGTCCTGCCACTTGAAGCGTCGGCCAAGATCGGATTTGCTTACCCTGTTTCAGTTGCCTACTACCCTATGACTCATCACCATCCTTTGCTGCCTGTGTCTACCTTATGCATATAACAGCCAGTTTGAAGGGACAGAGTTCTCATTCTGAATTGTCCGGTCAATGAGGTAATCTGATCTAACCTGTAAATAAAATGCGCTAGGTCATTTTTGTTCTTGTAGAAGATAAAAAGTAGCCTCTGTACACTAGTAAGAATACCTTAGGTGAATTCAAGGGCTCTTTAGTCGTGCTGAGACTGTCAAATCCGAGTATGGGGTTAATGCTTCTACTATTATTATTATGAGCAAGGGGCATTCAAGCTACGGCTGCATGTGGGCGAGAGCTCTGTTTCGAGGGACGAGACAGCATCAATTGCACGGGATATTCTGTCTTTCGCTCGCTCATATAAATTACTGCTACTGGAAAATACGTCTTACAGCCTACTGAAAAAAAGCCACCATCAGCTCCCGGACTATTGAGAAAATCTTTATCAATACTTTAATACTCTTAAAAATACAATACCGACATCCGGGTTCTACTTTTAGTAGAAGGAAAGGTAGGGCTGACAACATAAGGTGTGCTGTTGCATTTCGTGATAAGTTTGTCTATGTCTCTGACCTAAACGCAACCATGTCTGCAGAGAAGATTTCGTTGGTGATTCCCTTATCCCGCTGAATTTTCAGCCTGCTAGGAAATAGAATGTTGTCCAAATTTCGAAAGCAATAATTTCCCCCTCAGGTGTTGAAAGGCCCAGAATATTTATCTGGTATCAAGTTGAATGATATGTAATTAGGTCCGGTGGTATTTCCTTTCTGCGGACAGAGCCCGGAAAAAACGGGTCTCAACTTTTTCCCAGCCCTAGCAACATATGCCTCGGCATCTACATAACAACCGGCGCTTGCCCCATCCTAGCCTAAATATTTCCGTTTTCTCTCTGCTACGGCTATCGGCTCGTCTTTGGCGGCATCACGCGAACGGTAGCGGGAGATTCCTGGCACAACCTTCTAATGATGTCGATTGAGGGCGGCTTCACCGTGCCGGTGGATCCAGTTTTTGTACCAACTCAGTTTAGTTTCCTGCGTGGGCTGCGTTCGCTCCGTGGTATGTTGCCGCACCTTCGCTGTGATTCAACTATGCTTTTCGGCCGAACTCCTTCCATTCTTCGAATAAAATGGCGACATCCTTGATTGTCCTTTCACCTTTCTTATTAATTTCTGTCGTATTCTACGTTCTTGGGACTTTTCTATATCGTTCCAGTCTTTACCCTAATTTACGCTAACTTCCTAATCTCTATTTCACTCTGCGCTCGCCGAATATAAACGTTATCATTCTAACACATCAAAATGGAGAAGGTCCAATCAGACATTGAGTCTGGTAAGGGACCAATGAGCATCCCACACTGGAAACTCCTCACCCAGCAGGGGATCGTAACACCAGAGATAGTCAGCTGGAAGTACGATGGGAAGGGCACTGAAGAGGATCCGTATGTCGTGGAGTGGATTGAAGATGACCCTCGAAACCCGATGCGTTGGCCCCAAGTCAAGAAGTGGGCGAGTGTACTGATGATGGCATTCACTACTCTTGTGGTTTCGTTTTGTTCATCGGCATTCTCTGGTGGTATGTTTTGAATCTGGCGGTGATTGGGCTTAATACAAGACATCTGACATGGCAAACAGGCATCAGACAGCTCATGGTTGAATTTAACTCGAGCCAAGAAGTTGTCACATTAGGCTTATCTTTCTTCGTGGTCGGCTTCGCCCTCGGGCCCCTCCTCTGGGCTCCCCTCAGCGAGTTGTACGGACGGCAGGTTGTGTACCTTGTTACGTTTATGGCATTCGCTGCATTCAACGCCGGCTGCGCCGGAGCCCAGAATACGTGGACGATCCTAATATTGCGATTCTTCGGTGGCTCTTTTGGCTCCAGCCCACTCACAAATGCTGGAGGGGTTGTAGCTGATTTATTCACAGCTAAAGAGCGTGGTCTAGCCATGAGCTTGTTCAGTATTGCTCCATTTATGGGTCCTGTGCTTGGCCCGATTGTAGGCGGCTTTTTGGGAATGACAGAGGGCTGGAGATGGGTGGAGGGGCTTATGGCCATATTCTCAGGAACCGTCTGGATAATCGGTATACTTCTTGTTCCGGAAACCTATCCGCCGGTTCTATTGAGAAAACGCGCAGAGACGCTGTCAAAGATGACGGGAAAAGTTTACAGGTCAAGGTAGGACTGTTATGATCGTCAACTGTTCGACACATGCTAACGTAGTTCTAGGGGAGATATTGATCAGGGACCCATTACTGTCGGGGAAGCCTTCTCTACGGGGCTAAAAAGACCATGGATCCTCCTTTTCCGTGAGCCAATCGTTCTACTCCTTAGCGTATACATGGCCATCGTTTACGGAACTCTATACATGCTGTTCGGCGCCTACCCGATAGTATACCAGGAGGGACGCGGATGGAATGAGGGAATTGGTGGGCTGCCTTTTGTTGGTGTTGCTATTGGCATGCTAGCTGCCCTCATCTATACCATTCTATATGACAACGGCAGGTACCTGAAATGTGTGAAGAAAGCAGGTGGTTTCGCAGCGCCTGAAGATCGCTTACCGCCTGGGATAATCGGAGGCGCCGCTCTGCCAATAGGACTTTTCTGGTTTGCTTGGACGAACTATCCTTCCATTCATTGGTTAGCCAGCGTCGCTGCTGGTATTCCTTTCGGCTTTGGCATGGTCCTCGTATTTTTGAGTGTCATGAACTACCTTATCGACGCTTACACAATTTTTGCGGCTTCCGTGTTGGCTGCTAACTCTGTTTTACGGTCACTTTTTGGCGCTGCTTTCCCTCTTTTCACTACTCAGATGTACCATAATCTTGGTAAGCATTCCTCACCCCGTTGAGATTAAGAGCACCCAAGGCTGATTCTTGCAGGTATTCATTGGGCGTCGACGATCCCCGCTTTCCTCGCATTGGCATGCTTGCCTTTCCCCTTCCTCTTCTACAAATACGGTGCAGCCATCCGTGTACGCTGTAAATACGCTGCTCAAGCCGACGCGTTCATGAAGAAGCTTCGTGGACAAATTCCTCCTTCTAACGAGGGTTCAGACCATGAAGATGAGGTGGATATTGAGAAAGAAGAGGATGCTGAACAGGAGACTGCCGACTATTCATTTGAGGAGGAGAACGAGCCTCGGTTTGAGAAAATCAAGACGGGCCATTCAACTAGAAATCACATGGTACAGGAATTCCCTGATAATCCATATGACATTGATCGTGTCAATACGCGGGAGTCCTTCAGAAGCAATCGCTCTAGACATTAAAGCCGAATCGGACTAGGAGCAGGAGTTTGTCGAGGGTCAGAAGTCGAAAGTAGAGGTGGTAATTAATTATTGGCTGTGGATTTAGCATTACTTGGGGATTTAACGAGCGGCACTTTTCTTCCAAGGAGTGTTTTGACGGCCTATAGCGTTAGGATTGCATGCATTGCAGGAGTCCGACATATAGAGGGTAAGGCCTACACGGCTTATGTGTTTGAAAGGCCACTTACTTCATGGGTACTCTTTCCTTGTATTTAGTCTCTTAGTCTAGATATCCAAGAATCGCATGTTTTTTTTGATGGGGAAATTCGCCGCTAGTATGCTGATCTCTCTAATCATCTGTGCATCGTTACCCAGGTATTGTACACGCGTGGAATGGTTGTCAGGCTGTATGTCATGCATTTTAAAATAAAAATCATTTTGACGATTGTATGGAGATCTAATCACGGTGTTTCAGGCATTAAAAATATATGGTGCCCCTTAAAAACAACGGACGCGCTTGATTCGCTTCCCGTGCCGTTCCTGCATCTTGGCAGGTCCCGATTCCTAAACTAGATTGGCTCGCTCCTCCCTACCAGCATCACCAACTATTCATACACCACTTCTCCCTTCGCTCTTTCCCTCCATCTCACCCGAGTCTATCCTTAATTCTGTTTTGTTCTTATTTAACCCTCCTTAGACACACATTGAGCACCTCACACCTTTTCCAACTCTCACGGTTGTTTCTCTTAATTCCTTATTTTGGTACGACCCTTTCTTCAACATGCGTTTCTCTCTCGTGGCACCGCTGGCTCTGGCGGTAGCACCGTCTCTTGTGTCTGCTGCTGGTACATTGGGATTTGCTTTAGGCACCAAGAACGCCGACGGGTCCTGCAAAGGCCAGTCCGACTATGAAGCCGACTTTGACGCCATTTCTGCGGCTTCTGGTTCCACCCTCGTAAGAGGATACTCCGCATCCGATTGCAATTCTTCCGTGGCTATCATGCCGGCTGCCAAAGCTAAGGGCTTCAAAGTCGTGTTGGGCATCTGGTGTGTTATTTTCCTGACCCACGACTCCTGGATCGCATCGGCTAACTCAATTCTCGCTATGCAGGCCCGACGTGCAGGAATCCTTTGATGCTGACATGGCTGCAATCACAGCGGTCGCTCCTAAATACGCTAGCAGTATCTACGCCGTAACCGTGGGATCCGAGACCCTATACCGTGGTAACTTTACTGGCGAACAGCTTGCCGATAAGATAAACACAGTAAAGACGGCGCTCAAGGGAGTGACATCCACCCCTATCAAAGTTGGAACCGCAGACAGCTGGAACAAGTTTGCTGATGGAACTGGTGATGCTGTCATCGGCACTGCTGATCTTATGTGAGTGGACGTTCATTAAGGAAGATGTAGTTTAACTGACGGTGTTAGAATGGTCAATGCTTTCGCTTTCTGGCAAGGACAAGCTCTCAACAATGCCACCAAGACCTATTTCGACGATGTCATGCAAGCTTTCGGCCACATCCAGTCCATCGCTGGCGGTGTTGACAAGGCACCAGAGCTCTGGAACGGCGAAACTGGCTGGCCCACTGATGGTAAGCATCTTTCTTTCAGACCTACCCTGAAACCAAATCAAACTTCTTTAATATCGGTCACTAATACGTTATACAGGCGGTTCCGATTTCGGCGCTGCCAAAGCTGGCACTTCAAACGCTGCCTCCTACTATAAATCTGCTATCTGCGGTATGCTGGCCTGGGACGTTAACCTCTTCTACTTCGAGGCTTTCGATGAGCCATGGAAGCCCGATAGCATTGGTGATAACGGTCAGCCGGCTGACGAGAAGCACTGGGGAGCCATGACCTCCACACGCGGCACTAAGTTCAGCCTTAAGTGCTAAGCTAGTGCGAACAAGGTGCGTGGGGTTGGGTGTGGATATAACTAGGGCGGAGCTGTAGACTATGCATACAAAAGTAATCGGTTCGGCAAAGGGAAGACTGCATTGCCACCCCCCTGGAATGGCGGACTAAACCAAGGGGGCGCGCCTCTGGGTGGCTCACAGTATAGATAAGGGGGTTATGTGCATGTTTGCATTGGAATATTGGGGTCGGTCGCCTTTCCTTCTCTTGGAAAAAACCTCTTGTATCTCTCTCGGTGGTCCTATAGTTAGCCTCTTGAAATTGGTGGTGCAGGTGTCCCTCTGACTGCCTTTTGGTTGTCTTCTCGAATTTTTTTGCTTCAACATGTATTCTTAACTGGGATAGAGTACATTGGATTTTGGGTCGGTATCTCTGCAATCCGATTCAGCCGAAACTCGCTGGAGAGACTTGTATTCTGTGAAAAAGCGCATGGTTTAGTGCTCTCAAGGAAATCACGGTTACTTATTCAATTCGCAAATTATCTGCATCTATATTTTGAAGTTCACCCTCCCTATGTTCAGCACATAAAAAGGTCTAGGACATGCATTCTCTCTGGCTAAGTCTAAGGGTTTATATAGTAATGTTAAGCACTGTATCTCTAGCTAGGTTTAGCCTCAATAACATGATTTAATCACATCGCCTAGTAAATCTCGGAGGGTTTTAACTTTTAGGACGGGTTGAAGTGTCCTTTACCACCTTAAATATATGGATTTATACTAGGGAATATGTGGAGCTACTTCAGTCCCCTACAATGGCTTCGTGGGGGCTCGTAATCTATGTTCAGAAATCCTGGAGAGCCCTTTATAATATTTTCAGAAATGTATTGTCGTGGTATTTTTTTAATGCAAGACCTTGAACTTTTTCCTGATTACACATACACTGAATGCTTCCCATCTCAATCTAAATGCTCATGACCATCACTCACGGTGCTCATTCGTATATCGTTTACTTCAGATGTATTGCAATCCTGCTACCCTCCTCGTCATAATCTACTTCTTTTGCTTATGAAACCCTATACCTCGTTGCTAGGGTATTGTACCTTCTCTGTAGGAATAAACTCTTCCTTGATGGACCTTACGCTGACAAACCTGCTTAGCAAGTTCGCACTTCCCGCCTTATCGTTCGTGCCACTGGCTCTCGATCCTGTATACCTGGATTAGAGGTGCTGTTCAATAGAAGATTGAAAAGAATAAAACTCACCCCCAAAGGGCTGCTGTGATACGACGGCTCCTATTTAAGCGCCTGTTAATATACGCGGGTTTTGATAAGGATATAGTGTTGCTGATATAGCTCCTTACCTGTGCATTTGCAGTTGATATAAAAATTTCCAGCTGAATTCCTCAATGCATCTTCTGCGAAACGAACTGCCTCCCTGTCCTTTGCGAAGACAGCACCAGTGAGGGCGTACTCTGATGTGCTATCTATCTGTTTGCAGATGGAAGCGAAGGCATCAGCAGGAGCGACGGTGTCATCGTATACGTATATCACTAAGATTGGACCAAAAAGCTCGCGGGATAGAAGAGGGTGATTGGGGTTGGTGGTTTGATAGATGGTAGGGTGAACGTAATACCCTTCGCTGGAATCGTACTTTCCGCCGACAAGAAGCTCGAGCTCCTTGTCATTCTTCGCTTCATCGATGGTCGATGATAGCTTTTTGAACGAGGCATCGTGGATTACAGGACCGATGAAATTCGAGAAGTCTGACGGCTCGCCAACTTTCAGAGCTTCAGTTTCGGAAATAAGGTGGGATTTGAAGGTTGGCCACATGGACGAGGGAATATACGCTCGTGAGCACGCACTACATTTCTGGCCTTGGTATTCGAAAACTCCTCGTACGGTCTGAACAACAGCGTTTGTGACATCCGCGCTACGGTGCACGAGATGGAAGTTCTTGCCGCCCGTCTCGCCTACGATACGCGGATACCCCTGATACTTACCCTCTGCAACTCCTGCGGCAATCTTTCCGTATAGGGAGCGGAAAACAGCTGTGCTGCCGGTGTAGTGAAGCGCCGCGAATTGCCTGTGGGAGAGGATTGCTTTGGTGACTTCTTCGGCGTCGCCTGGGACGAATTGAATTACATTAGGAGGAAGACCTGCTTCCATCAGGATGCTATAGATTAGCCAGTTAGAGGCTACGGCAAAAGGAGACGGTTTCCAGACGACTACGTTTCCCATTAATGCTGGGGCAGCGGGGAGGTTACCGCCAATGGCGGTGAAGTTAAAGGGCGTGATAGCGTAGACGAATCCCTCGAGAGGTCGATATTCAACCCGGCTAGCATTTCGGTAAGTATTTAGGAGAGTTGAAGGATTATAAATTTTTTGACTAACTTCCATACTCCGGGTGAATTGTGCATGGGCTGGTGGCCATATGTCTCCTCAGCATACTGCACATTGAATCTGGAGCCAGTTAGATCTTATAATCTATCTCGCGGGTCCTAGAATCGAAGCATAGATACCTCAAGAAGTCGCATAGCTCGGCCGCAGCATCAATCTCTGCTTGCCATGCATTTTTGCCTTGGCCTACTATTGTTGCCGCCATGAGCTCATATCTGTATTTTCCAGAAATTAAATCCGCAGCCTTGAGGAAAACTGCAGCCCGGTCCGCAAATGGTAATGATTCCCATGCTGGCTTTGCTGCGAGAGCAGCGTCAATTGCTCGTTTGACCTCTTCAGTACTAGCGTTGGAGTACTTTGCAACGACGTCAGAGTGGGAGGATGGATCGTGTTGTGTGAGGACGGAAGAGCCTTTTATCTTGATGATGGTTAGTTAAAAGAAGTAAAAAACCTTCTGTGACAATGCGTACTTTTTTCCCTGCTACCACCAAAGGCACCTCAAGCGGGGCCTGATTCTTTAGAGCTGCGATTGCATCTTGTAGCTTCTGCCTGTCGGTAGAATCTTTGGTGTAGTGTTTCTACAATAATATGATTAGCAAGAAGCTCAAATCCTGATGATCCAGACCAGAAACTCACGTTTGGTTCGTTGGCGATTACAGGCACCTTGAAACTAGCGATAGAAGTCATGCCTTTTCTTAGCTGAAGCTGTGTGGTAAGGGATGGTGGTTTAATGCGGGTTAGACAGCGATTAATCTGGAAGAGGGATTGTAAGCCTCTGGAATAACCCATGGGCAGTGTGAGAGAAGATAAACAGAGGCAATTGGAGAGGTGAGCAGGCGTACATTTATAATGCGTTGTGGTGATGGTTTGTGAGAGTTCTGCGGTTTGCGTCGGTTCAACGAAGCTGGTGGGGTTAAGAGGGGCGCAACTTCGGCCACCGCTTTGGTCATTCAGTGACGTTTTGCATAACAATCCTCGATCATTTCTACTTGACAATCAACGCCGATATCGCACATCATATCCCCCGAAAGAAAAGAACCGATTCGGTGAAATTGGCGCAGTAATGGACAGGTTGTATACGTAACCTAGTACTGCATTGCTCGATTAACCCAACGCCAGAACTCCTGGCATTCTGAAGATGCATTCCTTTTTCATGTCTCCATGGTCTCAGCCGCATCGTTGGCATCGTCTCCCCACAAACCTTCAAGCTTAAACTCAGCCGCCCACTCCTTGACAATCTCCTTTTGATCTCCGACGGGAGCTGCTGAACCTTGAGCAGCATTGGAAGGAGCTTCTGTTGCCACCTGAAGGACTGGAGCGTCCATCCAACCTTGAATTCTACCATCCCTCCAGTCTGTAACGACAGCTTGGGCTGCACTATGGACGTTGGGCACACCTCCCTTCCCCAGTCGGCCTCTCTTCCTAGCAACTTGAATTAGAAAGTCCGTAGTCATGTCCCCGTTGGCAGTCATTAATGGCGGTAGGCCGTACACGTCTAGCAGCTTTGAGAACATATCAGGCGACGAGGATAGCCTTTTGAGAAGTAGTGTGACTGCTGGAACCGGGTCTTCAATTTCTTTGGGAGGTATGGCGTTTAGAAGGATCAGGCGGGCTTGCTCTTCGATTTTGCTAGCCTTGGAGGGCTCAGTGGAGCTTGGGAACACTATTCCTGGAGAATCGAGCAGCTTGAGCTTGTTGTCCAGTTTAACTTCCCGTAGACTTGTCGTGACTCCGGCTTCGGCTCCGACAGGGCATGCACCAGTTCTCCCTCCCAGCCGTGAAGTGAGAGCATTGATAACAGAAGACTTTCCGACGTTAGGATACCCGATAACCCCTACCGATACTGACCGCTTTAGCTGCCTTGATTGTGCAAAAGATTTGAGTGCTTTGAATAGTGCCTCTGCAGTCCCCTTCACTGTGAGTTGCTTATGACCGAAAGTCCGTGCATTTGGCGCTGAGTTTGCAGCCCGAAGCGGTAATGTTGGGAAGTATCGTCGTAGATGAACCAACCAGGCCTTGAGTACTGGGGAAGGAATTAGATCAATCTTGTTGAGAATGAGAATGAGGCGCTTGTTGCCCCCCTCAGCCGCCATAACCATACGTTCCACCTCTTTTGATCTTGTCCCTTCTGGATCTCTTGCGTCAAGAATGTATAGTACAACATCCGCAGAATCAACTACTTGTTTGAAGACTTTGTCGAAAGCTTTCCTGGAAGAGTCTTTGCGAGCCGCTGACGTAGAGGGTCCTTCCGCACCGGTTTCATCAATACCATTCCAAGAATCACCCTCATCTTCGTCCATCTCATCCGCGCTATCCACTTCGTTAACCTGTTGGTATTCAGCGGCACGGGCTTTGGCTGAGGCTAGCAATGCTGCCATGGGGTTTGAATCGTCCTGAGCAGTCAGCACCGATTTATGTGGGTTTTGTGCGCACTTCATAGACTCACGACCTGCATAAAATCATCCTCTGTGTCATAGTCTAGTAAGGCATCTTCATCCTCCTCTTCCTCTGCTGCATCCTCGGCGTCTTGCTCAGCGGCAGTAGTGCTAAGTCTCTGCGCTCTTGCAAGCTCTTTCCGTCTCATATTCTCTTCTTCCTTTAGCCTCCTCTTTTCTTCAATATCTTGCAGGATCTTGTCTTTGTAGGGGAATAGGTTCGGAATGCCAGGGTCCTTCTTTAACCGCGAACGCCATTCTGGGTTCTATATGATGTCAGTGCACAAGTGTGAGACATTGATCACTAAGGCTTACCTTTTTGGCTAGCTTTCGTGCTTTTCGTTGTTTCGCAGCAGAGGCTTTTTCGATCTTGTGCCGCAGCCGCACAGGCGTGCGCTTTGATGTGGGTTCTTTATAAAGGTATTAGCGCCCGTTCCTCTAGATTTATGATTTATTTAATACGTACTCCCAACCTTTGGCATTGCTACAGGCTGCTATGATGTCGAGATACCTTTGTGGGGTTGAATCTCAAAAATTCCATTGCGGCCAAGATTTCACGGCAAATGCCAATGCGGTCTGCGATGGCAGAAATTTTCGGAAGCATTTCCCGATTTGTCAGGTCCGCAGCCCTTCCCCAGATTTTTCATTATACATATTATTCTTGTATATCTTCCGGTCTTCTCAAGTGCCGGATCGTAGATTTTCCAAAAACCATCAAACGGAAAACTACTTGTATCCCTTCCTCTTTCGACACATTATGCCGCACAGTGTTGAAACCTCGTTCTCCGCAAAGGCGGAGATCCACTCATTCCATGGCCTAGTAAGTTACTTCGGGCAAATGATTGTACAAGGACGGAAGTTTACGAGGCTTTAGCTCTTTGATATGGACGGCACTATTATTGATTCGACAAATGCGATAGTCAAACATTGGCAAAAGTATTACTTGGCTTAAAAAGTGAACGGCCATTCGCTGACTCCATCAGGATAGGAAATGAGCTGGGCGTCGATCCGAACGTTATTCTCGCTACATCCCATGGACGAAGATCTATTGATGTCCTCCAAATTTATGAGCCAGAGCGTGCCAACTGGGAATGTTAGTCTCTCAAGCGATGAAAAAAATTTCTGTATTAATTCAAAACCGTAGATGTCAGCCACATCGAAGGCTTGATCCCGAAGCAATTTGGGTCAGACGCGGTGGAAATTGCGGGATCACGATTATTGCTAGAGCAACTGGAACAAACCTCTGTCCCGTGGGCTATCGTCACGTCCGGCACGAGGCCGTTGGTTACAGGATGGTTTGATGTCATGAACCTGGCCCATCCGAAAAACCTCGTTGTGGCAGAGGACGTGCAGCACGGCAAGCCGGATCCGGCATGCTATCAACTTGGCCGAGCGAAACTTAATCTCCCTCGGGACGCTTCAATTCTGGTGCTGGAAGATGCACCGGCAGGAGTGCGTGCTGGGAAAGCTGCAGGGTTTAAAGTAGTTGGACTCGCTACAACTCATTCATTGGAGCAGCTTAGGGACGCAGGCGCGGATTGGATCGTCCGTGATATGCGGAGCGTGAAGCTCAAAGAATGGGAAAAAAGAACGGGAGAGGCCAAGATCGAGATTTCCGATGCCCTGGTCGGATAAACTTCGATGGCGTGAGATCGGTGTCCAGATTCCCGGCTCCTGGTCGGCTTCAACACGGCCGTCGCTTTGGGAACCTCCCCCAACAAAACGCCTGAAACAGTTGACAACTTCGATTCACATTCTCGTGCGGATGATTCTTTCGACATTTAAGATTTCTAGAAGTCATGGATTTCTTAGCAGTACTCTTACATTACACGAACTAGGATTCAGCACTGCATCAGCTTAGTGGGTGTGTTGCATCACATAGAAACTTTTTGGAGCATTTGGAGCAACACTTTCGCGATTCTAGAAGGGTTACAGGTTACAGCGCATTACAGACGTCATCCGGGATTGGCCTAAATATTATTATTATTTGATGTTAGTTGAAGATGTTATGATTTTCCTTGCTTGCAAGAGGCAATCGTTGCTCTGGTGTTACGATTTATAGTTTTTTATCTGGCCTATTTTATCAAAGGAAATTACCATCTGCCTAGTCACTATCATAAGCATTCGAAGCAGAGATTTGAGATATCGAGACATTCAAGCGCATGATGAGAGGCTGTACTTCCACCTTGTACAACCAATTCCCTAGCGCGATGTGCCTTCGGCTGGTAGAGCTCTCTTGGCCATCACGAAGTTCGCTATTAGCCCGACCTTTCAGCGTAGTCTAGCTGACCCGTAGGCACGGTGTGATACTTAATTCTACTATGCGCCTGCTCGCCGCATGGTAATTATAAAGACCTATTAGTGTATCTCTTCCAACGGTGGAGTTTGAGAGTTGGACGGTCAACCTACTGGTCGGGGGGAAGCTAACAGCTGCTGACTTTTAGGGTAACCCTCACGCTCGAATAGCTTGTGGTAAACCTTATGTTGGACCAGTTCACTGTCGGTTGGAGCGTATTGGAGCGGTACAGAACGCCGTAGGGTTTGAAGTCTGCAAGGTACATACTCCATTGATACCAAACAACCCGCGCGGCTTCCGAGAGCCAAACCCGGGGCGCAGCGTACCCCTGGAGGGTGCGGATTCGCGCCCGCAATAGGCTGGTCGAGTGGTACGAGCCGGCATACGAGTCGGCCGGCTGGCGACTCGATTGTTTAATAAGTTTGGTATGGAATTGAGGCGCCGTGAGATGCTATCGGAGGGCTATCGGCAACATGAATGGAGTGTTGGACGGCGAGACGATTCGAGTTGGCGCTTGACATCGGGGAAAAGGGAAAAGGAGTCAATCTAGTAGCGCCCGTCAGGCTCGCCGTTACCAGGCTTGCCAGGCTCGCCAGGCCGTCGCTTGTGGGCACCGGGGCATGGGCTCGCGGGCGGGCTGGCTGGAAGCAGAGTCCGGAATGTTCGTGATGATGGTTAAATGGTGTGCTCGCGATGCGCTGTTAGCAACAAATCCTCCGCTGCTCGCCATCAGGGCCCATGCCCATCCGCTGTCGTCTCCCATGCTGCGAATCTCCCGGAAACTCGTTCTCAGAATCGCTGGGCAATCGAGATGGGGGTTCGCGTAACAAAGGAACAGCACTGAATTTCCCCTTAGCAACTAAGCTCCTCCACACTCGAGCAGATCAGCCGCCCGAGCGCAATGTGGCCAATGGGGAATGCCTTAGCGTTTGGTCCCCCTGCGCCACCGCAAGCCCCAAGCTCCTGAGAGCGCAAGATCCCGTCGACGGCCAGAGCCGGTGACGAAGACTGTGCGTCGCGCCCTGACAGCCCGCTGGAGGGCAGGCCAACAGCGGCCTTTCGTGGGCGAGCAGAAGTCGGCCGTCCCTCCCAGCATCTCGACACGCCGTGCTGACTCCAGACCCTCAGAAGCCAAGCGGAGAATCATGCGTGGGGTTATTTTGGGCGCTGCCAGCGGAGAGATGCGCAGTGTCTTGGGGGCTGCGGCCAATGGGCTTAGGTTGATTTTGCAGCCCCCGGTCGTCTCTGCACGCCGCCATGCCCCCGTAACCTTCGGGCCTGAGGGCTCCTCGACATCGCCTTGCCCTGCGCTCAAGTAGCAGCGACGCCTCCATTCTCCTGACCTTTTTCCCTCTCACCTTGTCCTCGCCCACCACACTCGCTTCAGCCCAGCTTCGTCGTTTCTCTCGTTCTTGCCAGAAGGCTGCGCTGCAGTACTAATGTTATAATTGCTGTCACTCGTTTCTGTCCGCATTGTTTGACCACCCAGCTCTCTCTTCTTCCGCTTATCCCGCCGTCCGCTGCGGAGCTCGCTCGCGCGCCCAGCTTTGCATCCACCCAACGTCCCCACGACGCCGGCTAAACACTCGCACTCCTTACTAACCCGTTGCGACCCATCCTCTACCCGCTAGAATTGTCGTAGAAAGCATTATTCTCCTCGCAGAGCGCAGAGGATGGATCCTTTCGGATCCTCGATGCGAGCCTATGCGAATGACCGGGACCCTCCTAACCCACACCACAACCTCCATGCGAGTCGACTCCCTAATGGTCCTTCCAAAACCATGACAGAATTAAACCAAAAACAACATGCTCAGAATGCTGCGCATGCCTGTGCAGACGTCAAGCCGCGCCTCACAAAGGAGCAGCATGATATCCTCGAAGCCCACTTCCAGCAGCAGCACAAGCCGAGCACCAGCACTAAGAAGGGATTTGCCGAGAGTCTCGGAGTCCCGGTGGACAAGATCAACGTAAGTTAGCGATGCACTCCGGGGCAAATTGCCCATGACTTACACAATATAGAACTGGTTTCAGAACCGAAGAGCAAAAGTAAAGCAGGATCTGAAGAAACAAATGAGCCAGTTTAACATGAATGTGAACGTGTATGGAACAAACAATAGTCTACCAATTGTTACCTCTCAATTCGGACATCAAAACGAACAAGGACATCCACAACAGACCGCGCAAGACTTCTTTCCCGTAAATGCCGACGTCAGTCCGACCTGCCTTCCGGTCGACAGCATCGAAGGCCCTTCAGTCGTGGAACCACTTGGGCCTCCAATGCCACTGCACCAGGTATATGACATTCATATGCTCCGCTCTATCCCCGAAAGAGAAGGGCAAGCGTCGTATAACCCAGGTGCAGTGATGCAATCATTCATGGCTGCTGCTGCTGGTGCTGGATCGTACATGCACAACACCTCGAATTCTGTTTTGTCCCAAGATCCATCCTTCACATACGACCAGGCGGGCATGTCTCAGCCATATGTGAACGATGCGCCGTTTTCAACCCCGGCAAATCTTACCAACGAGCCTGGCTCCACGAACGATCTTTATGGACCACTGGGGGATTTTGGCTCTTTTGATTATCCGACGTTAACAACAACGACCTCCACATCAGTTCAGGCAGTTGACAGCAATGGCTCAATTTCTTCTGAACCGTCGCCGTTCTCCGGCGCTCAATCCAATACAACAACTCAATCGTCTACAGGCCAAAATGCCATGTCCTCCGTCAACTCAGTCGCTTCAGTTTACTCCAACTGGACGGAAGATCACACTTCCTCAACTGATATTACACCAGCTAACCAACACGAGGGCTCTTTCGACCACCCGTATGGCAACTTACCACAAGCTTCAGTATCAGAGCACAGCCTTCCACTTTGGAGGACCGGTCAGCAACACCCGATTGGTCAGCACTTTCAGCAGGCTGACATGTATCAACACAACAACACCTCGGCCCAGGCAATTTTATCTTCTCCCGAGCAGAACGAGTCGCGTCAGCTGAGCACGAGCCATTCAGAGTTCGAGCCGCCAATCACGTTTCCTGAAGAAGCATTGTCACGCCGTAATTCTTCCACCACCGCTCTTGCGAAATCAATAAGCACAGTTGGAATTCAAACCCGGCAACCGTCCACCGATGGCTTCAAACAACCTACTCAGCCATCAAGTATCGCTAGTCGCCGACAACGCCGACAACCTGCAGCTCTGGATTCTTCGACCCTAAGAAGTGCATCATATACAAGTGGCATGCCTGTTTCTCCAGGGGCTAATCAGACGCGCGATGTTGAACACAACCTGCGCCGCATCAGGTCTGTCGGAGTCACGAACCCTGGTCGTGTTCAGAAGTCTGCGCCGGGCTCAGCTCAACGCTCTCCCCTAAATTTTACATTCGCCGAAGCAGCTGCATCACCAAAGTTCGCTCGACAAGCCTCAGGCTTTGCGACTGTAGGGCCTGTTGGTAGCTTGGCACCTCCAACTCCGCTGACGCCAAGTGAAATGGCCCGATTTCCCTATTGGCAGAGCAATACTGTTATTAGAAGTCATGCACCAATGCCTGAGCACAGCAGCCCTGAAAGCCTCAATGTCTCTTGGTCTATGGAGCCTTCGTCTGCCGGATTATACTCGAATGCAGCATCACCTCCAACCACTCCTCTAGATGTTGGACAATTAAATCAAGCTCGTTTCAGCAATGCCCCCTTATACCGTGATACACCTCCGCAGTCAGCTCCTGCAACCCAGCAATGCTTTCCCCGGACAGCATTCATGCCTCCACCCCAACCAAACACAGAGTTCCATCCTTCCAATGAATTGGCTATCGCACAACCCAAGCCATCACACTTTAGGAGGCCATCATTACCTGACACAGGCCATGTTGGTCTAAACGAGTCTCACATGCAGTTTCCAGTACAGCCAGCCAATATCGCAGGTGATCTTCAACTCGGCTACAGTTATCAGTATAAAGAGGGGACCATGAATGGATTCCAAAAGAATTTTATGGCAAGCTCTTCACAGGAGCCCTCGGTTAGCATGCCTGAATTTTTTGTACACGAGTACTCGCCGCCCCAAGCGGCTGGCCGGACGTCATTACCTCCAAGACCTCTAGAGACGCAGCCAAAAAATTACATCTTCGCAAATCAAGGCCCACATGACTTCCGGTGACTCCCGGTTTTCTGAAACTTCTTCTGGCAGCAGCGTCATGCAATTCAAGGCATTCACGGCAATTCGGCGTTACCGAGGATTGGATCATCCTACGACCATTACTGAAAATTTGTGGTCATCGTTCACATACTATGTTTGGATCTTGTTTCTTTTGGATATACCCGGTCCCTAATGAGGAGGCCCTCATTGTTTTTACTTATCGCGCTTCTCTGTCCATTTGCATTTTCCATCTCACCGTGGGGGGAAAAGGACTCTTCATCATATTCTTTGATTGTTGTTTCCAGCGTCGGCGTCTTCATAAATGATTAAGTGTTGTGCAAATGTCTTCGCCTGACCTTGTCAGGTCCGTCGCTCCACTGAGCAGCTTAATTTTAATTACTCTCCTTAAAGCTACATATCATCGGGGGATATTTTGAGGGTAGTTATTGGTTAAAGCAACATATTAAAAGAGTTATTATTTTGTTTTATCGCCACCTCGGGCCTTGGCGAGGGCATGGGTGGGAATTGGATTGGAAGGAGGGAAGGAGGGAAGGAAGGGAAGGAAAGCCTTTGTTTCATGCATGCACAAGGCACGTTTCGCATGCCTAGACGCTCTCTAATGCTCTAATCTCATATAATGCCTCTCCCTTTACTATCGCGATCTCTAGTTAGCATCTCTTTGGGTTTCCTGTAGAACACATGTACGCCAAGGGACCTAGGGAGGAAAATCGCGTCTTCCACAATGTCAAGCCTCAGCTATTGGATCACGTTCTCGATGAAGTCCACAAGTTCCACAAGTTCCACAAGGTCCACTAGGTCTACTCCGCGCCGCATTGCAGAAAGTGCCATGACCACTCACCGCCACCCAATGAAAGGTTTTTGGGTGCTTTAGGGGTGAAGGGGCGATTTGCATGCGGCTTGCGGGCTTGCAGGCTTGCGTCAGGTTGCTTTTGCGCCGCAACAACCGTTGTGTAGCATTCGCGAAGTTCGAACTCACCTCTTTCACCCCGTTTCCGTCACAATGAGCGTCCCGTCGGGGATTGCACTGTAGGGCTTCCCGCTACTGAAATAAGCAACTTGCGCTCCACGAAAATATTTTTGTCACCGAATGTAATTCGCCACCACCACCCGCCACGTCGCGAGTTAGCGCCGCTCTCTGCCACAGCGACTTCGCATCCTGCGGGAGCATCATGACAGCGGTACGGCACGAGTCATGGCCTATCAGATGCCCTTGCCTAGCCTTGACTACTTCGCCCCACCAAGACGCATCGCGCCGGTTACACATCCAGGTATCTTGAGGTAGTTCTTTTGTTCCGCTGCCAGTCTGCCTGAATGCAACGCATCAGACCCTGAGCTACGGAGCCAGGGTCCACTGGGACCTGCAGCTACTTTGTCTGAGCTATACAAGTCATGATCCTGCAAGGCATCGACCGAGTAAATGATGGCGGAGTTGAAGAGACAGGGTCTGATAACCGGCATCCTTCATTTCCTATCACGGCGACAGGCATCGGTCGTCGTCTTCGTACCCATTGACTTCGACACCGTCGAAAAGAAAGTGCCGGTTTGGTCAAGGTTGCACCATCTGCAAGATGATCCTCAGGGCCCCTGGCAGCTGGGAGCAGTCGGCGTCGCAATCGACAGATGAGAAGGCTCCTTTTTGCTGTCAACGCTATTAGATTCGGGGCTTTTGAGAACTGTGACTTTGGGCTGAAAACAGGCCACCAACTTGAGGCCGATCTTCACGGACGCTCACAGCAAAGGCCTCGATATGGAGCAGGCGATCGAGATCATGCTCACCGATGAACCTGCTATCCCGTCCTTCTGCTGCCGGTCTCGAAGAAGTGATAGAATGCGTGGAGATAGAGATTCTCTGCATCTCAAGAGCCACATTCAAACTTACTATCTAGACGCATTTGTAGAACAAGGCACTGCTTCGATCATCACCATTCGATTAGCACTCGCAAGAAATGCCTTAAACCTTCTGGACAGTACATACTTTTGATTTAATAGAGACTTATTATTAACATGGCGCTACAAACCTTGGTAACGCCTATTAGTGAATTTGTAAATATTTGAACTTACTTCCCTAGGATGGCTCAAGGCCCTCGAAAGACATCAAACCAAAACTGTGTGGCAAATATTATGGATCATATATCGGAAATATTGCATGAAGCAGACGGAAGATTCTACGCTCCGAGGCGATGACAACAAAGAGAGAGCAAACTTTATAGTAGCCATATTAACATATCTAGGAACGGAGTTGCACTTACTATTCAAGCAAGCCTACAACAACACATCCGTCTCCTAATCCACCTAGCCTAACTCTCATGCCATCATTCCACACTTCCCTCACTGATATCAATCTAAGAGAACAAAATCTATACAGCAGAGGGAGAAGGAAACGTAGCGGTTTTGCCTTGCCTAGATCCAATGGAAGCGTAAAACTCTCTTATACTATCAACTGCTGGGCCTCCCCACAACAACGAACACATATCGACGATGCGTCTTTCTTGCAAACAACCATTCACCAAATACCAAGGCCAATAGCTCGAGTATCTACTTCCTTGACCTGACGCCCTGATTGGGGGCGTATTGTGGAGTCCCATGGATCATTTTCAATGGGTGAGGAACGGCGACAATATAACCAGCCAGAATTCGAGCTCCAATCTCACTTGGGACGTAGGTCCATCCTGAGCCGACAGAGGAATAAGTTGAGGCTGCCTAGGTCACCTATGTGGCAAGGACAACGGCCACAAGAATGACTGCCCTGCAGCTGGTGATTAGTATATTAAGTAAATGTCGATCAGGTGGCAATGACGTAACAGTTTCAAACCGTCGTCAGTATCGACGTCAGTCTTTCGCTACCTCATGTATATTAGGGCTCCTAGAGCCACCTTGAATAGACAGACTTTTTATTCTTGATTTTGCGATCGACAGCAAACAATGCTCACCTAAGGTCCTTTAAATACATAACTATACGCCTAGGAAACCATTATAAGGTGCGTAATAGTATCCGCTTTTATATTTTAGACCTAGGGTCCTATAATATAATCCTTAGCTAAAAGTAGATATTTTATTTTAATATTTAGTTAAACGTATAATAAAGACGGTTTATCTAGCCAAAGAATAGACTTAAAATACCCTCCTTTATTAGGGAAATCTAAACTAATTATAAGATACTAGCCGTAAAGGCTAACCCTACCTACTAGTAGAATATTAGGGGCTGTAACCTAGCCTTCGCCTAAGGAGGTACCTATCGCGGGCCCGAAAGGAACTCCTCTATACTAATAAAGATACTCTCTTAAAGCGCTATAGTTAAAGAGGACTCTACTTATAGAAGTCGGACGGACAGTAATATAGAAAACCCCTAAATTACGGAGATTTAACTGCAGACGAATCAACGGATTCTGAATCGAACCTGAAGCCTTCAGATTGCAACCGAACATTCCCTAATAATAATGCGACGACTCCAATGAGGAGATCCCATCTTCCGACATCAAAGTAGATGGCTCAATCCCCATCACCTTTCCCCTGTCTCCTCTCTTTCCTCGTCAATTCGACTTCTAATATCCTCTTTTTGAAAACTTTGCCCTCCAACCCATTGTCGTCTTGATCAAAGTAGAGCGGCCATAACCCCTGCCCCTCTTTGACAGCCATGAAGCCCTCCCAGCCCTCCAAAGTGATTCTCCTTTCCATCTTAGTGCAATCCCACGGTCCGACAAGGTGAGGTTCGGATTCTGCTCGTGTCCCGTACTTGATCTCATAAGTATCTTGATCCACGTATATCCAGTTCAGCTGCGGAGGCTCGTCGGTGATCGTAGAGACTAGCCCTTCCCCTTTGCGACCCCAATCTTGGTCAGGGTAAGGGAGGAAATATCCCGCGAATAGATGATCAGAGCGAATGGCTGCACCATCGGCTGCAGGCACCGCGACGTACAGCTAGATACCCATTTACAGTCAGTTCTCAAGACGGTTTTATTACTTGCTGAGACGGTTCCCAGACTTCGCACCTTATTGTTGCGCAATACTACTACACCTCCATTGATTTCGCTGCTACCACACGAGGTACTGAAGCAAGAAACAACGAGATTCGATTTCAGGCCTCTGTGTTGTTCTTTGGCGTTTTTCCTTTGGCCTTGACGGACTGCTTCGGTGGTGCCAATGATCGCAGGGCAAGCTGCTATAGCGGTAATAATGCCCAAAACCATGACTTCTTAATTGTTGCTGGAGGGCGGAGCTCTCACAAAAATATCACTATAACCGGCCTTTGAATCAGCAGTCAGTTGACTTACAAGATAGACCGTGCCAGTGAGAAGACCATCTTGGCACTGCTATCTGAGAACATGACTGCGGTGTACGGCCCGGCAGAATTTGTTGAAGTAAAATGTCAAATTGACCAATCGGAGCGACACCACGTAGGCGGTGTGGGATGATGTCACCGAAAGGATATGACGGAATGGGGCCAATTGTCAAATAGATGCTTGGATGCTTTCAGTCTAAATCGGAGGTATCTCCGCCAAAAAAACTTCAAAACGCCTTAGCTGCCAAGTTGTTGGGGTTGGACTGTCGAATGACGCTACCATAAGCCATCACCTCCATAACGTCACTATAAACCTGTTTTCGCCCTTACAAACAAGCACTTGCGGGCTGCAGCTTAGTCTTTTGGGTTAGATTATTTATTTCCTTTACAAAATTCCATGCTTCGTCTCATTCTAAGAAGAAAGAGTGGGAATGTTCAGAGTCTGGCCAACAAAACGGAGCCGCGCTAGAGCTAGTCTGTTTACTCTCCTTTCTACCTCTCTACGAGTGAAAAAATATGGATTGCAATATTTGTCTAGTGTTCGAAGACAGGTTTCGTGAACAAACTAGGCAACATCGTCATTGTTTAAAACCCTTACCACTATAGTCTCCTTAACATATACGCCTACCTTTCTCTAGTACAGATTATACAGCACAGCTCTCCACTTTTTTGCCAATCTATTCATTACTTTACCTTCTATTCTATCAGGTGTCAACTTCAGCAGCCGCAAGTGACTATGTCCCCAGTGTAAGTCTCCGCCCCGCTTTGCCCTCACCAACTCCCGCCCTTTTCCATGCACGACTGATGTCTTTCAACAGAGCATCACAGGAAAACGACGCCAGACAAGTTGAAGACAGCCTGTCCGACATCGAAGCCTCCCCCAACCCCATAGGTGGCCGTAAACCTGCAAAACTTGCCCTAAAGAAAGCCACCGCAACAGATGCCGCCGCTGTGGACGATGCAATGCCCACCACCAACCGCGGCAAAAAAATCGTACCGGTCCATCAATCTCGAATCGCGGATCGACCGGCGAAAGCGGGTGAGAAGGACAGCAATCTGAAGATTAAGATTGAACTGGATCTTGAAGTTGAGGTAGAACTCTACGCGAGAGTCAAGGGAGATGTTACAATTGGATTGATGTAATGATTAGGTTGAGATCTACGCAAGAGTCAAAGGAGATGTTACAATTGGATTATTGTGAGATGTGAGTTGAATCTCAATCCTAGGAACAGTATCAGTAATATAATACAGTACAACGTAGCACGAGCTGAAGCTTTCTCTGGTGCAGCAACCGCAAAAGTTTAGAAATGAATTTCTTATCTTGCTGTTTAAGCCGGTATTGTCACTGTTGAAAGTTGTTACTAGTTACTCGTGTTTCTTTTGTTGGAACAAGGACTTATATACAACAGTTATACTGTTTTAATTATTACTTTTCCCCTATGTGTACGGAGTAGTCTGCGTGGGCCGACCTAGGATCCATATCAAACGTTAAGCAATGAATAAATAATAATAAACTTACCAAAAAATTAGGAAATTCACACCTTAATATCTTAACAACTACTTAATAATAAATTCTAATAATTTAGATTTAGACTTTCATATATACTCTATAGCTTCTATTAAAGTTATATAATAAATAGTTTAGTAGTTTTCAAGATATTAAAATTTAGGGGCAAACTACTAAACTATTTACTATGCAACTTTAATAGAAGCTATAGAGTATATATGAAAGTCTAAATCTAAATTATTAGAATTTATTATTAAGTAGTTGTTAAGATATTAAGGTGTGAATTTCCTAATTTTTTTTTTAAGTTTTTGTAACGGCTTAGACAAATGCCTCTAAGGCGAAGCTTAAATAAATGCTATCTTACAAAGATACTAAGCTAAGGAGAAGAAGAAGAAGAAGACAAAGACTATTAGAGACTGATAAGATGTAAAAGGGCCGCCAAGGCGCTAGTGGTTAGCGAGCCAATAGCGATTTTCCATCCCGGGAATGGAAAGTCCTAATTAGCTAGTTTAACTATATGGCAGAATTTAGCAGGTGACGCGCTCTAGCACCATTATATTACCCCCCCCTCTTAAAAAAGCCTGCCCTTAGGTATTATTTAAGCTCCTTATAACTTTTTAGCCTCTCTTTCTGGCATTTAATTTAGTTATCTAATTTATATGGCGGTCTAGGGAGGTTAGGGTAGGTAAAGTAGAAATTTTATAGCTTATAAGGGGAATACTTAAAATTAGATACAGGATACTATTCTAGGTCTTTATTATAGCCTACCTAGCTTATATAGTATTTTAAGATATTATAGGCTCTCTTAACTACTAGGATTTTATAAGGGATATTATTACGGTCACTTTAGGTTGCCCTTAGAACAACCTCTAGACGCCCCTTAGATAGTTACCAGTTACGTACTAGAGGCATATACCTGTAGTATATAGTCTCTATAATCCTAGAGGCCTTACCTCCTTAAAGATTTGTCTCTCTTACCAATATATCCTATTTTATAATTATGTCCTTATAGCCTTATCTACAAAGTCTCCTTATATTTAAATCCTTTCTACTTTATTTAAAAGGGTAGCTGGTTTAAAAACTAGATTATTTATTTACATTTTTAATTTATATCTACTATTTCTTCCTTAAAAAACTTTATAATAACCTAAACGGAAACTCTATGGATACCTTATAGAAAGCCATTACATTAAGGTAAAAAGGTCCCTCTAATAGCGAGAGATTGCGATAATATAAACTTCTAAGTAAGATAGCCGAATAAGCCCTAATACCTAGATATATTAGGAGCTTAAAGACTCTTATATACCTATAGTTACCACTAAGGAAAATATAGACACCCTTTATAACAGATATAACGCCACTAAAAAGTAACTAGAACCCCTTTAGCCCTACCTAGGCTAATTAAAAGACTAAGCGCTAAAGGCAACTCTAAGATCTTTCCCTAAGCTAGAAATACCAGAGAAATATACTAATATATTTAACTAGGGACCTAACCAAAACCCTCCCAGAAGACCCAGTGATGCAACTGGTTTGGATCGGTTGCTAAAATCAGCCTCAAACCGATCTAAAAATTGAATGAAAGCTTTGAACCGGTTACATAACCGGTTTAACTAGATTAACCAGATTAAATAGTATATATTTAAGTAAATTGTAGTATATAATATATCGCGAGTTTTGGTATAGTGTTAAGAGATGTCTAATTGTTAATTATAGTATATTTAATCTCGTCGTCCTTATTGTTATCCTTATTGTTAGAGTCGTTCTTATCTTTTTTTATTATCCTCCTAATCTTCCTTCTTATGCTCTAGCCTGCCAGCTTCTTATTAATTTACCTCCGCATCACCCGTTACGTTGCCCACTATATTATCCGTTAAATTACCTACCGCGTCACCTACCATGTTAGTTTCTAATTTGGCAGCAGCCTCTTCCTCCTTATACTGCTTATTAACGTTAGGATTAACGCCTTTTTCAAAGGCCTTTGCTTAAGGGCGCCCGAACCAGGACTTTAGGCACTTATTAGCTTCAATAATATCGGCTTTAAGGCGGTTTCAGGGGTTAGTAAGGAGGTGCTTAGTAGAGCTAAACACGCGTTCGCATTTAGCGCTTATTAACAGTATAGCTAGCATATTAAGAGCAAATCGAGCGAGGTCTGGTTGCGAATAATACTTACTATTCCAGTAAGCCAGAGGATCGTCAGCAGCCTCTCAGTCAGTTTGGATATAGGTTAAATAGGTGTCAGTTCTAGCAAGAGGCATAGCTTTAATCTATTTATAATTTAAAAGCCCACTAAGGGTCTCACCACGTACAAAGCATATTAGTTATAGTAGCTGCTTAACAGCAACGGGAGTACTGTACCTGCCCTTATACTCCTCCAGCCAAAGGTTCTCTACTAAGCCTTTAATACCGCAATTAGTCAGATCCTTAGGATTACCGTAGAGCCAGGTCTTCTTATTCTTATCTTAATTAAATTCCTACTAAAACTATAACCACTTCTTGCTTAGTATAAGTATATGCGCAGCGTAGTAAGCGGCACTATTATTTACGCGTTTATAGTACTCCTTACACTTCTCCTATAAGGCGCAGGCTGCGGCTTCTAAATAGGTATATTCCTTACTATTACTATATTTAATGCGGAGTTCTTAAAAGTTAATCTAGGCGTTATAAGTGTAGTTAAAAAGCCAATCTATTATAGTAAACCAGCGGTAGAGCATGTGCTTATAACCCTAGCCGCATATAGTAGCTTTATAGAACGGCTAGAGGACAAAGGAAAGCTTTTTAAGAAGAAACTAGTAGTGCGTAGTAAGACAATCAGTTTTAATGCCTTTGCCTTATTTAGGCATATAGGAGTCGCAGAACCGTGTAATTCGTTGCCTATAATTAATAGCTCATATAATAGAGCTAAAATATAAATTCCACTAAGTTGCGTTACTTTAAATAAGCTACTTAATTAGTTAGTAGTAGTAAGAAATTAAATATCGCGATTACAATATTGCGACTATATGCCGGATAATATAAAATCCGGTGCTAGTAGGTAGTGAATATTACCAAATAGCTCTAATACTTACCTTAAGCATATCAAATTCTAACTACTCCCCCCCTACTATAATCCTCCAAAACTCCTTACGACGTTGTGGCAACACCCAAATATACTGTATAATATTATATAGTCGTCTAAGAGCGCCCTACTTCCTCTAGATCTTCGCGATTAAGTTAAAGTCATACCTGCTATAAGCTAGCTCCAATTCCTCTAGTGTAGTATCTGCCTTTTTACCCAGTAAGAACGCCTGCGCAGCTAAGTTAACTACGTGGCTAAGATACCATAGCTAATAACGCTTTTGCTGCTTTTCTAACATCTTTAGATAGAGCGTCTTAAGAATTAAATTAACGGCCGTATTATTGCTTAACGCGTTATTAAGCATAAAATATCCAACCCTTTTACTAATCTTATATTCGCCGATTATATCTAGGACAATTTAAGCTTAATTAGCGCCACTATGTTCGCCCTTAAGGTACCATAAAGCAAGAACTTTTGTCTGCTGGAGGCCGTTTTTGTTAATATAGTGGGCAACGATTGCAATAATAGCGTAGTAGTTTGGCGACGTCTAAAGATTAAAGGATAGGTGTATATTCGATTAAGCCTCTTATAAGTTGTCCTACAGTTACCTCTTCTACTTCCTAAACTCACTCATCACCTATCTACGTATAGTTGTACGCGATGGAATTAGCTTTGCAAGTCCTTTATATATATACTAAATCATTTTAATAAAGTAGATATTTTTAATCTGGTAGTATATAATGTGGCAGTATATAAGCTAGCAAATTAGTAAAAGCTTAAAGGCTTTAAACCAAATATTCTAGATATACTCCTGCTACTTAGTATACTGCTTAATCGTTCCTTTAGGCTTAATCGGATTGCCTTTCTTATTAATTTAGTAAGTTCGTTTCCAGTGGCTAAGAATAGTAGAGTTGCCGTTAAGCGCTAATTACGATTAGTAAACAGGTAGTATAGATAGTAGAGTTTCTTACTAAATAGCTTATATATGGTATCCTTCTTCTCGTCCAAGCATTTACAGCAATAGTAGTATTTAACTCCTGTAGTCTCATAAATAATTACAAAGCCTTTTCCATCACCCTATATATGCGACAACTTTTTTTTACTACGCTTTTGGCTAGCGATTTTATTGGTTCTTTAATACCACTACCCAAAGAGCTTAATTCGTTTTGGCTTATCCGCTAGGCGCAATAGCAGAGGCTCTAGCTCGGATTTGGATTTAGATTTATAATAAGTAAGAGACTCTAGATTAGTTGTATTTACAGTTATCTTTAGGCGCTTCCGCTTTCTACCACCAGAGGCCTTACTAATGCGCCTTTTAGGAACAGCAGGAGCCTTGCTTGCACAACTACTACTAGCATGGCTACTACCACCTCCACGCGACAATCGGCCAGTGACGTTAATAAAGCTATCCATAGGATTAACAGTATCAAACAAGGAGGGCAGTAATGTGAGCAGCAATAAGGATAACGCAATAAGGGCAGAAATAAGGACGACGTAATATAGGCAGTAATAAGGGCGACGCAATAAGGGCAGCAATAAGGACGACGCAATATGGGCAGTAATAAGGACAATACAATAAGGGCAGTGATAAGGGCAACGCGATAAGGGCAAGGATTAACTTTAGCGGATTAAATCAGACGTTGCTATACTATAAAACAATCCTTGATATACGGCTTAATAATTATATAGCGAATTGTAATAGATTTAATAGGATCGGCTCTTTATGGTGGCGTTTGCCCCTACCTAAATCCTCACCACTAAGGTTCTATATTAACCATATGTATCTAGATCTAGTTTTATTGATTACCTGGTTACCGCTAAAGCTTTAAAACTAATATAGATTAAGCCAATTAAAGCTCTGAACCGGTTAAGGATTTAATTATTAGAAAACCGAACTAGACCAAATAATAAACCGAACCAGTTACATCACTGAGAAGACCACAGGCCTATAATTAGTATAGTAGTAGTATATAAACTGCTTATAAGCTAAGTGGGCCTACCCCTTTAAATAATTTAATTTAAATACTAACTTAAGACCTAAGGTTTATTAGGAAACCCGTACTGGTTATTAGTACTAATACTACCTCTATAGCTAGAGCTTCCCTAGGCCTAAGTTTAGAAAGTTAAGAGCCCAATACTAATCTCCTTTAAACTAGATATTAGAAAGCTATTATAAGGCTTTAAAAAGCTATATAGGAGAAAGCTACTAATAAATATATTAGAACCCTTTAAGAGTAAATCTAAATTTAGTAGGGTTTAATCTAGGTTAAATAAATTCTTTTATAACCTGGCTAAGGCTAAGGGCTTTTTAGGAGCTACTTAATACCTACCTAAAAAGGTATAGAAGACTTAAAGAGGTATCTCTATAATAAATAGAAAAAGGATATAGACTAATTAGCTAAGGCCTCTAGTAGTTTAAAACTCTATTATAAACCTAGCACCTAATATTTAGATAACTAGGTTTATAAGGTGGACAACTTCTTTAAAATGCTAATAATATAAGATAATACTAAAGAATGTATATAGTGGATTATTAGTAAGATTAAAGACCAATTACTAAACTAGATTACGCTTAATTAACTTAATAAAGAGCAAATTACTATATGGCTATAGCTGTAGACCTTTTTAAAGGATTAGACCTAAGATCTGTATATTATATAATATAATAATATAAAACAATTCTGGAATAGTATATAGCTAAACCGTTAAGATTTCCGCTAGTTTATAAACTTTATAGAAACTTATACTTAATAGATAGATCTAAAGCCCTTTAAAAATAAGAATGGCAGCATCTGTAAAAAGGAGAAGATTAGATTTATCTAGGCTAGAATTAAGCTGGTAATTTATAACGAAATAAAGCGTGTAGAAGCCCTACTGCGAATTCCTATATATACAGATTTTTAAATAAGCGGTTCTAAATATTAAGGATATAGTAAGGAACTAGACCTCTTCTAATAAAAAGCTAGGGGGTAGCTAGAAGCATAGGCACTCTAGTAGTAATATAGGGCAGATCTAGTCTTTAAAAAAGCCGTTCTTAAAGAGAACTTTAAAATGGTTAAAGTTAGAAGCCTTAAGTAGTGGGAAAGGGTTCTATAGCTAACCTAATACCTATCTAATACCCTTACAGAAACACCCTAAGAAGCTAAAAGAAAATTCTTATTAAAAAAGTAAGTAGGGTGATAAACGTACTAATAAACAAAAAAAGAGAAGCCTTAGTTATGGATATTTCCTAGTTATAACTAGGGCAAGATATAAAAGGGAAGACTCTCTATATTACTATTAAGCTAGAAATAATACTCTCTATAGGCAAAATGCGTTAGTTTTAAGCACTATATAATAGCGGCACTAAAATTAATTTTATAAAATATAATTTGGTAAAAGAGTATAAACTTATTCCGTTGCTAAAGTGGTAGAAACCTATTATAGGCTTCCTAGATAAGCATTAGATTAAACTATATAGCGCCTATAAGCTTATAGTATTAGTGGCTAATATATACAACCGCACTAAGGTAGTTAGTGTGACGGTGCTAGAGCGTGTTACCTGCCAAATTCTGCCATACTGCTGCCATATTCTGCCAACCTACGATTGGCTTGCTTACCGCTAGCGCCTTGGCGGCTGCCCCTTTATATATGTTTACTATGGTCCTTGTGACCCCTTTCTTTTCTTCTCCTTAGCTTAGTATCTTTATTAGATAGCAATCCACAAGCTTTAGTTTAGGGGCATTTATGCGAGCCGTTATATTATACTAAGCTCTCCATACACTGCCTGGGAAGGCCTTAATAATATCCCCACATCTTAAAAGAAACTTCGTCTGCAATAACGCGTCAACACGCTATACTTAGATACTAGAACAACTTTATACTGCCTAGGAAGGCCTTAATAATATCCCACTTTATGAGCTAGGCAGGACTAGACTTATACCCCTGGAATTAAAACCAAAGCGCATAAGACCGACGAACCCTAGGAGGCTAATAATGGCACCTAAAGCGAGCTTATCCAAAAGACCTGCCTTTACTTGAGAGGAACACGAGATCCAATTAGGATCAGAAATTAAAGACAATGATGATGTTATAGATATACGCGAATAGATTCGCGCCCTCGCGGCTAATTAGAAGGTTAATTGTCTTCAAGCCTAAAGTATATAAGAGACTCTAAAGGAGATCCTGGAAAGCCTTGCTGCCTTATAAAGCAGCCTAGCCTCCCCTTTATGAAGCCTTAGTTAACCCATTCGCTCAACCGAATGCGATATACCAGAAAGTATGGATATAATAATGAAGCAATTAAAATCCGTTAAGCTTCCTGACCCTCAACTACTGTCTAATAGGATAGACTCTACCTTTAAGAACTAGAGGATCTAAGTATAAGGAAAACTCTGAATTAACCACGACTATTTCCCCTCTAAAGAGGCTAAAATGCTCTACCTTTTTAGCCGAACTATGGGGGACGCCTAATATTACCTTTAAGCTAAGTTCGAAGATAACTTTTTTGTCCAATTTGTATCTGTTAATGAGATACTGTAGTACCTAGCGGCTATCTATGTCAACCTAAACAAAGTACGGGACGCTTGGTATAACTATAACCGCTTAATAATAAAGCCGAACCAACCCTTTGCCGAATTCTAGACTTAATTCTTATACCTTATAGGAGAAGGCCAGGTCCCTCTTAAAAACTACTAATTGGACCTTTACGATAAACTAACAATTAGGCTATAAGAGAAGATCGCTGTAACTTTAGACAACCTACCGACCTATAAAAGACTCGCAGCTTATTGCCTATTATTGGACTTAGAGCTAAAGTAGATTAACACCTGCCTGGATTAGTAGAAGTGACCCTATAGCAATTAAAGCTTACCTGCCACCCCTATAGGAGCTGGAGTAGGAAGACCAGCTATAACCACTACTATACCAAAAGCGGTTATAACTACGTACTAGCGAGCCTCGCCTGATTAGCTATGTACTATAACCTTAACTAGTACTTGTTATAATACCTTAATTGACCCTGCCACAGCTACTTGCTATAACTGCGATAAGGAGGGTTACTTTGCCTTGTCTTGCCCAGAACTAAAGGATATTAAGGAGATAGAGAAAGGAGAAACGTCTGATAAGTTGGGAAAAGAAGAACCCTAGGGAAAGACTCCCTTTTAGGGTATCCTATTGATCTTAAAGAGATTAATCTAAGTTAGTTAATAGGTGGAAAACACTTTATGGTTCTATATATAGTATCTTAAAATAGATATAGAGTTAACTTAACTGCCCTTATTAATACTAGAGCAAATGGCTTTGCCTTTATAAATACTGCCTATATAATTGACGTTGCCAAGTTTCTAAATATAAAAGCCACCCTACTAGAGAAGCCTATCTAGGTAAAAGGCTATAACGGCTAAGCTAGTAAGCCGGTTACCTATGTCCTAAAGTTATATATCTCCCTTAATAGACGATGTTAATATAGTATCCCCTTCTGCATCTTAGACCTAGGGTCCCACGATATAATCCTTAGCTAAAAATAGATGTCCTACTTTAATATTTGGCTGAACGTATAATAAAGACAGTTTGTCTGGCCGGAGGATAGGCCGAAATTACCCTCCTTTATTAGAGAAATCCGAACTAACTATAAGATACTAGTTGCAAAGTCTAACCCTATATACCAGTAGGATGTCCGGGCCTGTGACCTAGCCTTTGCCTAAAAAGACGCCCGCCATGAAGCTGGAAAGAACTCTGTACTAATAAAGATACTCTCCCGAAGCGCTATATTTGAGGAGGACTCTACCTACGGAAGTGGGATAGATAGTGGCATAGACAACGTCTAAATTGCGCAGATCTAACTGGTGTGGAAAAGAACGTACTAATAAGATATAAGGGATGACCTTTAAAAGATGCGATAGAAGTTAAAAGGAGTAATAACAACGCTAATACCCCAAAGGGCCTTAAGGTTATGTACGCCCCTAGTGTTATATAACCCCCCTATAGTAGACACTACCGCAATTAGCGCTATAGTATTCCACTTTAATATATACCAGAAGGACAATGAGGTCTTTATAATAAGCCTATATAAGATTAACCGGATTATTAATAAGAGGGAAGAAAAGCTAATTAAGGAAACTAATAAGGAACTAGTTAAATATCTCCTTCCTACTGTCTATACTAAGTACAAGGACGTATTTTTAAGGGCGGCTTTGGACAAGTTACCCCCTTACCGGATGTATAATTATAAGATTTAATTAGAAGCCAATAACTTGCTAGGCTATAGCCCCCTCTATTAATAATTAATGGACAAGCTAAAAGTAATAAAGTAGTACTTAATTAATAACCTTGACAAAGGGTTTATCAAGCCAAGTTAAGCCCCTTTTGCTTCCCCTATTCTATTTATAAAAAAGCCTAGTAGAGGCCTTTGTTTTTATATTGACTATTAGAAGCTAAATGCTATTACTTAAAAGAATTAGTATCCTATTCCTTTAATTAACAAAACCCTTATATGTCTAAGCCGGGTAAAGATCTTTACTAAACTTAATATCCGCTAAGCTTTCTACCGAATTAGAATAGACCTTATATTTAAAGATTTAATAATGTTCTATACCCATTACGGGTCCTATAAATGCAAAGTTCTTCCTTTTAGACTAACAAACGGACCGGCTACGTACTAAAGGTATATAAATAATGTTCTTTTTAATTACCTTAACGAATTCTACATAGTATACCTAGATGACATCCTTATATACTTAGACGACAAACTTAAGCACTAAGTTTATATTAAGAAGGTCCTAGAGAGATTATGGAACGCGGGCTTGCAAGTTAATATTAAAAAATATGAATTTGGGGTAAAACGTACAAAGTACCTTAGGTTTATAGTAAGTATAGATAGGATTAAAGTTGACCCTAAAAAGGTTAACGCAATCCACAATTGGCAGCCCCCTTGTACTATAAAGGGTATCCAGTCCTTTCTAGGTTTTTGTAATTTCTACTGCCGATTTATCTGTGACTATGGAGTAGTAGTAACGCCTCTTGTATAACTTACCCGGAAAGACACGCCTTTTGTCTTTAATAATGACTATATAGAAGCCTTTGGAGAGTTAAAAGATTGGCTTATCTCTTCTCTAATCCTTTATTACTATAACCCGGGCCTTAAATTAATATTAGAGACGGACGCTTCTAATAGAGTTGTAGTGGGAATCCTATTATAGTTATATTTAGACAGCAAATGGTACCCTATTACCTTTTTCTTAAAAACAATGGACCTAGCTAAGTGTAACTACAAGGTATATGATAAAGAAATGCTAGCTATTATCCAATTGTTGTCCTAATGGCGCGTAGAGCTTAAAGGCACGAACTTCTAGATTAAGATATATACGGATTATAAAGCCCTAGAGTACTTTATAACTATAAAGCAGCTTACTGGACAATAAGCCCGCTAGGCTAAAATACTCTCTAAATTCTTCTTTATAATTATATATTGTTCTGGCAAGTAAAACACTAAAGCTAATATACTAACCCAAAGGGAACAAGACGTAGGACCCTAGGATAAGCTAAAGACCTAATACTAAATACGCGCCCTTCTCTATCCTGAATAGCTTGACCCGCAAATTCTTAAAGAACTAGACTCTAAATGGAATGAGCTAGCACCCTTAAAGGGAGCAGTCTTGGATAAACTAATAGGGCTAGTTAACCGCATCCTAACTGTAAACCGCACGGCTGACTCCCTGAAGGCCCTCCGTAATTAAGCCGCGAAGGAAGACCCTGATTTGGAAATGGAAGAAGGACTGCTTCTATATTAAGAACGGCTTATAGTTCTAGATGTTAACAATCTATAAATAGAGTTAATCTGCGAAGCCCACTATTAAGTCTCTATGGTATACCTTGGTTGTAATAAGACCTACTAACTACTAGCGCCCTATTACTACTAGCGAGGACTTCTATCTAATGTGGATCGATTTGTTAGAAACTGCTATGCCTATAAACGCGTAAATGCCCCTAGGGATTAAACTCCTAGGTGGCTATAACCGCTGCTAGTTCTAGAACGCCCTTGGTAATATATTACTATGGACTTTAAGTTATTTCCAAAGGACGCCTACGGCCACAATGCAGCCTTTATAGTGGTCGACTGACTATGCAAGCAATCTATCTCCCTCCCTTGTTTTAAGACTATGACTGCGAAGGATATAGCCTACCTCTACGTTAATAATATCTATTGATTCTACGGCGCCCCTAAATTAATTGTCTTTGACCGTGGCCCCTAGTTTATATTAGATTTCTGGAATGAACTCTGCTATATCCTTGGGATTAAGATTAAGCTCTCTACTATATTCTACCCTTAGACTAATGGCTAAACCGAGATTATGAACTAGTACCTTGACTAGCAACTACGGCCCTTTATAGACTACTATTAGGACAATTGGTTGGAATTACTGCCTATAATAGACTACGCGCAGCTTACACTCCCCTATAATAGTATAGGGATGTCCCTATTTAAACTGCTCTACGGGTATACACCATAAACGTCCTTTAATTAGGATAGGCCTATGTGTAACGGAACCTTGTAGCTTAGACTACGGTGGGTTCTGTTATTGGGCTGGGTATGTAGGTAAGAACAAAACAACAACATAATAACAACTGGTGGAGTGGTTGCCTAACAGATTAACTCTAATTATATTCTGAGATTCACTATAAGGAGAGAACTATCTATGGTAGGGACTGAGGTCCTTTAAATACACAACTATACTCCTAAGAAATCCTCTCTTGTACGTAAGGTACGTGTTATACGTGTTATATATAGCATACACTACGTATACTTTGTATACTGCGTATAATATTATATAACTCGCTTACTATTCCTCATTATATAGTTCCACTAAATCTATCCTAGACCGTGCTTATATTAACTAACTAGCTTCCTACAACTCTTCCCCAAGTAGTTATAACATTGTACTTAAAGCGTCCGTAACACCATCTCCCTTCTCTTTATCTTTATCCTTAAAGATTCCTAACATCTCCAAGTCGTCCACTAGAGGTATAATGTCCGTTTAATTAGTCTAGTTAATATCCTTGCTTATTATACCTAAAGCTTCTTCTTCTTTATAAGCGCAACGTCGTGCTCGCACTATGGCTGCTATACTATTGCTTAGTGAGATAATGTTATCTTTGTATTCTCGTTATGCGAAAGCGGGGTTAGTATATATTATAATAGCGAGTCCCTTGTCTTAACAACCCTTGTTTTACTTAGAGTGCACTAAAGCAAACATTTAATTGTCCTATAATGTTCGCTCTATCTCTAACGCTAAGTATATGCGTCCTATAACTCTTAACAGTCTTTAAGTTCCCTAAGTAACTTATTATAGGGTCTTGTATTTAATCTACTACTATAAAGCTTAATAGTAAGCTCTTAAGCGCCTTAGATAAGCTTTATCGTTCGTAGGAAGCGGAGTAGGAGGCTATAGCTGCTTAATAGCGTGCCCTTAAAGCCTGTCTATTGGCCTCTGCCCGTCTTCTTCGTCTTAAGAAAGTGCGTAAGAAGGTTTGTCCTAAGGAGTAGAAACTTATTTAATAGGGTTTGTCTAAGCTAGGTAACAAAAGGACTAGCTTTCCTCCTATAAGGGAAACAACTCCAAGTAGCTCGGCAATTGCTCCTCTTAGGTCCCCCTTAGGTGACTTATTCTTTAGCAATCCTTCTTTGTTAATATTGCCTGACCTGCTTTTTTCTAATACTCCTATACCTTTCCTATAGCGTTCCCTAAGTTGCTTAGTGGTTCCTAGGTAGTCTCACTATAGCCTATCCACTTTACTTTGTACTATATTTTGTCATCTACGTCCTTATAACTAATAATCTTTAAAACTTGCTATTTGTCTTCCTCTTATCCTCTATACGTGTCTGCCTTATAGACTGGTGGCTTAATATTCCTATATGCTGGCTCTAGCATTGCAACGTATTGTACAGGGTAGATTTTTATTTTGGCTAGTAGGTTTAACTTATACGTAACCGATAAAATTCTTTGCTTAACTTTAAAAGGTCCTAATCTGACATAGTCCAACTTTTTGCTTAGTTGTTGACTCTTGAAATTTTTATATAGTAGCTATACTTTATCCCCCTCCTTAAGATCTGGTCCCTTAGATCTCTTAGTATTATAGTACCTTTTCATTTATTCTTATACTAGTTTAGCTGTTTTTTTAAGGTTTATATAAAGATTTATTAACGTCTCTATTCTTTACTTAGCTGTGCTACTCGTCCTTTTTGCTTAACGTAGCGATAATAATGTCCTTAGCTTATATCCGTAATTTGCCTTAAATAGTAATATCCCTATTCCTTTTTATAGTGTTGCATTGTATGCAAACTATATAACTGGTAATAATAATACCCAATTGTTCTATGTGTAATTAATATAGTGCCTTAGATACTACTCTAGTGTCTAGTTTAGTCTTTCTATTTGTCCGTCCATCTACGGATAATACGCTATAGATATTACTACGCGAACTCCTTATTCTGCCAGAAATATTTCCTAAAATGCTACTATAAATCTTGGATCTCTATCTAATATAATCTTATCTAGTACTCTATATCTTGCAAACACTTTCTTTATATAGATTTTAGCGACATCTTCTGCTAATATCTCTTTAGTGCATGCTATAAAGTATCCCTACTTTATTAGCTTGTCCACTATTACTAAGATTGCGTTATAATCTTATCCTATAATAGGATCTCTTAACTTTGGTAACTTAATAATAAAGTCCTATAATATAACCTCCTATGGTCTTCCTAGTGTCTTAATAGGTTATAGCCCTCCGTACGGCTTATACCTTATTGGTTTATTTCTTTGGCAATCTAGATATTTCTTTATAACTTATCTTGCTAGTCCCTAGATTCCTTAAATAATATACTCCTTTTAAAGTCTTAATACTAAGCCTATAGCTCTATTATATCCTTATATTATTCCCTTGTAGAATTCCTTAATAAATTCTTCTGTAATAGACTTAGGTATATACATTGCTTCTCTGTTTTTATATTGCTCTAAGTTTAGATCCTCTACCTATATTTCTTAGATCTTCTATATCTAATTACTCTTTAGTAATTTATAGATCTAACTTTCCTTAGTTGCTATAATCTTTAGATAATTATACCTAATTAATCCGTCTTAATTCTTTTATAATAAAGCTCCCAATAGCTTTTTATTACTTTATAGTTTAGCCTTTCTACTTAGCGCGTCTGCTTATGCATTGTCTATACCCTTAGTATGCTAAATTTCGAAATAGTATTCTATAAGCATTTCCGCCTATCTAACCTGTCTTTGGTTGAGTTCCTTTGTTATTAGGAATCCTATAAGGTTCTTATAATCCGTCTTAACTATAAATAGTTTCTTTATACCTTATAAGAATGCTTTCTATTTCTTAAGTACTGTGACTATTCCTAACAACTCCTTGTTGTAGATGTCATAGTTTAACTTTAGTGGTGTTATCTTTTGACTATAGTATGCCACTAGGTACTATCTATCTTAATATTTCTGTATAAAGCATGCCCCTAGTGTAAAGTCTAATATATTTGTTTTTACAACCGTCTCTAGACCTGGTTGATAGATCTTAAGAACTAGCTCCTAGGTAAATAACTCTTTAATTCTCTTAAATAGTTCTTATTGCTCCTTTCCCTATGCCTATAGTTCTTCTTTCTTTATTAACCGCGTAAATGGCTTAATGTTTTGTAACTATTGCGCTATAAACCTTTTACAATAATTGCAAAACCCTAGGAACGATTTTAACTGCGTAATATTCTCTAGTTCTTGCCAATTTACTATAGTCTTGATCTTCTTTAGATCTATGCTAAGTTGGCCTAGTTTAATAATAAATCCAACAAAATTAGTCTTCTGGGTGAAGAACTTGCATTTTTTAATTGCTACTGGTATCTGTTCTTTTTGTAGTCTCTTTAAGACCTATTTAACGTGTTCTCTATGTTCTTCCTTATTCTCTAAGTAGATAATAATGTTGTTAAGGTATACTATAACAAATTCATCTAGGTGTTCTTCTAATACACTATTAATTCGCTTTTAGAACGTTACTAGTACGTTTATAAGCCCAAATTGTATAACTAATAGCTTATATAGTCCTTCCTTTAATCTAAAGGCTGCCTTCTATTCGTCGCCTTTCTTAATCCTAATCTAATGGTATACCTATCTTAGATCTATCTTTATAAAGATCTTTATATTGCCTATTCTGTCTTAGATTTCGCTAATTAAGGGTAAAGAATACCTATCCTTCCTAGTGATGCTGTTTAACTATCTGTAGTCTATACACATCCTAAGTTTTCCGTTTTTCTTTGGGATGAATAGTACTGGATATTCTACTAATAACTATAACGGTCTAATATATCCCTTTTATAAGTTCTCCTGGATAAACTCCTTAAGCGCTACTAACTCTGTTTTAGTAAGCTTGTAGATTGGAAAGAATTTTAGACTTATTCCCTCTTTTAATTCTATCTCGTGGTTCTATGCTGCATGCTTTAACAGCTTTTTACTTTCTAGTAACTATAACTTTTTACCATACTTGTGGTATCTCTTTGGTACATAACTTAAGCCTCGCTTAGTCTCTTTATATATCGCTCCAACTTGGTACTATACTAATTTAGTTTACTATCGCATCTTACGCCATTAAGTATTCTTAATATTAACCTAACCTATAACCCAATTAATCTTTAGATTATATTTTTATAACTAAGGCATTCCTAGTATCGCCTTGTCCTGTCCTAATAGTAGGATATTAAAAGACATTCTAACTGGTCTCCCTTTAATAGTTATCTAAATAGGTCCTATTTTAAGATTAATAATGCCTCCTTTATAGGCTATCTAATCTCCTAAAATCGTTATAAGTGGATATAGGTGTTCTTTTTGTCTGTGTAGTAACCCTATCCTTTTTACTACCTTTGGTAATATGTGGTTCCTAGTTACTCTACTGTCTACCAACACTTTAAACTGCTGATCTTGCTATTTAACTTATAAATTTAGGTGTTATCCTTAAATTCCTTTAAGGGTCTAAGGCTCTAATACTAGTTCCCTCTAGTCCTGTGCGCCTCCCCTTTTCCTAACTATTAGCTGCTCGATCCTACTTATACTTAGTCTAACTTTGGCCAATACTTAGTTTATTTCTTTTCCTTTATGTACTATAGACAAGTGTTCTCTAGGTACTTCCACCACTATTATCTATCTAGGCATTTTTCTGTAAGGAATCTTTCTAATTAAAGTATTAAGTCTCCTTAACCTTGTACTTCTACTAGGTGCTAACTATGTATATACTTGGCGTTCCTAAACCTCTTTTCCTCTAGTGCCTAATATATTCTAACTAGGTACTTCCGGTTCTTATCTTTAGGTGCTCTATGCATATTGTATATATTATCCACATAAGCTATCTACGATAGTATATAATGCGCTATATATTTTAGGTTAACTCTTAGTTTGTCTTTGTCCTTAAGTTTAAATCTATACCTAGTTAACCTAACTACTAGTATCCCTACTATAGGTATTAAGATTTGTTGCTTACTTCTCTAGTTCCTAGATCCCTCTTCTAGGTTCCTTAATATTATAATTAATGCTCCTTTAATATAACTTATGCGTTTTTCCGTAATGGGTTAGTCTTGGATAACTTTTTTGTCTAGCTATATATAAAAGTCTTCCTATTTATTATTGTATTGTTGCCTATACCACTTTCCGTATAACTGGTTTAGTGTGTATAGTTTATTTATTAGAAAGTACCTTGTTATCACTATATTATAATATCCTTTAGTATATCTTTCTTTGAACCTAGTTAGAATATTTAGATCCTTTTCTTGTTCTAGTTTATCTAACTATTTTGCCCTAGGTGTTCCTGCACTCGGCCTATTAGTAACTCTTTATATGGGTGCTCTGTCCCTTATATAACTTAGTATAGCTAACCTCTTGTCTAGCTTTTACTCTTGCTATATAATAATTCTTGTCCTAAACTTATCTATAGTTTCTTATTTTCTGCGTCTTGTAGCTGGATCTTTGTAGTTATCTTGCTTTTTAATCCTAGTATTAACTGTTTAATCTTTAGGCTGAATACTACGTTTACCTAGGATTGCTAATATTCTTATTCATTCTCTAAACTTGTAGTTCTTAAACTTGCGTCCTATACTTATTTGTTTATTACTAAACTGAGTTACTACCCTTTCCTATTAGTTTTTGTCCGTCGTGGGTCCTTAGGTATATTTTATTTTACTTTAAAAATCTTAAGCTTCTTTTATCTCTTCTTAAGAATCTTAAGCCTGTGGCCTTTTGCCTTTATTAAGTAATAAGCTAGCACTAGTAGTTGTCTACTTACTTAGTTTCTTCTGAATATTACTCCTATTATTTTATAAAGCGATGGAAATTGTATCTAATGGTGTTGTAATACCTATTACTAATCCTTGTTCTGTGGTGGTCTTAGTTTCTACTTCTGTTTTAACTTCTCTAAGGTTTGCATGCTCCTAGTAAGCTACCTTTATTGCCTTATTATTAGTAAATGCTTTACCTTTATTAAATTTATTATCTTTAATATCTAATCTATAAGCTAGTTTATTGGTTCCTCTAAACTTAGATAATAATGGCTTCTATAGCTAATAGCTTGCGCCGTATTTAGCGTCCTTATAAATTTGGTATATGTTGTTGTAATAATACGTAAAACTATTAATTAAATATTCTTTTATTTCTTATAGTACACCGTTATCCCTCTGTATATATATGCTGTCTGCTGGTCTAGTTCCCTTTACCGTGTAGTTACTTTAACCACCTCTATAGTCTCTAGTGAAATGACCCTATTTTCCGCAATTTATGCAAGCCCTATCTTTAAACTATTTTTCTTGCTGTGGAGTTCGCCTAAACGTCTTCTGCTGCTAAGATCCCTGGTTTAGCCTCTGCTCCTAGGTCCTTTAATTACTTAATTCTTAACCTCTAGGTTTCTATGGTTTCTTTTCCTATCTTTAAGTTTCTTTGGTACCGCTTAGGTCTATTAGCTTTGCGCTATTCCATAGTTTTTAACTCTGTGTCTGTTGTTGCGTACTCTACGCCTTATACAACTATAGAACTCTGTCTTGCCCTCTTTTAGCTTGTTCCCTTTAATAGATTCTGTTATTAATCTTTATTAACTAATCTATTAACTCTTTTAGAGTATCTATATCTTCTATTAGGATAATTGCGTCCTAGACTTTAGCCTTAAGTCCCTATTTATACTGTGCTATAAGCGCCCTATTATTCCACTTAACCTATATGGCTAGTATTTAAAACTGTATTATATACTTAATTGCTAAAGTACGTTGTACTAAGTTCTAAAGCTTTTGTTCCGCTATGGTTGTGGCCTCTAGGTCTCTAAATATCTGCGTTAGTTACTCTACGAACCCGTTCTAACTAGCAAATATATACCGTACGTCTTAGTTAGTAGTTGTTATACTATTAGCCTATATTTCCGTGAGATATAGCTTAAACTACTTAAGTGCCCTCCCCGTTAGGAATAATCCTGTATAGGCTACTTAATCTAATAATGTTACTAACTTCGCTCCTTCCTGTACTACCTTAAAGTGCATTTGCGTAAAAAATCCTTTAAGCTTCAACTTCTCTCCTAAGAATTGTTTAATTGAAGGTAACTTAATCTTTGCTACTCTAATTCTATTAATGCGTTCTTTAAGTATCCTATTATTGTCTTGTAAGTGATTAACTATTTCCTATAACTAACCTTGCGTAACTACTTGAGAATCCCCCTTGTCTATACTGGTATTACCTAGCCCTGAGGTTATGGCTGCCGTTAACGCCGTTGTGACTGGTGCTGCTCTTAGTGGTATATTATTCGATTTTATTCAATACCGTAACCTTAGTAGTGAATGTGTAACGGAACCTTGTAGCTTAGACTACAGTAGGTTCTGTTATTAGGCTGGGTATATAGGTAAGAACAAAACAACAACATAATAATAATTGGTGGAGTGGTTGCCTAATAGATTAACTCTAATTGTATTCTAAGATTTACTACAAGGAGAGAACTATCTATAGTAGGGACTAAGGTCCTTTAAATACACAACCATACTTCTAAGAAATCCTCTCTTATACGTAAGGTATGTGTTATACGTGTTATACGTAGCGTACACTGCATATACTTCGTACACTGCGTATAACATTATGTGACTCGCTTACTATTCTTCGTTACATGGTTCCACCGGATCCATCCTAGACCGTGCTTATATCAACCAACTAGCTTCCTGCGACTCTTCCCTAAGTAGTTATAATATCGTACTTAAAGCGTCCGTAACACTATAGAACCCACTACGGCCCGCGAACGCCTTAGCTATAAAGAGGCTCAGGCATTTACCGAGAGAATGCATAAAGCCTAGGAGACTGCTTAAACAATTATAAGAAAGGCGTAAGAAAAAAAGGAGTCTAATATAAACTGATATTGTCGTGAGGAAGACTTTTAAGTAGGAGATAAGGTATAGGTGTTAACAAAGAACTAGAAAACCTAGAGGCCGAGCTATAAGTTAGACTACTAAATAGCTGGCCTATATAAGACTCTTTAAAAGGTAGGACACTTTTTTGAGGTTAAGCTACTAGAGTTAATAAGGATCTACCCTATCTTCTTTCTAGACCGGCTATAAAAGGCTATAGATGATTTACTACCTGGATAGTATAACAACCCCCTACTGCTAATCTAGATTGCTAAGGACGAAGAATAGGAAGTTAAAGAAATCCTAGCAGTAAAAAAGGTCCATAATGTCTTAAAATACTGTGCAAGCTAGGTAGGCCATAATAATAACCTAGAGTAATACCCCGCATCTAATTTTAAGTACTCCCCCTATAAGCTACAGGACTTCCACCTAGCCTACCCTAACCTCCCTGGACTACCATATAAATTAGACAACTGGATTAAATGCTAGGAAGAAGGGTTAGATAATTACAATAATTTAAACAATAATAGGGAGCTTGGATAACGCCTAAGGGCAGGCTTTTTTAGAAGGGGGGGGTAATATAATGGTGCTAGAGCGCGTTACCTGCTAAATTCTGCTATGCTATTGCCATATTCTGCCAACCTACGATTGGCTCGCTTACCGCTAGCGCCTTGGCGGCTGCCCCTTTATATATATTTACTATGGTCCTTGCGACCCCCTTCTTTTCTTCTCTTTAGCTTAGTATCTTTATTAGATAGTAATCCACAAGCTTTGGTTTAGGGGCATTTATATAAGCTGTTATAGTTAGCCCGTAACCCTTCTAGGCGGCTAACTTTGTAGGTTATAACCTTATCCTTAAATATCTTTAGCTTGTAGAAGTAGATTTTAAAATACGCTTTAAAATAGAAGCCTTTAAATAGTAAAACGATAAAGAATTAAAAGGGCGTATTTTACTAATAAGCTTAAAAGATATTCTAGAAGATATAGCTTTAGAAGAAATAGTATACGCTTTATACCTAAAGAAGTATTAGATTTAACCCCTATTTTATAGTAAGATAAGTATAAAGCCTAGTATAGATAATAACTCTTCTATAATAGATACTTTATAGGGAACCACTAAATAGGTTATAAAGACACTATAGGGAGGCGGCGATCTTAAAGATCTTATAAGATACTTCTACTATTATAGGTTACTCTAGCTTAAGCAATATATAAAGAATATGCTATAGTACCTTAAACGCTGCGTTAAGGAATTCCCTACCCTCTACTAGCTACTGTATAAAACTATTTAATATATAGTAACAACTATATATAGATAGTGTAACGGAACTTTGTAGCTTAGACTACAGTAGGTTCTGTTATTAGGCTGGGTATGTAGGTATAAACAAAACAACAACATAATAATAACTAGTGGAGTAGTTGCCTAATAGATTAACTCTAATTGTATTCTAAGATTTACTACAAGGAGAGAACTATCTACGGTAGGGACTAAGGTCCTTTAAATACACAACTATACTCCTAAGAAATCCTCTCTTGTACGTAAGGTACGTGTTGTCTGTATTAAACATAACGTCCCTTCCGTTTAACATAGTTAATACGTTTAACACCACGTGACCTTAGTTACCATTCCTTATTATATAGTTCCACCAGATCCATCCTAGACTGTGCCTATATTAACTAACTAGCTTCCTGCAACTCTTCTCCAAGTAGTTATAACATTGTACTTAAAGCGTCTATAACACTATCTCCCTCCTCTTTATCTTCGTCCTTAAAGATTCCTAATATCTCCAAGTCGTCCACTAGAGGTATAATGTCCGTTTAATTAGTCTGGTTAATATCCTTGCTTATTATACCTAAAGCTTCTTCTTCTCTTTCCTGGGTTGAGCGTCGCCTTCGTACGGTCTCCTCCATACTGTCACTTAGTGAGGTAATAGCGATTCCTTACTTAAGGTATGCAAAAGAGGGGTTGGTCTATATTGCGTTAGCAAGTCCTTTATCTTAACAACCCTCCTCTTGCTCTAAGTGTACTAAAGCAAACGTTTAATTATCCTATGATGTTCGCTCTGTCTCTAACGCTAAATATATGCGTCCTATTACTCTTAACAGTCTCCGAGTTCCCTAAGTAACTTATTATAGGGTCTTATATTTAATCTGCCGCTATAAAGCTTAACGGTAAGCTGGCCTCCATACTACTTAAGGTTTAACGTGCCTTAGAAAAGTCCGCATGTGTCCTTAAAGCTCAACGTTTAGCTTATGCTCGTCTTTAACGTCTTAAACGTGTCCGTAAGAAGGTCCATTTTAAGAAGTAGAAACTTGTTTAACAGGGTTTATCTAAGCTGGGTAATAAAAGGATTGGCTCTTCTCCTACAAGGGAAATAACTCTAAGTAGCTCAGTAATTGCTCCTCTTAGGTCCCCCTTAGGTAACTCATTCTTTAGCAATTCTTCTTTGTTAATATTACCTAACCTGCTTTCTTTTAATACTCCTATACCTTTCTTATAGTGTTTCTTAGGTTGCTTAGTGGTTCCTAGGTAGTCTTACTATAGCCTATCTACTTTACTTTATACTATATTTCGTTATCTATATCCTCATAACTAATAATCTTTAAAACTTGCTATTCGTCTTCCTCTTATCCTCTATATATATCTACCTTATAGACTAGTGGCTCTACGTTTCCGTGTACTAGCTCTAGCATTGCAATATGCTGTATAGGGTATATTTTTATTTTGGCTAGTAGGTTCAACTTATACATAACTAATAAAATTCTTTACTTAACTTTAAAAGGTCCTAGTCTAACATAGTCTAACTTCTTGCTTAGTCATTAACTCTTAAAATTTTTATATAGTAGCTACACTTTATCTCCCTTCTTAAGATCTGGTCCCTTAGATCTCTTAGTATTATAGTACCTTTTCATTTATTCTTATACTAGTTTAGCTATTTCTTTAAGGTCTGCATAAAGATTCATTAACATCTCTATTCTTTGCTTAGCTGTGCTACTCGTCTTTTTTGCTTAATATAGCAATAACAATATTTTTGGCTTGTATCCGTAATTCGCCTTAAATAGTAATGTTCCTATTCCTTCTTATAGTATTATATTGTATGCAAACTGTATAACTGGTAATAACGATACCTAATTATTCTATATATAATTAATATAGTGCCTTAAATACTACTCTAGTGTCTAGTTTAGTCTTTCCGTTTATCCATCCGTCTGCGGATAATACGCTGTAGATATTACTACGCGAACTCCTTATTCTACCAGAAACACTTCCTAAAATACTACTATAAATCTTAGATCTCTATCTGATATAATCTTATCTAGTGCTCTATGTCTTACAAATACTTCTTTTATATAGATTCTAGCGATATCTTCTACTAATATCTCTTTAGTGTATGCTATAAAGTATCCCCACTTTATTAGCTTATCCACTATTACTAAAATCGCGTTATAATCTTGTCCTATAATAGGATCTCTTAACTTTGGTAACTTAATAATAAAGTCCTATAATATAACCTCCTATGGTCTTCCTAGTGTCTTAACAGGTTGTAGCCCTCTATACGGCTTATACCTTATTAGTTTATTTCTTTGGCAATCTAGATATTCCTTTATAACTTATCTTACTAGTCCCTAGATTCCTTAAATAATATATTCCTCTTAAAGTCTTAACACTAAGCCTATAGCTCCATTATATCCTTAAGTTATTCCCTTATAGAATTCCTTAACAAATTCTTCTATAATAGACTTAGGTATATACGTTGCTTCTCTATTTTTATATTGCTTTAAGTCTAGATTCTCTGCCTATGCTTCTTAGATCTTCTATATCCAATTACTCTTTAGTAATTTATAGATCTGTCTTTCCTTGGTCGCTACAATTTTTAGATAATTATACCTAATTAATCCGTCTTAATCCTTTTGTAACAAAGCTCCCAATAGCTTTTTATTACTTTATAGTTCAGCCTTTCTACTTAGAGCGTCTGCTCGTGCATTGTCTGTACCCTTAGTATGCTGAATTTTGAAATGGTATTCTATAAGCATTTCCGCCTATCTAACCTATCTTCGGTTAAGTTCCTTTGTTGTTAGGAATCCTATAAGGTTCTTATAGTCTATCTTAACCATAAATGGTTTCTCTATACCTTATAAAAATGCTCTCTATTCCTTAAGTACTGCTACTATACCTAACAACTCCTTATTATAGATGTCATAGTTTAACTCTAGTGGTGTTATCTTTCGACTATAATATACTACTGGGTGCCATCCATCTTAATATTTTTATAGGAAGCACGCCCCTAGTATAAAGTCTAATACATTCGTTTCTATAACCATCTTTAGACCTGGTTAATAGATCTTAAGAACTAGCTCCTAGGTAAACAACTCTTTAACTCTCTTAAATAGTTCTTATTATTCTCTTCCCTATACCTATAGTTCTTCTTTCTTTATTAACCGCGTAAATGGCTTAATGTCCTATAACTATTGCGCTATAAACCTTCTATAGTAATTGCAAAACCCTAGAAATGATTTTAACTGCGTAACGTTTTCTAGTTCCTGCTAATTTACTATAGCCTCGATCTTCTTTAGATCTATACTAAGTTGGCCTAGTTCAATAATAAATCCAACAAAATTGGTCTTCTTAGTAAAGAACTCGCATTTCTTAATTACTACTGGCATTTATTCTTCTTATAGTCTCTTTAAGACCCACTTAATATGTTCTCTATATTCTTCCTTACTCTCTAAGTAGATAATAATGTCGTTAAGGTATACCATAACAAATTCATCTAGGTGTTCTCCTAACACACTATTAATTTACTTTTAGAACATTACTAGTGCGTTTATAAGCCCAAATTATATAACTAATAGCTTATATAGTCCTTCCTTTGACCTAAAGGCTGCCTTCTATTTATCGCCTTTCTTAATTTTAATTTAATGGTATGCCCATCTTAGATCTATCTTCGTAAAGATCTTTGCGTTGCCTATCCTATCTTAGATTTCGCTAATTAAGGGTAAAGAATACCTATCCTTCCTAGTAATGCTATTTAACTATCTATAGTCTATACACATCCTAAGTTTTCCGTTTTTCTTTGGGATAAATAGTACTGGATATCCTACTAATAACTATAACGGTCTAATATATCCCTTTCATAAGTTCTTCTAAATAAACTCTTTAAGCGCTACTAACTCTGTTTTAGTAAGCTTATAAATTGGAAAGAACTTTAGACTTATTCCCTCTTCTAATTCTATCTTATAGTCCTATGCTGTATACTCTGACAGCTTTTCACTTTCTAGTGACTATAACTTTTTACTATACTTGTGGTATCTCTTTGGTACATAACTTAAGCCTCGCTTAGTCTCTTTATATATCGCTCCAACTTGGTACTATACCAACTTGGTTTACTGTCGCACTTTACGCTGTTGTATATCCTTAATATTAACCTAACCTATAACCCAATCGATCTTTGGATTATACTCCTATAACTAAGGCATTCCTAGTATCGCCTTATTCTATCCCAATAGTAGGATATTAAAAGACATTCTAACTGGTCTCCCTTTAATAGTTATCTGAATAGGTCCTATTTTAAGATTAATAATGCCTCCTCTATAGGCTATCTAATCTCCTAAAATTGTTATAAGTAGATATAGGTGTTCCTTTTGTCTGTATAGTAACCCCATTCTTTCTACTACCTTTAGTGATATATAGTTCCTAGTTACTCCACTATCTACTAATGCTTCAAACTGCTAATCTTGCCACTTAGCTCTTAAATTTAGGTGCCAACCTTAAATTCCTTTAAGGGTCTAAGGCTCTAATACTGGTTCCCTCTAGTCCTATACGCCTCCCCTTTTCCTAACTATTGGCTGCTAGATCCTGCCTATACTTAGTCTAACTTAGGCCAATACTTAGTTCGTTTCTTTTCCTCTATATACTATAGATAAGTGTTCTCTAAGCACTTCTACCACTATTGTCCATCTAGGCATTCTTCCGTAAGGAATTTTCCTAGTTAAAGTATTAAGTCTCCTTAACCTTATACTTCTACTAGGTGCCAACTATATATATACTTAGTATTCCTAAACCGCTTTTCTTCTGGTGCCCAATATATCCTTACTAGGTACTTCCGGTTCTTGTCTTTAGGTGCTCTATGTATATTATATATGTTATCCATATAAGCTATCCACGATAGTGTATAATACGCTACATATTTTAGGTTAACTCTTAGTTCGTTTTTATTCTTAAGTTTAAACCTATACCTAGTTAACCTAACCACTGGTATCTCTGCTACGGGTACTAAGATTTATTACTTGCTTCTCTAGTCCCTAAATCCCTCTTCTAGGTTCCTTAATATTATAATTAATACTCCTTTAATGTAACTTATGCGTTTTTCTATAATAGGTTAGTCTTAGACAACTTTTTTATCTAGCCACATATAAAAATCTGCCTATTTATTATTATGTCGTTGCCTATACTACTTTCCGTACAACTGGTTTAGTGTGTATGGTCTATCCGTTAGAAAGTACCTTGTTATTACTACATTATAATATCCTTTAGTATGTCTTTCTTTAAACCTAGTTAGAATATCTAGATCCTCTTCTTGTTCCAGTTTATCTAACCATTTTACCCTAGGTGTCCCTATACTCGGCCTATTAGTAACTCTTTATATAGGTACTCTATCCCTTATATAACCTAGTATAGCTAACCTCTTATTTAGCTTTTGCTCTTACTATATAATAATTCTTATCCTAAACTTATCTATAGTTTCTTATTTTCTGCGTCTTATAGCTAGATCTTTATAGTCGTCTTACTTTTTAATTCTGGTATTAACTGTTTAATCTTTAGGCTAAATACTGCATTTACCTAGGATTGCTAACGTTTTTATTTATTCTCTAAACTTATAGTTCTTAAACTTGCGTCCTGTACTTATTTATTTGTTACTAAACTAAGTTACTGCCCTTTCCCATCGGTTTTTGTCCATCGTGGGTCCTTAGGTATATTTTATCTTACTTTAAGAATCTTAAGCCTCTCTTATCTTTTCTTAAGAATCTTAAGCCTATAGCCTTTTGCCTTTATTAAGTAATAAGCTAGCACTAATAGTTGTCTACTTGCTTAGTTTCTTCTAAACGTTACTCCTATTATCTTGTAAAGCGATGGAAATCGTATCTAATAGTGTTATAATATCCGTTACTAAACCTTATTTAGTAATGGTCTTAGTCTCTACTTCTATTACGTTATTAAGGTTTAAGTGCTCCCAGTTAGCCTCCTTTTTGTCCTCATTGCTGGTAATTAATAAGTACTCTAACTCTATTGTTATTACTACTAATCTTTGCCCGTATGTTACTATGATATCTTAATCTAGCTTATAGAGTTAATCTTATTCTTTATCTAACTCTCTGGTTCCTTTAAGTCCTTTTAACTCTAGCTCTTATAGCCAATAGCTTGCGCCGTACTTAGCGTCTTCATAAATTCGGTATACGTTGTTATAACAATACGCAAAACTATTAATTGAACATTCTTTTGTTCCTTACAGTGCACCATCGTCCCTCTATATATACGTGCCGTCTGCTGGTCTGGTTCCCTTTACCATATAGTTACTTTAACCACCTCTATAGTCTCTAGCGAAATAACCCTATTTTCCGTAATTTATACAAGCTCTATCTTTAAACCATTTTTCTTGCTATAGAGTCCGCCTAAACGTCTTCTGCTGCTAAAATCCCTGGTTTAGCCTCTACTCCTAGGTCCTTTAATTACTTAATCCTTAACCTCTGGGTTTCTATAGTTTCTTTTCCCATCTTTGGGTTTCTTTGGTACCGCTTAGGTCTATTAACTCTGCGCTATTCTATAGTTTTTAACTCTATGTCTGTCGTTACATACTCTACGCCTTATACAACTATGGAACTCTGTCTTGCCCTCTTTTAGCTTGTTCCCTTTGGTAGATTCTATTATTAATCTTTATTAACTAATCTATTAACTCTTTTAGAGTATCCGCATCTTCCATTAGGATAATTATGTCCTGGACTTTAGCCTTAAGTCCCTATTTATACTATGCCATAAGCGCCTTATTATTCCACTCAACCTATATGGCTAGTGTTTAAAACTGTGTTATATACTTAATTACTAAAGTACGTTGTACTAAGTTCTAAAGCTTTTGTTCCGCTGTGGTTATGGCTTCTAGGTCTCTAAATATCTGTATTAGTTGCTCTGCGAACCCATTCTAACTGGCAAATATATACCATACGTCTTGGTTAGTAGTTGTTATGCCATTAGCCTATATTTCTATAAGATATGGCTTAAACCACTTAAGTACCCTCCCCGTTAGAAACAATTCTGCATAGGCTACTTAATCTAATAATATTACTAACTTTGCTCCTTCCTGTACTACCTTAAAGTGCATTTACGTAAAAAATCCCTTAAGCTTTGACTTCTCTCCTAAGAATTGTTTAATTAAAGGTAACTTAATCTTTACTACTCTAATTCCATTAATGCGTTCTTTAAGTATCCTATTATTATCTTATAAGTGATTAACCATTTCCTATAACTGACCTTATATAACCACTTAAGAATCCTTATTATCTATACTAGTATCTCCTGGTCCTAAGGTTGTGGCTATTGCTAACACCATTACGACTAGTGCTGCTCTTAGTGGCATGTTATTCAAGTTTATTCCAATACTATAACCTTAGTAGTGAATGTGTAACGGAACCTTATAGCTTAGACTACGGTGGGTTCTGTTATTGGGCTAGGTATATAGGTATAAACAAAACAATAACATAATAATAACTGGTGGAGTAGTTACCTAATAGATTAACTCTAATTGTATTCTAAGATTTACTACAAGGAGAGAACTATCTATAGTAGGGACTAAGGTCCTTTAAATACACAACCATACTCCTAAGAAATCCTCTCTTGTACATAAGGTACGTGTTGTCTATATTAAACATAACGTCCCTTCTGTTTAACATAGTTAATATGTTTAACACCACATAACCTCGGTTACTATTCCTTATTATATAGTTCCACCAGATCTATCCTAGACTGTGCCTGTATTAACTAACTAGCTTCCTGCGACTCTTCTCTAAGTAGTCATAACATTATACTTAAAGCGTCCGTAATAGATAGCTACTATAGTGCGCAACGCTGCCTATAAGTGTTTTAAGGGAGCTTTAAAACCTACCTAATAATAATATAGAGGATAAGCGTAACCCTAACCTATTAAATATTCCATTAGGCCTTAGGGACTTACTTAGGGTATTTTTAGGCAGGTAAGTAAAAGTCCTTTAGCGGAACTTAGAATATAATTATATAATTAATCTAGCAGAAGGTAAATAACTACTAAACCTTTTTATTTATAACCTCTCTTATAAAGAGCTTAAGATCCTATAGGAGTACCTTAATAGCTTATTAAAAAATGGATAGATATAGCCTAGTAAGTTACTAGTAGGCATATTAATTCTCTTTATTCTAAAACCAGATGGAACTATAAGGCTATATATAGACTATCGCTGTCTTAATAAGATTATAATTAAGAGCTATTACCTACTACTACTAATTAGTAAAATGCTAGATCGACTATTTAGGATGAAGATCTTTATAAAGCTAGATCTATAAAATGCCTATTATAGGCTCTATATTAAAAAAGGGAATAAGTAAAAGACCGCTTTTAAGACCTAATATGGCTACTTTAAGTATCTAGTAATGCCTTTTAGGCTAGCTAATACGCCTATAATATTTTAATTATATATCTATAGAGCCTTAGGGGGACTAGTTAACTATATATATATTATCTATTTAGATAATATTTTAATCTACTTAGAAGATAAAAATTAGCATAAGTAATACGTCCGTAAAGTACTAGAACTTTTAGATAATTAGGGCCTCTATACTAAGGCGTTAAAGTATATCTTTAATACTAAGTAGGTTAAGTTTTTGGGTTATATTATAACGCCTATAGATATAGTTATAGACCTAGTATAGGTATAGATAATTTAAGAGTAACCAGAGCTAGAGAGCTACTAGGATATTTAAGTATTCCTAGGCTTTGCCAATTTCTATAGGCGCTTTATCTATAACTACTTAGATATTACCTAATACCTATCTAATTACGTTATTAAAGCTTTCTAAGACCTAGCCTAGGGAGTAAAAAGCTTAAAGGCGGGAAGGAAGAAAACTAAAAAGGGACTAACTAAATGGTATAAACTATAGATATAGCCCGGAAAGGTCTAAAAAGCCTTTTAAGAACTATATATAAAGTTTATAAAAGCTTTATTACTACGGCATTTTAACCTAAATTAGCTACTAATAATAGTTACTAATATATTAAATTTTGCCCTTATTAGTATCCTACTATAACTTAATAGGTATTTAGACGCTACCTAGCTCTATTAAAAACCGGTAGTATTCTATAGTAGAAAATTCTAGGGGCCTAAAGTTAGGTATTATACACACGATAAGGAACTGCTAGCTATAGTTAACTACTTTAAATAGTGGTAATACTACCTTAAGTACACAAGCTATACTACCTGTATACTCTTAGATTATTATAATCTACGCTACTTTATAATTATAAAGGAGCTTATATGTTATGGGACACCCCTGTAACACCTTACACACGTCTACCTGTTTCCACTAACTAAACAACCGGAGACCAACTATAAGACAACAATCTGATAGCAATCTACCGTATTCTGCCGCAATCTGCCGTCTCTACTATTGGAGTTGCTAATTGGTAACTTTAAGGACCTCTAACTGCTGAATTTTACTAAGTTCTACTAGAACCGCCACCTAAGCTCTACCCTACTTATGTATAGTATAGTACCTATTAACCTAGCAACTAAGCAAATATTATATACCCTTTTTTCCCTATTTCCTACTTTCCTTTCCTTATATAACATCTTAACTTTATTACGCAGTTTATATACATAGCTTAATAATATTTACTTTACTATATATTATTACCGCTTGTGCTTGCTCTGTAATACTATATTATATTAACCTTATATACTACCCTCTGAAATGTAGAACAACCCTAAAGCCCCTATAACAGCCGCTGGTATTATATTCGCACTTTAAGAATAATTAATAGAGATATAGAAGTCCTTTATAGACGCCCTTGTATAGAACTAAGCTACTTTAACTTAATAATAAGCCAAATAAGAAGCATAATACCTGTAAATAATTAAGGACCTTTAAGAAGAAGTCTATACCCTTAAGATGCCTATATTAAGGCCCTAAGACTAAACACCTTCTTTGGAGACGAATATATAAAATAAGAGTCCCAAACCTATAGTAGCTATTTACCCTAAACTAACTACCGCACTATAATAATCTAAACGACTACTAGACCCTCTGATATTTACTAGTAAATAATAAGAACTCTAATTATTTCTAAGCTAGCTTAAAAATAAGCTAACTAGTAATGCTAACTACTACCTAACTATAGCCAACTAACTTTACTACGCCTTAAGTTAACTAGGAGGAGACGCAGCTAACCTTATTAAACCCCTTTAACCGAATTTAGTATAAAGTCTAGTTGTACTTCTTAAAGCTATATATAGTAACCTAAACCGCTAAGCCACTGCTTAGAGAAAGATAAACTATATAACTTAAGGAATGAAAAGCTTTCTAGTATACTTCTCTGAATTTAACTGTTACACAAAGAAAACAGGCTAGAATGACTCCGTATTGGTTAATAGCCTTATTAAATCCCTAAGTCCTAAACTAAAAACCTCCCTAATAGGTGTAGACCTACTAGGAGCCCTTAATGCCTATATAAATGTTATTAATAAATAATACAATAATACACTACGCCTAACACTAAAGTCCACTCCTTAATATAATATAATAGCTCTATAAATGACTACTAAGTTATTATCTCAGCCTAAGCACCCTAACGCCATGGATATTAACTCTGGAACCCTAGAGTATACCTTACTAGGGTCCCCTAAATAAGAATAACGTATTAAGCTAGGCCTTTGCTTTAAATGCGGAAGTAAGGCTTATATTTTAAGATACTGCTCTGTCCCAATGCCCTAATATAATTTATAAACAGCTAATACTAGTAACTGTTTACCGCACTAATCCTCCAGTTATTGTCCCTAATCTTTATATAGCTCCAGCCCTATATCTAGTAAGCACCACTTATAAGGATAAAGTTATAGCTAACGTTCTATAGGAACCCTACCCTAGTTGCCTCTAAAAGGAAGGTTCTAGAGCTAAGTCGCTCTCTAAAACGGCGCTACCTTAGGATCTTATTAAATGCTCTAGATGTTACAAATTCTAACTCTTAGGATTGCAGTATAACTATTAACTATTGTCTTTGGCAGAATAATTAATAGGCTAATACTTAAGTCCTAATTAACATAGGAGCCAGTAGCATAGGATTTATTAACAAGATCTTTATATAAGATAATGGTTTTACCCTAACCCCCCTTAACCGGCATATTAATATATTTGGATTTAATGGCAAACGCACTGTCTTAGGCTATATTACCTATATAGTATTCCTAAGACTCTGATACCTAAACTATAAAGAACTAATTAGGCTTTTTGTTACCACCCTAGGTTACTTAGTAATACTTAAATAACCTTAGATAAAGCTATATAAGGTAACCATTAATTGGGACAACCTTAAGCTTCTATTTACCGCCTCCTATTGTAAGTAGAAGTGCCTTATAACTCGCTGCTTAGACCCTAAACTAAAATCTAAAAAATCCACTAGGATCTATTAGTCTAAAATTTCCACTAATATTTACCCTATACCTAAAAAGTCTACCTAATTCCACTAAGAACCTAAAAATTATACTGAACCACATAAACTAACCCTAACTACTATACCACCCCGAACCAAGTAGAAGCCTAAACTTAAGCTTAACATATAAAAGTACTAGAAGAACTGGTATTCTACTATAAAAAGGATACTTAAAGAACCTAAACCTAAATCTGATACTAACTCTGTACCTAATATTAAACCTAAAGTTGAATAAGAAATAGTAGATAATTAAAAGGAAGTTGCTAGCTGGTAACTTACCCCCCTTTCTATAGATATCTGTATAATTAGAGCTACCCTATTAGTATAACTTACTAGGAAACCTAAATATATAATCTTTGCCATTACAATAGCCAATATTAAAAAGGCCCTAGCACTAATGAAGTACACTAACCCTACTATAAAAGTACTAGTATGCCATTATAAGCATCTGAAAGTATTTTTATAAAAGGAAGCTGATAAGTTAGTAGAGCACTAACTATATAACCATAAGATTATACTTAAAGAAGGAAAATAACTAGGATTTGGACCCTTATATGGAATGTCCTAAAATAAACTCTAAGTATTGTAGAAGTACTTGGACGAACACCTAAGTAAAGGATTTATTAGAGCAAGCTCTTTACCTATAGCTATACCTGTAATCTTTATTAAGAAACCTAGTGGCGGTTTACGCTTCTATATAGACTACTAAGCTTTTAACGCTATTACTATTAAGAATTAGTACCCGCTCCCGTTAATTTAAGAGACACTAAACTGATTAAGTAAGGCTTACTACTATACAAAACTTAACCTTATCTACATATTTAACCGCCTCTATATTATAAAAGGAGATAAATGGCTTATAGCATTCCGTACTAAATACGGACTATTTAAATACTTAGTGACGCTATTTGGCCTTGCGAATGCCCTAAGTTCATTTTAATACTTTATAAATGATACCTTATAACCTTACCTGGACATTTTTTGTACTGCTTATATTAATAATATCCTAGTATATAGCAATAACCTAGCTAAATATAAGAAACACGTTGACCTTGTTTTAGAAGCCCTATATAGAGCTAGACTATAATTAGATATAGATAAATACAAGTTCCATAAAACGGAAGTTCTATACCTTAGACTTATTATCTCTATAGATGGTATATAAATGGACCCAAAGAAGATTAAAGTAATTGTAAACTAGTAAGAACTTAAGAACGTTAAGGATATAAGAGCCTTTATAGGATTTGCTAATTTCTATTAATAGTTTATTAATAACTTCTCCGCCCTAGTTTTACCTCTTATAGCTCTAACCCAAAAGGATAAAGCCTTTATCTTTAACAAGGAATATAAGAAGGCCTTTGCTTATCTAAAAGTTATATTTACTACCGCACCTATACTCTAATACTTTAACCTAAACCAAAAGAGTATTATAGAAGCTGACTTATCTAACTATGTTACTAAAGGTATTCTGTCTTAGTATAATAAAGAAGGGGTACTATACCCCATAGCATACTTCTTAAAATAACTAAGTCTAGCTAAATGTAACTACAAGATCTATAATAAAGAATTGTTGGCTATTATTAGATATTTTAAATAATGGTAACCTAAACTAGAAGGCACTGGATTTCTAATTAAGGTCCTTAGCAACTATAAGAATCTATAATACTTTACAACTATAAAACAGCTAAGTCATTATTAAGCCTATTAGTTAGAATATCTGTCTTATTTCTAATTTTTAATTATATACCACCTAGGCGTTTAAGGTTAAAAACCTAATGCCCTAACTTAATGTTTACAAGATATAATAGTATAGGAAGAAGCGCGCGCCTACCGCAATTAAACCCTACTTTATCCTAAATTATTTAATCCCCCAGCTAAAGACCTTATAGTATACGTCCTTAAAATAACTAATTGATTAATTAAACAGATTATAATTAATAAATACCTAAATAATGAGTTTATCTAAGAGACACTTAAGCTAATTTAAGATGGTGTTAGACACTCTAAAAAGATCTCTCTAAGTGAATATAAAGTTTATAGAGACTGCTTGTACTACTAGAACCGCCTAGTTATCCCTAATTATAATAAACTTAAGCTTAAGCTCCTTAAATATGTACACAACCTACCAGTAGCCAGCCACCTAGGCTAAGGAAAAACCCTAGAGCTACTCTAATAGGAGTACTACTAGCTAAATATATATAATATAACATAAAGGTATATCTCTAGCTACTATACCTACCAATAAGCTAAAGCTTTGCATAAGATATATAACAGCTTTCTAAAGCTACTGCCTGTTCTAGACTAAAGATAGAAGGATATCTTAATTAACTTTGTTATTAATCTCCCTAAAAGTAAAGGCTATATAAACATTATAGTAGTTATAGACTAACTATCTAAGATAAGACACTTAATCGCCTACCCTAATATATTAGCACCTACTATTACCTAACTGTTCCTAGATTATATATAGAAACTCCATAAACTCCCTAAAATAATTGTCTCTAATAGAGGCCGCCAGTTTATCTTAGTGTTTTAGAAAGAACTAACTACCCAACTCCGCATTAAAGCACTACTATCTATAGTATATTACCCAAAAACGGATAGTTAAACAGAACGTGTAAATGCTATAATAGAACAGTATATTTAGATATACACGTTATATCTACAGGACGACTAGATGGACTAGCTTACATTTACTAAGTTTACTATAAATAACTCCGTCTTAGAAACCATAAAGGTCTCCCTATTTCTAGCTAATTACAGCCAGGACCCACAAATGGGTTTTAAACCCTTTAGTAATGTTCTTTATCTAGCTTATTAGGCCTTACAAGTTATAGAAGCAAATAAATTTATAAAGAAGATGGAAGAACTATAGGAGTTCCTTACTAATAAAATGATATAGGCCCAGTCTGTCTATAAAGCCGCAGTAAATAAGAACCAAACCCTAGCACCAGCTTACCAAATTAGTGATTTTGTCTAGCTAGATATAAGAAATCTAAACACAAAACAACCTACTAAGAAACTTAATTGGAAGAACACTGGCCCTTATAAGGTTGAAAAAGTTATCTCTCCTTATGCCTATTGACTAAAGCTCCCTAATACGGTTAAAATCCACCCTATATTCCATATGTCAGTCCTCTACCCTACCGCCCCTATATTAGACGCCCTACCTAAATAAATCTAAAACCCTCCCCTACTAGTTAAAGTAGATAGTAAGGATAAGTACCTTGTTAAAAGAGTTAATAATATTAAGTATAATAAATAGAAACATAAATATATATACCTTATAAAATGGAAAGGTTTTATTAAACCCTTATAGGAACCTGCTAACTCTATAGGACTTATATAAGCCATAGAAGACTTTCACAAACTCTATCTAGAACTACCACAGCCCCATCTTATAGATGCTTAAGTTTAAAGAGGGGGTACTGTTATAGGACACCCCCATAACACCTTACATACATCTACTTATTTCCACCAACTAAATAACTAGAGATTAACCACAAGACGGCAATCTAACAGTAATCTACCATATTCCGCCACAATCTGCTATCTCTACTGTTGGAGTTGCTAACTGGCAACTTTAAGGACCTCTAACTGCCAAATTCTGCTAAGTTTTACCAGAACCGCCACCTAAGCTCTACCCTACCTATGCGTAGCATAGTACCCGTTAACCTAGCAACTAAGCAAACGTTATATACCCTTTTTCCCCTATTTCCTACTTTCCTTTCCTTATATAACGTCTTGACTTTATTACGCAGTTCATGTACATAGCTTAATAATATCTACTTCGCTATATATTATCACCGCTTGTGCTCACTCTGTAATATTATACCTTAATAGACCAAATAGGCAGAGGAGCTTATATAATTTAATTTTAAAATTAAATATAAGCTAGGGGAAAACAACCCTACTAATAGATAGTTACGGTAGCTAAACTATACTAAAGGCTTTAAAACGGGAGAAGGAAAATAGATAATAGATATCTTAATTCCTATATTATAGAATAAGCTCTAGGTATAGAATGCTTAAGTACCTATAGTTTTAAGTACTAAGTCTTAGGTAGTGCAAACCCTATTAGCCTTTACTAATATTCTAGCTGGTACCCAGTCTATTACTAATAAGGACCTAAATATACCTAAATAGGCTGTCCTTAATATACTCTTAGAACCTAGTAATATATTGCCTCTAATTACTAAACTATCCCCTTAAACTAATAGCGTATAAGGGCGCGAAGAGACTTTAGGGAAGATTTAAAGGAATAATATAGATTCTATCTAAATCTAAGGGTATATAGCTCTTACAGAGAACAAGACGTTACGTAAAGAAGAGAAAGGAATAACAAGAGAATTATATAATTAAATAGTTAGGGGCTTGGTGGTTAATACGTGCGTATATACGCACACGGTCTTTAACGGACTTTAGTAGAATTTAATTAATCTAGCAGAACCTAGTAGAAGTTAATTAAGCTAGTAGAATTTGGTAGAATTTAGTTAAAGCGTCAGAATTTATCTATTAAGTATTTCACTAAAACATTCCTACTGTAACTAGGCTAGTCCCATTATAGTACCCCCCTTTAGCTAAAGGTTTAAAATAATTTAATTTAGTTAAGAATTTATAATTTTATTATAGATTATATTTTCGCGTTAGGTAATGTATATAATAGGGTTATAAAGGTGACCCTAGTTATAACCGATTTATATTACCGCCTTCTTATTTAGGCTAACTTATTGCCTAAAATATACTGCCGCTTTAAACATTAACACACTTCTCTTATACAGAACTCTATATTACTAAAGCTATACTTTACTAGCCGTGTACTCTAGATGCGGAAAATTGTCTATAAGTAGCTTTAATAGCCTAATAAATAGTAAGTCTCTATAAAAGCGCCAAACTTTATATAAAAGCCTATAACGCTATAGAGGCCACTAATAGTTTTATACTAACGTATACGTAAGCACGGGTGCGTATTTTACAGCCTATATAGCGTATTGCGAAAATTAAAGTGCGCGCTATAACTGCAATACTATAATTAAGTCTTAGATTTAGAAAGCGCTAAAAGAGCCCTTAGTAAAGTCCTCTTAAAATGGTAAGCCCTTATATAGTACTTTATAAGTTATTACTCGAACTAATTTAGGTGCTACTATTTAAGCTGCCTCTGTGCCTACGCCTGCGCCTACGCCTACGCCCAGTAAAAGTTTTTATATAGTTACTTTCTACCAGCAGCTCTAACTAAAATATTAAAAATCGACTTTATATAGACTCTATTATATATATATTTATATCCCACACCTACCGCCCTTACGAAGAGTAGGGGAATTACAGGCCACTAATAACAACAATAAGAAGGCAAAGATCCTTACAGAAAGGTTCTTCCCCTAACCGGCTCTAGCTGACCTTAGTAACATTACAGGTAAAACACTGGTGGCTTACCTGTGGGTTAACAGTGACATAATAATAGAGGAAATGGCCAGAACCATTAGCCGCCTTTTAAACAATATAGTACTGGGACCAGATGGGATTCTAAATAAGGCTTTAAAGACCTGTGGATCACTTATAGCACCTTAGCTTATAGACGTAGCCAGAGTATACTTTGCTATAGGCTACTACCCGCAACTCGGCAGAGCTATAATAACAGTTGTTTTATAAAAAGAAGGTAAAGCAGACTACTTAACCCCAGAAAGCCACCGCCCTATCGCCTAAGAAAACACTCTTAGTAAGATCTTAGAAAGGGTAATAGCGGACTATATAGCAGATATAGCTAAGGAACACGCCCTACTACCATAAAGCTAAATAGGGGTAAGAAAGAACCGCTTAACACTATTAGCACTTACGCTACTTGCTGCCACCATTAAATCCATATAGGCGATGCGAAGGGACTTTATAGTATTAATACTTAGCCTAGATATTAGCGGTGCCTATAATAACATACCCTATAAGCGCCTCCTATACATCCTTAGGGCAAAGGGCTTCCCAGAATAAATTATATAATTTATTTAAGGGTTTATAGGCTAGAAAGAAATATTACTAGTTTTTAGCGGATACTAGAGCCCCCTAATTACAGTTATAATAGGAATACTATAAGGATTACCCCTTTTGCCTATATTATATACATAATGCGTTATAATACTGTACTATAAACATCTTTTTATAAATTATTGTACGTGTTTTTATATTTTCTTTTTAATTATTTTAAATATATTATTATTAAATATATATAACATTTTAGTTTATATAATGGTTAATTCATTAACTTATACATACATATAATATACTCTTCCTCTTCTTTATAAGCAACCTACTTATCTCCTTTAAGGAAGGGGCAACCTAGGGGATAGGCTTTATTAATAATATAAACCTAATTATATATGGGCCAACAGCCGCAAAAAATTATAGAATACTAGAGAGAGCCTATAACACCTATATAGAATAGGCAAGACGATATAAAGTCCAATTCTTACTAGAAAAATACCAGCTAATCTATTTTATAAGAAAACGCAACTAATCTACAAATCTCTAGTATGTAATTTATATCTAAGGCTTTAGGGGGTAACCAGTTTAGGGCCTAAGGGTATTAGGAGTATAGGTAGATAGCAAGCTCTGGTGGAGCGTATATATGGTATAAGCAGCCTATAAGGGCCAAGTATAGTATATCACATTATCTAGGATTATTAATTCTATATGGGGTCTATGCTTTTAGAGGTCACGCCTACTATATATAGCAGTTATCTGGCTAACTATAACGTATAGATCTAATATTTGGGCCATTAGAGAAACTAAGAAAGGCCCCCCTAAATTACTACTTAAACTACTCTAAAAGGTCTAAATAGCCTGCCTTTAGAGTATAATAGGCGGGTATAAGCGTATGGCCACAGCACTACTTAAGAAGGAAGCCAATATTCCCCCCCTATAACTATATATTAAAGCCACTGCAATATAAAGGGTGAAAAATAAATGCAACTCTAATATTATAAAGTATATTAAGATACGCCTAAATAAACTATGGAGGGACCCTAGGGTACCCTATAGGAGAATAAACTAGCAACTCCAAAGTAGGGAAGATATATTAGAGAATTAGGTAAAGAAAGCAGAAGAAGAATGGTACTGAATTAGGGCCTAGGCCTATATAGAGGAGAAAGGGAGACACGTAAGAGGCTAGTAAAGATAATAGTAAGAGAGAGAAAGGAGCTAAAGTAGAGTATAAAAGAATGCTAGGAAACTATCTACCGTAATATAACACTGGTTGGACTAATGCTAGAGAGGTATATAGGAGTTAAAGTTATAGAGGCTAATTTAGGCAAGAGGAACCTAAGCTATAGCATAGTTAACGTTATAGGGGGTAAATACTTAAGGGCTCTAAGAAGGCCTAATAAAGGCAGAAAATATAATAATAACACTCTTAAGAATAGGAATAATAGGACTAAAAGATTAGCTCTACTAGGTAGGTGTCCTAGTAGGTAGCCTAAAATACAAATGTAGCTAGCTAAGACAGACACTAAAACATATAATACTACTATGCCCCTTACATACTAACTAAGAAGTAATACTCTTAGTAGCTAGTATAGAGAACTATAATACACAACTTTTAATATAAAAAGGTCTTAAGGCGGTTACCTAATAGCTTATTAGCTAAAATATACTAGACTAGTTTTAGGTTGCAAAGGAAATGGCAATAGAAGGTAAAGGGGCGAGTAATAGGCGCCCATTGTTAACTCTACAGTAGTAGAGTAAAGTTTATAATACTAGCGCGTCTGTAGGCTTATTACGGCAGCAGTAGTTCCTAAGGAGGTCAAAAAGTAAGGTAGTAGAGCACTATAGGCAACTCGCAGGCGCTAAGTAGGCAAGTCTTAAAAGGCAGGGAGATGGATTACAGGGTTTTCTTAAGTAGAGTTTTCTCCCTATATATATATAAGGAGTAGTCCGCATAGGCCTAATAGGGATCCAAATTGGACGTTAAGCAATGAATAATTATATATATCTATAACTTTAAGACTTCTTACTAATAATACAATAACTTATAATAGCTTTTACTAATTATTTACTACCAAATTAGCAGTTTGGCAAATTTTAATTTTTAAATTAGTTATAACTAGGGTCACCTTTATAACCCCATTACATATATTAGCGGTTTTAGTAAGGCAAATCTAACTAATTAGATAACTTTAACCGGTAGTTAAAGTTCCTTAATATCTTATATATTATATAACCGTGTTATAAATATTATTATACATTTTAAGTTCTTTTTAAATTCGAGTTTCCTGCTATTACATTTCGTATATTTATATTAGGTGGTAGTTATTTACCTTTATATTATATCTATCTAGCTAAAGTAAGTCGTAAAGGATAGTTTTTATAGAATTCTTTTACTAGGGAAGGCGTGTCGGCCTTAATCTAATTATAGGTTTCCTAGGTTTGTGTTTTATATCCTTCCCACTTAATAAAAAGCTTAAATTATTTAGATTATGTTTTTTATCGCATATTATTAATTAAGTTAATAATATAAGAACTGTTACCGTTATTAATAATTATAAAAGGTAGTGGCGGAATTTCGCGAGTTATAGGATTATCTTTTAAAGGTTATAATAAGCTTATATAAAACATTAGGTATATTTATATCTTAGTTAGCAGTTTAAGCTTATAGGTATATAGGCTTAGTTTCTTCTTAATTTAGTATAGGCCCGCAAACTTCTAATTAAGGTTCTTTAAGGGCCATTAAGTCCGTAAGTTTTATATATTTAGGTAAACCATATTACCTTCCTTAAAGTCCCATACAGGAGCTCGTTCTTTATTTATATACTATTTCTATACCATTTAAGCGTATATTAATTTACTTTATAATGGTTCCATTAATTACTTTATTTAATTAGCGAAATTATATACGTTAATTAACTAAATCCGTTTAATTATAGGTCCCATTATATTAATTTTAGGTTATAGTTTAAATTTAAATTAAGGGTCTTATTTATAGGTTGCGTAAAACAGCGTTACACCTATTAATATATTTATTATATTATTTACAGTAAACTTAGCTAAAGGCAGCTATTTTTTCTAATTATCTTATAGATAGAAGTAGTATATTTATAGGTATTATTTTATAATCGTGTTTATAATTTTAGTTTAACTATCTGTTTTTAAATAGGATACAGTTAAGAGTTATATTTAAATACTTAATTATTTATATAGGGCTTGCTAGAAATCTAAAACAAACTAGCTTTTATAGTTAGATATTGTTAAGTTAAAAAGTCTATATAGTTTAAAGATATACTTAACGAAATATTTAGCTACTAATATTATATTAATTAAGTCTATAGGAATTATATATTATATTTTTATAAGATAGTTAATGTCGGTATCACCCGGGGGGGTACTGCAATTGCAATATAAGGTAACTGGTTCTTAATTCATTTGTGTCTTTTCTTAGTCTACCCAAAGAGAAAGAAAGGGGTAATAAAGGTCGGGCTATCTATCGGGCCGTAGGTAGTCAGGTGACCTACGCTACGCATACAGCCCCTGCCGCATACGCTCTGCGCGTAACGTTATTTACAACCTCTACTTGTATAGACAGTTAATAACTACTATAATATTTATAAACCTATTACTGCTAGGCAAGTTAACTATAAAGTTAATTAAGATATCGCGCTATCTTTATATTAGAATTGGTAGCGGTTAAAGTACTTCTTACTTTTTTATATAAAAGGTCTTTTTATATACACATATTCTATATACTTAAACGTATTTTTATATATAGTCGTACATTACAGGCTAGTAGTATACTTATTAAATAATTTTATAAGTCTTTATATAGCTAGGATGCCCTACTATAGGGGAGTTATATATAAATTTAAGTATTTTAAATTATAAAGGTTTAGAATTCGGAACTACTATCTTCTATTAATAATATAATTAGTTATTTTAAATCTTATATTTAGCAAGTATAATATCCTTATACTATTATTTTCCTATTTAAATTGCTTTTATTACAACTATTATCTATATATTATTTTTATTTTTATATTCTATTAGCTTATTAATTTCTATTTCCTATTTATTAACTTCTAATTTATTTCTATTAAGTTCTATATTTAGGAATATAGAATATAGTTTTTTAAAATATTTAAGAGGTAATAAGATTTATAATTAATTTATAATCTATTTATCTATAGCGTTTATAGGTAGGTCCTATAATTATTATATTAATATATTAGGCTTCTAATTAAGTTTACCTAGTTAGTATATAATCTTAAAGTTAAATTATAAGAGGTATTCGGCCTAACAAATTTAGTGCTATATTAATTACTTTATAGTTATAAAGTACTGCAGGTTCTTATAGTCCGTTAATACATATATTAAGAATAATAATCCTTTAAGCTTAGGACGCTATTATTTAAAGTATCTAATAATTATAAGCAGTTCCTTATTATATATCTTATAGTTTAATTTAGTAGGGGCAAGTTTCTAGGAGAGAAAGGCTACTAGATATAGCCTATTATTCTTATTATATTGCGATAATACTCCCCCTAGCGCATAATTAGATAAGTCTATTTTAATAATATATTTAAGGTTAGGGTTAAAGTAAGTAAGAATTAAAATAGTTATAAAGCAATATTTTAAGTTATTAAAAGCTTATTTATATCTAGTAGTTTATTTAAATTTTATATTCTTCCTTATTAGGTTTACTAATAGCTAGGTAATTTCTAAGAAGTAGTTAATAAATTAATAATAGAAGTTTGCAAATTTTAAAAATTCTTAAAAATTCTATATATTACTAGGGCTTTCCTAGTTTATAATTGTAGTAACTTTTTTAGGGTCTATTTAAATTCTATTATAGGATATTATTAAGCCTAAGTATATAACCTTAGATATATAAAACTTGTATTTCTTAATATCACATTATAGGCCTATATCTTATAGGCGTTTAAGGACCATTTTAATATATTTCTAATATTTAGAAAGTAAGGATAAGTAAATTAAAATATTATTAATATATATAGTAATAAATGTGAGGTGAGGATGTGGATAGGGAGCTTAATAATAAAACAATAGGGTATATTGTATAGATAGACAAATCCTTAGGGGAAAAAGGAGGAGTCTGTGTGCGAGGTAAGAAAGGGTTTTTCCTAGGCACATGCAGCGCATATACCTTACGGGCGAGTCACCCCTAGGTTGCCCCAGGGTCGCCTATACCTTGCGGCTATATAACTATCTACTTAGGTTTTACCTAACAATGCCCCCCCCTTTAAAAAGGATTGTCCCCAATCCTTTATATACTTAAGCCTTAATAAAGCCCCATAAAAACCTTAATAAGGAAAAAAAAAATTAGAGGGGAAAGAGTGTCTTGATTTTGCGTATAGAGAGATAGGTAGTACATATACGCGGCGCGAGGATATTAAGGAACTTTAACCGCCGGTTAAAGTTGTCTAATTGGTTAGATTTGCCTTACCAAGACTCCCCACATTTAACCGAGCTAGTAGCAATTTTACATACCCAGCATAGAAAATCCTAATTAGTTTATTTAATAGGTAGAGCTAGTAGAGCTTAATACCGTCACCTGAATTTAGTGGACTAAAAATATTCTAAAAGCTCGCTTATATAGGTAGGTCGCTGGTACCTTGCGGGTAGGTTACAGGTTATTTATATGCAGCCAGATTTATGGACAGTAAGGCTATATACCTATTAAATCCGCCGCTGACCCTGCTTTAGCCTTGCGCTATACCGGCGTAGCGCCATATATACTTTATAGGTAGGTTATAAGTTACTTACATATAGCCAGATTTATAGACGGTAGGGCTATATACCCGTTAAATCCGCCACTAACCTATACTTTAGCCTTACACGTTATCTGTATAGCATATATATGGAATAGTATATAAGTTATTAGTATAGGTTGCTGCTAGCAAGTTACCAGAAGGTTTTAGACCCTAGTTAAATAAACCCCAGTTATAAGCGGGCCTATTCTCTAATATAAACAATCTGCTAAGCTGGTATAGAGTAACAGACTAGGTCTAGAAAGGGTATTTTCTAAATCAAGTTTTGTTGTCGGCGTACGCTATAGCCTCGCCTATAAGTCGCCTACGAGTTGCTAGTACAACCAGGTTGCGTCTAAGTGTGGCTTATATAGAATATTAATAAATCACGCTTTACCCTATATATATGCCGCAGTTCTTACTGCAAGCGTTAACTTATTCTTTAATCCCTTAGGACGTCCTCTGCTCCGCTTTTATATAGGTTATATCTTAGCAGCAGTGCTTGCTTTTCGCCTACGCTTTGGCTGCAAGGCTAGGGTGTCCTACTTACAGTACTTATCCAGTAGTTATTAACAATTTTTAAGTTCTGTCTTGTATTTCCATTTATTATACTTATTTAGCCATCCTAGCCATTTAATGAGGTACTGCGGTTGTCTAGTACAATCCTAGTAGGCGATAATTGCTTCTACTTCCTAGCTGCCTTCCTTAAGCTCTTCTACCGCTAGGGGTTAGAACCTAGGGCGTAACCTATAAGGCTCTAGTAAGGAGACATAAAAGACTAGGTGGAGCCGTACCATAGCAAATAGGAGCTCTAGCTTATATGCTTACTGCCCTACACGCTTTAGGATCTAAAACAGTTTTATAAACTTACTGTTAAGCTTCTTATAGAGACGTTTTATATGGATATTCTTAGAAGAGAGCAGGACTTGTTTACCAACAGCGAAATGCTTAGCTGGGTGGTAACGATTATAGTACTTTGCCTAAAGCTATTAGGTGTATACTATTGACGCCGCCGCCGCCTTATATGTAAGGCGTAGGCGCTGTAAATGCGTCTTTGTAAGTTTAACATTTATTAACTTAAATCCCTCCCTACCTTGCTAGGCGTCTTAGACGCTGTCTGGGACTCCATCTAGGACGTTTGGCAGCTAGCCGTAGGCGAGCTTAATAGGGGAACACTTCGTTATAGTATAGATCTTAAAGTTGTATGTAAAGGCTGCTTTGTCAAGTAGGGAGGCCCAATTAAACTGTTTCTAGTTTGTGAATATATGTAGGTATATCTTAAGCTCCTGGTTCTAGCGTTCTGTCTAACTATCTGTCTATAGGTGGAATGTAGTACTAAGCTTATATTAAACGCGTAGATAGTAGTACATGGTGCTCTAATATTCGCTTATAAACACGCTTCCCCTATTGGAGACAATATTATTTAAAGGCCCTATTTGCGTAAAGACTCTAAATAAAAGTTCTATAAGTTGCGTAGCATTAATTATCTTACGCACTGGATAGTAGTATATTAGCTTTATGAAACGGTCTATAAGGACAAGGACGGAGTTATACTCTACGCCATTGGGAGTCTTAAACTTAGGGAGATCTATAATAAAGTTAAGTAAATAATGTTGCTAGGCTTAGGTGGGGACCTAGAGAGGCTGTAGCTTACCATAGGGTTTATAACGGCGCGATTTATAGCATTGGCAGGTATTGTAGTTATCTAGGTATTTACAGAGATCTTTAGTAAGGCCATTCTAAGCATACTTCCGCGTAATTACCTTATAAGTATGGTTAAATCCATAGTAGCCACCTATAGGATCATTATAATTCCGCTTAAGGATCTCTTGTTATAGTAGTATATAATTTAGTACCCAGACCTTATTATTTTGTCTTAAGAGTCCTTAATTATTAAGGGTGTAGTCCTTATTATTGGCAGGAACCTGTCCTTAGGTTAACTAATTATATATAGAGTGTATAAAGGCGTCCCTTTCTTATACTCTATAAATAAAATTAACTAGTGACTTAGGGGGGTGTTCCGTGAACGCTGTTTTGGCTAAGGCAGCTACTACTACCTCTTACCGTGGCATGAGACTCTACGCAAAGTTGGTGCTAGCGAAGTAATGTATAATACATAGGTGACTCACCGGGTTATTGTAGGGGACCGTCGCCTAGGCTAAGGGATCTTCCCTAGGGTTAAACGCCATTAGGCCGGTTGAGGAGGTCTTAGAGAGAATAGCAGGACACCCTAGTTCGCCGGCGCCATATTTGCAAGGGTTGCTCGCATACTGCATACATACTACTTGCTGGTTTAGTGTAGTAGCACTAGGGCCGCCCACAAGGCCTATAACCCGCAACTTTTGCTGTAATATAGGCAGCATAGCATTAAGGACTGTCCTCTTACTACTATTTCTAAAGCCTTTAGTATAATCTAGGCGCCAGGATAGTGCATTGGCGGGATTTACTTTGCCTAGCTTATATTTAATCTTAAAATTAAACTTAGCTAGTTCCTTAGCGTACCGGGCCTAGCGAGTAGATAAGCTCTTAGTGGTTATAAAGTACTTAAGATTGTTATAATTGCAGAGCACGCGTGTTACATATGCAGCGTGTTTAAGGTAGTAGCGCCACATCTTAAAGCATTGCACTATAGCGAGTAGTTCTTTGTTATATGTATTATACCATACTTCTAGGCTAGTAAGCTTCTAACTATAATAAGCAATTAGGTGCTAGTGGAGTTGATCTCCCTACCTAAAAGGCTGCAGAAGTATACCGCTATAGGCATAATTAGAAGCGTTAGTAATTACCATTAGGGGTAGATTAGGGTTAAAGTGGTAAAGTAGAGGGGCCTACGTAAACGCAGCGTATAGCTTATAAAACGCCTACTAAGTGTCATCGGGCTAGGACTAAGGTTGATACCATTTAGTAGGCCCTTTCTTGCTCTTCTGCTTCTTCTTCTTCTCCCTATCTAATGTTAGGTCATAATATACCTATATAAGATGTATATATAGGGTGTATACGGTATCCAAGTAGTTCCAGATAAATTGCCTATAGAAGTTAGCAAAGCTAAGGAAGACCTGGATGTCCCTATAGGACTTAGGCTTAGGCCATTCCTTAATAGCTTTTACACGGGTAGGATCTATTATAATACCATTAGGTGTAATAATAAAGCCTAGGAACTTAACATTCTTAGTGTAAAAGATACATTTTAATAGTTTGGCGTATAGGCCCTAAGCGCAGAGCTGTTGCAGTACCTACTTAACGTGCTTAACGTGCTTATCCTCGTTATTTAAGTAGATAAGAATGTTATCCAGGTAAACTACACAGATGGTGTCCACTAGGGTCCCTAGAGCCTTTTAAATATAGCTCTAAAAAGTTATAGGGGCTTTAGCAAAACTAAAGGGCATTACTAGGTACTTAAAGTGACTATAGCGTATCTTAAATATGGTTTTCCATTTATCTCCCTTTTTAATATAAATCCTATAGTACGCATTACGAAGATCTAGCTTTGTAAATATCTTCGTATAGCTAAGCCTATTAAAGAGTTCGCTGACTAGTGGTAAGGGGTACCAGTTCTTAATCATGATCTTATTTAGGCGTCTGTAGTTAATACATAGCCATATTATACCTTCTGCTTTTGGTATAAAGAGGATAGGCGCTCCAGTAGGTGACTTGCTAGGCCTAATCTAGCCCTTCTTAAGAGCACTCTCCAGGTACTCCTATAAGATCTACAACTCTTTCTATAAGAGATTATAGATAGGTATTTTGTTACGGACGCTTTAAGTACAATGTTACGACTACTTGGAAAAGAGTTAGAGGAAGCTAGTTGGTTAATACAGGTACGGTCTAGGATAGATTTAGTGGAACTATATAACAAGGAATGGTAGCCAAGGTCACATAATGTAATCTATATAATCTATATAATCTGTATAATCTGTACAGAGTATATAGAGCACACATACTTCACAGAGCAAAGGGATTTCTTAGGCGTATAGTTGTGTATTTAAAGGACCATAGTTCCTACCCAGATAGTTCTCTCTTTATAGTAAATCTTAGAATACAATTAGAGTTAATCTGTTAGGCAACCACTCCACCAGTTGTTATTATGTTGTTAATTTGTTCTTACCTATATACCCAGCCTAATAATAGGACCCACCATAGTTCCTGCTATAAGGTTCCATTACATATTTACTACTAAGGTTATAGTATTAAACAAGGTTAAACAACATGCCACCTAAAGCACTAGTTGCAATGCCATTAACGGCAGCCACAACCTTAGGCTTAGGAGGAGATACCAGTATAGTAGATACGGATTCTCAGTTAATTATAAGAGGTTAGTTATAGGAAATAATTAATCACTTATAGAATAATAGTAGGATACTTAAAGAACGTATTAATAGAATTAAAGCAGTAAAGGTTAAGCTACCTTCAATTAAACGGTTTTTAGGAGAGAAGTTAAAGCTTAAAGGATTTCTTACATAGATGCACTTTAAGGTTATATAGGAAGGAGCAAAGTTAGCAACATTGTTAGATTAAGTAGCCTATGCAGGATTATTCCTAACAGGGAGAGCACTTAAGTGGTTTAAACTATATCTTACAGAGATACAGGCTAATAGCATAACAACTACTAACTAGGATGTACGGTACATATTTACCAGTTAAAACAGGTTTGCGGAATAACTAACGCAGATGTTTGGAGACCTAGAGGCCACAACCACAGCAGAATAAAAGCTTTAGAACTTAGTACAACGTACTTTAGCAATTAAGTATACTACATAGTTTTAAATGCTAGCTATATAGGTTAAGTGGAATAACAAGGCGCTTATAGCACAGTATAAATAGGGACTTAAGGCTAAAGTCTAGGACATAATCATCCTAATAGAAGATGTGGAAAGTCTATAAGACTTAATAGATTAGTTAATAAAGATTAACAACAGGATCTATTAAAGGGAATAAGCTAAGAGAGGGCAAGACAGAGTCCTATAGTTGTATAAGGCGCAGAGTACGCAACAACCAACACAGAGTTAAAAACTATAGAATGGCGCAGAGCTAATGGACCTAAGCGGTACCAAAGAAACCTAAAGATAGGAAAAGAAACTATAGAAACCCAAAGGTTAAGGATCTAGTAATTAAAGGACTAAGGAGTAAAGGCTAAACTAGGGATCTTAGCAGCAGAAGACGTTTAGGCAGACTCCACAGTAAAATTAGTGGTTTAAAGATGGAGCTTATATAAATTATAGAAAATAAGGTCATTTCGCCAAAGACTATAAAAGTGGTTAGAGTAACTACGCGGTAAAGGGAATGAGACTAATAGACGGTACGTATATACTAAGGGACGACAGTGCACTGCAAGGGACAAAAGAATGTTTAATTAACAGTTTTGCGTATTGTTACAACAACGCATACCAAATTTATAAGGACGCTAAGTATGGCGCAAGTTATTGGCTATAGGAGCCATTGTTATCTAAGTTTAGAGAAACTAATAAACCAGCTTATAGATTAGACATTAAAGATAATAAGTTTAACATAGGTGAAGCATTTACTAATAATAAGGTAATAAAGGTAGCTTACTAGGAGTATACAGACCTTAGAGAAGTTGAAATAGAAGTAGAGACTAAGACTATTACAGAATAAGGTTTAGTAACGGGTATTATAACACTATTAGATACGATTTCCATCGCTTTATAAGACAATAGGAGCAACGTTTAGAAGAAACTAAGTAAGTAGATAACTGCTAGTGCTAGCTCATTACTTAATAAAGGCAAAAGGCTATAGGCTTAAGATTCTTAAGAAGAGATATAAGACGCTTAAGACTTTTAAGACAAGATAAGATATACCTAAAGACCCACAACAGACGAAAACCAATAGGAAAGGGCAGTAACTTAGTTTAGTAATAAACAAATGAGTACAGGATGCAAGTTTAAGAACTATAAGTTTGGGAAATAAATAAGAACGTTAATAGGAAGCCAAGATTTTAAAAAACAAATAAGGTCCATAGTAATTCTAGGTAAACACAGTATTTAGCCTAAAGATTAAACAGTTAATATAAGGATTAAGAAGCAAGACAACTTCTAAGATCTAGCTATAAGACATAGAAAACAGGAAACTATAGATAAGTTTAGGACAAGAATCATCACATAGTAAGAGCAGAAACTAGACTAGAAATCTAGCATATTAAACCATAGAAGGGACAGAGTACCTATACAAAGAATTACTAATAGGCTAAGTGTAGGGACACCTAGGGCAAAGTAGTTAGAAGAACTAGAACAAAAAGAGGATTTAGACATCCTAACTAGGTTTAAAGAAAGACATACCAAAGGATGTTATAATGCAGTAATAACAAGGTACTTTCTAATAGATAAACTATATACACTAAACCAGTTATATAGAAAGTAGTATAGGCAACAACATAATAACGAATAGGAAGACTTTTATATATAGCTGGATAAAAAGGTAGTCTAAGACTAACCTATTACAGAAAAACGCATAAGTCACATTAAAGGAGCATTAATTATAATATTAAGGAACCTAGAAGAGGGATCCAGGGACTAGAGAAGTAAACAACAAATCTTAGTACCCACAGCAGAGATACCAGTGATTAGGTTAACTAGGTATAGATTTAAACTTAAGGACAAAAATAAACTAAGAGTTAACCTAAAATATACAGCGCATTATACACTATTATAGATAGCTTATATAGATAATACGTATAATATATATAAAACACCAAAAGATAAGAACTAGAAATACCTAGTAAGGATATATTAGGCACTAGAAGAAAAGCAGTTTAGGGACGCTAAGTATATATATGGATGGCACCTAGTAGAAGTATAAGGTTAGGGAGACTTAATACTTTAACTAGGAAGATTCCTTATAGAAGAATGCCTAGACAGACAATAGTGGTGGGAGTGCCTAGAGAATACTTATCCATAGTATATAGAGGAAAAGAAACAAACTAAGTATTAGCCTAAGTTAGATTAAGTATAAACAGAATCTAGCAGTTAATAGTTAGAAAAAGGGGAGGTATATAGGACCAAAGGGAACTAGTGTTAGAGCCTTAAACCCTTAAAGGAATTTAAAGACAACACCTAAATTTATAAGTTAAGTAATAAGATTAACAGTTTAAGGTATTAGTAGACAGTAGAGTAATAAGAAACTATATATTACTAAAGGCAGTAAAAAGGATAGGATTACCATATAGACAAAAGGAATACCTATATCTACTTATAACAATTTTAGGAGATTAGATAGCCTATAGAGGAGGCATTATTAATCTTAAAACAGGACCTATTTAGTTAACTATTAAAGGGAGACTAGTAAAAATGTCTTTTAATATCCTACCATTAGGATAGGATAAGGCAATACTAGGAATGCCTTAGTTACAGGAATACAATCTAAAGATTAATTGGGTTATAGGTTAGGTTAATATTAAGGATACTTAATAACATAAAATGTAACAGTAAGCTAAGTTGGTATAGTACTAAGTTAGAGCAATATATAAAGAGACTAAGCAAGGCTTAAGTTATATACTAAAGAGATACCATAAGTATAGTAAAAAGTTATAGTCACCAGAAAGTAAAAAGCTATTAGAGTATACAGTATAGGACTATAAGATAGAATTAAAAGAAGGAATAAGTCTAAGGTTCTTTCTAATCTATAAGCTTACTAAAACAGAGTTAGTAGCACTTAAGGAGTTTATCTAGGAGAATTTATAAAAGGGATACATTAGACTATTATAGTTATTAGTAGGATATCTAGTATTATTTATCCTAAAGAAAAACAGAAAACTTAGGATATGTATAGACTATAGATAGTTAAACAGCATCACTAGGAAGGATAGGTATCCTTTACTCTTAATTAGCAAAATCTAAGATAGGATAGGTAATGCGCAAATCTTTACAAAGATAGATTTAAGATGGGTGTACCATTAGATTAGAATTAAGGAAGGTAATAAATAGAAGGCAGCTTTTAGGTTAAAGGAAGGACTATATAAACTATTAGTTATACAGTTTGGGCTTATAAACGCACTAGTAACATTCCAGAAGTAAATTAATAGTATATTAAGAGAACACCTTAATGAATTTATTATAGTATATCTTAATAATATTATCATCTACTTAATAAGTAAGGAAGAACATAGAGAATATATTAAGTGGGTCTTAAAGAGACTATAAGAAGAATAGATGCTAGTAGCAATTAAGAAATACAAGTTCTTTATAAAGAAGACTAATTTTATAGGATTTATTATTAAACTAGGAAAAATTAGCATGGACCTAAAGAAAGTTAAAGCTATAGTAAGCTGGTAAGAACTAGAGAACATTACACAGTTAAGATTATTTCTAGGGTTTTGCAACTACTATAGGAGGTTTATAGCACAATGGTTAAAAAGCATTAAGCCGTTTATAAGGCTAATAAAGAAAGAGGAACTGTAGGTTTAGGGTAGTAAGCAAAAGAAGCTGTTCCAGGAACTTAAGGAGTTATTTACCCAAGAACCAATCCTTAAAATCTATTAACTAAAGTTAGACATGGTTGTTAAGATAGATATATTAGACTTTGCACTAGGAGCATATTTGCTATAAAGGCACTAGGACGCATGGCATCTAGTAGTGTACTATAGTTAGAAGATAATACTACTAGAGTTAAACTACGATATTTATAACAAAGAGTTGCTAGGTATAGTTGCAGCACTTAAGGAATAGAGAGCATTTTTATAAGGTATAGAGAAACCGTTTATAGTTAAGATAAACTATAAGAACCTTACAGGATTCCTAATAACGAAGGAACTCAACTAAAGATAGGTTAGATAGGCGGAAATGCTTGTAGAATACCATTTCGAAATTTAGTATACTAAGGGTATAGACAATATACAAGCAGACGCTCTAAGCAGAAAAGCTAAACTATAAAGTAACAAAAAGCTATTAGGAGCTTTGTTAAGAAAGAATCAAGACAGATTAATTAGGTATAATTATCCAAAGATTACAGCAACCAAGGAAAGTTAGATCTATAAATTACTAGAGAGTAATTAGATATAGAAGATCTAAGAAGCATAGGTAGAGGATCCAGACTTAGAGCAATATAAAAACAGAAAAGTAATATATGTGCCTAAGTCTATTATAGAAGAATTTATTAAAGAATTCTATAAGGGAATAACATAAGGACATAATGGGTCTATAGGACTAGTGTTAAGACTTTAAAAGGAGTATATTGTTTAAGGAATTTAGGGACTAGTAAGACAAGTTATAAAGGAATATCTAGATTACTAAAGGAATAAACTAACAAGGCATAAGCTATATAGAGGGCTATAACCTATTGAAATACCAGAAAGACTATAGGAAGTTATATTATAGGACTTTATTGTTAAGTTACTAAAGTTAAAAGATCCTATTATAAGACAAGGTTATAATGTAATCTTAATAATAGTGGACAAGCTAACAAAGTGGGGATACTTTATAGCATATATAGAAAAGATATTAGTAGAAAATATTGCTAGAATCTATATAAAAGAAGTGTTTGCAAGACATAGAGCACCAGACAAGATTATATTAGATAGAGATCTAAGATTTATAGTAGTATTTTAGGAAGTATTTCTAGCAGAATAAGGAGTTCGCGCAGTAACCTCTATAGCGTATTATCTGCAGACAGATAGACAAATAGAAAGACTAAACTAGACACTAGAACAGTATCTAAGACATTATGTTAACTACGCACAGAATAATTGGGTATTATTATTACCAGTTATATAGTTTGCATATAATGCAACACTATAAGAAGGAATGGGGATATTACTATTTAAGGCGAATTACGGGTACGAACTAAGAATATTGTTATTGCTATGTTAAGTAAAGAAGATAAGTAGCACAGCTAAGCAAAGAATAGAGATGTTAATGAATCTTTATGCAGACCTTAAAGAAATAGCTAAACTAGTACAAGAATGAATAAAAAGGTATTATAATGCTAAGAGATCTAAGGGACCAGATCTTAAGGAGGGAGATAAAGTGTGGCTACTATATAAAAATTTTAAGAGTTGACAACTAAGTAAGAAGTTGGACTATGTTAGACTAGGACCTTTTAAAATTGCATAAAGAATTTTATTAGTTATATATAAGTTAAACTTACCAGCTAAAATAAAAATCTACCCTATACAACACGTTGTAATGCTAGAACCAGCACATGGAAATATTAAACTACTAGTGTATAAAGCAGACACGTATAGAGGACAGGAAGAGGATAAATAGCAAGTTTTAAAGATTATTAGTTATGAGGATGTAGATAATAAAATATGGTATAAAGTAAAGTGGATAGGCTATAGTAAGACTACCTAGGAACTACTAAGTAACCTAGAGGACGCTATAGGAAAGGTAAAAGAGTATTGGAAGAAAGTAGGTTAGGTAGTATTAAAAAAGGATCGCCAAAGGACGAGTTACCTAAGGGGGACCTATAAGAAGCAACTACTATGTTACTTAGAGTTGTTTCCTTCTCTAGAAGCTCTACCCTCTTATTACCTAGCTTAGACAGACCCTGTTAAACAAGTTTCTACTCCTTGGAATAACCCTTCTTATAAACCTTTTTAAGACAAAGAAGACACGCCAAGGCAGACAAGTATGCCTTATAAGCAGTATGAGTATATTAAAGCTCCGCAAGGGAAGCTAAGAGCTTATTATTAAGTTTTGTAGCGGCAGATTAAATATAAGACCCTATAATAAGTTATATAGGGAACTTGAAGACTATTAAGAGTTATAGGACGCGTACACTTAGCATTAGAAACAAAACGAACATTATAGGATAATTAAATGTTTACTTTAGTGCACTCTAAATAAGAGGACGGTTGTTAGGCAGAAGGACTCGCCAGCATAATATAAACTAACCCCTCTTTAGCACAACAAGAACACAAAGATGGTATTATCTTACCTAGCGACAGTATAGAGGAAACCATACGCGTATAATAAAGGGTTAAAGAAGAAGAAGAAGCTTTAGGTATAATAAGTAAAGATATTAACCAAATTAATTAAACGGACATCACACCTTTAGTAGACAACTTGGAGATGTTAGGAATCTTTAAGGACGAAGATAAAGAGAAGGGAGATAGTATTATGGACGCTTTAAGTACAATGTTACAACTACTTAGAAAAAAGTTGGAGGAAGCTAGTTAGTTAATATAAGCACAGTCTAGGATGGATTTAGTGGAACTATATAATAAGGAATAGTAGCTAAGGTTACGTAATGTAATCTATGTGATTTATATAATCTATATAATCTATATGGAGTATACAGAGCACACATACTTCATAGAGCGAAGGGATTTCTTAGGCGTATAGTTGTGTATTTAAAGGACCACAGTCCCTACCCAGATAGTTCTCTCTTTATAGTAAATCTTAGAATACAATTAGAGTTAATCTGTTGGGCAACCACTCCACTAGTTGTTATTATGTTGTTGATTTGTTCTTACCTATATACCTAGCCCAATAATAGGACCCACCATAGTTCCTGCTACAAGGTTCCGTTACATATTTACAGTGGCATCTTACTTTCTTCTAAGTTAATTATATGGTTGTACTTAGAGTTCTGAGGTAGTATACTTGCTAGCTTATTAGAGAAGACATTAATCTCCTTTTTGTATACATTTGGCAGGCTGGGGTCCATAGAGGTTAAGGCAGCTATTGCATAGTAGTGTGCTTCTAGGAGCCAGTAAAGAGAAGGGTGCAGCCAATATGCGTTTTGTAGGTATACTTATACTAAAAGTGCATACAGCTCTGCTGCAGTATACTTAATAGTTTTAGGGTTTTAATTACCTTCCCCCTAAGTTAAGGTAATCTATACTAGCACCGGAGGGTCTCTATAGGTACTCGCTGCCAGTAATAATAGGTCCTCTATTATGTTTATAACCAGTGTCTCTACGTCTGGAGGGTCTATATAGGTACTCGCTACCAGTAATAACAGGTCCTCTATTGTGTTCACGACCAGCATAAAGAAGAAATCTTCTGGCCATAGCGAATAGACTATTTTACTAGCTTTAATGTCTACTAAAAGAGTATTAAGGGTAACTATCTGAAGGTGTTTGGGGTCTAAAGTACCCTAGATAAATTGTCCAGAACGGAAACTAATTAATAGATCTGCTTCTGTAAGCCAACCCCATCTAAGAACTATATTGTAGCTATTAAATAAGCCACCCTAAAAGGTCTGGGGGCCGATAGTGCAAGGGGTACCCTAGGAGTCACTAGTGGTAACCGTCAGATTATAAGCGTCCCAGATTGTTATCTGGTTGCTGTCAAGGAAATATATAATAGGTTTATATAAACATAGCGCGTAGCTTATAGGCAGGTTAAACCTATAGACAACGTCTTGGTTAATAAGGTTAATTTGGCACCCATTGTTGTATAAGCAATATAGGCGGACTTTACCCTGGGGCATATCTATCGCAACGTATACCATAATGCGTTTCTTTTCTCCCTCTATATTAGGCCCTAGTTACAGTTAAGAAAGATGCGCTACTAAGGCTTTAGGTTTTCCAAAGGCTAGGCTAACTTCTCTTTGTTAACCTACTTTTAGTGTTTCTTGCGGTGGCCGCCTGCGGTCCTTTAACCTATGTGCGTAGTACTGGCGTCCAGGGGGTCCCCTAAGCCATCCGGCTTTTAGGTGTTCTCCCTGGGTATTTATTTAAAGCGTCGCCCTTTTTAGGTTCTGTTCCTTAAACCTAACTCTATAGAGCCTATACTGTGGCCACGCTTTGTACGCAATAATTTACTGCTGCTACTTACGTGATCTTCCGCAAGCTTTATAGTGTTAAGTAATTACTCTACACAGCGGATTTCATTAAAGAGGTCTTTAGCGGTTCTTACCTGTTGGGCAAAGTTTTGGCGGAAGAGCTCTGCTTATAGGTAGGCTGGGAGATATAAGAACTAAAAGTCTACCTATTGCTTAGGGTTAACAAAAGGGGTATATAAGAAGAGGTCCTCTAAGCTATGTATATGGGCTAGGAGGATATCAAACCTCTGGTTCTCCTTTATAACAGTTATGTAGTATATAGTAGCGTTATTAAAGCGTCTTACTATAGGGTTCCTAATCTGGTCTTGGACCATAGTCTTAAACTTATCCTACAGTAAAGGACCTTTGTTTTTGGTGCCTAGCCGGCGATAAACTAGTTAGGTAATTATCTTCTCTTTTATAAGACCTTTAATAGCCCATTATGTGCGTCGCTTACAGTTATAGTTAGCGTCATTTACCTTAAATCGGTTCTCAACTGCGGCAATCTAGCGGTTAAAATGCTGTTGAGTAGTACCACTAATGTTGGGTGGTAACTTCTTGACCAGGGCATTGAGATTTGTTTGGCGTATACGTTTGCTATATAACTTATGCTCTTTACTAAAGAGGCAACAGGAGGGCTTTGTCGAATTAATAATGCTCTATAAGTTAGCTATTTTCTTAGCCAGCTTATCTAGCTCCTTTATATTAGCAGTATTTAGTAAAACACTAGTGATCTTACTAAGCTCCTGTTAAGCCTAGGTATATAAGTCAAACTGGTCTCTAGTGTTTGCAGGTAGCTAATCATTTTAAGGTTTAGAAGGTGGCTTAGATTCTGCTGGTGTATTTCTAGCAGTTTCGTCTGCACTAGATCCTAAGGCGTTTGGCGGTCATATTATTAGCATATTACCGTTAGGTGCAGGCGTCGGTTTTCTTTTTAAAGGCATTGTAGAAAAATTAAACCGGCTATCCTCCCAAGGGGATTGGTAAGGATTTGAATGTAAGGTAAGGATGTAAATAGGGAGCTCAATAATGGAATAATAGGGTATATTGTATAGACAGACGAATCCTTAAGAGAAAAAGAAGGAGTCTGTGTGCGAGGTAAGGAAGGGTTTTCCCTAGGCACGTGCAGCGCACATACCTTACGGGCGAGTCACCCCTAGGTCGCCCCAGGGTCGCCTGTACCTTACGGCTATATAACTATCTACTTAGGTTTTACCTGACAATAAATACATTAAGGAATTTATAAAGTGTATTATTAATATATTGCTAAAATATACTAGGACCGTTCTTTACGCTAAATAGCATTACTAAGTATTTAAAGAGTCCCTATTATATATAAAAAGCCATATACTTTTAATCTCCTTTATATATACAGATTTTATTAAAGGTAGTAACTATATTAAGCTTTATAAAGTACTATACCTTTACTAAATAGTTAAGCGTCTTTTAAATTAAGGGAATTAGATATTAGTTTTAAATTATAATTATATTTAGAGCTTAACAATTAATATAAAATCTTAAGCCTTCTCCTAGCTTTTTAATAAATACTATAGGTAAGGCAAATAGAGATTAACTAGGTTAAAAAAAATACTTTTTCTAGATATTTGTTAAGATATTATTATATTATAAGTAGTTCTTCTTATAATATACTATATAGTAGACCGAACTTTAGTATTATACTAGGTTTAAGTTCTATCTTAAAATTATACTTATCTTAGTATAGGGCTAGTTAGTCTATAAATTATTTTTTAAACTTATTAATTAGGTTATAGTACTCTTTAGGTATAAGAAGTTAAGGATTAGTATATTATTTCAGTTTTAGTACTTTCTTAATATCTTCTATAGTTATAGTAAAGATTTTATAATTTTATCTTTTTGCTAATAAGATAAAGGGTATGGCTTATATTATATAAATTTTAAGAGGTTTTAACAAAACATCTTTATATCCTTTACTATAATTAGTAGTTATAGCTTTATTATCTTAGTTTAAGCTTTATAGTAAGGGTAATTTATATTATATTAAATTTAAATAGTTGTGTATATATTTATAGGGTATATAGTATTTTAAGTAATAGCTTAGTAGTAAGTTATATAGAACTTTAGTATTTCTTTAACCTAACTAATTAAGGGGTTATTGTTGGTCATACAGGGTGACTCACCAATAACAACTACTTGAGTAGGTTATAGTGATGTTGGTTAATATGCTTATTATTATTATTGATTCTTAAGGAAGGGTAAGGAACTTAAGGTTCCTTACCACGCTAGTGCCGCGGCAACACGTAACGGCAACTTGCCTCACGTGACGGCAACTTGCCTTACATAAAGGCAACTTGCCTTATATAACAACTGCTTATTTTATTCCCAACACTAGCAACTCTTCTTTTATAGTTGCCACCTATATACACTTATAGATTACTACATCTCCTACTCCCTCTTAACCCAACCTTTAACTCGCACACGCAGAGTATTTATATTAATAAACGTCTCTAGTACCTTATTTGGGTTTGCCTTTATTATTATATCTACCGGATTATCTTAGCTATTAATCCATTAAATCTTAAAGAGTTCTTAACACTTATAGAACTGCTAAAGTGCCATAAGATCAATTATAAGGCGCTTCTCCTTTATGGTACTAAGCTTAACTAAACACTTATAAAGGGAATATAAGTCAGTGCATACAATTATAGGAATAATAGGAAGTTTAAGTTAATCTATAATTATCTTTAGGGTAGTTCCAATTGCAATTGCTATATTAACTCCGCTAACTATTCTATATATCTCTAACGCAAGAACGCTTCAAGTAACACGCTTACTCTTAGTTGAGCTCCAATGGATAAGATTACCGTAGATTATAAAGTCATTTTCTCTAGTAGATTTGTTTGCGATAATAATTTTATATCCTAGTTAGGAGCTAAAATCTTTGTTATTTATAAACAGTCCATTAACAAATATAAAGAGCTTAGCGGTAGGAAGATTAATAGGCATATAGAGTAGTCCCCAATTAAGGTAGTTTATTTGCTAGAAAAGACGCTTATTTAGGGCACAAGCGTTATCCTTAGTTAGTTCCTCGTATTAAGCGGTAATAGAGAGATTAAAGGAAGCCTTAGGTTAATAGATAAAAGCAATATAAGCTCCGCAAGCGCGTTGCTCCATATATCTTTGCTTTAGAGAATTAACATTAATAACGTTAATCTTTTTGCCTTAACCCTTCTGGCATAAAGCAATAGAGTCCTTATTTAGGGAGAGGATGCATCCATTAAAAAGTAATAGTGTTGTTAAATTAAGCTTTTCCTTTAGCTTTGCTATAAGGTTTACCTTTACTAGCTTATCTTCTTTAAGAGCTAAAAATTGGTCATCTCCTAAGATAATTATATTATTAGTTTATATGCTAACAATTCTAAATAGAGTTCCTATAGTTATAATAAGGAAGCAGGGATTAAATATAGAGATAGTTATTAAAAGCTTCTCTTTATGGTGCTTGCTATAGGTAGCCCACTAATAAGTTCCTATCTCTACAATTCTATATAATAGCTTAAGCATAACCATAATTATATCTTTGGGATATTAGTGGCAAATTTACTCTAGAAGATATGCTAATATTAAGCGCTAAAGGTGCGTTTCTAATTAGGTGTAGGCCTGAGTAATATCTTATAGATAAACTGCTATTCCATTCTTTATTAAGGAGGGAGCTAGCGCAACAACAACTCACTAACTGGCTTGTTAAATTATAGGAAATTATATAAGGATTACCTCCTTGCCATTATTATTGTAACCTTAAATGACAAGCCTTGATTTCTTAAATAGGGTATTAGTAGCTTTACCCTTAATCTTATTAACCATTCTTAACTTAAAGATATAAACTCCATTAAACTTAGTAGGGTTATACTTCTTAAATCTAAAGACTCCTCTTATAATGAGACTGTCAATCTCCTACTTGTTAAATGCTTAGAATGGAGCTCCTAGAGTTGTAATGCGACCTTCCTTTTAGAGCTGTTTTATAAGCTTAAAGTCAGCCTTCTCTTTAGTTGTTATAAAGGCCATTAATAACTCAACTCTACTCTCAATGGCAGTAACAAATTGCTCTTTGAAATTAATAAGATATTGGCGGTTTTGTAATCCCTTTAGGCAACCTCTACTGCGTCATGGTTACAGCATATCTACTACAACTATATTAGAATCGTAGTCGCCTTCTAGGGCACATTAATTATAGTTCTCCTCTAGGGTATCTTCTAGGACATCCTATAAAGGCTTAGAACTATTATCTTTATAATAAGGCTTAATAACAGTTAAACGGAATTAAGTAGGTCCGTAAGGCATCTAAATAGTATAAGTTTAACCATTAATCGCAATAAGTTTATGTGGGCCTAACTATCCTCCCTTTTTATACTATACGCGTACCTTAGATTAGAGTGGCAGATTAAGCATAGTTAAGGTATTTAGGCCATTTCTTATTCCTAGTGCATTATTAACCTAACACGTGGCGTAGAGACGTCGCACTTCCTTTATTGCCTTGTAAATAGCCTTAGCTTATTACACAATAGAGGGAAATAGTAGGGAATTATTAGTCATTTAAGGGTAGGCGCCAAAGACTAGCAATATAGGTACGAGCCTATCTAGGCCAGCGGAGTTATTAATAGCCTTAACAGCTATCTATAAGATAAGCTCTTTACTAGTACCCTCTAGCTCTAAAGAAATAATCTTATATACGCGGCATAATGGCGCGTAATATTGTTCTACTTTTTTAATACTATTATATACCTTAATAGGGACTTCCTTAACCTTAATTACCATTACCTTTACCTATTATTAAAACTCTATAGATAAGAAGTTCTTTCCTACATTATAAGTAATTTAATTAGGAGGTCCTAGGTAGACATTAATCTAGTATAATTAAAGAGTATTCTATGCGTTCCTAGCTAATATATCCTTTAAGAAACATGCAGCTTAAAAGGAGGTTAAGAAGTTAATAACTTAGAGTACTAGTTTGCCGCTAAGATATATAACATTAATAATAATATAGAAGTTAAAGTTATAGTCATCTTTAAGGGTAAACTTAAATTGGCTAGGGGACTTCTGGTTTATTTAGTAGTAATAGCAGTACTGTATAAGGTGTTCAATTGCCTTAACCTTAACTTTATAACCTACTTGCTAAAGAACCCTAAGCAATTAGTAAATAGATAGGTGGCCAAAACAACGGTGTAGTTAATGTAGCTCTAACTCAGTTAAGTAGCTCCAAGCAACACTCTTTTTTAGTTAATTAAGGAGCAAACAGGGGTAACCCCACTTGCATATAACAGGCACCTAATTATCTCCCTAAACAAGTATATTATTAAGATTATTAAGCTTAACGCCTAGTTTATCTATATCTTAGATGCAGAATAGAAACGGGGTATTTATAGGAACAATATAGAATATAATATACCCTAAGGGTGTTTAGACCCTAATTGTGCCAAGAGAGATTATAGTGCCCTTTCTAAAATAAATTATATATTATCCTACTATTAATTAGTTAATCTAAACAGAGCTATTAAGCTGTTAAAGAGCTCAAACTTAAGGTTCTCCTACTATAGATACTCCTGCAGCTCTAGTATCTGGCATAATACCATAAAAGACGTTTGCTAAGTATTTGTTGTTAAAGGAGAACACGGAACTTTCCTTTGGCTTATTAAAGATATCTAACTTTATAACAGAATAAAGCATAGATTGGTTATTAAGGACAGCAACGGTTTGTATGCCATTTACCTTACCATACTTAGTAAAGTATTAGTCGGGAAAATAGTCCTCAATTTCTATATCCATAAGGAGCTGTTCGGCCTCGTTAACCTCACCCTTAAGATCTTCTTCGCCTTTATATTAAACCAAAAAGCTTTAGAAGTAGGCCGTAGTAACCTCTCAGTTTCTAATATTTTATGCACTCTGGCGAAACTTATTATATGCCTCCTTTTATCTGTTAAGAGGGTGCCTAGTTAACCAGCAATTTAGCTTCTCATAAATATAGCACTTCTTCTACCAATCATTTCAAGGACCTCCACAATTGCTTTATAGTCAACACTGGTCATACCTTCTGCCGTATCCTCTACCCTAGCCATTATATATTTAATCAGTCCAGTTATAGTTGTATTAATTAGGTTCGATCAAATTAGGTTAGAGTTGGGTATTAAATTGCTATACTTCTTAAGAGCGTAGAGTGGTGCCAACAGAAGATCTCAATTAAGTATATACTCCTTTATAAGTGTTTATAGGATTAAAGAGAGCAAGATTGTATTCTTTAACACCTTAGTATACGCTAATAACTTAATTATGTAGGCTGAAATCCTCCTAATATAATTTAGATAAACCACGCTAAATCGTCTAAAGTTGATTAAAGAGCTTTTAAAGACAATTAAGCCGAGAGACACCTGGGTTTATAGCAATAATTCTTAGGAAGGTAGTCTCTCTCCACTCCAACATATACTGCTGTTTATTCTCTTCTGTTTTAAAGTGGCATTTTATTTCATATATTATTTGGTTAAAATCGTATCCTTTTCCTGCTAAACAATTGTAGTAAAAGGTACTGGCTCGGCCCTTAAGCATAACAGAATAAGCATTATAGTATTAATCAGTTTCTAGTCTAACCTTCTAGCAACAGTTATAGAAGATACATAGTTTCAAATTAAGAACATTATAGAATTCCCTATTAAATTTCTTCTCCTAATCTAAATAGAGCTTCATAAGCTCTATAAGCAATTTTAAAATGCCTTTAATTTATAATTAAGATAGAGGAGGTAGTGGTTACATTATAGGCTATAGTAGGGACGTAGGTCTAGTCGGTAGGGTCTAAAGGTTATTAAGTTGCGAAGTAAGGGGGTCTTATAATTGCTAGGGGTTATTAGTTGAAGTTATAGGTTAAATTGGTGGATACTAGGGAATTAAAGACAGAGGTGGAGGTGGTAGATGTGGAATATTAAAACCCGTGCCTAGAGTAATAGAATTAGAACACGTCTCTAGTGGTATATTATTTGGATTCCATCTTAAATTAAGCTTCTTTATAGTACGTAGTTGGTACTCAATCTCTTATAAAGTCCATTCGTGCTCTTCTTTTACGTTAATAATATACTCCTAAATATTGTCTCTAATAACTCCCCTATCTATAGGGACAAATACTCTATACTCCTAAAGGAAGTTACGGAAGTCCCATACAATATCCTTATTTACAGGAACCTATATTTCCTTTATTTATCTAACAAAGTCCTCCTTTATACAATACTATAGCATAGTATTATCATATTTGCTGTCTTTATAGTATGCTATATAGTATAATAGGAATCCGTTCAGATCTTATTGCTCAGCATTTGCGAAGTTAATTATGGCTCTATCCCACGTATCCGGGTTAATATCATTCTTATACTTCTTTAGGTATATTAATGTTATAATAGCTGTTAATTTTATAGAAGTAGAATTAACGGGGTGTTGTACGTTAAAGGTAGGTAGGATTTTAGTTTTATAGAATCTCATAGGTTTGCCGTTAAAAGGTAGGCAATTTAAGATATAGTCGACGCGTTTCGGACGTTAACTTAGGACCTTAGGTTTAGTAACACTTCTAACCTAAAGTACTTAACTAAATATTTATAAGCGTGGTTGTTCTGCGTAATAGACGTAACTTGGTATCTCCTAGTACTTAGTAACACTTCTATTACTAGTTTTCTGCAAGTCTAAGGTAGCATAGTATTGCCAGGATCCATTCCATATAAGCGTATATAGCACCCCTACACGAGACTGTCTCTTCTGTTAAGAACCTTACTGTTCTATAATTAACTGTGTATTTAACTACTGATTAGTGTTAGTTACATAGGGTAACTCACCAATAACAACTACTTAAGTAGGTTACAGTAATGTTGGTTAATATACTTATTATTATTATTAATTCTTAAGAAAGGGTAAGGAACTTAAGGTTCCTTACCACGCTAGTGCCGCGGCAACACGTGACGGCAACTTGCCTTACGTGAAGGCAACTTGCCTTATATGACGACTGCTTATCTTATTCCCAACAGTTATATTACTTTAGCTATCTATATTTAAGTATAACTTTATATTACTTTAAGGGTATTATAAACAGAGAAATATATTTAAGGTATTTACCTATTTACATTTTTATAAAAGCGTCGTACATTAGTTTGCTATATATTAAGGGTTTACCATTAAAGCCTTATAGGCCTTAGGGCTTATTAAATGTTTTTAAATTTAAGTGTTAAGTTTTTGCGTAGTTTATATTAATAAAGCCTATACTAGTAGCTTTGCTATCTATTAGGATTTATACCTTCTTCTATTTTCTAAGTATTTAAAATTTACTAAGTATATTAAGGGAGTTATATTATATATTAGCGCTAGAAGAGCTTAAATACTTATACTCTTCTACCTTTTATTTTAAGGCGCGACTTGGCCTTAGGACAATTTATTTTTTAAGTTAACTAAAGGTAAGATACTTTATGGCAACTAAGTATAATTTATAAAACAAGTATAATTTAAGGATTAGAAGGAACTACGGCGGACCTTTTTAAAAGGGTAAGTTTAATAATTCCTTTAAATATATCCCTTTTTACCGCATTTAAAGCATTCTCTATTTACGGCTTAAGTTCTTTATTTATTAGTTCCTAAGGGTGTATAGGATTAGGTAGTATTAAGGTCCATAGGGTTATATATAGAGCTTTTAGGTCTTAGAGAAGGATCGCGCTTTAGAGTATATACTAGTTTTATAGAGTTTTAAATATAAGGTATAGTTGGCCTTAGAAAATAAGTATATTTATTATATTAAAGGTCCTTATTAATTTGTTAATATATTATAACAAATTTAAATAGGGTTTTTAGTAGTTCTCTACCTACTAATTAGGCTTTAATTTTATCTAAAATAGCTTATTAAAGAGTAGCAACTTTAGCGGCTTTATTTTAATCCAGTTTACTAATAAGGCCTAAAAATTCTAAAAAGAAGCTAGTAAAGTCTTGGTTCCATTATTATAGGTTTTTAAGTTTAGTAATAGCTATATATTCGCGGCTGGCGTTATTATATATTTATTCTAATAGGAAGATAAAAAATTTAAAATTAATAAAGGTGCCGTTATGGAAGAATAGGTCTATAGTTTATATAGCGTCCTTACTTAAATAAGACATTTTATAGCTAACCTTGCTAGCTTTAGTAGGGTATTAGTTATAGTTTATTAAAAGCTTAAGACGGAGCTTAGTTATAAAGGGATATAGGTTATTTTAATTTCTATTAAACATTAGAGGATTAGGGAGCTTTTTAGATTTTATAATAGGTACTAAGTTTATTATAGGCATAGGTTTATTAGGAAAATATTTATACCTTCTAATAGTACTAACAGGTTCCTAACAGCTCCTATTAGGGCTATTAGGAGCTCTAAGAGACACTTACACTTAGTTTCCTATTAGGAGCTTATTAGGAGGCTACTTAGACTACCTGGACCGCCGGGACCGCCGGGACTACTAGGACCACTAGGACCTTTAGGACCTCTAGGACCTCTAGGACCTCTAGGACCGCTAGGACCGCTAGGACCGCTAGGACCGTTAGGATAATAAGAAAAATAAAACCCCAGATTTAAAAATTAAGTATATTAGTATAATATTAGTTTTTCTACTACCTTTAAATTATAAAAATACTTAAGTGGATATAATACTTTAGCATTTATAGCTGTCTAGAAAAAGTAAAAGCTAGTCTAACTATTTAATAATGCTAAAGATTTTATTAATTCTCTATATTAAAATAAGTTAAAACCATAAGTATAAGAGGCCTGGTCTAACTGCTAAAGCAATATAAATATTGTTTTGGAATCGCGTGTACTAGTATAAGTATAAAAAGTTTAGGTTTAGGCTTGGTAATGCTATATAACGCTATATACTTTAGAAATCCTTCTTACTACTTTATTAAAAAATAACCCCTCTATAACCTTTTATAAACTATATAAACTTCTAAAATGCCTTATTATTATATATATACTAATCCTTACTAGCGTCGCTATTATACTAGCCAGCTCTATTATCTGGTAAACCTAAGGTATTCTTAAAATCATCCTATATAAATTTGGAGTAGATAGGTATTTATATCTACACTTTCTTCTAACCTGTTATAATTAAGTAAAAATCTAATATTTCTTCTTTACTACCCTAAACACTTGCAATTCCCTAGACGGTTATCTATATAGATACTTAGAGTTAGTATATAATCGTAGAAAGAAACTTAGAATTAAAGAAGCCTAATACTATACCAGGTTATTCCCCTTTAAAGTACTACCTCTAATTTATTTAGGTGCCCGCGAAGCCCTACTGCACGCGTCCACGTCGCCGCGGGTGGAAACATCATCGGGAAATCGTTCCTTTTGATGGCCAAGTGCAGAGGCGATGGTAGAGAGCCGTCGCAGCGCGTGCAGCGCGCTGTCGTTGCGACTCTGTGGTGTTAAGCCTGCGACGCGTACAAAGTATCGCCCTTAACAACACCAGGAGTCCTACTGCCCCCGCTTAGGACTCCCGTTCTACCATCTAGGGGGGCAATTAATTAAGGGAAACTGGGATACGAAAACCACCTGACGTATAACTACCTAGCTCGTAGCTAGGGCCGAAACTGGCCTTATCAAGCTAGCGGATGCAAACGCGTCCTAGGCGTACGACAGGACACCCTTAGGCTTGCACTAGCTCTGAGATCATAAGGAACGCAGCGAGGGCGTAGGGAACCTCTTTTTATAAGAACTTGTTAAGGTTAACGCGTCGCAGATTCCTTGTACGAAACTTATTAAGGCCCCTAAGGCCACCACAAAGAACTTATTAAGGCCCTACCTAGAGAACTTATTAAGGCCCCTCTACAAGAGCCTATCTGGTATCCGGTACACTCAGGTAACTCAAAAGAGGGTCTTAATAGGTATGGTGCGCGCAACCTGAACGACGGCGACGTGACGGTGACGCGACGGCGACTAGATGGCTTAACAAGGTGGAAACACAGGTAAAGCTCTAGGCAGCGGAAACACAGGCCAGCTTTAATAGCCCTATAGCGTTCAACCAGGTAACTCACAGGAGGGTCTTAATAGGCGTAGTGCACGCAACCTGACGCATGCATACAAGGCGACTTATAGGAGAGTCTTAATAGGCGTGGTGCACGTAACCTAGTATATATATATATGGGGGAGGTCTTGGAGGAAACACAGGCCAGTTAGACAAGGTCTTAACAGTTAGAGACACAGGCCAGCTTATAGAAAGGGGGGACACAAGCTTGGTTAATAGGAGAGGGGGGAGTAGGTTGCCTAGTATAGGACCTGGCGTCTCTATAGCCCCCTCCTACAAGACACGGTCGGCCTATTATAAGGAGACTCTTATAGGCAACGCGAAACGGGAACTGGCAGTAGTATAGGGTGTTGCGCCCCTATACTACGACTAGCCTCCCGCGGGGCGTAGTGTGTAGTAGCCACTGCTGGCTCTAGGGACCTTACCCCTTAGCTGGGCTCTAACCCCTAGTGCACCTAGTAGGCAGGCAGGATTACGTCCTAGCTAGAGAGATTACTACGCGGCTTAAGAGAACGGATGCGCGTGTCAGTGTACCAATAGACGGGACTGCTCACTAGGGCGGTATGCTGGTAAGGTACGCTTAAGGAGCAAATAGGAGTTACCTAGGCGGGGGAGGCTTTTGGCCAGGCCTTAACCATAGAAGGTCTATACGCCCTAAGGTGGGACGACACTAGAAAACTAGGGTAGAGGCTTGGATAAGCAGGCACGTCGAACTCTACTATATAACTACCTGCCGACATACGACTACCTAGCTCGTAGCTAGGGCCGAAACTGGCCTTATTAAGCCAGCGGATGCGGACGCGTCCTAGGCGTACGACAGGACACCCTTGGGCTTGCACTAGCTCTAAGATCGCAAGGAATGCGGCAAGGGCGTAGGGAACCTCTTTTTATAAGAACTTGTTAAGGTTAACGCGTCGCAGATTCCTTATACAAAACTTGTTAAGGCCCCTAAGGCCACCGCGAAGAACTTGTTAAGGCCCTGCCTAGAGAACTTATTAAGGCCCCTCTATAAGAGCCTATCTGGTATCCGGTACACTTAGGTAACTTAGAAGAGGGTCTTAATAGGCGTAGTGCGCGCGACCTGGACAACGGCGACGTGACAGCAACGCGACGGCGACTAGACGGCTTAACGAGGTGGAAACACGGGCAAAGCTCTAGGCAGTGGAAACACAGGCCAGCTTTAACAGCCCTATGGCGTTTAACCAGGTAACTTACAGGAGGGTCTTAATAGGCATAGTGTACGCAACCTAACGTATGCATACAAGGCGACTTATAGGAGAGTCTTAATAGGCGTGGTGTACGCAACCTAGTATACATATATATAGGGGAGGTCTTGGAGGAAACACAGGCCAGTTAAATAAGGTCTCGACAGTTAGAGACACAGGCCAGCTTATAGGAAGGGGGGACACAAGCTTAGTTAGTAGAAGAGGGGGGAGTAGGTTGCCTAGTACAGGACCTGGCGTCTCTATAGCCCCCTCCTACAAGACACGGTCGGCCTGTCATAAGGAGACTCTTACAGGCAACGCGAAACGGGAACTGGCAGTAGTATAGGGTGTTGCGCCCCTATACTAC
>Ga0307507_10000163_pt1 | contig 118765 bp, 27 predicted proteins | sample 7_EM_MG_FD_207223 | JGI IMG/M metagenome (GOLD analysis project Ga0307507, IMG submission 207223) | Populus trichocarpa ectomycorrhiza microbial communities from riparian zone in the Pacific Northwest, United States - 7_EM | ecosystem: Host-associated > Plants > Roots > Unclassified | place...
TGTTTTGCTTACGTATTCGTCTCCCCTTTCATTTATTTCCATACCTTCCTCGTGTATATATGGACACTTTAGATCTCCATTTATAATTAAGTCGCTCACTCAATTCTCCCATACTTGCACTGTTACACCTTTTGCTAAGGTTTATGCCGTAGCTGTGGTGCGGAGCTAGTCACCTCATAGATTTAATTTGATTTGATTTAAATAATATTTAGGCAGGGTAACTATATAGAGAATTTCCCTTAACTTAATACTAAATTGGTATTGTGACTTTTTTTAGTATTTATATAGCAGCCTAAAAGGCTCTGTGCAGCTACGGGGGTATATTAACCTAAATTAGATTTCCTTACTACTATTGTACTACTATCTGTCGACCTAGATTGTATTTATGTACTTTGTTTTAGTTATCTCTTAATTTATAACTAAATGTCTTATTAAATGTCTTATTACCTATTTCTATTACCTATTTAGCTTAGTTGCCTAGACCTACCTAATATATATAGAGAGCTTCTAGAGCCCTCTTTAATAGACAGAGTTCTTATTCCTAATCGTCTGTTTAACAGTAGAGCTACGTGTAGAGCTTTGGTAGAGTTCTACGCGGAGCTCTGCTAGAAGCTCTACCTGAAGCTTTGTCAAAGGCTCTCTACGAAGCTCCCCTCAAAGCTCTACACGGAGCTCCCCTCAAAGCTCTACACGGAGCTCTGCCAAGACTCCGCATAGACTACCAATGCTCTAGACGGAGCTCTATCGAAGTTCTGCACGAGCTCTATCAAAGCTCCGCCGAAGCTCTACATCTACCATAAAATCTACCATAATACCTTTCCCCCCTCTTTTTCCACGTGACTTGGTTACTATCGATCCACTTGGTCCACACCCAGTACTAGGTTAGATTGGCATTGTACTAGGCTAGATTGGCGCTAGGCTATATAAAGCTATTAAGCCTCAATCGGCAGGACGTGGATTCTGTTTATAGGAGGTGGATGTCGAAATAATCGAAACTTTGTAGGTGGATTTTGTATTAACCCCTATAATAAATGCCAAATACCGACAGTGACCTATCGTAGCAACCAAAACTACGTAGAATTCTTGTATAGAGTTACTTCTTTGGCTTGAGATGTTCCCTTTTCACCCCCACTTCTGGAATCTCATATTTTAGATAAGATGAAAGTCCCGTTCCTCGATATCTGCACCCATTGCTTCACCATCCATAAAGCCATGAAGATAACCATCACCGATAATCTCGTGACGACCACTTCCATCGGGTCTGAGTACAAAGGGAGCATCGCCGCCATAGAAAATGCAGATCTCGTCTCCAGCCATTGCAGTGTCTGTAGCCCAACCGAATCTCCCAGCTTTTGACCTGAAGAATCTCCGGTTGTAACACCACGTCCCGAAAGCTTTGTTAAAGCACAGCGTCATCCGGACGCTTTTCTCGTAGGGGTCCTCGCTACTGGCTTTCTCAGTCAGATCGTACGCGTTACGAGTCTCGCTTTTCCATTTCTTCTTCAGCGCACCGGGCTCTGACATGTCATGAGTCATTGACATGACCCAACGATAAAAGTGTTGGCCCCAGTCTGCTGAAGGGATGTCGCCTTCCTGGGTTCTGTTGCAGATAAAAGCTCGCCACAATGCTTCGAAAGATTCTGGCGTGGCAACCCTGTTAGGGAAGGCAACTTCGAGGACGTTTGACACCCATTTACGGGAAACTTCGCGGTGGTTGTGTTCAGCCCACGCCACATGACGGCTTTGGAAAAATGGTTGGCCTTCTTCGTGGAACATCTCGGAGTTCCGCGGGATTTTGCGAAACTGTTCCACTTCTTCAATCGAGTCAAGTACCTTGCCCCGAGTGTGAAGGCTCTTGTGATCGTTGCTGAAACGGATATCGATTTTGGACTTCCCTGCGGCGCGAGAAGAAAGCTTAAGAAATACAAATGGCTCATGGTGGCATGGCTGGGTCCAGTCTGCCACCCAAGATGGTAGATTTAGCTCCGATTTTTTCTTCGGTTTAACACAATAGTAGAGAATGTCGAGTGAATTGTGATTTTTTAGATATGATATGGTATATCTTTTGAAAACCTCTGACGGGCTTATGCTGTAGTCTACTTCAACGCATTCCGGGTCTGACACAAGACCGAGGATGCCATAAATCTTGTCGCTTGGGAAAGTACATTTAAACTTCCGTGAATCCTGCAGGGTTTCGAGTAGTTTCGGAGACGGGGTAGAGCCTGGGTTTTCCCTTGAACTTCTTAGACGGCGCATTAAGCTGATTGCTTCGATGGCCTTGGGTTCGCTGGCAGCCCAAAGGAAGATATCAATGTCCCAGATGCGCATAGTGTTGATGGTTAATGCAAATGTATCCCAGTCCCATACAATCATACCACAGTGAATTGTGGCCTTCGCTGCTTTAGCGATCTCTTGTATTACCCATACCCGTTCAAACTATGTCGACTAGTCAGCAATCAGGCCAGCCCAACTACTATTATAGTGCCACTCTCCAACGTACCCAAGAGCGGCCCAGCAACTCACTCAGAGAATCCCAGTGAAGTCCTCGTATTTTCTGGTCATGTATGAATCGATCTTGCCGCTCAAAACGACTGAGTTTCTTGTTATTGAATAACCCAACCATCTTCTCAGCCACCTCTTTCAATGTTTCGAATGCCTGAGTTTCGTTGCCTACTTCTTCTCCCAACCATATGCGCACTATTTCTGCATTCTCGTAGATCTTACTCATATTCCCGACATGCAAGTTGCGCTCCTCTAGATCAAATTGGTTAATGCAAACAGCATCTACCCAAATTACTAAGAGATCAGAACCTGGTAGTGGCCGAAGGCGCTTCAATACCGAGTAGAGCTCGCCCCCGACCATCATGTCAATGCCATCGCAGTGAATTCTCCCGGGCTTTCGCGGTCCTCCTGAGAAGTAGTATATTCGTTGATATTGAGGATGGTCTTCTAGGTCTCTGTACACAAGTTCTTCTATGATCGTCTTCTCGCCATCTGCTACAGCCGTCCTGACCTTTTTGTCCAGCGTCTCCTCATCCGGTGGGTCTGACATGGAATTACCCCAACAGTACGACAATGCCTCGAACTTGGGGCTTGTCAGAAGAGAGATGTGTTTGAGACTACAAACGATCTTGTCATCGTAATTCCCAGGTTCAATCTCCAGAACTCGAGTTTCTGTCTTCATATTCAGGGGCTTGTAGGGATAGATCGACATCTTGAGAGCCTAGAATTAGTCCTTCAGTACTCTCATAACCGATGGGAATGGAAATAGCAAGCACCCAGCGCCCCGAAGGTTTAGAATCATGAAATTGTGTTGTCAAAGTAGGCGGTTGTCGCCCCAATCATACCATAGGCTGCAGTTAGGAATAGCAAGACTTAAGGCCCTAAAATTCACAATAGAAAATACTTTCTTGACTCCGGTTGAAGAGGCAGAGTTGTTTGATGAACGGTCACATGTATGACACTCCGAATTTGCCTGTGGGACCTCGCTGCTACTACCTTTTTCGAAAGTGTTGCGGAAATTAAAATTAAGCGAGCCTCCCGCCCGCATATGCTCGCTCGATAAGACACTTCTACAGTAACTAAAACCAGGTCTTATTTAATAAAAACAAGTATATAAAACTAGAGGATAGATACTACTCTGTAAAATTAAAGCGTAGTAGGCTATTATATAACGTAGTAGAGTATATATAGGTAGCAGAGCTTTAGGCTAAGTAAACCGTTTAAAATCGTATGAAAACGCCTCCATAACCGCTAAAAATAAGTCTTATTTTATAAAACTAAAATCTTCTTTGGTAGCGTCGTTCCAGTATGTCGTCTAGATCCCGCGTCCACGCAAGCTTAGGCAGCAAAAATCGGATCAGAAAAAACTCAAGGAGAGATAAAAGGCCAAAAAACCCGGTATATGGACCCGAAAATGCATGAAAACCGATTAATTTATCACTCCGTGAAGGGCGGAATCTTGAATGATATTCATAACGAACGATGCAAGCTTAAAGATGAGTTGGTGAAGTAACGTGTCCGCAAGTTGGACAATGTGAGGCAGTCCCTAAGCTCCAGAGAGAAGAATGAGGAGAGACTCGGCCGTTTGAGCTGGTTGACAATGCCAGACTTGGAGATTTAGAGCACGGCTGAGACTTTTCAGTGGCTAGATGAACTACGAGTCATTAGCACTAATCCACTCGGTATTAAGCCCGGTTCTTTAGCAACTTACCTGGAATCTCAGCCTCAGAATACGTATTACAGCAGCCTTGGTACGCGTTCTCGAGCTTCTGCTGGGTTTGCGGTTGGTTGGTTTCGCGCCAGGGCCAGATGGGGCCATCCCAATCATCCCAACCGTCCTCGTAGGACTTGATAGCGGCCTTCTCTTTCTCGAAAAGTTCGTCGTAGTAAGAGTCCATGGCGAAGCGTTGGGCGCGGACATGGCCCATGCAGCAACTGGCGTGGTTGTGGAGGTTTTGTTGATCAGTCATTGTTTTTGATATCGAGATGGTTGATGTTATTAAAGTTGTTGATTTGAGGATTGAAAGGTTATGAGTTGATGATTTGATGGTTATGAGGCTTGTAGGCTGTGTTGGTATTGGTGTTGATCACTGGAGATAGAAGAAGCGTTCCGAAGGCGAAATGCTCTGGCCTTTATAGAGCCGAAGATGACACGGTATACTGCCCTCCCCCAATAATTTTTCATGGTTGAAGTTGCTCGTAAGATTCCGGAGATTTGTTAATGGTGGTGTTGTCTGATGCTCACGCAACATGGCGCCACTCGCTTCTCAGGGCGAGATCAAACCCTTTTACTGTATCCCTTCGGTTGGTAGATTCAGTCCTTCGGTTATCGATAACTGTAGGACTAAATCTACCAGCCGAAGGGATAGATCTAATAGCAATCTCTAGATGCCTCTTCTAAAATTTTGAGCAAAACAAGCCAACTTTTGCGCTTCCTCTCCCTCGACAACGGCTTTTTCAGGGCACTCGACCAACACCACATGATCTGATCGAAAATCAGCCGCACAGCCTCATCTAAAGACAACATACCACCAATTTTCAAAATCCCTCCCCTCTTCAAGTCTAGACCACTTTCCTCGAAGCATCTCCCTGGCCACTGATACGTCTACCACTGCTTGGATATCAGTCGCTGGAGAATTCTGATTCTGCCTGCTTTCTTGACTCGCGTAGAGGCTCCTCAGAGCTTCCGATGTCTTCACGCCCAGTGACTTTAGCGGGACCGGCCGCTAGCGGTGGCGTGTGTCCAACTGCCTTTCCCATGGCGAGACTCTTCCTCTTCCAGCGTGCAATAACAGATGACCTTCGCAAATCGCCGTCGTATACCTGGAACTAGCGGCGGGGATCGCATAGTCGTGGTATCATTTATGGATGAGCATTGTCCTTTTCCTTTCGTTTTTCCGCATGGTGCCACTTAGTGATTTGCAACCATGTTCCGTGATGGTTCTGCTGGTATCCCGAACATATGCGTAATGCCGAGCAGAGAGTTGTCTCCATATGATGGTATATTAATGGGAAGCTCCATCTCCTTGAGCCTTGAGTATTGGAGTGGAAAGTACCGCTGTTACTGGGTTTTTAATCTTCTAGTCTCGTTCACGGAGTTTAAGTGAATTACCCTTGCTGCACTTTATGACCTGATTCCATATTGAAACAAGATCCCCATACTTATTTCAATCCTTTATCTTTTTCTTCCATTCGTCTATCATATCCACATTTAAATTCACAGGCAATCGTAGCAGCAATCCTGTTCTGTAAGCGCTCCTATCTTACTCTGAACCGCAACAATAACTTCCTCTTCTCACTTAAATCAAATCCACGATCATCAAATACGGACCAGTTCGAACATGGTCTTACTCCTCTTACACTTAAAGTCCTTCACGGGCAAGTTCATGAGATGGACTTACATCTACTGTGAAACAGTAGCAATTTTCTTCAATTATATTCTATTTACTTTCAAAGCATATCTAACTCAGTCCGTCACGCCAGCTATCAGGCCTACAGTCATCTTCATATCATTGTTCGGCCTCCATATAGAATCCCTATCCTCTGCTGCAGCATCTTTCAAATGCTGGCTGAAGTCGTTCCTGAGCTCATTGACTGCCTACCAATCCAACGGAATTATCGTCTCTACATGGCGGGCTGCCCGTAGTGCGTCACGCGCGGGTTGATGTCGAGCGCGGCGCCCATCTCCAGCACCGTGACGCGCAGCGCCGGGTTGTGGTGCGCAAGCAGGATCGAGAGGAGCAGACCCGCGGGGCCGCCGCCGCCGACGATGACGGAGAAGAAGCCGGGGGTGGGTGTCATGGTGGATGGTTCGGAAGACGAATCCTGGCGATGATTGGAATGAGGTTGGGCTTTTGTAGGGGTTTAGGAGAGAGGTCAATAATGGGGAGGTGGTTCTGCATGCTTGAGTGTTATTTATGGGATGGTGTAAGGGTCACGATTTTTGCCAAAATTGAAACGTGGTGGAGATGTTGGAGAGTGGGGTCGATGCGGGGTGCGAGTTTAGAGAGGACACGCCGAATACCGACAGGCTGATTGGGCCTGGAACTGGACTAGGAACGTAGAGAGGGCCTGTTGTCGTGTAAGGGTGGTGAGAGTGGGACGTGTGTAGGAGGGGATGGATTGATTGACCGAGTTAAATGGGGTGCCCATGAACGTAACACGAGAGAACCTTGCCGACCTTCACAATTATAACCTGTGGTATAATAATCCCAATATTATAATCCGCATACGTTGTAGTTTGTGTTAGACATGAATGAAAGTATGCTCCCAATACGATAATTTCGTACTTGGTACTCGTGATGTGATATTTCTATGTCCCAAAAGCCAGATCGTAAAACTTTTCAGAGGACTTACCCAATTCTAAGTTTGCACAAAATATTATACCTGGACCTAACCCTCTGTACCCTGAAAATCTTTCTCCCAATACTCTCTACCCCCAAAAACCTATACACCATCCTAGAATCCAAATCCTTACACCTCTCATGATGCATCGTGTCCGTATAAACCTTCAACCCAGTCTCCCCCATTGCCAACTTGACTCCCACCCTCTCAGCAGTCTCCACAGCAAGCCCAAAATCCTTCTGCATGAGCTGAATCTTAAATCTGCCCTGATCCCCTTGCTAACTGGCGCGTCAGGACATATGCCCCAGGCACGGGACACCACCTGTCACAGATGGCGCTCTGAACGGTGCTAGTGTGGAATATGTTTGCCAGGGTGTGCGGGTCCATGCTGGACCGCATCCCAATGTTTATGGCTTCGGATGTCGCAATGGCGATAAGACCTGAGCAGTAGATGTTGCAGAACTTGGCGGCGGTGAGGTTGTGCTCGAGGATTGAGAACGGATGGAGAGGGAGGTTGCGGTATCAATTGTAGAGCAGTCGATTAAAAGTTTCGAAATTAAGTTTGAGGAGAGGACGCTAGAAGACGGGGTAAGATAGATAGAGCGGACGTGGGAGCCTTTGGGGACCATGGAGAGGATGATATCCTATAATTGGACCTACTCGTAAGTTTGGAGCTCTATATTTATAGAGCGTTCTGCTCAAGCTCGACGTTATAGATAGGTCTGTATGTACAATTCCAACTGAAATTCTATCCTTCCTTTGCTCTCCGAGACGAGCTTGTTCACTGTTTGACTAGATACATCGGAGACGTGTATTCCCGTCGAGGTTGGTAGTTTCTTGGCCAGATTGTAGCTATCGGGAAACCCGTTACACCAAAGCCACTGAAGCCAATACTGCTGTATGTGAATGACATCTTACAAGACGTGGAGCCAGCTGAAAAGTAATAGACAAAGGGCAACGGTCAAGACGGATGAGACGAGCTCGAGAATGCGAATTGGTCAAGCGGATGTGCCTTCATGATTGACTGGGACTAAGGGTTGGATATATTCGTGAAGAGAGGAGATGACGGTTGAAGAGCAGGGGCAAGCTCGGTTCAAATGTGGACGCCAAATGTACTCCGGAGTACGGGGAAATCCTCCAAACAACAACACCATAGAGCAATCGCGGTCTGGACAGTAGGTGGAGTGCCCTAGCTTAGATTTACAGTAGATTTTCTGGCGTATTTGAAGTGTTATAATTTTCTACCCAATAAACTGTACGAAATGCACGTTAACTACGATGGGACTCTTGGCGATTTTTCAGCTCTTGAACGCCTCCCGTCTGCCTGTCTCCCAGACCTACATTTTTTCAATCTTATGCTATTGTTCATCCATATACATCGTCAGATAGCGTTCATTTCGTTTTATAATACTTAAAACTTCCTTGTTTCAATATCTAAAAGAATTCGTCACATGGGAGATGATGGCTTCCGCAAACTCAAACAAAACGACAATGGATCAGGAAAACGTAGAAATCAATAATACTACCTCTGAGAACTGCGTTACGGAAGCCAGTAACAAAAGCAATATTATCCAGAGTACTGCACAAAATGTCGGGCACGGCAGCTGGCTGAAGAAACCATTGAAAACAATGTTAGGTTCAGGCCCCGTTCTTAAAAAGATCGAAAAACAATCCAGGTTATTGGCTCTACCACGAGAACTCCGCGACCAAGTTTTTGGCTACCTACTTCCCGCCGCAAGTTATCAACCTCGGCTTGAGCAGCAAAAATACCGGCCTGAATTGCGAACATGCTTATGGCGTGCAAATATGACGAATGAGCCTTGGGGGTACGAAAACTTCTTATATCTCCCTTCTGTTCCAAAACGACGTCGGCTAGATCCCACATATCTGCTCATTAACCACCAAATCCATGAAGAAGTTCTTGAGTTATACTTCCATCATAGTAAATTCGAACTTCACGCGGAATTAAAGAACATCGGGAGGGACCCGATGCGGTTCATCTACTCCCCACAACTACCCTTACTACATTTTCTGAAATACATGACCCATTGTCACCTCTGGGTAAAGTGGACACGCATTATCACAGCAGACGACCAGTATGATGAACTTGGAGTAGCGTCTGGGCTGCTCCAAACGATTGACAAACTGCTGGAGCCCTTGCAGGTCATTGAAACAATCCAAGTTTCGGTGTCGTTTTCGTGGGAGCGCGCTGGGAGATATGTGGCGCTTTCAGTTGAGGATCGTTGTGATTTGATGGAAGTCTTTAGCGAACACGCTGAGGCACGGTGGTTGGAAAAGCTACGAGTAGGATCGCCCCGTTACAAGGCACAAGATTACGATGGTGGGGTAGGATACAAGATTTACTCCAGAAGGAAAGGCCACAGGGAGAAAAGCGGAGAAATGGATATATATGTCTCCATCACGTTGGAAGATTCCATGGCTGAGAATAAACCCCGACCTGTAGCTGACGAGGAGTCTCGTGAAACATCGCCTCAACCTCTCTCACGCAGACGCAGGTGGGGTCGTTTGGGCTGGCCTAGATGGGGAGGAGTCTCCGCTCAAAATACGGCGAACTAACGGACTCATGCAGACTGAAATTGTTATTTGAACTGCTAATAATATTTTCATAAGCAATATAACGTAAGTGATAGGGTTATGACGGTCGATATGGTTATGACGGCCGGTAACCCGTCGGGGTCCTTTGAGTATGTGGTCTGTGCGCGAACAACGGGATCAAGACCGGACCTGCGGAGGATAAATTATCCTATCCGAGGATAACCGGATATTGGATAATATCCGGATAATATCTAGATATCCGCAAAATTTTAACTATAAACTAAACCTTTACCCCCTATCGTATGACACTAAATATGGCTAGTACTAGTAAAATTTACCCTAAAAACTTTGACGATAATAATTTCTTTAAAGTTAATATATTTTCTACCCCTTTAATATAAGAGGCCAGTCTAACCGGAATATATAATTATTTAATTAGTAGTAACTCTTTGATTAACGTCTGATACAGATCCTACTGGCCCACGCAGACTACTCCGCATAGGGGGGAAAACTTATGTATTTATAGGAAGAAAACCCCTGCAGTTGGGGGAGGAAAAACCCTATGAGCAGCCTCAGTAGGATGAAAACCCCCGATTTGCCATGTTTGGACATAGCTGCGGCCCTGCGGGCCTACAGCACGTCCTCCTCCTTAGATATTTTAAACTCCTTAAGAACCACTGCTTTCTTCTCTAGCTTATCTAAAGCTAGGGTTCACTACGCCCTAGCTAGGCCTTGCTAATTAATCGCCGTGTATTTGCCTCTCCTATATCTTAACTATCCCCTATATGCTATCTCTTATTAACCATTGCTATATACGCCTTGCCTCCCCCCCCTTAGAGCCATTAAAGGCGTAAGGGGGATTCATCTATTCTAACTACCGTAATACCAAGCAGCGGGATATATTGTATTGGGTATCTTTTATGCCTAGGCCCCAGCTAGGCCCTTTTAAAGGGTCACTACTCCGTTAAAAGAAGACAAGGAAAACCGTGGGTCGCAATCCAGGCTGCAGTATTATGGTAGTAAAACGGCAAGTAACCGCATGCTCCGCGGGCGATCGCCCTAGGGGTTAAGAGGGGCCGTATATTTACTCGTTCGTTTATTCGTTCGCGCGTTTACTTATTCGTCAATATAAGGTCATCAATGCTTTTAATTGGGGGTCAGGGGATGTTATCGAGTACTGTTCATCCATGTTGGATTATACAGGTGCCCTGGATAGAACAGTGTAGTAGTCATCGTATTGTAGAGGGCCAATAGTGGTGGTTTTCAAGATCTCACTATCCAAAAATTTTTCACCACCGCCCTTAACGCCCACAACCACCACCAGGTCCTGTCCGCACGCTGTGCGACGTCTCTGCGTTAGCTCTGGATCTGATCTTCGAAGACCCAGGTTCGTAGCCGTCACCACGTACAGGTGCAGAGTCCGATTTCGACGGCCTAATTATTTAATTAATAGTATAGTATAAGAGTTATAGGTAAGTAGAAGGTGGGTTAAAGGTAGAATAAGCTTTACATATTAAAGGACAATACTTTCTAACCCCTTTTATTTAAAGACTAATTGCTATTTCTTGTAACGGGACTCCCGTTATAAGCGCTACGCCGTATGCATAGCTAGTTTCCTTTTACCTTAGCAAGCTCAGACCATAGAATCAATTAGCGGACATACGTATATCCGCAAGCGGATATCGCTAACCTTTTTTGTCAAAAAGTTGATTCTATGGTCTAAGGGACTTTTCTAACATTTCTTAAGCGATGCGACGTTGTTTATATATAAAAGCAGTTACCTTTTTAACAAAATTGATCTACACCCCTATAACAGCTATTATTTTATAAATATTATTAAATTAATCCGTAGAACTGACTCTATAATTAATAAACTTTTAGGCCTTATATCTGCGCCTATTGCGACATTATAGCTAAGTCTTACTACGTTGTCTAAATATATATAGGAGCTATATACAATCTTTAATAAAATTATTAAAGCTACCCATATAAGGTCTAGGGCTATATATAGGCCTAAAATAATCGCATAAGCTAAGTCTATAAACGATTAATTTTTGGTTCTTATATGTATACTTATTGCAACATTATAGGTAATATTACAATCCCTAATAACAACTTTTTTTTTAGTGAAAATAAGTACGGCTCCTGGGGGTTATAGGCCAATTTAGACCTAATATCCATAAAATATCAGGTCGTCTCTCTAATCGATGAAATTTTCTTAGTATTTTAAGCCGTTGTGGTTAAGCGATTTAACCGCAAGTATAGGGAAAATCATGGCTATTGTCGGAGCTGCTAAGAAACTTTGGAAATGTCCCTTAGACGTGATTCCGGTGGTTTCGCGTGAACGTAGTTAGTCAGGTTGCGGGCCGATTGAAAATCCGCACCAACGGAATCACGTCTGAGCTTGCTGAGGTAAAAAAACCGAGCTATATATACGGCTAGCGCATAGAACGGTAGTCCCGTAATAGTTATATATAACTTTTAAATTATTATTTTAAGCTTTCTAGTAGTTAAGCTATCGACTTAATATAGTATTAAGATTATAGCGTTAAACAAATCTTTATATCTAATCTTTACTTATAATATAGCCTTCTCCTAAAGGGAATAGGCTATTTTTAAAAATATATAAATCTTTAATAAAAGGCCTTAGGATTAATATTTATATATCTATTTAATAATTTACTTAATATATTATTATATAAGTAGTATAGCTTGTGAGCTTAAGGTAGTATTGCTACTATTTAAAGTAGTTAACTATAGCTAGTAGTTCCTTATCGTGGGTATAGTACCTAACTTTAGGCCTCTGGAATTTTCTATTATAGAATACTACCAGTCTTTAATAGAGTTAGGTAGTATTTAAATCTTTATTAGGTTTAATAGGATACTAGTAAAGGTAAAATTTCATATATTAGTAATTATTAGTAATAGCTAATTTAGGTTTAAATGCCGTAATAATAAAGCTTCTATAAACTTTATATATAGTTCTTAAAAGGCTTTCTAAACCTTTCCGGGCTATATCTATAGTTTATACTATTTAATTAATCTCTTTATAGTTTTCTTTCTCCCTACCTTTAAGTTTTTTACTCCCTAAGCTAGGTTTTAGGAAGTTTCTATAATATAGTTAAATAGATATTAGGTAATGTCTAAGTAGTTATAAATAAAGTGCCTATAGAAATTAGCAAAGCCTAAAAACACTTAAATATCCTAGTAGCTCTCTAGCTCCAGCCACTCTTAAATAGTCTATGCCCGCACCAAGTCTATAATTACGCCTATAGGCATTATAATATAACCTAGAAACTTAACCTGATTAATATTAAAGATATAATTTAACGCCCTAGTGTAAAGGCCCTATTTATCTAAATATTCTAGTACTTCGCGGACGTGTTATTTGTACTAATCCTTATCTTCTAAGTAGATTAAAATGTTATCTAAATCGATAACGTATATATGGTTAACTAGTTCTTCTAAGGCCCTATAAATATATAATTAGAATATCGTAGGCGTATTATCTGGCCTAAATGATATTATTAAATACTTAAAGTGGCTGTATTAGGTTTTTTAAGCGGGTTTTTACTTATCCCCTTCTTTAATATAAAGTTTATAGTAAGCATTTTATAGATCTAGCTTTATAAAGATCTTTACCCTAAATAATTAATTTAATATTTTACTAATTAGTGGTAATAGGTAATGGTTTTTAATTATAATTTTATTAAGACCACGATAGTCTATATATGGCTTTATAGTTCTATTTAGTTTTAAAATAAAGAGAATTAATACGCCCGCTAGTAACTTATTAGGCTAGATTTATCCCTTTTCTAGTAAACTATTAAGGCACTTCTATAGAATTTTAAGCTCTTTATAAAAGAGGTTATAGATAAGAAGGTTTAGTAGTTATTTGCCTTCTTCTAGATTAATTATATAATTATATTCCGGGTTTTATAGAGGAACTTTAGCTTACCTATTTAAAAATACCCTTAGTAAGTTCCTTAGGCTTAAAAGAATATTTAATAGATTAGGCTTACGTTTGTTTTTTATATTATTATTAGGTAGGTTCTAAAGCTCCCTTAGGATACTTATAGGCAGTATTATACGCTATAGTAGTTGTTTATACATAGTTGCTACTATATATTAAATAGCTGCATATAGTAGCTAGTAGAGGGTAGAGAATTCTTTAACGCAGCGTTTAAGGTGCCGTAGTATACTCTCTATGTATTGCTTAAGCTATAGTAACCTATAGTGGTAGAAGTATCTTATAAAATCCTTAAGATCGCCGCCTCCTTATAGAGTATCCATTATAGAAAAGTTATCGCCTATATTAGGCTCTATATCTATCTTGCTATAGAATAGAGATTAGATCTAATACGTTTTGGGTATAGAGTATATACTATTTCGCCTAATACTATATCTTCTAGGATGTCTTCTAAGCTTATTAGTAATATACACCCTTCTAATTCTTTATTGTTCTACTACTTAAAAGCTCCTATTTTAAAGCGTATCTTAAAATATACTTCTATAAGCTAAGGGCATTTAAAAATAAGGTTATAATCTATAAAGTTAGCTGCCTAAAAAGGTTGCGAGCTAACTACCTTAGTATAGTTATATATATTGGTTACTAATACTATAAGCTTATAGGTACTATATAGTTTAATCTAATACTTATTTAAAACCCCTATAATAGATTTCTGTTACCTTAGTAGCGGGATAAATTTACTAAATTATATTATATAAGATTAATTTCAGCGCCGTTATTATATAGTGCTTAGAACTAATATATCTCGCCTATAAAGAGTACTGTTTCTAGCTTAATAGTAATATAAAAAGTCTTTTCTTTTATATCTTGCCCTAATTATAGCCAGGAAACGTCTATAATTAGGGCCTTTCTTTTTTTAGATTATTAGTACATTTATTGCCCTGCTTATTTATTACGGAACCTTACCGTAGGGGCGTCCATGTGAGAGCCCCGTACTCTTACGTACACCTCGCGTAGATATATTACCTCTTTACGCCCTTAACCCTTACAATTAATCACGTAATATATTATAGACTCCTTAAATACATACGCTCTATAGCTACTGCCCCCGTCCTATAACATTACATTATGCCTTTTTACCACTAATACTTAGCTTATAACCAATTCTACGTCTCTATAATACTATAGGCGCTACTAAAAGCAGCGTGTCTATAAGTTATCTTACTTTATACTTTTAAGAAACCTATAATAGTAAGATAATATTCCTTACTAGCTACTATATTAAATCTAGAGAATAATTTAATACCTATACTTAACCTATAACGCTAATTAATCCTAGGAGAATTTAATTTATTAGCCCTAGCTTTAACCCCTAAGAGGAAGCCTAGTGGCTTAAAAGATTATAATAACCTTAATAAGGTAGATACTTATAATATCTTATCTTTTATTAACTATATAACTACGGATAAGTATGTAGAAAGGCTACTACCTATTAAAATTAAAATATAAGACGCTGAGATGTTTGTAAAAATAGCAGTATAAAAGCCTAATAAACACTACCGCCTTTTATAGAACTACTACCTAAAGCTTATATAAGCTAAAATATATATTACCTAAGATCGTAATATTATTTAAGACCTATAAGCTTATAAGATGCTCGCTAATAATATATATTAAGAGACTAAAGATAACCTCTATATGTCTAAACGCGACATTTAACAGTTAAAGAAGGCTGAGATTATACTTATTACTATGGTTACTAAAAAAGAGGGTATAATTAAATACCTACAATCTTAGCTTAATAAGTATATTTATAATAATGCTAGATACCTCTTTACTGTATATAACGCTATTTAAATCTCTACGCCCCTAGAAATCTTACCTACTTAACGCTTAATAAAGGGTTAGTACTAAGTAGCTTTGCCTAATAGGAACCTCTACTAAAGCAGCAATAATAAAAGCTATAATAATTAAACCTAAGCTGCTACTATAGGGTCTAATATATATTACCCTAATCTCCTAGTCTTTTAGAAAGACTATAAGGAATATAGCTACTAAAAGATATAAATCCGCAAGAAACTAACTTAAAGCGCCTACCTTTTTCCTATAGAAGATACTAAGATTAGCTATATTATTAGGCGAATAAAGGGTATACTATTTAATAAACTCTTTGCCTAATAGGAGACCAATAACCCCTTAAAGTGGCAGTCCTACTAAAAAGTCTTTAATAATCTTAACCTAATATACCGCGACTATAACCTACTAGCTACTAACTAAGCTAAACTCTATACCCTAAAGATAAGCCCTACTAAATTATTTAATAAATTTTATATTAAATTCTAGAAATATACTGGAGCCCTTACTTAAGATAATACTAAAAACTAGGAAGATCTTCTTAAAAAAGTTACTTATTACCTTAATTATACAGCCGCTAGCTATAACTATAATAATATTTATAATATTATATTATTTATTGCTTAACGTCCAATTTGGATCCCTATTAGGCCTACGCGGACTACTCCTTATATATATATAGGGAGAAAGCTCTGTTTAAGAAAACCCTATAATCTATCTCCCTACCTTTAGGGACTTGCCTATAGGTCGCCTGCGAGTTGCCTATAGTGCTTTTCTACCTTACTTTTTAACCTCCTTAGGAACTACTGCTGCTATAACAAGCCTACGGACGCGCTAGTATTATACACTTTACTTTACCACTATAGAGCTATTAGGGGGCGCCTGTTACTTGCCCCTTTGCCTTCTATTTCTATTTCCTTTGCAATCTAGAACTGGTCTAGTATACTTTAGCTAATAAGCTACTAGGTGGCCGCCTTTAGGCCTTTTTATGTTAAGAGTAGTGTGTTATAGTTCTCTATGCCAGCTGCTAAAAGTACTGCTTCTTAGCTGGTACGTAAGGGGTATAACAGTATTACATGTTTTGGTGTCTGTCTTAGCTAGCCATATTTGCACCTTGGGCTACCTATTAGAATACCTACCCAGTAAAGCCAATCTTTTAGTCCTATTATTCCTGTTCTTAAGAGTGTTGCTATTATATTTTCTACCTTTATTAAGCCTTCTTAGAGCCTTTAGGTGTTTATCCCCTATAGAATTAACTATGCTATAGCTTAGGTTTCTCTTGCCTAAGTTAGCTTCTGGACCTTTAACTCTTATATATCTCTCTAGCGCTAGTCTAGCTAGTATTATATTATAGTAGATGGTTTCCTAGTATTCTTTTATACTCTACTTTAGCTCCTTTCTCTCCCTTACTATTATCTTTACTAGCCTCTTATGCGTTTCTCTTCTTCCTCTATCTAGGCCTAGGCCCTAATACTACACTATTCTTCTTCTGCTTTCTCTACCCATTTTTCTAATATATCTTCCCTACTTTAGGGTTGTTAGTTTATTCTCCTATAGGGCACCCTAGGGTCCCCCTATAGTTTACTTAAGCGTATTTTAATATACTTTATAATATTAAAGTTACGTTTCCCTTATATCCTTTATATTGCAGTAGCTTTAATATATAGATATAGGGGAGGAATACCAGCTTCCTTCTTAAGTAGTACTATAGCCGTTCGTTTATACCCACTTGTTATACTTTAGAGATAGGCTGTTTGGACCTTTTAGAGTAGTTTAAGGAGTAATTTAGGGGGGCCTTTCTTAGTTTCTCTAATGGCCCAGATACTAGATCTATATATTATAGTTAGCTAGATAACTACTGTATATAGTAGGCGTAACTTCTAGAAGTATAGACCCTATATAGAATTAACAATCCTAAATATAGCGGTGTACTATACTTAGTCCTTATAGGCCGCTTATGCCATATATACACTCCACTAGAGCTTACTGTCTACCTATACTCCTAATACCCTTAAGCCTTAAGCTGGTTAACCCCTAAAGCCTTAAATATAGATTATATGCTAGAGGTTTATAGACTAGTTACATTTTCTTATAAAATGGATTAGCTAGTATTTCTCTAGTAAGAATTAGACTTTATATAGTCTTACCAATTTTATATAGGTATTGTAAGCTTTCTCTAGTGTTCTATAATTCTCTACGGCTATTGGCCTATATATAATTAGGTTTGTATTATTAATAAAGCCTATCCCCTAGGTCGCCCCTTCCTTAAAGATTTTAAGTAGGTTGCTTATAAAAAAAAGGAAGAGTATAGGTAAAAGAGGTAATTCTTATAGTATTCCTGTTATAACTGTAATAGGGGGGCTTTAGTATTCGCTAAAGACTAATAATATTTCTTTCTAGCCTATAAACCCTTAAATAAATTATATAATCTATTCTAGGAAGCCCTTTGCCCTAAGGATATATAGGAGACGCTTATAGGGTATATTATTATAGGCGCCACTAATATCTAGGCTGTTACGGGACACCTCCATAACACCTTATATATGTCTACCTATATTTACCTGTTTCTACTAACGCAGTAAAAAGAGACCGACCGCGAGACGACAATTTAATAGCAATCCGCCGGCAATCTACGGCAATTTGCCGCATTCTGCCATATTCTACCAAGTTTACTAAATCCTGCCAAGTTCTGCTAGGACCGCTACTTAAATCCTATTCTGCTCTATGTATATATTAACTAAGCAACTAAACTAACGATATATACCCTTTTTTCCCGTTTCCTTACCTTCTCTCCTTATATAATATCTTAACTTTATTACGTAGTTTATATATATAGCTTAATAATATCTACTTCGCTATATATTATTACCGCTTATACTTACTCTATAACACTATATTGCATTAACCTTATATACTACCCTCTAAAATGTAGAATAACCCTAAAGCCCCTATAATAGCCACCGGCATTATATCCATACTCTAAAAACAATTAGTAGAGATATAGAAGTTCTTTATAGACGCCCTTGTATAGAAATAAGCCACTTTAACTTAATAATAAGCTAAATAAGAAGCATAATACCTGCAAATAATTAAGGACCTCTAAGAAGAAGTCCGCACCCTTAAGATGCCCATACTAGGGCCCTAAGACTAAATGCCTTTCCTAGAGATAAATATGCGGGATAAGAGTCCTAAACCTATAGTAGCTATCTACCCTAAACCAACTACCGCACTATAATAATCTAAATGACTACTAGACCCTCTAATATTTACTAGTAAATAATAAGAACTCTAATTATTCCTAAGCTAGCTTAAAAATAAGCTAACTAGTAATATTAACCGTTACCAAACTAAAGCTAACTAACTTTGCTATGCCCTAAGTTAACTAAAAGGAGACACAGCTAACCTTATTAAACCCCTTTAACTAAACTTAGTATAAAGTCTAGTTATATTTCTTAAAGCTATATATAGTAACCTAAATCGCCAAGCTACCGCTTAGAGGAAGATAAACTATATAACTTAAGGAACAAAAAGCTTCCTAGTATACTTCTCTAAATTTAACTATTATATAAAGGAAATAGGCTAGAATAACTTCGTACTAGTTAACAGCCTTATTAAGTCCCTAAGCCCTAAACCAAAAACCTCCCTAATAGGTATAGACCTACTAGGAGCCCTTAACACGTGCGTAAACATTATTAATAAATAGTACAATAATATACTACGCCTAACACTAAAGTCTACTCCTTAATATAATATAACAGCTCCGTAAATGTCTACTAAGTTATTATCTTAGCCTAAACACCCTAACGCTATGGATATTAACACAGGGACCCTAAGATACGATCTACTAAGATCCCCTAAATAAGAATAACGCATTAAGCTAGGCCTTTGCTTTAAATATGGAAGCAAGGATTATATCTTAAGATACTGCCCCGTCCCTATACCCTAACACAACTTATAAACGGTTAACACTAACAACCATTTACCGTATTAATCCTCTAGTTACTATCCCTAATCTTTACCTAGTTCTAGCCCTATATTTAGTAAGCACTACTTATAAGGATAAAGTTATAACCAATATTCTAGAGGAACCCCTTCCCGCTTACTACTAAAAGGCATGTCCTAGAGTTAAGTTGCTCTCTAGGATAGCTATATTATAGAATCTCGTTAAATGTATTAGATATAGCAAATCCTAACTCTTAGGATTATAGTATAATTATTAACTACTATCTTTAGCAGAAAGGTTAATAGGCTAATACTTAAGTCTTAATTAATATAGGAGCTAGCAGTATAGGATTTATTAATAAGATCTTTATGTAAGACAATAGGTTTACCCTAATACCCCTTAACCGGCATATTAATATATTTAGATTTAATGGCAAATACACTATCTTGGGCTATATTACTTATATAGCAGCCCTAAAACTCTAATACCTAAACTATAAAGAATTAATTAAGCTCTTTATAACTACCCTAGGTTACCTATTAATCCTTAGATAGCCCTAGATAAAGCTATATAAGGTATCCATTAATTAGGACAACCTTAAGCTTTTATTTACTGCCTCCTATTACAAGTAGAAGTGCCTTATAACTTACTACTTAGACCCTAAACTAAAATCTAAAGAATTTACTAGGATCTACTAGTCTAAAATTTCTACTAACGTCCACCCTATACCTAAAAAGTCTACCTAATTCTACCAACCTAAGAATTCCACTAAATTCCACCAATATAAGATTTCCACTAATGTTTACTAAGAACCTAAAAATAATATATAACTATATAAACTGACTTTAACTACTGCACCTTAAACCAAGCAGAAGCTTAAGCTTAATATATAAAAGTACTAGAAGAACTAGTATTCTACTATAAAAAGGATACTTAAAGAACCTAAACCTAAATCTAATACTAACTCTATACCTAATACTAAACCTAAACCTAAATAAGAAACTATATAAGAAACTAAGGACAATCTAAGCTTGCTTAACACTTTAGATATCTATATAATTAGAGCTACCCTATTAGCATAACTTACTAGAAAACCTAAATATACAATCTTTACCGTTATAATAACTAATATTAAAAAGGCCCTAGCACTAAAGAAGCACACTAACCCTGCCATAAAAGTACTAGTATGCCACTATAAGCATCTGGAGGTATTTTTATAAAAGGAAGCTAATAAGTTAGCAGAGTACTAACTATATAACCATAAAATTATACTTAAAGAAGGAAAACAGCTAGGATTTAGACCACTATATGGAATGTCCTAAAACAAACTTTAAGTACTGTGGAAGTACTTGGACAAATACCTTAGTAAAGGATTTATTAGAGTAAGCTCTTCGCCTATAGCTGTACCTATAATCTTTATTAGGAAACCTAGCGGCAGTCTATGCTTTTATATAGACTACTAAGCTCTTAATGCTATTACTATTAAGAATTAGTACTCACTCCCATTAATTTAAGAGATATTAAATTAATTAAGTAAGGCTCGCTACTATATAAAACCTAATCTTATCTATGCATTTAACCGCCTCTATATTGTAAAAGGAGATAAATAGCTTATTACATTCCGAACTAAATATAGACTATTTAAATACTTAGTAATACCATTTAGCCTTATAAATACCCTAAGTTTATTCTAATACTTTATAAATAATACCATATAACCTTACCTAGACATTTTCTATACTGCTTATATTAATAACATCCTAGTATATAGCAATAACCTAACTAAATATAAGAAATACGTTAATCTTGTCCTAGAAGCCCTATATAGAGCTAGCCTATAATTAGATATAGATAAATATAAGTTCTATAAAACGGAAGTCCTATACCTTAGACTTATTATTTCTATAAATAGCATATAAATAAACCTAAAGAAGATTAAAGTAATTATAAACTAGTAAGAACTTAAGAATATTAAGGACGTAAGAGCCTTTATAGGATTTACTAACTTCTACTAATAGTTTATTAATAACTTCTCTGCCCTGGTTTTACCTCTTATAGCTCTAACCTAAAAGGATAAAGCCTTTACCTACCTAAAAGTTATATTTACTACTATACCTATACTCTAATACTTTAAACTAAACCAAAAGAGTGTTATAGAAGCTAACTTATCTAACTATATTACTAGAGGTATTCTATCCCAGTATAATAAGGAAGAAGTACTATACCCTATAGTATACTTCTTAAAATAACTAAGTTTAGCTAAATATAACTACAAGATCTATGATAAGGAATTATTAGCTATTATTAGATATTTTAAATAATAGCAACCTAAACTAGAAGGCGCCAGATTTCTAATTAAGGTCCTTAGTAACTATAAGAATCTATAGTACTTTATAACTATAAAATAGCTAAGTTATTGCTAGGCCCGCTAGTTAGAATATCTATCTTATTTCCAATTTTTAATTATATACTACCTAGGCGTTTAAGGTTAGAAACCTAATACCCTAACCTAATATTTATAAAATATGCCAGTATAAGAAGAAGTGCGTACCTACTATAATTAAACCCTATTTCGCCCTAAGCTATTTAACCCTCCTATTAAAGACGTTATAATGCACGTCCTTAAAATAACTAATTAATTAATTAAATAGATAATAGTTAACAAATACTTAAATAATAAGTTTATCGAAGAGACACTTAAGCTAATTTAAGATGGCGTTAGACGCTCTAAAAAGATCTCTCTAAGTAAATATAAAGCTTGTAGAGACTGCTTATACTATTAAAATCGCCTAATTATACCTAACCACGATAAACTTAAGCTTAAGCTTCTTAAACACATATATACCTACTAGTAGCCGGCTACTTAGGCCATGGAAAAACCCTAGAACTACTCTAATAGGAGTACTACTGGCTAAATATATATAATATAATATAAAGGTACGTCTCTAGCTGCTATACCTACTAATAAGCTAAAGCTTTATACGTCAGGAAAACGGGGAGTGGCGTAGGAAATTTAGTTCTGCTAAAAGCGTTTTTGGGGCCTGGGGCTAGCTTTCCGCCATATTCGCTAAAGCCTGGAGCTATGCGCTAGCACTACGCCAGCTAATAGTACAATTCTTAAATGGCCATGGCTAAAAGAGCGCAATACTATATATATTGCAGCAATAAGCCAGCTTATAGCTATAAAATAGATATTATTGCCATTATTGCATTTATCGCAGATACTATATATATTACTTTTATTAAAATCTATATTTATAACTATGCTTTTCTTTTATAGCTCTAACTCTTTATATATTTATTAGCAGCTTGTTTACCTTTTAAAAGAAAATCTTTATTATATAATGTATTAAACTGATTAAAATTAACCTAAGGATTAATAATAAAGCTTTGGGGCTCTAACCTAAGCTTTAATAGCACTATATACGCGCTATGGAGCACTAATAAAAGGTTATAAATATGACATCCACCAATACTTTATTGGCACTTTGCAAGAGATTGCTGCCATAGCTCCACCTCTACCATACTGTAAAAATTGTTTATGTGGCCTATATATTTAAGACAAAGCAGGTTAACTAAAACACCTATATATTAAAGCCACCTGCCCTATGAGTTTAACCTCTCTTTATCTATAACTGTAATAATTAGTTAAGCCTTTCTAGGAAGTATACTGCTAAGAGGGTATATCTGCCCAAAAGTGGCAGTTTGTATATACTCTTACACCCACACATAGTCTTATCTCTATTTACCTTAGCTCTACCAATTATATACGCATTAGATAAACTCTTTAGCTATAGAGTCTAGGCTCTTTCCATCCCGCTTCTAACATTGGATTAAGTTATAGATATATATAAAGTATAAGCCTACTTTAGAAGAATCCTCTTCTTTATGATCCATTTAAATATTAGTAGTAGAGGTTCTGTCCTACTTATTATAATTCTCTTATATAAATACAGCTGGTGCTTTAATAAAACCAGAAAGCCCTATTTTGTTTTTAACTTAATATACCTAGCACTATATTTTAATTAGGATACTAGCCTCTTCCGCTATATATCTGTCGTCCTAGTTAATAAACTAGTCCATATTAGTTAGGTCTACTAATTATGTTAGGGTTGTAGCATAAACTACCTTAGCAATATCTACTGGTGATAAAGGTTTTGTTACTTTAAGCATATAGAGTTCTTTTATTGCCATTATTTAGAGGTACTGGGTATTATAATGGAGCAATTGTTCCTGGTAGTTAGAGCGCTTATTTATATAGTTAAAGAATGCCTTTACTAGAAGTTTGTGCATAACCTTACTATACTTAACGTCTATACTGGTAAGGCTACCTATCTTATGGATATAGTAGGGGTAGTAGGTAAGAGCGTAAAGCTTTAGAATATTAAAGTGCCGTTTCTATATTGTGTGGTGTAATAGGCAGAATCTAAAGAAGGTGGTTTTTGTCTAGTCTATAATATAGAGTGCATATTTTATATACCTAATAGTATTATTATTATATAAAGTATATTATGCAAGTATTATAAAGTCCAAGACTGCTTAAGTATATAGCATTGCTCCTATATATTCCTTTGGTATAAGGGGTGCCAGTACCACTATAAGCTGTTACATTATATCCTTTTGGAGATGGCCCATTTATTAACTAACTAATATAAACTCTTTAAACTGTTTTATACTAACAAATTCCGGTATTTAACTAAATTGTTTATTTAGCACGGCATTAACATAGTCTTTAGTTAAACCCTGCCACTTTAGTTACCCTTTTAATTGCTATAGTTTTATATTTTTAAGTAAGAGATTCTTAGTCCAGTTAATTAGATTAGTTACTATCCCTTTTATAAGCTAATATAGTATATTAGGAGTTATATAGGTATGGATATTCACTAAGTAATGCTTCCAGGCAAAGTTTTGTTATAGGTAAACCCAAGTATTATCTAACTGTTTAATATTCCTTCTGGCCGTCGAAAACGGACTCTGCACCTATACGTAGTGACGGCTACGAACCTGGGTCTTTGAAGTTCAGACTCAGAGCCAACGCAGAGACGTCGCACAGCGTGTAATACGACTTCGTGGTGGTAGTTACGAGCGTTATAGGCGGTAGTGAAAAGTTTTTACATAGAATGGTAAGATCTCGAAAACCACCACTAATAGTACCCCTTTATGATAACAGCTACTTCTATACTGCTCTATTAGGGCACCTATACGATCCAACATAGATATATAGTATTCGATAACATCCCCCAACCCCTAATTAAAAGCATCAACGACCTTACATTAACGAACGGCGACTGCGAATAAATAAGCAAATATACGGCCCCTCCTAACCCCCAGGGCGATTGCCCGCGGAGTATGCGGTCATTTGCCGTTAACTACCAAATACCTAGCAGCCTAGATTGCGACCCACGGTTCTTGTTACGGACGCTTTAAGTACAATGTTACGACTACTTGGAGAAGAGTCGCAGGAAGCTAGTTGGTTGATATAGGCACGGTCCAGGATAGATCCGGTGGAACCATGTGACGAGGAATGGTAACCGAGGTCACGTAATGTGATCTATGTGATCTATATAATCTGTGTGATCCATGGGACGGAGCAGACAGAGCAGACAGAGCAAACGGAGCGAAGGGATTTCTTAGGAGTATGGTTGTGTATTTAAAGGACTACAGTCCCTACCCAGATAGTTCTCTCTTTATAGTGAATCTCAGAATACAATTAGAGTTAATCTATTAGGCAACTACTCCACTAGTTGTTATTACATTGTCGACTTGTTATACCTATATACCTAGCCTATTAACAGAACCTACCGTAGTTCCTACTACAAGGTTCCGTTACACATTCACTACTAAGGTTATAGTATTGGAACAAACTCGAATAACATGCTACCTAGAGCAGCACCAGTTACAACGGCGTCAACGGCAGCCACAACCTTAGGACTAGGTAATACCAGTATAGACAATAGGGATTCTCAAGTAGTTACGCAAGGTCAGTTATAGGAAATAGTTGATTACTTATAAGACAATAATAGGATACTTGAAGAACGCATTAATGGAATCGGAGTAGTAAAGGTTAAGTTACCTTTAATCAAATAGTTCTTAGGAGAGAAGTTAAAGCTTAAGGGATTTCTTACGCAAATGCACTTTAAGGTAGTATAGGAAGGAGCAAAGTTAGTAATATTGTTAGACCAAGTAGCCTATGCAGGATTGTTCCTAATGGGGAGGGTACTTAAGTGGTTTAAACCGTATCTTACAGAAATATAGGCTAATGGCATAACAACTACTAACTAAGATGTATAATATATATTTGCTAGTTAAAACAGGTTTGTAGAGCAACTAATGCAAATATTTAGAGACCTAGAGGCCACAACCACAGCGGAACAAAAGCTTTAGAACTTAGTATAACGCACTTTAGTAATTAAGTATATAACACAGTTTTAAACACTAGCTATGCAGGTTAAGTGGAATAATAGGGCGCTTATAGTATAGTATAAATAGGGACTTAAGGCTAAAGTCCAGGACGCAATTATCCTAATAGAAGATGCGGATACTCTAAGGGAGTTAATAGATTAGTTAATAAAGATTAATAATAGAATCTACTAAAGGGAATAAGCTAAGAGAGGGCAAGATAGAGTTCTATAGTCGTATAAGGCGCAGAGTACGCAACAACAGACGCAGAGTTAAAAACTATGGAATGGCGTAGAGCTAATGGACCTAAGTGGTACTAAAGAAACCTAAAGGTGGGAAAAAAAACCATAAAAACCTAGAGGTTAAGGATTAAGTAATTAAAGGACCAAGGAGCAAAGGCTAAACCAGGGATCTTAGCAGCAGAAGATGTTTAGGCGGACTCTATAGCAAGAAAGATAGTTTAAAGATGAAGCTTATATAAATTGCGGAAAACAGGGTCATTTTGCTAGAGACTATAGAGGTGGTTAGAGTAACTATATAGTAAAGGGAACTAGACCAGCAGACAGTATATACGTACAGAGGGATAATAGTGCACTATAAGGAACAAAAGAGTGTTTAATTAACAGTTTTGCGTATTGTTATAACAACGCATGCTAAATTTATAAGGACGCCAAGTACGGCGCAAGCTATTAGCTATAGGAGCTAGAGTTAAAAGGACTCCAAGGAACTAGAGAGTTAGATAAAGAACAAGATTAACTCTATAAGCTAGATTAAGATATTACAGCAATATACGGATAAAGATTAGCAGTATTAATAATAGAGTTAGAGTACTTATTAATTAACAGCGATAAGGATAAAAGGGAGGCTAACTAGGAGCACTTAAACCTTAAGGACGTAATAGAAGTAGAGACTAAGACCATTACCAAACAAGGTTTAGTAACGGATATTATAACACCATTAAATACAATTTCCATTGCTTTATAAGATAATAGGAGTAATATTTAAAAGAAACTAAGCAAGTAGACGACTGCTAGTGCTAGCTTATTACTTAATAAAGGCAAAAGGCCATAGGCTTAAGATTCTCAAGAGGAGATGTAAGAAGCTTAAGACTCTTAAAACGAGATAAGACACATCTAAGAACCTATAACGGACAAAAACCGATAGGAAAGGGTAGCAACTTAGTTTAGTAATAAACGAATAAGTATAGGACGCAAGTTTAAGAACTACAAGTTTAGGGAATAAATAAGAACATTAGCAATTCTAAGTAAACGCAGTATTTAGCCTAAAGATTGAAAAGTTAATACTAGGATTAAAAAGTAAGATAACTACAAGGATCTAGCTACAAGACGTAAAAAATAAGAAACTATAGATAAGTTTAGGACAAGAATTATTATATAGCAAGAGCAAAAGCTAGACAAGAGATTAGCTATACTAGGTTATATAAGGAATAGAGCACCCATATAAAGAGTTACTAATAGGCCGAGTGCAGGGACACCTAGGGCAAAGTAGTTAGATAAACTAGAATAAGAAGAGGATCTAGATATTCCAACTAGGTTTAAAGAAAGATATACTAAAGGATATTATAATGCAGCGATAATAAGGTACTTTCTAATGGATAGACTATATACACTAAACTAGTTGTATGGAAAGTGGTATAGGCAACGACATAATGACAAATAGGAAGATTTTTATATATAGCTAGATAAAAAAGTTGTCCAAAACTAACCTATTACAGAAAAACGTATAAGTTATATTAAAGAAGCATTAATTATGATATTAAGGAACCTAGAAGAGAGGTCTAGGGACTAGAGAAGTAAGTAATAAATCTTAATACCTATAGTAGAGATACCAGTAGTTAGGTTAACTAGGTATAGGTTTAAACTTAAGGATAAAGATAAACTAAGAGTTAACCTAAAACATATAGCGCATTATATACTATTATAGATAGCTTGTATGGATAATATATATAATATATATAGAGCACCTAAAGACAAGAACTGGAAGTACCTAGTAAGAATATATTAGGCACCAGAGGAAAAGCGGTTTAGAAATGCTAAGTATATATATAGTTGGCACCTAGTAGAAGTATAAGGTTAAGGGGACTTAATACTTTAACTAGGAAGATTCCTTATAGAAGAATGCCTAGATGGATAGCAGTAGTGGGAGTGCCTAGAGAATACTTATCTATAGTATATAGAGGAAAAGAAACGAACTAAGTATTAGCTAAAGTTGGACCAAGTATAGGCAGGATCAAGCAGCCAATAGTTAGGAAAAGGGGAGGCGTATAGGACTAAAGGGAACCAGTGTTAGAGCCTTAGACCCTTAAAGGAATTTAAAGGCAATACCTAAATTTAAGAGCTAAGTGGCAAGATTAGCAGTTTAAAGTATTGGTAGATAGTAGAGTAACTAGGAACCACATATCACTAAAAGCAGTAGAAAGGATGGGGTTACTATATAGATAGAAGGAACACCTATATCTACTTATAACAATTTTAGGAGATTAGATAGCCTATAGAGGAGGTATTATTAATCTTAAAATAGGACCTATTTAGATAACTATTAAAGGGAGACTAGTTAGAATGTCTTTTAATATCCTACCATTAGGACAGAATGAGGCAATACTAGGAATACCTTAGTTATAGGAGTACAATCTAAAGATTAATTAGGTTATAGGTTAGGTTAATATTAAGGATATATAATAACGTAAAGTGCGACAGTAAACCAAGTTGGTATAGTACCAAGTTAGAGCGATATACAAAGAGACTAAGTAAGGCTTAAGTTATATACTAAAGAGATACCACAAGTATAGTAAAAAGTTATAGTCACTAGAAAGTGAGAAGCTGTTAGAGCATGCAGCTTAGAACCATAAGATAGAGTTAAAAAAGGGAATAAGTCTAAAGTTCTTTCTAATTTATAAGCTTACTAAAATAGAGTTAGTAGCGCTTAAGGAGTTTATCCAGGAGAACTTATAAAAGGGATATATTAGACCATTATAGTTATTAGCAGGATATCCAGTGTTGTTTATCCCAAAGAAAAACAGAAAACTTAGAATGTGTATAGACTATAGATAGTTAAATAGCATTACTAGGAAGGATAGGTATCTTTTACCCTTAATTAGCGAAATCCAAGATAGGATAGGTAATGTAAAGATCTTTATAAAGATAGATCTGAGGTAGGTGTACCACTAGATTAGAATCAAGGAAGGCAACAAATAGAAGGCAGCCTTTAGGTCAAAAGAAGAACTATATAAGCTATTAGTTATGTAATTCGGGCTTATAAATGCATTAGCAACGTTCCAGAAGTAAATTAATAGTGTATTAAGAGAACACCTAGATGAATTTATTATAGTATACCTTAACGACATTATTATCTACTTAGAAAGTAAGGAAGAACATAGAGAATATATTAAATAGGTCTTAAAAAGACTACAAGAAGAACAGATACTAGTAGCAATTAAGAAATACAAGTTCTTTACTAGAAAGACCAATTTTATTAGATTTATTATTAAACTAGGCCAACTTAGTATAGATCTAAAAAAGATTGAGGCTATAGTAAATTGGCAAGAACCAGAGAATGTTATATAGTTAAGATTATTCCTAGGGTTTTGCAATTACTATAGAAGGTTTATAGCGCAATAGTTACAGGATATTAAGCCATTTACGCAGCTAATAAAAAAGGAAGAACTATGGGCATAGGGAAAGGAGTAATAAGAATTATTTAAGAGAGTTAAAGAGTTATTTACCTAGGAGCCAGTTCTTAAGATCTATTAACCAGGTTTAAAGATGGTTATAGAAATGGATATATTAGACTTTACACTAGGAGCGTGCTTCCTATAGAAATATTAAGATAGATAGCACCCAGTGGCATACTATAGTCGGAAGATAATACCACTAGAGTTAAACTATAACATCTACAATAAGGAGTTGTTAGGTATAGTTATAGCACTTAAAAAATAGAGAGCATTCTTATAAGGTATAGAGAAACCATTTATAGTTAAAATAGACTATAAGAACCTCACAGGATTTCTAATAATAAAGGAACTTAACTAGAGATAGGTTAGATGGGCGGAAATGCTTACAGAATACCATTTCAAAATTCAGTATACTAAGGGTATAGACAATGTACAAGCAGATGCTTTAAGCAGAAAGGCTAAACTATAGAGTAGTAAAAAGCTATTAGGAGCTTTATTGCAAAAGGATTAAGATAGATTAATTAGGTATAATTATCTAAAAATTACAGTAACTAAGGAAAGTCAGATCTATAAATTACTAAAAAGTAAGTGGATACAAAAGATCTAAGAAGTATAGGCAGAGGATCCAAACTTAAAGCAATATATAAATAGAGAAGCAACGTATATGCCTAAGTCTATTGTAGAAGAATTTATTAAGGAATTCCACAAGGGAATAATATAAGGATATAATGGAGCTATAGGCTTAGTATTAAGACTTTAAGAGGAGTATATTATTTAAGGAATCTGGGGACTAGCAAGATAAGTTATAAGGAAATATTTAGATTGCCAAAGGAATAAACTAACGAGGTATAAGCTATATAGAGGGCTATAACCTATTAAAACACCAGGAAGACCATGGGAGGTTATATTATAGGACTTTATTATTAAGTTACCAAAGTTAAGAGATCTTATTGCAGGATAAGATTATAACGCGATTTTAGTAATAGTAGATAAGCTAATAAAGTAGGGATACTTTATAGCATGCACTAAAGAGATATTAGTAGAAGATATCGCTAGAATCTATATAAAAGAAGTATTTATAAGATATAGAGCACTAGACAAGATTATATTAGATAAAGATCTAAGATTTATAGTAATATTTTAGGAAGTGTTTCTGGCAAAATAGGGAGTTTACGCAGTAATATCTACAGCGTATTATCCGCAGACGGATAGATAAACGGAAAGACTAAACTAGACACTGGAATAGTATTTAAGATATTATATTAATTACGCATAGAACAATTGGGTATTATTATTACCAGTTACATAATTTACATACAATGCAACACTATAAGAAGGAATGGGAACATTACTATTTAAGGTAAATTACGGATATAAGCTAAGAACATTATTATCACCATATTAAGTAAAAAAGACGAGTAGCACAGCTAAGTAAAGAATAGAGACGTTAATAAATCTTTATACAGACCTTAAAGAAACAGCTAAACTAGTATAAGAATAAATAAAAAAGTACTATAACGCTAAGAGATCTAAGGGACCAGATCTTAAGGAGGGGGATAAAGTATAGCTACTATATAAAAATTTCAAGAGTTAACAACTAAGTAAGAAGTTAGACCATATTAGACTAGGACCTTTTAAAGTTAAGCAAAGAATTTTATTGGTTATATATAAGTTGAACCTACTAGCCAAAATAAAAATCTACCCTATATAGTATATCGCAATGCTAGAGCTAGTATATGGAGATATTAAACCACTAGTCTATAAGGCAGACACGTACAGAGGATAAGAGGAAGACAAATGGCAAGTTTTAAAGATTATTAGTTATAAGGATGTAGATAACGAAATATAGTATAAAGTAAAGTGGATAGGCTATAGTAAGACTACCTAGAAACCACTAAGCAACCTAGAGAACGCTATGGGAAAGGTACGGGAGTATTAGAAGAAAGTAGGTTAGGTAATATTAATAAAGAAAAATTGCCAAAGAAAGAGTCACCTAAGGGGGACCTAAGAGGAGCAATTGCTAAGCTACTTAGAGTTGTTTCCCTCGTAGGAGGAAAGCTAATCCTTTTATTACCTAGCTTAGACAAACCCTATTAAACTAGTTTCCACTCCTTAGAACAAACCTTCTTATATACTTTCTTAAGACGAAGCAGACGAGCATAAGCAGAGGTATAAGCTTTAAGGGCGCAACGCTCCTTATCTCTCACCTACTTAGCGTAAGCATGGTCTTCGTCCTAGAGATAATAAATCTCGCCTAAGGCACTAGAGAGCTCAGCGTTAAGTTTCGCAGTGGTAGATTAAATATAAGACCCTATAATAAGTTACTTAGGGAACTTAAAGACTGTTAAGAGTTATAGGACGCGCATACTTAGCGTTAGAAATAGAGCGAATATCGCAAGATAAACAAATATTTGCTTTAGTGCACTCCAAACAAGAGGAAGGTTGTTAGGCGGTAGGACTCGCTAACGCAACATAAACCAACCCCTCTTTCGCATAATAAGAACACGGAGACGGCATTACCTCACCCAGCAATAGTATGGAGGAAACCATACGCGCACAATAAAGGGTTAAAGAAAAAGAAGGAGCTTTAGGTATAATAAGTAAGGATATTAACTAGATTAATTAGACGGACATCACACCTCTAGTAGATAACTTGGAGATGTTAGGAATCTTTAAGGACAAAGATAAAGAGGAGGAAGATAGTGTTACGGACGCTTTAAGTACAATATTACGACTACTTGGAGAAGAGTCGTAGGAAGCTAGTTGGTTAATACAGGCACGGTTTAGGATGGATCCGGTGGAACTATGTAACAAGGAATAGTAACTAAGGTCACGTAATATAATCTATATAATCTATGTAATCTGTATAATCCATAGGACGGAGTAGACAGAGTAGACAGAGCAAACGGAGCAAAGGGATTTCTTAGGAGTATGGTTATGTATTTAAAGGACTATAGTCCCTACCCAGATAGTTCTCTCTTCGTAGTAAATCTTAGAATATAATTGGAGTTAATCTGTTGGGCAACCACTCCACCAGTTGTTATTATGTTGTCAACTTGTTATACCTATATACCCAGCCTATTAACAGAACCCACCGTAGTTCCTACTACAAGGTTCCGTTACAGTTCTCCTTGTCTCCTTTCAAGGAGTGGTAACCCTTAAAAAGGGCCTAGCTAGGGCCTAGGCACAAAAGATACCCAAAACACAACATAATATATCCCGCTGTTAGTATTATGGTAGTTAAGACAGATGAATCCCCCTTACGCCTTCAATAGCTCTAGGGGGGGGGAGGCATGGCGTATATAGTAATAGTCTATAGGAGATAGCACACAGGGGATAGTTAAGATATGGAACATAAAGCATATAGCATATATAGCGAGGCCTAGCTAGGACGTAGTGAACCCTAGCTTTAGATAAGCTAGAAAAGGAAGCAGTGGTTCCCATAGAGTTCAAACATTTAAGGAGGACAGGACGTAGCTGTAGGCCCATAGGGCCGCTGCTATGGACGAATATAGCAAATTAGGGGTTTTTTATCCTACTAAGGTAGCTCATAGGGTTTTTCCGTCCCCTATACAGCAGGGTTTTCTTCCTATCAATTTATAAGTTTTCCCCCCTGCGACGGCAAGTGTCTGCGTGGGCCTAGATAGGATCTGTATTAAACGTTAATCAAAGATTATACTAATAATATTCCTTCTAGATTAGAGCTCTATTTATTATCTTGTGCTTATATAATTACAGAACTTCTATTTAGCCTAGAGATTTCCTTGCTAGTTGGGCGGTATCTGGCATATAGTGCATTATTAAAGATTCTTTACACCTGTAATTACGACTTGCTCCTTATAGTCTGCTATTATTAATAAGATAATAGGGTAATATACTCTTATCTTTCTATCTATACAGGCAATATAAATACTAGTCTTTGAAATTGTTTCTAGCGCTTAAGGTGCTATCAGTTAGTAATATATGGGTAGGTGGCTTAAAGCACTTATGGGCTAATATAAGTTCTATTATAGTATGGTATACTTCTAATTTAATCTGCCCCTTTGTAACAGGAATAAACCTAAGTAATACTATACCTGGGCGTTTCTATATATAGCAAGTTTGGCTATCCAAGTTAAATACCAAAGCGTATACTAGATATATTATTATTTCACCTTGTTTAGATAGTAAGGTCTTATTAGTTATAATAACTAGCAGCACTATAGTAGCGCCTAGTGGAAGCTAGTCCTGCTAGTGCCACTAATAGTTACTAGTGTAAACTTCCGTATATATCCGTGAATTATTATTGTTAAATAGTTGGACTGGGGCGTATATAAGATTTAGGGTGAATGGCTAGTGGCCTAGTAAGAACCGTAGTACCTATATAATACTTCTGTATTAGATATAGTATTTAATCTATTCTATCAAATCCTTTCCTTTATTAACTTGTAATGTGCATTCTTCCCATTTTTTTAGGTATAATACCCTAGTTTAATTGATTATATCTCTAAAACAAGTTGTTTGAGTTCTTTATAGATATTTAATCTTATAGTAGTAAAGCAAGCCAGGGGTCTTATAGAAATTAATTAATAGCCCCCTGTAATACTTTTTCTTAGATAAAGAATAGGGCAAGTATATACTCCGCTTTACTTTAAAATAGGTAGAATTTAGTTCTGGCGTTATTAGGTAGATTAGGGCATTGCTAATATAGCTACGTCTCGTCTTTGGTCACATGGTATTATACTAGTTTACCAGCACCTCTCCCAGTAACCTCTATATAGCCTTTTATTCTAGTAGATATTATAGTTAATAATAATCCTCTCTCTTATAGGGGGGGTTTTGGTTAGTTAATAGAGGTCTCTATAATAGGTACCTTATAGTATATAGCCTAGTTGTTTGATAGTGGGGTAGATATCCCATCAGCAGTGATAATTGCTATGTTATTATTGCATAATACAAAGCCCTTATCTTTAGAAGATATTTATTAGTTATGGTTGGTGATTTCTAGTATATTATTAAATCCGTTATTAGTAGTTTAATGGTTAAATCGGACTAGTTTGTTCTTATCCCTGCGTCTATGCCTTTTTTAGGGGTTGCTTTACCTTTGGATTTTATCCTTATGTTTATATTTTATTTTATAATATTCCGCGCTGCTAGTAGAATATATGATTATATAGTATTGGCTATATCTTCTGTCCATAAAGTATGCGGTAACTATTGTAGATTTAGCTAGTGTTTACGGCTTATTAATGCTTAACTTACTCTTATACTAGGGTAGTAATATATTAAGTAGATATAATATTATTATTTCTAGCTTTATAGTTAGTAAGGAGTGGAGTAAATGCGTATAGAGGATTTTTTACAAACTACTTACGCGTGGAGTTTATAAGGTATTATATAATCCGCCAATAATAAAACACCTAAAAATGCAATATCTATAATATTGCGGATATCTAACTCTTATAAACTATTAACCTTAAAATTATCTCCCATTAATATCACTAGATTTTAATTTCTTATAATTCTAGTTCTAATACACACTGCTAAACCTATATATTGGTTTGGTTTGTAATATTACAAATATTGGCATGCTATATTGTATACCTAGGGCATACTATATGCAATAGTTATAATATTGCCTCATCGCATCCTTATTTCCTACCTCTTAGTAGCACTACCCAGCTCTAGGGCATACACTAGACCCACACGTTGGTATGGTTTGCAATATTATAAATATTAGCGTGCTGTATCGCATGCTATATATGCAATAGTCGTAATATTGCAACCTTGGTTCCCGCTCTTAGTAAGATTATATTAACTAATCTAGACTTTAGTCTATTTACTAGTGTACTCTTAGAAGATATTAGCTTTAATTCTATAAAATATAGAATTTTCTATTATAATAGCTGAGGAAGGGAGATAGAAGTTCTTACCAAACGGACCTAGAGGGTTGCTATGGATGAAATGTATACTAAAGGACTTAATTGTTTTTATTTTATAGTAAGATATAAAGACTAAGGTAAGATAGATTATATAAGCAATTTTAGCAATTTTAGAAATATTCTAACGTATTTAAATAGGCACACTATACCCGGCTATTATACCTATATATATTAAAACCATTACACCACAAGCCGTTATAAGTAATTTATTGTTAAAGCTACTGGGAATATAACTAGAGTTAGAGAGGAACTATTCTAGGCCTAGGGGTTTAAGGGCATCTATATAGGAAATCAGTGGTATACTTAGGCTAATGGTTTCTATATATAAAGTAGAATTAGTAAGTAATAAGTTAAAGTGGAAACGGGAGACCTCTGTCTAGCCTAAGAAAAAAAACCGAGGGCCTAATATTATATTTGTATTATACTAACTATCCTACATACTATGCTATATTTTATATACCTAATATTTCTAATATAGTGTCGATATGTGCATGGTTGCGTATATATGCTAGCTCGGCTAGATATGCTAGATGGCTTAACCTAAGTAACTAAGGCTTGAAATTAAAGAGCCCCTTTACAATTTTTACTTTTCTCCTCTCTCTTATTAACAATCTATATTGGTACTCTTTTTATAGGCTATTAAATATATCTTTAACACTAATATATTAAACTAATACTATTCTCTACTATGGCCAAATCATCCAATATATAAGTTATTGCAGCGTTTAGCAGCTAGGTGCGACCTATATCTGCTTTATAGTAGTGCTATATAGCTAATAAGATAGAGCCTATAGTCTTAGCAAGCTTAGCAAGACTGGCATATGCCTAAGGACAAATCTAATAGTAATAAGATTCCACTATACCCTTATTGCCCTTAAGACACTTACCATAAGACTAATATAACTTAGTATAAGCTTAAATCTGCCACCTATTCCAAGTTATTGGTTTAGAAAATAGTAAGGCCTATATACCTAGTATATAGATTAACTATTTACCTACGTATATAGGGTTATTATAATATATTGCCTAATAAACGCTATTATTAACTAAGCACTACTAAGGATGGAAGTACTAATAGTATAAAATAATTAAGATATAAACCAGAACTACTCTAGTAGGGAGTATAACAGCAGGCCAAGTTTAACTCTATACTTATATACGTACCTGTGCTAGCCTATGCTAAGCTGCTTATATAGGCTATAGTTATAATAGGCCACTTTAATCCTTCCTATAGGCTTTCTCTATGGCTAGAAAGACAGAAGTCGGGCTTAAATATACCAATTATTAATACTTAGTAAAAGGCTGGTTTAAATAATTGGGGGCGTATATTTAATAATATTTAACTTTTACCTAAACCAAAAGAAGCTTATAAAGCAAGTCTTTAAAATCTACACCTCTTATTAGCAATATTTAAAGTAATGCTAATATAGTATATGTTATAAAACTATAGTTATTTAACTACGTCGGCAACTTTAGATCCCATATTCTAAGTAATATTTATATAGTTATTTTGTTGCGCGGGAAACTGCATTAGGAAATAGAGGCTTCCTTTACGGGCAAGGCGCCCTCGCTTGTTAACCCCGGCCAAGCCAAGACTGCCCCTCGACCTCAACCATAAAAGGCCATTTCTCTCGCTGCTTTTCCTCTTATCCTCTATCTTTCCTTTCTCCTAACGCTGCGCCTCCTCCTCTTCTTGCTGCTAGTCCCTGGCATGGTCGCATTGAGGCATTTCTGCCGTCCCCTTAGCGCTAATGCGTATGTAAGTCCAGCCCGCTCATTGCTTTATTCCCCTGTGTCTCAGACTAACAATTAATATAGTTAACTGCGGCCTTTCCGATAGGCGAGTCTCTATTCTATAGTAATGTATGGACGGTCTTAGCCTCCTCTTCTAATTCCCGCCTCTGGAGCCGATGGCTTTAATTTTTATTAAGCTCTTTCAGCGCCGCTACTGTCCGCTGAGCGCGTCCATATCCTTATAATTCTATTCTCTCTCTTATATACACCCTCTCTCCTTTCGCCTTCCAGATGACGCTGGTCCGCAACCGTCCCATAGAAAGGGGGTTAGGGGAATTCCGTAGTTACCAGCCGCGTCAGCACTATTATATTATTTAACTCTGCCGCATATCTCCTTCTAAGGTAGAGAGGGATAGGCGTGCCATATCGCCCCCCTTAAGGGCTTAAGCGAGCTTACGTCGCACTCGTTTTAGCTAACCTATGCGCTGTTTTCTTACCTAGGATATGCTGTTGATTAGACGGCCCGCTTTAGCGTTTACTGATAGCTGAAGCCACCTGCATTATAACTGGTATGCCTGCTAGGCTACCTAGCGGAAAAGCAGCTAGACGTTGCCGATTCAAGCGACCACCCTATATAGGGCTGTGTTAGGCATTATTTAAACAGACATTGCACGGAGCGTCACCTAGGTGGCCATGCATACCTGCCTAGCAGTATAGTTACATTGCCACGGATGTTTTGGAGACGCCGTTTGATTTACTGGTTTAGGGCTAAGGGGCTGTTAGCTCTGCCTAACTGCTTAGTAGTAGAGCGGTAAAGGAAACGATCTGGCCTTCCAAGCTATGGGGCTATAGTGGGAACCACCTGGATTAAAATTGGAAGGTTACAGCTTTTAGGCGTATAATAGATTAGCGGCACCGCGGTATGACTGCGAAGGAATCTCTAATACCGGCCAGCTATATTAGGAGGGCGAGCATTATATAGCACCTTGTGTAGCACCCTATGCAGTCCTTTACCTAGCGCATTTATGCATCTGCATACGATTACCGTGCGAGTAGCAAGCGTATCCGTCACTAGGCTGTTAGCATTGGAGAGCCCCGCCCGCTATTAACAAGGACACTGCCTCCTTCCGTTACAGATAGCTCGCAACGCGCACGCATAAGCGGGGCTTTATATCCTGTTAATATAAGCGGCGCAAAAGATCAGCTGGGTTGGCATTGTCGAGAAGTAAATAAATATATTAGCACTGCCCTTTACCAAGGAATAAGGGTGGAGAATTTAAGCCACCAACCTCCTAATAAGGGGCTAGATGCAACGGCTGTGTTAAAGCTAAATATACCAGCTTAGACGGGCGGATACGGTTCGATCGCAATTTACTAAGGGTATTAATTAGGCGCCGGAATTCAAGCCCTTGCAAACCTTACTCTATAAACGGAAATTAACCCCGGTATATGCTAGAGGCGCACGCATTAGATGCTTTGATTTAATAAAAGGCCCAAATAAGGGGCGAGGGCTAGGGGGCGATAGGTAAGAGTTAGCGGCGAAGAGAGAACTAATATGCACTTAAAAAGACCTTTAATCCCCCCTTAAAGCTTTTAAAAGCTATAAAGCAATGGCAACTTTAATAATAATAACATTGGCATTGTCTTAATCTTTATTTCATATCCCTTATAAAATTTCACTTAATAAGAACAATTTCTATACTAGTCCCCCTAGAAGATTAATAGCTTCATCTTAGCACTATGTAATTACAGCCCCTAAGAAGAGCGCGAGCAGCAAACCTAAAAAAAGAAATAGAGGAGTACCTCTTTTCCCCCTAAAAAGCTAAGAAGCATTGGAAGCTTAGGCGCTTAATGGCATATTATTCCACTTAGGGCCTTAATTTAGAGATTCCATCTAATAAAGCGCCTGTAGACCTTATATATAATTATAAGAAAGCTTATAACAAGTATTATAAGAATGATAAGGATGACGAGGACAACGAGGAAGATTTCTATAGGAATAGAAATAACAGTTAAGTCTCTAGGGGAAGTAGTTAAGGTAATTATCCTAATAATTACCCCACTACTCTCCCTCTTTCCCCAGTAGTTCCAAATATATAGTTTTAATGGCTAGTAGCAAATCCAATAGTTATTAAAGACGATATAGCCGATCTGGACTTGGAAGCTAAGGGCGACGAAGCTAGTAACGCTAATGACAAAGCTAACAAAGTTAATAAAGCTGGTAAAGCCGATAACCAACCAATGCCTTATAAATTGGGTATGTGCTTCCCCCTTTAATCTATAATAGCCTTATCTAACAATTAGTAGATGACGGGAATAACGGCAGTAATAAGAATAATAAAGATAATAAGGAGCTACCTTCGTTAAAAGCGCTAGAAGAGGAGGTACGCGTACCTATATATAATTGTACTATACCTTTAACGCTAGACGGCAATTAAACGGATAATTTAGCTAAGGGGCGTCGCATCGGAACTACTCCGCAGTTTAGGTAGGAGCTTAGGATATTAGTAGCTGCTAGTTAAGAGTCTTTAGGAGCCAAGAAGTTAAAGAAGCGGAGGTCCAATCAGCTCAATTAACTAGATAGTATTAATTATATCTCTAATACTTCTATTAGTGAGAGTGGCGAGAGCGTATAACCTAGGAAGTAAAGAAGGTCACCTACTTCCTAGAGGACCACGCCTTCTAGCTCTCCCACCCTTGGCCTTAACAACAGTGACGGTATTAAGGAGCGAGTGGTCTCTACTACGTAGCCCACCAGCTCCTCCCCCCGGCACTATATATCTCCTCGCGATACTGGACCACCAGAAGATGGGGCTAATAACAGTTATAATTATATTCTAGACGGTCTTGTCAACGGCTTAGCTAAAGAAAGCGATAACGAGGATGGCGAGAACGTTGTAGACGAAGGCAAAGCCGAGAACTATAGTAACGGAAGTGATAACAGTGACGATACGGATAATGATGACTCTAGGGACGGTGACAGTAGCGATAGCGATGAGGGTAATAAGGCCTATGGGTGTATAGGGCGACAAGGATTGCTAACCCCTATTACTAGTTAATTAAGGACAAAGCGTGCTATAAAGTATTATCTTTAGCGATCTTACCATTCCCCTTTAATGTTATCCACGCATGCGTCTAACTAAAGCACTGCGCTTACCAGCAATTATTATAAGCGGGTTGCATCCCCTATATATAATCGCCTCTGTACCCAAAAACTACTGCTAAGCCCCGCCTCTAGCTCTAATAAAGTAATACCAGGAGCCGCCTTAAATGCTAATTTAGAAGAAATTTTAATCTAAGCAGCTTTCAGGCGCCAGAAAGACGGGTCGTATACACTAAATATCCTTCCTTAATAATTCCCTTTACCTTTTAACCTGGTTAAGCAGCCCTAGGGGCTAAAGCCCTAAAGGCTAAAGTCTAGAATAAAATTTACTAAAAAGGAAGACGCGCTAATTATTAAATTAAAGGAGGGATATAATCTTTTATAGAAATAGATTAAAGACCACTTTCTAAAAAGAAGTCTCGGATCACTATAGGCGCATTATTATTCGAAATTAAAGGCCCGGCCTGCTATATAGAAGAAAAGGGGCCGGCCTACTAGGCGGAAGAGACAGTAATAGTAGTGCCCTTTTTTTAGCTTGGAGGTATATTTCTTGTTATATATTCCATTTCTAGCTTAATCTATTTATGGCGTACTTCTTTTAGCTTAAAGGTCTATTTCCTATTATATATTCCATTTCTGGCTTAATTTATTTATGGCGCATTTCCTGTCATATAAGGGCTGCATAAAAAGGTCCGCAAGAGTATTACTTTTTCAAGGGCAGTGAGCAAGAGCCACTTATCACCACTTATAACGCCATAAATAATAGAGAATGCAAGGCTGAAACTGCGTTTATAACTTTGCCAGCCAATTTAAATTACGTAACATAGCTAAAACTAAACAGCAGTCCAAATAATATAAAGTCGGGCGTTAATAATTAATTAACTTATGTATATAACGTAAAGGCGCATAAACTGGCTGCAGTTAATTTACCTTATAAATAAAAACAAGCCACGAGAATCCAATCCTTATAAGATATTTTAGTTAGTAGAGGGGCTATGTATATCTAGTAACTCCAATACACAGCTAAAATACGCGTTATAGCGGACGCCTTATCCGTTCCACTCTTTAGCTGGTGGCCTAATTATACACATAATATTCTACGCTAGAAAGCTTTAATAGTAGGGCAGGGCAAATCCGGCCACAGCTTAGCCCGCTTAGCAATTCTTTTAAATAAGCCTTCCTATTGGGCACTAATGACTAAGTAGCTATAAACCTATTAACTACAGTAACACCTCTATTTTCCCTTATAAATTTCCTTTAACCCTACTTTGCTAACCATTTATAGCGCAGTTCCGTAAAGCTGCTCTCCGTTTAAGCCTACAATCCACCTTTTTTTATATTTCTTGCGTTCTGCCCCTTATAGTTATCCAGAAATTCTATTCTCGCCATTAAGGTAAATATTAGCTTAGCCATTCTACCTTACATAGTATATACCTAATTACTTACGTCTTCTATAATAGTTATGCTTTAATGCGCATGTGCTTTACAGCCTTTTATTCTAAAATAAGTTCCTAAATTAGCCGCCATTTCTCCTTAGACGACTATCCGTAATTAAGAACGCTTTATAAAAGATAACATCTACCTAATATTTTACGTCCACAGAATACCTCTCCTTTATAACCACTAGTCCCGCCAACTTGCGCGGTCATACTTCTAGCTATATAGATTATATCCGCTAAGGCCAGGGATAAGGCGTTTAGTAGGGAATAGAAGGCAATCGGAGGTTATATATTTAAGATAATGGAGGACATAACTATAACATTTAAAGGCGGATTATGCAATATTATAGACAGCAAAGGGAAGCTGGTCGAAGATTTAAATATAAAAAATGGACAAGTAACAAGAGAGGTTCTTACTAGGTATAAATATTATATAATAAGGGCACGGATTAAGTTAGAGAAGAGGTAGTGCTAAGCAGTAACCCAAAGCGATATATGCTATTTATTTATGGATAAGAGTTAATCTTCCTAAAACTCTAAAGTATCTAGGTCCCCTAAACCAAATAAATTGAAGATACTCCATCTATCCCTATAACCAATCCTAAGAACAAGTAGAGCGTCCTCATTTTGCTTTTTTAGCATGTATATAGATAGGCAATTTATAACTACTAGTCCTCCTTTCTCCTTTTCCTCTCTCTATAAATTGCTCGTCCTTATCCCAGTACAAAATGGCTCGGGGAGGTTTTCAATTATATAGCGCCTTATAAATAAGAAAGAAAAGTACTGGCCCTATCCTAGCAATATTAGATTTCCTATTTAATGTTAGCCATAAATACGACATCTTATTAAAGGTTATTTTATATACCTAGAGTTTGCTATAATTCCAACCAGGGATGCTTTAATAATGGTTTATCTATAACTTAATAATACACTGGCACAATAGCGCTTGGAGGACTTTTAGAAGAGGCGTCTATCTTAAATAAGCATTAATACATTAAATTTAGAGAACAAGGTGTCCAACTATTAGTTTTAGGATTATTAGATAAGATTATACTTTCCTTTTACAATAAATCTTACTCTAAGATATATAAGTAACCAATTAACGAGTACCTAAAACTTATATACTAAGTGTTCTATAAGCGTCCTAAGGGATCGGAGCTTTAGAATGCCTCTCCAATAACTAAAAGTCTTAGGCTAACCCTAGCAATAGTTAATACTAAGCACTAATTATATAACTAATTAATTATTACGCACCTAAGCCTAGGCCTTAGGCTTTAGTTAACTAAGCTTCTCCGTTAGGTCCAGCTTATTAATTTAACGACGCTGCTATAATTAGTTATACTCTCTCCTTAAACAGGGAATAGAGGTTTATATACCTTTATCTTACTTACGTTTCGCAGGTTAGAGCTTAAGATATACTAATCCAGTTAGTATAATGTTATATATAAAAGAAGGGTTTATACTTTAAGGAAATAAGGCTTATATAAAACTAAGGTAATTACGGCTACTAGTAAAGCCCTATTCTGCGGCTATTAACTTAAGGAACTTTTTAGCTACAGGCCTCAAGTTTAGACAATATAGTTTGTAGTTTTTAAGGCGAGTAAGGTACTCCACAATAATATTAAAGCTTGTTTTGGCATATTCCGTTAGCAGGATAACTAATACCATAGCAAGAAAGACGTAATTATTTGCATCCTAAATATCCGTATATACGCGATAGGCTTAGGCCTTCCGCCATTTTATTGCATTTTGGCCGCTAGGCTTCTTAATAGGCTCGCCCCAAATAAAGTTAAGACAGGAGTTTTTTAAGAGTGCTTAATCGCTACGCATTATACCATTCATTTTCAATTGCTTGACTTTCTTATTGATCTTAATAAGGAATCTATTGATTTCCATATTAGAACTTAGTAGGGTCAACCAACCCACCTTAAAAGTTATATGCTAGTCCATTAGCTAGTAACCCTCTTTATATAATAGAGTGAAATTTAAGAAAGTAAAATGCAATATTAAATAAAGTGAGATGGGTATAGGTGAAATATAGTTTTATATAGATCTAGGTTCCAATCTTAGCGCCTATATATTATAACGTGTTACACAGGGATTGGTTTAGCTAATAGGCATATAAAGGAGATCTTAACTGTTAGGGCACGGCTGTATAGAATGTCTAGGGACTGTCTCGTCTTATTATAGCCTATATTTCATTTCATTTCACTCCATTTTATCTCGTTTTAGCTAAGTTTTAGGCTTTAATATACCTTTAAGTAACCAGAAGCCGATTTTGCAAACAACTATATAATTTAGAGCTATCGTATCTGCCTTCTTTTATATTGCATAAGGGAAAACAGGATAGTTATAGATAGAATAGAGCGAGATATAGAATTGTAATAAAATGGAGTAGAATAGAGTGGAATAAAGTAGAATAGAATAAGCTAAAGCAAGGCGGCTTAAGCACTAATTAGCATCTATTCTTCCTCTACCTCTAGTACTTCTTTATATCCTTTAAAACCGTCCACCTAGCTCCTACATATTAATTAGAACAATTATATCTTTTTTAACTATGCCCTTAGCAATTAGAACTTATAACGCCTTACCTAACTTGCTAGCATATATTTACTTCAGTTAAAAGAGTAATTAGCTTATTTAGTGCCAACCTTTTTTTATAACATTATAGAATCTAAGCCGCGGTCCGCGGTATAAGCCACCCATTAAAGTCCTAACGGGGTCCTAATTATATCCCTTTCTATATTATTTCCAGTTTAAATAATATCAGACAGCTATAAGCCTCTACTATATATGCAACTACGTGTCTATTGCATCTCCTTCTATATCGCTTTAGTGCCAGAACTAAGATACTAAATATAAGCCACGGCTCTGTTTCTGCAGTTATAGCAAGATTATACACCTTCACTCAGTTAAGTTCTGTGCTATATTAGAAGTAATATTGACATAGCGTCTCCTAGAATAAATAGGGGAAGTATTTACATGGCATAAAGCGGGTTTTAGTAAACATTCGCGGCACAGTAGCAGCTTAGGTCCTATTAAAGGGTATAAAAAAAGGCGGATCTTTTAAAGAAATAATACCATCTATACTTAGCTCTTTACTCCAATTTTCCTCTAGAGATTAGTACTATTAACCTCCTCTAGCTACCTCTCTAATCTTATACTTCGAATCAGCTCTACCCTTTAGGCAATATGCAGACTATATTAAAGACCCTAAACACTCCTTTAGGCAGCCCTACTCTATCACCAGCTTAGCAGCCCCTTACTTTTTAGCATACTCTGCAATTCCTAGAGCTGTTAAAGGTAGCTATAGTAATAAATACATTATCTACCTCTACCTCTACCCCAGAAGGCCCAGTTGTCGAGCTACTAGCCCTAGAAGACCCTAAAACTAAAGCGATATCGCGAGCCTCTAGGTTGGAGTACAAGATGGTAAACGAAGTATATATCTTTATAGTCGTGCATATATAGTCCTACTAACACTATTTCTTCACAGTTAGGATGAGAAAGCTTATTAGTACAAGATTGCTAAGCCAGTGGCCCTAATAGGAGAGGTTAATAAACTGGACCAATACGTATTTATTAATCGTATTCAAATCAGTGGGTATAACACTCTTTATAAGTGTCTTCGATTACTAAAGATAAATTATAGATAAGAAAACTAAAGACTCTACGTTTTATATCAATATTAAGTCTAAGGGGTTGCGAGACGTTCTAAGGAAAGTTCTTAAAGATATCCGCGGGATCTGCCTAAGAGAGGATAAGCCTTCAGTGCGGAAAATCTCCGCTATTAAAACTTACCGGCTTATACTGCGTATAGGTCAAACAAAACCTTCTATATAATTTTCTCCCGGAACTGGAATTGTATTAAAGTAGTATAAACGTCAACTCTAAAAATAAAGTGTATTTGAAACATTTAGACCTCTTAATTAGCTTTATTAAAATTACCTACACGTCTATAACTAAACGCCTCGAACCCCTTCTTAAGAACCATAAAATTACGTATAATCTACTCTGGGCTCTCTTTAAGCCGAACTTAGAGGTCTATACTACCTGTCCCAGTACTAGCGAACCAAGATACGTTAAGTTTAATCATAGTAAGGAAAAAACAAGATTAAGCAGAACTAAGTACTTCCATCTAGACTATCGCTACTTCGATTTCGATGGGAAAGTGTTTGGGGAAGCCGCCCTTAGGCTTGCTATTAAGAAGTTTTGTGGAACGAAACAGATAGACCTCCTTTAGGCATTTCCTTTAGAGTATTACTAGAAATCAAGCAAGATCAAAGCATGGCTGATTAGATATAGTCGAATTTTTAATAACTTAAGAGGCGTCCACTACTACTAGTACCAAGGGACTGCCTTCTATAAGGATAAAGACGGCAATAAGATCAAAGTCTCTGTTAAGAGCCGAATTATAGTTAATATGGCGTATTTTCGGCAAATTAACCCTAATTACGCTAGACTATAAATTGATAAGTCGCTGGGAATACTAGACTTATTAAACATCTTTAATTTTATAGGGGGCTCGATTAAAAGGAAAGACCAAATTAAGAGAATAGATATAGATCTAACTAAAATAAAGGATTAAGATTTCCTAATCAGCAGCCCAACTGTGCTAGGTTTTAGTCTTGGTGATAAGCTCTAGTATACGTTATCTTTACTTATACATAAGCGGCATTTGCTAACGTATTATAGTTAAGTTTATAGTTGCTAATATTAGCAATATTACGTAGAACCCTTCTTTCTTTAATAACCTTAGGATTCCTACTTAGCAGAAGAAGGTTATTTAAGCTCTTAGTAAAACCTACTTATCTCAGAACTCTTACCCTACCTTAGATAATTTTATATTGGGTAAAGGACGCGGACTTATTACCCTCCTATAGTATATTACCATGCCTCTATTATAAAATAGTAGTCACACTATTACCTTACTAAGATAACCAAATTAGCGGGCTGCCTGGTGTTGGTAAGACCTTAATAGTAGAGGCGATGTTAGAATACCTTATAAGACCACTTTATGTTATACATCTCTATTCCCTTATAATTGCAGTTCTTTCTAACCGAGTAGATCTCTGCTGGAGAATTAGGCACGACCGCGGATATATTTAAGGAGAAGCTTTCTCTTATCTTTAAGATAGTAACCCACTAGAAAGCCACTCTACTCCTTAATAAGGCGGACGTGTTTGTAGAATAGCGTGCTACTAACAATGTCCATTATAATGCCCTTATTTGTGTATTCTTACGCAAGCTTAAATACTATAAAGGAATCTTATTTCTTACAACCAACTAGGTAAAGACGATTAATAAAGCCATTGTAAGCAGAATATACCTTATGCTCTAATACGGCCCATTAAATCGGAACGCTCAAGAGGCAGTTTAGAGGAGTTTCCTTAATAAGGCAAGCACGACGAAAAAAGCCGTAGATTTTACGGAAAAGGACCTCAATATTCTAGTAGGGAAGGATCTTAATGGCCAAGAGGTAAGAGCCTTTGTACCTATAGTAAAGCCGAGCTGATTAATTTTCTAATCTAGATTAAAAATACTGTTTTTACGGCTTAAGCATTGGCTAGCTATAAAGAGACATAAGTGTCCTTATCGCATCTAGAATTCGCTATTAGTGCAAACATAGAATTTCAGCGTGATTTTATGGGAGGAGGCAAGTTTAATAATATATAGTCCTACGCTTAGCCCTCTTAAATTTACTAGGGTATTGGGGTCTACAGAATACATACCTTTTAGGCGCGTGGGTAGATATATATTTAGAATTTAGCTATCTTTTTCTTTTCTTTTTTCCTATTTATACTTGTCAATAGTTGGAGGCAGTATATTACTTAACTATACTGTTTATTGGCTAGTAATATATATATATATATATCCCAATAACTTTACGTTATACAGCTTTAACATAATATAGATGCATAGCCTTAATCCCAAAACGTAGAATCTAATATTACTGGATAGAGTTAGTCACGTAAGCGGATTTCCATTAAAAATAAGATAGAGAAACTGGAACTTTATTATTTTCCTAGATATACTATCTATACGGGATGGCGTAGAAAATAAGAAAAGAAAAGCTAGTAATTTTAAACGGTTTTAAATAAAGTTCCATACGGGATAGAAAATAATAAAAGTATTATTTTTATAGCCACTTTTCCCGTATGGGAGGATATTAAAAGAGGCATTTAAAAGCTAGATATAAAAAGAGAATTTTTATAGAAATCCCGTATAAAACATTATCTTTTATAGATATATTTTTAAAATGGAACACAAATTACAGTTTCTATAGAATTTTTTATTAAATTATTCCGTATGGGATATTATAGGTAATTAAATTTTAATATAGGATTAAAATATAGTAGATTATTACATTTATTAGCTGTTTACACTATATAAATAAAATTAAAAACTATATAGGCGAATTACTAGTAGAAACAGGAGAACGGAAGCCATAGGGCATCGGTTTCTATACAGGAGAGGAAAACGTGGCTAGTGGCTCCCATAGGGGAGCTAAAGCCGTACAGGAATACAAGCCGCAGGGGATTGGTTTCTATAGGGTAGTAGAATATATAGGCATTAGCACCCACAGGGAATTCATTAGCATAGGGGATTTATTAGCGCAGGGGATTTATTAGCGCAGGGGAGTAGATCCCATAGGGGAGTAGATCCTATAGGGGATTTATTAGAGTAGGGGATCGCATCCCATAGGGGATTATTAGGAGTAGGGGATTGGTTCCTATAGGGTGGCGAAACATATAGGCATTAGCTCCCACAGGGGATTTATTTAAGTAGGGGACTTATTTAAGTAAGGGATTAGTTAGAGGAAGGGATTCATTCTCCTATAGCCTCTATTTAGGCGGCACAAGACTGCTTCTAATAGGCTATAGGAGTAGATTACGTGTTTTATAGAAATATAAAGCCTATATAGGATGGTGGGGTGTAGGGACCTAATAATCTAGCAAAAGATCTAGCGGAAGATTAGGTTATCCGCTTTCCTAAATTTATTTAGCCCCGGCGACTTGCCCTATACTATTTTATATGCGTTTTAACCAAGGCTACTACCTAGCCTTAGCCGCCCAAATCTCCGCAAAACTTCACTCGTGCGGTAGAAGAGTGATAAAATATTATTCTATCTACTCTACTAATACCTTTAGATCCTTCCTTGCTTCCCAAAGCACCTCCTTTATTTAAGAAGAAAGTTTTTTATCCCTTTCCTTTCGCCTCCTACCACTTAAAAACACCACCTTCCGTAATTTATTAACCTAAGAAATTAGTGGCTAATAGTATAGTAAAAAGTTATCACCTATAGTCTTAAGAAAATCCTCTTTATTAGCTACTGCCCCTTTTTTCATTTTAGCTAGCTCTTCCGTATCTATAGAATTCTACTTATTAAACCTGTTAATAATGTTACCTTTCTTATTAGGTCCATTATAGTAAATATATATCCAGAATAGCACCTAAAAGAACGACTTAAAATTATGCCAAGCTAAATATATCTCGCCTAGGAGCACTCTAATTACTATAAACGCTTTTGTACCGGTCTTACCCCACGCTCCTAAAGGCCCTTCCTACTGCTTTTTAATTGCAAGATTAAAGTCAATTAAGAATGCCAGCTAAGAAGGATTGTTGTCTTCCTTGTTTATTATAAGGTTGCCTATTAAAATATCGCATTAGATAATACTGGCCCGCGTATATAAAGACTCATATTCTTCAATACCACCCTTTAGTGCAGCAAGCATTGTAGCCCAAAAGCTTGCCTTATAAAGAGGTTTTCTATAGTCCCTAGTAATAACACGTCAATGCACTTAATTTAGGGTTGCAAGGCGCCTTCTACTATTAGGCGGAGAGCCCAAACATATGCGCTTGCTAGGCGGTAATAGGGCATAGCTAGACAACCTCTTTCTGCTAAAACTTCGGCCTTCCCTTATACTGATTTTCACTCTAGCCGGTCTTAGAGGCATTATTAAGTCTTCTAGCTTATAGTTTGTCGCTTTTGTAATATCTAGCCCCTTACGGATGTTATTGCAAATATTATCTTCCTTACTACCTATATAAACTGTCTCGTGGTAATAGTACCTAGCTATATTAACCACTTCTTTCTCTATTACCTTATATAGCAGTTTGCCTTCTTCCTTACGCTACAGGTACTGCTACAAGTCTTTAATAATAAGGGGTATCTTAAAGGTATCCCCCTTATAGTATACTTTCTAGTAAGTAGTTGCTTAACTAGCAATACAGTATGCCCGCTTTATAGGTTTATTAAAAATAAGACACTCGGTCTGATTATTACACACAACCTTAATATATCGCTTGCCGTCTAATATTAGAATAGTAGGGTCGAACCTAAGCTGCTTCTTATTTATCTAGAGAAATCCCAGCATTGCCAAGGTAAATTATAGTCCGTCTTTATTAATATTAAATAGTGATAATGCAATGCCTCCTACCCGGTTATACTCCTATAGACGTATAATAGATCTATAGAGGGTAAAGCCTAGGACAAAGCAACAAGTGTCCTAAGCGGCGAAGACTTCTCTTATATATTTCCCTAAATCGAACCGTGCCTTTAAGGCTATATTAGTGTTTAGATTACTCTTTAGCTCTCCTAGTATAAGTATATATAACCAATAGTATTAGGAGCTTTCGCCAGCTATTAGATTGTCTATAAAGCCAATATCTAGCTTTTAGTCGGCTGTAGATCCTTATAAGGGCTGCTAAGTATACTCCACTAGTCTTTATCATTCCTTTAAAACGAACCCGTGCTCCTTTACAAAGTCTAGAAATAATATAATTAGCTTATTAAACCACTTTAGGACTCTACGTTCTTTTATATCTTTAGGCCAGTTACGCCAACCGCCCTTCTTAGTATATAGTGGATTGTCCCCTTCCTTACATTTTTTAAAAACGGCGGCGCTTACCACCTTAAGACCTTCCACTTCCCTAAAGAATGCTTTATACAAGCCAGGAATCCCAACGTAAAGGGGGCCTAGCTCCTTCTTTAGAATATAATCTACGTATTTCCTATATTCAGACGAGTTGGCGAAGCTGCTTATATTATATATATTTAGGGGTTAAACGTGGAACAGTAGCGGTTAGGGAAAAGGTATAGACTTAGTTATAATAGTATAGACCTTTTCCCAGATAACCTTATTAGGCTCAATACAAAGGATCAAGTTTAGGAGAGGTAGGAACTTTTCAATATTAAAGTCGTTAGAACCGACCACTAAATTAAGTCTTAATAGATTAACAAGAAGGCTTTTATTGCCGCCATTAGATAGTAATAAATAAGAAGTAGAAAGGCTCTGTAAAGCTAGTATTAGATTAGGCAAAATATCCTTTAGTTCTACGAGCGTTAGATAGAGCTTATACTAGGTAAATTAACGGTTACCTTTATTACTTATCTAACACGATATATCTAAAGAGTTAAAGACACCTAGATCCTTATAAATTAAATTAAATAAATTGCGAAAACCATTCAGTTCCTCTCTAATAGGTTTTATTTTAATTATCTCTAATCTAGAGAGATTCGCCATTATAGGAGAATGCGCCAAGAGCTATATCAGGAGGGCCAACGTAGTAGGCAGATAGATAGGCAACAAGAGGAGATTAAAAAGGTAGACGGTATAATAGTAGAGATATAAGCAAGTGCAGAGAGGCCAAGGACACATTAGGCGCGTCTTACAATAAGGAAATAACTAGGGAGAAAAGTATAAAGAAGGAAGCAAGGTGCGAGCAAATATAGGGAGATTAAGCGCGGAAAAGTTAAGCTAATCTAACATAGCTTAGACTAAGGCTTTATAGGGCTTAGTTAAATACCAAGCCATAATAACCTAAAAGTGCAAGGAGGCAGCGATTTCTAGTTATATCTATTAGTTTTAGTTTATTCCGCAACGCGTAAGGCTCTAATATAGCGAGGCTAAAGGGGCGCCCAAGCAGGTTAACTATAGGGTTGGTTATGCAAGCGCCTATAACAATTACGTGGCTAGTTCTAAAACGAGCTAAACCTAATATGCTAAATACAGTTAACCCCTTTTTATAGCGGTTAATTGACCTATTTCCCAAAAACAGGATCTAGTTCTTAGAACCAGATCTGGTTTTTAAAATTACGCCCTTTTTATAGTAGTTAATTAGCCTGTGTCCTAAACTGGAATTGATATATAGTCTCTAGGATCGCATTTTAAGCCAAAACTAAAAATATTAGTCCTTATACTTACTCTTAGACACTAAGACCATTAAGCCGTTTGGCTTAATACTGCAGCCGCTTATAAAATCGGCTTCCCCTCTAACTGCGCTAGGGTACGTACGTGCTGTATATTCTGTTAATTCGCACATACTGCACTTACGCATTGCGCGTTACGGCCACTTAACTGCTGCATCTACTGTAGGCCCCTTACGCCTAGTTTAGGCAGGTTATATATAAGATAAGCCCTCTACTCCTATTAGAACACCCCCCTTAGCTATATATATGCGCCGCTTTACCCTCTTCCTTTTCTGGCGCTGGTTTTACGCCCATAGCTTCTTATTTCCGCTTACAAGCAGGACAGCACTTAATATTGCCATTTTATAACCTTTGATAAGCTAGCTAAGTACTTACTCTATTAGACTTAGTAGGTTATATATACGCCGCTTAAGATAGCGTCTGCTTCCTTAAACGCCTTATTATACTCTAGGTCGCTTGCCTCTGACTTAAATACAAAGTTTAACGGGCTTTAGCCTACGGAAAGCAACTACACCGCTATAAATATAGAGCCAAATCCCAATATAGCCCAAGCCATAGAGTGCTTATACGTAGGCTAGGTGCTCCCGGTAAACACACAATCAGAGGTAAAAATGGAAGAAGTTAAGGTAAAAGGCTTACTAGGCTAAGAAGCGAGCCAAGCAGCATACAGAATAAGGGCATTTTAGGGATTTTTAGGTGCTATCTCCAAGCAAAGCAATAGGCACTATAGTAGCAAAAGAGCTATTATATAAGTCTTTAACGGAAGTAGCTAAAGAGATAACAATATTATATTATAGCTTGGACACCGTGCGCTTATATAGCAAATATCCTTAATCCTACATTATACCATAACGTGTATTTAGAGTAGTGGTTCGCTGTTACCTTATACTAGGGAGCAAAATACCCCAACTTAACCATCTTAGAGCATCCTAAGGGATATTTCCGCTGCGGATGTCCCTGGCAAGAGGATAGGGTCTAGAATGTCTTAAAGAGACGCGGATATCTAGGTTTTTTTTTAGAGGACTATAGATAAGTAGACCCCAGCGGACAATTCTCGCATAAAGGGCTACTTTATTAAAATATAATAATAAGTTAGGAATAAGTCGGGCTAAGGCCGCCCTTTTATCCCATAAGATTGTTTATAAAGTGTATATATATTACTAACTAAGAAATCTATTTAGTTCTAGGCTTAGGCTTTAACTGCCTAATAAGCCTAGCTCGATTTCGCTGCGATATTATCTAAAACCCTCTTATAGAAAGTTTAGCAGACTTAAAGGCCTCTAAGTAAGCTTCTTTAGGTAGGAAGTTATTGTCTTTTATTAGTAGTGCTTTCTTCTAGCTCCGTCTCCTCCTTTTATATTTCCGACTTCTAGTCTGGCTGCGCGCTTCAGTTTTAGTATAAAAGGCTATAAAAATCTTAGCTATATCCTTAGTCTCTAATCAACAACGGTTAATTATATATTTATTCTTACTACACCTAAGATTATTACCCGTTTTCTGGCTATAACTAGCCGCCAACTTACTCTTTATGCTATTGGTAATTTGTTCTAGTTTTGCCAAGACCGCATGTTAATTGCCACTCCGTTAATGGCCCGTTATAGTGGAGAACCACAGGTTAATAATAACCCTAGAAGGTTTCGCGATGCAAATATACTTCTAATAGTATTACATAGTTATAGATAGGCTTAAGTAATAAGATTATAGCCTCATAGCTAAAAAAGTAGAGGATTATAAATACTAAAGGCACTTGAAAAATCCGAGCGGGGACTAAGAGCCTATAATAACGTAATAAAAGGCGGGGGTTTATTAAAATATTGCTACCTTACCACTTAATTGTTGGTACCACGAGGCTCACTTCCACTATAGGATTAGTAGGGGTATCCTAAGAGGATATCTTCACTACAGATATCCCGCCAAGAGGATAGGGCCTAGAATATATCTCTAAATCAGGCTCTTTTAGAGATAATATAAAATCTATACCTTTACGCTACTATATATATAGACTTATGCGTACCGACCAACTTCTAATTCTAAGGTCTAGGGAGAGTAAGTCAACATATATAAGCAAGAAAAAGTAAGGAAAGAACAGGCGACGCGCGGGTTTAGTCCTATATATACCCTACTATCTTCCGTTGGTTTATTTTTCCACCCCATTTAACTTATAATAAGTTATTAGGCTACTAAACTATGGCCCAACCTCTGCGGTTATTATACACTTAGCAGTAATACCTAATGCCCTAAAAACTCTGACGTTGTAATAGGTTAGGATTAGTCTAGCGTTTCTATTACGCTGGCGTACATAGAGAGGCGTAAGGCTAGGCGTTTAGTAGGGCCAAAATAATCTCACCAGTGTTTCCGCTGTGCGGATGTCCGTATTAGGATACATAAATCTGCTAAATTCGAACGCCTAACTAAATCTAAAAGTAGAATAGTCCTAATATTTCAATGCATATTCTTAAGACATTGTTGCTGCAGCCGTTTTTATCTAAATAGTGCTGCCAAGAAATCTATGTTAAGCAGTTGTGGAAATAATATAAATGCCTATAAAGTACTCTTAAACTATTCTAATTCTAAGAATAAATTCTTATTAACCCCTAAACGCCCAGACTAGCATTTATAATAGAGTCTACTATAATTCCTAATTCGGGTAAGCTTAACGCAGGGGGGATTTCTAAAATAGGGCATACTAACTGCTAGGCAGCAGTGTACTATGTATTAAATAATAACCTACTAATGGGCCTAATATAGATATACAGACCGCGATATTTCTAAGAAGTGTTAGGATAATATTAATAATCCATATTACTACCTAAGTGTGTAGTGGGTAGAGGGGACCCCATAACCTAGGCATTATAGTTATTTACTAGAAACACTACCAAGCTTATTAGTAAGCGATAATTAAGTAGGTTATATATGCTATACCTAAAACAGTATATACTAACTTTAAGTAGGTAAGAGTATGCTCTGCACATAGCTCCCTTTAGCCAATTTTGAATTTTGCCAAAGCTATCTCGAATAGACTGTATTTTAGGGGGTGCGTAGAAATTCAGTCCGCAAATTAGATAGATAATAGGAAAGTTAATATATATAATTAAGAAATTATTCTCTACTAGGCGTGCGAGTAGTTATTAGTTTAGCTAGGAAGAGGGAGGTAGCAGTAATAATTTAGGGTAGATAGATAGGTGGGTTATTAGGTGTTAGTTAGTTGCTAATAATACTAAGCTTATAATGCGGATGCCTAAGACTATTAAAGATGTTAGTATTTAAATTTTAAAACAAACGTTAATACTTACTAAGAGGGTAATACGTCCTTCCCTCTAAACATCTGTTCGACTCGGGAAATCGACATTATATTTAAGATTTATCGCCCTCTACTACTCCACTATCTTATTTACCTTCGGCCGTATAGCTAGATTGAAAAGTTCCGTAATTATTAAACTTAAATCGCCAACTTTTATATTAAAAGCTATAACCTAAGGTTGATGCGCGTCTAGATATATACTATAGTTAAAAATAATATTTACTTATCCCAATCTCTTCCTATCCAATATCCTTATAATGAGATAGTATATATTTATTATTTTAACGCTGCTGGTCATTTTAACTAATAGTTTTTCGATTAATTTGGTATTGGCCTAATTAATAAAAGGATAAATTTTCTAAAGTTAGGCTAGGCGAGTTTAGATAAGAACCCATACCAAACGTCTTAAAATATTAGTTAAAGGCAAAGCCATAAAGGGTTAATTAGGTAAAGGTTAATAGTACAAGTAATAGTGCGAGTAATAGTACAAGCTGGATAATTTTAAGCGTAAGGTTATCTAAGACTCCTTGGAATTTCTTTAGGTCATATATATATTAGTACAAAACATTTACCAATGCCTCCCCTTCCCACGTTAAGCAATTTACTTTTTAATTAACCTTTGCTAGAATCTAATAGCCGTATAAATCTAACGGCCGCGTAATCCTAATAGCCCGCATTACCCACGCTGCTAGGCTCGCCAGCTTATAACTAGATTAATATAAGCAGCAACACAAACACTTTAGTATTTACTACTCATACTAATTACTAGATTGTAATAATGCTTAGTATATTCTTCGTCAGCGCTATTAGACCATAGTCAACCAGTCCCGCTATACAGTCGCTAGCGAAATCGGCTTCCGCCCTAAATGCTTACAGATTTTCTGTCCCGCCTCTTACCAAGGCGCTTTAAACTACACTACTCTAATAAAGTTAGAATGTAGAGCACCCATAATCTATAGCTTTAGGTAGTAATTCTCCTTATATTATATAATACGCCTTCCGCTTATTAAGCTTACTATAATGCGAGTTTTTAACTTTAACCCAACGTACATATAAACAATAATGAGATACTCTTAATATGGAAGCAACTAGATAGAAAAACAATACCAAGCTAAGGAAATCCTAATTAATGCCTTAATTCTTAACGCTAGAAAATAAAAATGTAATTACAAAAGTCTTTTCTTATAAGAAATTTCTTATTTCTTTGGCTTTTTAGAGGCTCTATTTATAGTGCAATTTAACCTTCTCTTGCGTGTCCCTCCCCTTAATAGATCTTCTAATTAATCGTCTGGCGCCTCTCCTAGTTAGTCTCTTTACTTACTTCTTCAAGCTATCTCTATTATAACATCTTTAAGCGGTTTGTGTATCCTAGTATAACGACAGAGGTGACATGGATTTTTAGTATAAAATAATACAAGTCTCTTATACAGTATACCCGCGGGTGAAACCCAGGTAGGATACTAGTATACTACTACAACAGGACTAAACGTAGATACAATATATCTATATCTAGGGTTTTGGAGACGCTTTAAGTCCTTTATTATATAGCAAGTTAGCAACTATAACAAGAGATACTTTAGCTATCCGTCTAAAATTATAGCATTGGAAATTGTTAATGCTTTATATAAAGGAGCTATAACTCTAAAAAAGGTTATAGGATTAGCCAAACCATTCTCTACTTAATTATTAGTATTGCTAAGTAATATATAGATGTTTTATAAACGTACCTAGAGGTACCAGCGACATATATTTAGGACCTACGACAGTATCTATTAGCTAGGATAAGCCTTTGATATAGTTCTCTTTTAGTTAAGGCGAGTTTATCTTAGTCTTACTATTGTCCTCTATTGGCTTATATAGGCTTACCTCTACTTTACCATGGCCTTCCAGTCCCTTAAGGTAATTGGGGTATATTTCCGTATCCTCTTATATATCGCCCTTTATATTGTTATCGTTTTTGTAAAAATTAATATCATTAGGTGTTTAAGCAGGTATATAAGGTATCTATTTCTGCATAGGGTTAAAAAGCTACGACTATTTCTTCTCCCTGCTGGCAGATACTATATCTTTGTTATTAATGTAATTTTAAGATGATTTAAGGTTCCCAGCAAGTTAATAGATAGGTATATTATCTTTAGGGCGATAGCATATTATAATATTTTTATAAGTACCAATTAAGGACCTATAGGTTATGTTAGCAACGTATCTAAGCTTAGTTAAGGTAATATATATAATATCTGGTATTCTTATAAAGATAGTAAGGGATGTATAGTTAAGAGGTTAGATTTAAAGGCAAGTTAATTTAATGGCATATAAGAACTAGGGGCATAACGTTTATATTCCATTTCTCTCCTAGGGCGGAGTTAGGACAGAAAGTAGAAGGGAAAGGCAGAGTATACTAACCACCCTTTTCCACTTTATATGGTATCTGTGGTATAATATTTAGTGGCTATAATTACTCTTAGCTTATATATCATCTATGCCCAAAACTATAGGTGCCTAGAGTGATCCACAAGTAAGGCATTGTTTAGAGTAGCTATTAGCTAAGCTATTACTAAATTTAAATAGCTAACAATCCCTAACGGACGCCACATGCCTTAGTAGGGTTTAGAGATGTTTATATAAAGTTATAAACTAAAATTAGAAGTTAATAATAACCCCTAATAACGCCTCCCTTAGCAGGAATAGTATATATAATCTACTTCTAACGCCTATTCTTCCCGGGGCAAGACACTACCTAAGCAGTAGACTTATCCTAGCCAGTTAATCTCATATATTAACCCCCCATTTATAGTAAAGGAGGTGTTAGTACCTCTAAAGTGGTTTAATTGGCATTCTAGCTAAGCCCTTTATAAGAGCTCCGCCTTATACAAGCGGTATACTAACTCCTGTTAATCTGCCTTATATTAGGGGAGATCTTTTATTTAAGGCGCTAAGCATCCGGTACTTAGAGGTCTATAGACTTATTCTATATCCTAATAGCATTAACTACAACTCCTTAAATAGTATCTCGCAACCCCTAAATACCTACAAGTGCACTATCCCTAAATTGCTAGCTAGTAAGTGGGTATTTATAAATAGAGAAACCGACTTTAGATATAACAACGGCAACATAGAGGCGTGGACTAGTTAGAAAAGTGACTTAAGCAATAAGAATAAAGAATAGGACGTAAAAACAATATATAATAATAACTTCAACACCAAGAATCAAGAAATAGGGGCAGATAGCAATAAAGAGATATTAAGTAACAAGGCCATATAGGCGACAGTTAGATACAGTGGCCTTAGCTTTATAGTCTTAAATCTATAAATATAGGATATAAATATAAAGAAGATTTCTAATAAAAGCTAGTAAAAGGGTTAAAACTTTGGCCTCTTTTTATTTAGCCTATTACGAAATAAAATAATATTTTACTATTTCTACTAGAGTCTCTGCCCGCTTAACTTATAGCAAGCTATAAAGTATTCGCGATAATCTATGCTTTTACTTAGATAAATTTATTCACTACCTTAAAAGCGGTAATAGAAGGTAAATCTATGCTAATAACCTAGGATTTTTTGATTTTCTTATAGACCTAGGACATATACCACCTTAGTAAGTATTAGTCGTGTTTAAGACTAAGGTACTTATAGATTTATACCTTAAGGATATAAATATACTATTTTATAGTGCTTTCTTTTTATTTAAATTATTTCTCTGCTTATTATACATAGCGATTATTTATCTATTCCGGTATAGTGGGGAGGGGTAGTTAGGTTACGTAAGAGAGCTTAGACTTATAGCTTCGCTTATAGGGCTATTTACATATAAACTTCTCTAAGTATATATAAGGGGGCTTCAAGTCGTTGCAAAGTTTATAGGAGTCTTTATATAGGAACTTCTTTAATATTTCTAGATTTAGGACTTATATATTTTCTTTTTTTATAGTTCTAATATTTTCCTAATATTTGCTTCCCATTATTCACAAGCTAGGCGTTAATAGAGGGCGCTAAATTAGATTACCCTACTTACGTAATTACCCTACTCGCACAATTACCCCGCTTATACAATTGCCCCGCTTGCACAATCGCCTAGCTTACACAATCGCCCAGCTTATATAATCGCCCGGCTTGCATAATTGCCTAGCTCGCACAACCACCTAGCTCGCAGAATTGCCCAGCTCCCATAAGCACTATTCTCACACAATTACCCCACTTACACAATCACCCAGTTCGCACAATCGCCCAGCTCGTACAATCGCCTAGCTCACACGATCGCCTAGCTCGCACAATCGCCCAGCTTATACAATCGCCCAGCTCGCATAATTACCTAGCTCATATAATCGCCTAGCTTACACAATTACCTAGCTTACATAATTACCTAGCTTACACAATTACCTAGCTTATATAATCACCTAGCTTATAGAATCGCCCAGCTTACATAAGCATCTAGCTCGCAGGATTAAAACCACAAAGTTATTAAACCCATTAATACCCTATTTACACGCTAGGTGTTAATTAGAGGGCGCTAGGTTAGACTACCCTACTTATATAACTACCAAACTTATAGGATCCCCTAGCTCCTATAACCCCCTAGCTTACAGGACCTAAGCCATAGCCACTAAATCTATTAAGATCTTAGCTGCACGTTTAAAGGGCGCTACGCTTTAGATTAGTTCACTTTAAAGTAATCCCTAATTAGAGCTTTCTAGTTTTACCTTAGCTCGCTATTATATATGCCTATATGCTAATACCAACACCTAATTAGGCGTTTCTCTTCCCTTCTAACGTTTAAGCGATTTAGCCCTTGCGGCTTATGGAGTTAGATTCTCCCGCACTATTATCCCTTACTACCCAGCAAAAAAAAAACCAGCGCCTATAGGACCTATTTTTGGGCCTACTATTAGCACTAATAGTTAGGGGCTAGTCTTAGCACCTAGGCGTTCCGCCTACTAAAATAAATTAGTAAGGGGCAGGTTTTGGTTGCTCTTCAAAGGAGGGTTTTCCAGCTATAGAAAACAAGCATTTAAAGTAATAATATCACGGCATACCTGGCAATAATGCCCCTTTAAATAAATTAAACAAAAGTCATATTGCACATTCAGCTATAACGGGGGAGATAATCCATTAAGCACCGCTATACTATTATTAAGTCACATTTAGGAGCTTCTTAAGGCCTGCAGTATATCTAAATTCTATATCTTAATGTCTCCTATCCTTCCTATAATATTTTCTCGGTAAATATCTCTTATTGGGTCTCTACCCTAATAAGGTTAAGTAGTATCTCCTTTAAATATTAAACTTTCTCCGGATTGTTATAAGCGTTATAATAATTAATAAGGTTTTAGAAAGCCTCATCTTCTTTATTATCCGTTATTAACCTATAGTCTTTAAAATGAGAGTAAATAATATCGCATTATCTCTCAAATTCCTTCTTCCAGTTGTTACTAATTTTACTCTATTTTAGCGTCAGAAGCCAGATTAGCTGCAATATATAAAGCTATAAAAACTTATACATAAAGGCTGGCAATTGTTCTATATATTATATATAGAACATATTACTGGGGACACGATTTCATAGATATTAGAAACGCTAGGAGAGTGTTCTTAGAGCTAAGCGTATAACTATCTTTAATTAACTATATGCCGTATCCTTGACCTTAACTCGGATAAATTAAAAGACTAAAAATGTTAAAGAGCGAAGAGATTTATATAAAAGTATATATAGGTCTAAAATCGGAGGCTTTAAACAACCTAGAAAACAAAAATAGAACGCTAATTACCTACAAAAAATTCATTAGCAGGCTATTGCAGGCATAGAGGCGTTTGGATAGCTAAGCTAGCAAGTACTAGAGTGCTAGATTATACTAATATCCTCCCAACTCTAAGCTAAGTAATAGGCTTAAAGTATAGGGCTATATACTAGGGCCTAGTTCCGGTCCTAGTTATACATAGGAGCTAGATATATATCTTATATTAACAAATAGGAGGGAGTTAAGCCATAGGGCATATACCATTTTGTCTACAACACGTCTTATAGCCTATATACCAATCGCTAGTTCACATCATTCGTGTAGCATACGAGATGGGTGCTATAGGATATATAGCAGCGAAACGAGGTATATTATCTATATACGCACCTTGGCTATAAGTTTGCCGTATAGCTTGCATTCAGAAGGCTAATAAGAAAAGATAAAATAAAATGGAATAAAATAAAAAGGGGATTATATTACTATAACAATCTTAGCCAATCCCTAACTAACACGTAGCTTATAGGATAGTGTAGTATAAGCTAGATGTCAATATATTAATCACATCTATTTTATTCCACTTTACGCTATTCCTTCTATAATATAACCGTGCAAGTAATAAACGTTGTATACTTTATAGCGATCCCTTTTGACGTATTAGGAGGCGTATTCTATCGCCAAGCCTCTTAACGTAAGCATAACTATATAAAATTTCGGATAAGATCGATCCGCTAGTTAAGGTACACTAGCTCCACAAGATCTCTATCTATTCTATTAAATACTAAAATAGGATTAGATGAAAACAGACTAATATAATAAAATAAAATAAAAAGTGATAAAGAATAATAAGATAAGCGCGCAATAACTAAGAAAAGGTTCTATATATAAGGAACGCATAGTTCTAAATTTACCAATTATATGCCTTTCTATTAGTACTAAAGGGTCAGCATAGGATTCTCGCATAAGCAAGGCAACTTACCTAGTAGTACCTCTTAATCAGATGCCATACGCCATACACAAGGACTGCGTGATTTTTAAAATACTTAAGTCCTTTAATCCACTCTAAACAATAAGGATGCTTATAGTAGAACCCCTACCTAAACACTCCTTCTGTAACGTGATTATTAAGATGCTTCTATAGTATATCCTTCTTCGCAAATGGGCAGGTCTGCCCTAGCATTAAAAGTTAGTTATCGCCGATATAGATAAGGCAAACAAGATTAGTAAACATTATAGGATACAGCAGCTATATTATTTTAACACCCTCTTTCTTAATTAGGACCGCGCTCCACATCTTATCTAGGTTTTCTTAGAAAGGCAAGTCTAAGCTAATTTATTCTTTCTACCGCTTTGCCTATTAATAGGTACTAGTATCGGTGTCACTTACACCTCTTTTCACGCCTATTACACTTTAGTCTACTTTAGACCCAAATTGAAATCTAATAGCCTTGCTTAAAATCCCATTCTACCGGCTCTCTTATTAATTATAATACTTAACAAGATTGCGGATAAACTTTATATAGAGTTTTATAGCGTGCCCTTCTTCAAGCTTGTTTAGCGGCTAAGATAGCAGTTTGGCAATAGTAGCACGTTCGCGAAATTCATACTATATAGCTAAACGGGTGGGAATGTCCGTCCCAACGCTACCACTAAGCTGTTTTTCAATATCGTAATTGTTAATAGCGTTATAAAAATCAAGAATGACCTAGTCCTCTTTTCATTTGCGTAGGACGTTTATAACACTATTAAGTTTACGTCTGGCTTTGTTGTAACGGTTATATAGTTTCGTTCCCTTCGCGGCGGCAATAGGGTAATATCCCCAGCTCCTAATCTTTTACTTATATTGCTCTCGTTTCTTGCGAAGCTGTAGAATATTAGAGTATTAGTTAAGTTTTAACTAGAATTCAAGCTTCTGCTTATTAGTTAGACCTATAGGGGCCCACTTATCCCTTAAAATCCCCATCCATGCGGCATATTAGATAAGGTTGTCCTATAATAGAGTCCTAAAGTAGATTAACTGGAAATCGCGCTTAATTAAATTAGGTAAATAAAACTATTAGTAGGTATTGCCGTAATAACCCATTATCTAATTTCGCTCTTCTGGAGTAAGGGCGCCTAGAAAGCTTAGTTAATAAATACGCTTATATTAAATTAAATACTTACTGTTTAATTTCCTTCTAGACGCTTATTACAGCTAGTAAAGTTTAAGCAATTATTTAAACCCAGCCACTTGGCCTAACTATATATAGTAATCGCGGCATTTCTAGTAAGGGAATGCTTTAGTATCCAACACTCCCCCACAACCAGCCATTATCTTAATATCTCAAAAGATAGGTCGTTTCTCCATCTCCTTCTTAAACTTCACTTTAAGACTCTCTTTATTCGCTAGGATTTCGAGTCTAAAAATCTCTTCTAGCAAAGTGTAATAGCGTTAAAATACATTATCCGCAATGGCAAGGCTTATAAAATGGGATAGGATATAAAAAGCTAGAATACTTTTAAGACGGAAAATAAACCTCTTACTATAGGTCTATTAGCGTTATTCGCGCCGTCTTTAATCGGCGTCGCTATATACCGTCTACCTATGCCTCCAGAATTCTTAATATGCACGAGACTCACAAGGGCGACAGTTATAGTTTAATTAAAGTTTTTCGCATTACAAACTTTTAGGATTGTGATATGTTTATATAAAAGCGCTTTATTGGAGCCTCTTATGCTTAAACTTTTAACAAGAGCTTAGGGTCTTGTTGCCATAGCACTAAAGAGGAGGAGGATTGCTCCCATTTACACTTAAAAACGACTATGGCGAGGCTTCGCGTCTATTGTCTAATGGGCATTAATAATTGCATACAAGTCCTATATATACATTGCATCCTTTTCTTTCTCCGACGTGTCCAGCTTGTATATTAGCGTTAAGTAGGTTAGAATCCACTATAATAAATTAGCTAAGTTTTTTTTTAAAAAATTAAAGATTGCCCTATATTTTATATATCAAGTTCTGCGCCATTGTTTATACTGTGGCCTGCCATATCTATAAATTTGCACAGCATTTGTCTCTAGTACGCCTTAATCACGCTTTCCTTTTTAATTCGAGAATTCTTTACGCGCCATTCGAGGTATATTTTAAACGTGTCGGCCATGCACTAACGAAGGGCCTTAGTTAGGTTAGACTTAACTTTTAGGCAGAACCTAAATACAAATTGTTAGTATTATAAGGTAAATCTTGGTTTGAATATAAATGAACTTTTCCCAGTTCTAGAACTTACGCTTAACAAGAGAAGTAGACTAGGGCTTCCGTTTTGACTTTGCTCTTCCTTGGTCCTTATAATACGCAATCCTCTACCGTAAATATTCCCCCTTGGAATCGGCGTCTTCCCTAGCTCTAAAGTTAGAGCTTAAATCTAAGTCCGAAGCTGGCTTAGAATAAGACGGCTTGCCCGGTTCCAAGTCTAAGCTAGAGGCTAAATCTGTATTTTGCCATTTCTTGCTTCGAGAGGGCATAGTAGTTAAACGCGTGGTGTCTTAGTGTGCTTTAGCAGCTGCCAGTTGCCTAGCTTAAGAGCGAATGGGAACGCTGAAAAAGGCTCTACGGGAGATAGGCGTTCTTGAGAGCAGGACAGGGTAAAAAAACCCCGTAAGTAGAAACCTAGAAATCGAGTATTAGGGGTGAACGACATAATAGCAGGGGAAAATGCATACGTAACTACTGTGGGAAAAGGGTTGAAAGAGCGTAGTGTAGAAAGGAGTTTTTGTTATGTAAGGGTAGTGCTTTTGGCGGAGGATAAGGGCGAAGGTGGAGACAGGATCAGGTAGGCGGCGGTCCATGGCTTTTTAAATAGTCGCCAAGGGACGTTTAGGGCTTTAAAAGGTGCGTTGCAGGGCTGCAGCGCTTCTAAGTTTGGTGAGGGAGACCCTGCCGCCCTTAGCATGCTTAGCACGTTGCAAAAGCGGCGACAGACATGGGTCTAAGCGAGGAGAAACTACCTCCTAAAATAGGGGGTAGGAACCTCCAAATCCAGCTGCGTCTTCTCCAACAACAAGATTCTAGTAGTTATATATACACATTATCTGTTCCTTAATATACTGGATACCCAAGCTCTAGTCTTTTAACTACTTAAAGATAATATATTTGTATGCGCATATCCAAAGCTTATAAGCCCTACTATATACTCCTAGAGTTTACCTACTAATAACAGAAGGGGAAATAACGATTTGTAGTACCTATAATTATTAAGTATATTGCTTAATGCTTTTTTAACCCGAACTTAAAAGGCCTAGCTTTACATCCTTAAACATCCAAGTATTTTTACCTACTTTTGGCTTACACTGTTGTACTAATTACTACTTATATTTAATATACACTCACTAAATATAGAGAGGGAGGTCTGTAGTAAATAGTTAAGGTAGATATAATAGGAGAACTAAACAGTATAAATAATACTCTAATCTATATATATATTATAAAATACTAATTTATAAAGTAATATACTATTAAATCTGGAAGATATAGAACGCGTAAGCTTTTAATAGAAAGGCTAAACTACTATAGGTAATAGCTAGTCTTATTTAAAAGCAGATATATAAAAACGGCAACCCAGTTAGCAATATGCATATAATGTATAATCTATATATAAATAATACCAATAATCTAGATAAGCTTAAGCTATATATAACCTAGTATAAATTTAAGTTCTTAGTAATAGATGGCTTTCCTATCTCTAGTAGCAATAACTTAGAGCCTACCAGTTTTTCCTCTTTTGCTTATATAGATAAGGTAATACTAGTAAGGAATAAAGATTTAGTTTTAGATTAAAGGGTAAGCGAAAGTATATTTTTAAGCATTATATTAATAACTTAACTAGGGCACTTTATGCTTAACCTTAGTCTCTTTACCGCTGATAACTATAGATAGCCTACCTACCTAAAACTATAAGGCTTCTTACTTTAGGGTTGTTTGGTACTATAACTTGGATAATAAACTATATATACTTAATGCACTATATATAATAACACTAAATAGACTGCGAAACTTGCTAGGTGTTAAAGAAGAAGATTTTCTTTGGTATACTCTTAGGAAGAGGGAAAAGCTACTAGATAATAGCAGATTTGATATATTTTTAGAGTCTATGCAGTAAAAGGGAAATAGCAATATTAAAATAAGGCTAGGATTGCCTAAAGATAATGACCTAAATGCATAGTTACTTTCTTTCTAATTGTTATATATAAGAAATATTGCGACTATTATGGCCATGGGAAATATTGCAATTATTGCAGTTGTATAAAATATTGCAACTATTGCAGTTATAGAAAATATTGCGACCATTACAGTTGTGGGAAATATTATAAATAATGCAGTTATAGGAAATATTGCAACTATTGCAGTTATAGGAAATATTGCAACTATTACAGTTATAGGAAATATTGTAACTATTGTAGTTATGGGGGATATTGCGACCATTGCAGTTATGGGAGATATTGCGACCATTGCAGTTACGGGAAATATTACAACTATTATAGTTAGAGGAAATATTATAATTTTAAGATATAAGGTTGCTAAAGTGGCCCTAGGCTAGCGTAAAGAAGTGTATATAAGTAGATTAGCGGATCTAGCTGAAATGACCCTAGGCTAGCCCTAACCACTCTCTCATTTTCCTAACATCTAAGATATATAATGGCTTTTTAAAGCCACTGCCTATTCTAGACCGAAGATAGAAGGATATTTTAATTAACTTTATTATTAAGCTCCCTATAAGTAAAGGCTGTATAAATATTATAGTAGTTATAGACTAACTATCTAAGATAAAACACTTAATTGCCTACCCTAATATATTAGCGTCTACTATTACCTAACTATTCCTAGACTATATATAGAAACTCTATAGACTCCCTAAAATAATTATCTCTAATAAAGGCAGCCAGTTTATCTCTATATTCTAAAAAAAACTAACTACTTAACTCTATATTAAAGCACTGTTATCTATGGCATACTACCTAAAAACAGATAGTTAAATAGAATGTATAAATACTATAATAGAACAGTATATTTAGATATATACGTTATATTTATAGGATAACTAGATAGACTAGCTTATATTTATTAAGTTTACTATAAATAACTCTGTTTTGGAAACTATAAAGGTCTCCCTATTTTTAGCTAACTATAGCTAGCACTTATAAATAGGTTTTAAACCCTTTAGTAATGTTCCTTCCTAGCTTATTATGCCTTATAAGTTATAGAGGTAAACGAATTTATAAAGAAGATAGAAGAATTATAAGAGTTCCTTACTAATAAAATAATATAGGCCTAATCTGTCTATAAAGCCGCAGTAAATAAGAATTAAACCCTAGCACTGGCCTACTAAATTAGTAACTTTGTCTAGCTAGATATAAGAAACCTAAATATAAAATAACTTACTAAGAAATTTAATTGGAAGAATGCTAGCCCTTATAAAGTCTAAAAGGTTATCTCTCCCTATGCCTACTAACTAAAGCTCTCTAATATAGTTAAAATCCACCCTATATTCTATACGTTAGTTCTCTACCCTATCGCCCCTATATTAGATACTCTGCCTAAATAAATCTAGGACCCTCTTCTACTAGTTAAAGTGGATAGTAAGGATAAGTACTTTATTAAAAGAGTTGATAATATTAAGTATAATAAATGGAAACGTAAATATATATACTTTATAAAATGGAGAGGCTTTACTAAGCCTATATGGGAACCCGTTAACTCTATAGGACTTATATAAACTATAGAAGACTTTTATAAACTCTACTTAGAGCTACTATAGCCCTATCTTGCAGAAGCTTAAGTTTAAAAGGGGGGTATTGTTATAGGACATCTCCGTAACACCTTATATACGTCTACCTATGTCTACCTGTTTCCACTAACGCAGCAAGAAGAGACTAACCGCGAGATAATAATCTAATGGCAATCCGCTAGCAATCTACGGTAATTTGCCGCATTCTGCTATATTCTGCTAAGTCTACTAAATCCTACTAAGTTCTGCCAGGACCGCTACTTAAATCCTATTCTGCTCTGTATATATATTAACTAAGCAACCAAACTAATAATATATACCCTTTCTTCCCGTTTTCTTACCTTCTCTCCTTATATAACGTCTTAACTTTATTACGCAGTTTATATATATAGTTTAATAATATCTACTTCGCTATATATTATCACCGCTTGTACTCGCTTTGTAATATAGGCTAAGCATTAATACTATAAAGTCCCTTTATATAGCCCATGCGGTTTTAATAGTAGTAGCGAGTAGTATAAGTGCTAATAGCGTTAAGCGGTTCTTTCTTGCCCCTATCTAGCTTTATAGTAGTAAAGTATATTCCTCTACTATATCTACTATATGGTCTGCTATAACCCTCTCTAAAATCTTGCTAAGGGTGTTTTCTAGGGTAATAGGGCGGTAGCTTCCTAGGATTAAATAGTTTACTTTACCTTCTTTTTATAAGACTACTATTATTATAGATCTTCCAAGTTATAGGTAGTAGCCTATTATAAAGCATGCTCTAGCTACATTTATAAGCTAGGGTGCTATAAGTAGTCTTATAAGCTTTGCAGTGTATAGGAATTAAGTAAACGACTTAATTGTAAATCTATGGAAATTAGATGTACTATATATATAAAATACATGGCAAAGGTTAACGGAGACGCCGATGATAATTTATAACTATTACCTAATTGGCTACTAGGTTAACATTACCACTTAGTTAGTAATAGGTAATAAATAGGTAATAGAAATAAGTAGTAAGATATGCGATAATAAAAGGCATGGTATTGAGTTAGAAGACGACATCTAATATAGTAGCGATAGTCGGTTATACACCCCCCCAGATTTAACGGTGTAGTTAAAGCTATAGATAATAAAAATAAAGGTAGAGACTATATTAAAATAGGAAATTTTAGATATAATTTAGGAGTAGTAGAGGGATAGGGTGATGTTTAAAAGTCTTTGTTAGATAATGCAGTAGCAATTTAATATGAAATATCCACCAAATTTAATTGCCTTATTTATGCCTTGTACCTTTAATGGGGTAGGATTTTAGTAAGGCTGTTAATAGGCATCTTATCTATAGGGACCCATCGGACATTAATCTTTTTATTTTGGACTTCCTGTCTAAGCTAGTACTAATAGACATTGATATATTGTAGCTTGGTGTTAAGCTTTAGTGTATCTTATCTTAGGAGTTATACAGTTTGCATATTGTTATAAAGTAGGGTAAATTCGCGTTCTAAATTAAAGCCGATTGCCTTAAAGAAATACTGCTACCAGATAATCTTAACGGCAGCTATAGACAGGGAAAGAAGCTCCGCTTTGGTAGTTAAGCGAGTTACTAATTTCTATAGAGTCGCCTTCCAGTTAATTAATCCTCTAAATAGTATAAAAAGGTATCCTTAAGAGCTCCGTCTGGTGTCTTTATAGTCTATAAATACTGCGTTAGATGCTCTATAAAAGGTAATATCTTCTTCCTTAGGGTTTCTAAAGTAGATATATGCTCTAAATACTTTGCCAGAGTATTTAATAGCTGTAGATTTTGTTCTAAGGCAGTAGGTAATAGCTTAGTTTGCTACATTAAGGTGCTTTTAGTTTGGGTTTATAAGGAATTCGGTCAGCTTAGAATGCGTCTTAGTAATATTAGGTCTTCTAAATATGGCGAGGTGCGTAAGGGAACTAACTTGTTGCTAATAGGCTAGAGTCTTTTAAGGGTTCGTCTGCTAGTCAGACGGAGTTAGTTCTTTGGTAGGAAGTAATGACTTAGGAAATCTTCCTGGTAGTTAAATATTAAATTAATTAGCTATCTTTTTGATATAGAAATCTTGGCAGAGCTAGAGCTTTCCACTTGGTTGATCTTGTTTAATTTAGATTCCTGGAAACCACTGTAGGTCTCCTAGTATATAGATCTCGTATTAGTGTAGCAGTTTGACTTTAAATTTCTATAGTCTTAAAAGGTCCTTTTTAGCAACTAGAATGGCAATATTATCTATATAAAAGAAGACAATAAGTCGTCTATTAGTGTAAAGGCAGTTAGTGCCTAAGATAGGCTTTAATCCAAATTTGGCCAGTGTATTAGTAAGCTCTTTATACCAAAGTAGTGGTGAGACTTTTAATCTGTATAGCGCTATGAGTAGCTTTAGGATATATCCGTTTTAATTAAAGCCTTCTAGGTAGTAATAGTAGACTGGCTTATCTAGTCTTGCATTTATAAATGTGTTTATAGTATTATACTATTAAATCTCCAAATTAAATACGGCTACTATAGCTATAAGGGCGCGGAGTATTTGAGCAGCTAGGGTTACTATATAGGTCTCTTCCTTAGTAATCTATAGGTCTTTACGGATATACAGTTAAGCCTTTAGCTTTTATAGGTAGCCGTTACTATTAAACTTATATTTAAAGACCTATTTTAGTAGAAGGATCTAGTTATTAGTTGCTTCTTCCTTTAGTACAGTTTTAAATATTCCTTGGCGTTTAAGATCATTATATTCTTTTTCTATAGCATTTTAAAAGCTAGTAGTTAAAGGGTGCTTTTTTTAGCTCTTTAAGGTTCCTTAGTTTAGGAGGGAGATTATCCTGATATAGAGATAAGAATAAGGATCTAATTTAGCTAATATTCTTTACTAGTCCTGTAGTAAAGCTAGCGTAGTAACTAATAGGGTAGATAGATTGGCTAGTGCTGCTGCGTACACTTAGCATTAAATTTATTTGGGACCTTCTGGTAGGATAAGGTCGGCAGAAGAATTGGCCAAGACTTTATTAGCTCGTGGAGCTGTATTAGTTACTCTATTGGATAGTTTTAGTGAGCTTAGCTAGGTAGAACCTATTCTAATTATATCTAAGATATTATCTTAAGGTCCTTCTAGTATGGTGTTTATTTCTAGCAGATCTAGAGATACTATTCTACTAGGGGTTAGTAGCTGTTTAATGTCCTTTATAGGAGGCTCTGCTAAATCACTTAATATAGTTATTTAATCTATATTTAAGGTAGATCCATATAAGATAGATTTATCCTTAGATTTATCCTTATAGAGATGTTCTAATAGACTAATTATTTAAATAGTGTCTTCTAATACTTCCTTTAGCAGGTAGTTAATGTTTTAGCCCTTGGGGTTATAGAACGAGGTCTTATTAAACATAACGTCTCTAGTTTAGATAACTTTATAAAGGCTTAAAATCCAGATTTGGTAGATATTAGTTAAATTATAGTTAACTAGGTGTTTAATTGATGCATAAGGAGCTAGTTTGTCTCCCTTTCTAACTTGTTTGTTTAGTATATAGGTCTTGCAACCGTATTTGTATATATGGGTAAGTAATGGCAGCTTACTATAGGTGACCTTATACGGAGTTTTCCACCCTAGTTGCTTATTTGGCGTTTAATTAAGGGTATAGCTAGTAGTAAGGAAAGCTTTTGGTCCTAGAGATGGGGGTAAGAATACTTCTAGCTGTATAGATCTTAATTATTCTATAAGGGTTCTTCCAGATTGTTCAGCTCCGCTATTTTGTTCCTTAGTATACAGTGTTTAGCATTTAAAAGTAATGCCCTTATTTGTATACTATGTCTCTAAGGTATCTTCTGTTTGTTTAAATGCTTATTTATTATTACTCTAGAAGAAGATAGTATCTTAGTAGAATTGTGTTTTAATTAAGTGGTAAGTCTTATAGATAGTAGGTAGAATAGTAGCTTTGTCCCTGTTCTTAGAGGTAAATACAAAGTTAAATTTAGAATATGTGTAATAGAAATATATAATGTATTTATCGCCGTTATATCCTAGTACTCTAAGGTAGATGATATTAAATGCTAGCTGTTTAAATGGCTGAGTGGCTGGAAACTTATGCTCTTGCCTTTAAGAGATCTACTATATATGCTTTGCTAATAAGCAATATTTATATTTAATTTTAAGTAGTACTTGTTTAGTAGTTAATTTGGTTAGCTCTACGCTAATAATATCCTTAGGAAGCTGCTTAATAGCATTAGGTCCTATATAGCTGAGTATTTTATGCCATCTTGTAGCTGTGGCTCTGATTGGTTTATAGGCTATACGGCTAGGCTAGTACCTCTTAGAGGTTGAGAATATTGATTGAGTTAAATCTAGGGTACTTGTAGGCTCTCTATATATTAGTGCCTAGTAGCCCCCTAGTTGTTTCGCATAGTAGACTGTTTTGCTAGTTATTAAATAGTATAGCAAGTTTTATCCTAAGTTGAAATGGATATTATTCTTAGTAGCTCTTAATAGCGCTATAATATTTGTAAATATAGTAGGTACTAGCGCTATATGGGATAGCCTTATCTTTAACTTCCCAGTAGGTATATTAATAGTAATGGTTACTGTTCCATAAGCTTAAAATTTCTTAAAATTTCCGCTAGTAATTAGGTAGTTGTCTTCTGCAGCTAGGTAGGAGAAGATAAAGTTTTTTTTATTATTATAGACGTAGGTATCTGCACCAGGGCTAAGTATTTAGGTATTTTGGAGTTTAAAAGGAATTTAACTAGTACTAAACGCGGTAGTATAGCTAGTTAGTTTAGTAGAAGCTGGGGTTTTAGAATTAAAATTAATTATAAATTCTGTGTTCTTCTAATTGTTCTCCTTTACTTTCTATTCTCTTTTTTAGATATGGTTAATAATATATTTAATCTAAAGTGTAAATAAGATTGTTTTATCTACCTTCTTCTAAATGTCTGCTCTTAGTCTCTATCCTTAAGGGCTTGTGCTTAGTAATGTAGTAGCAGTTACTAAATTGATGTATGAGGCCGTATATACATTCCTTGTGCTATTTTAAATTTAAATTGGAATTGCTATTGGAATTGGAATTTACGTTCCCTTAAAGAGTTACAAATGTAGAGTTATTGGCAGTTAAGGTAGATAATGCTTGCTGCATATGGTAGTGCTCCTTAAATTCCTTAATAAGGTCAATAATGGATAGGGCCTCTTTGTCCTTCTGTTCTTTTTTAATAAGGTCTACTTCTAGCGCTCCTATAAAACTAGAAGAGATAGGTTTAATGGCTTAAATAAAATTATAATGGGGTCTAAATCCCTGGATATTTAGTAGCTCTAATTACTCTGCTAGTTTATAGGTACTCCTCTAGCTATTTAACCATTTGTTAATACTCTACTTTTTATTATAGGCTTTTAGAGCTATATACTAATTAAGGACGTTATGCTTTTAACCTAACGTAGTTGGGGCTAGTGTTTTCTTAAGTGCTTAAAGCTGTTTATATACTGTGTTAATGCCGTTAATAAGTAGAAGGTAGGTTGCTAATGTTAATTAAATAATATAGTTACTGATATTGCTTATGGCCTGCTTTTTCTTCTGGTGTATGTGGAGGTCGTCCTTATACTCTATATAGATTTAGTTGTATATAGTGAGCTGGGTTTGGTCTAACTGTGCTATTAATATAGCTGCAGGAAGTACGTCCGTAGGTATAGGTTATTTTAGAGGTTTTAGCTTTAGGAGCTTATCTTTCTTCTTTAATGGGTTAATATACTGCTATACCTTATTAGTCTTAGCAGTATTTTAAATAATAAAGAACTATGGAAGCTAATTAGATAGCTTGTTAAGAATAAAGTTAATTTTAGATAAAGATTTGTTTATATTAGTTGTTATTTTTAGAATTTTAACAGTTTAGGTAGGGTCTAGGTTAGCGTCTTGGCAAACCCTTATTTTAATAATTTGATTCGCTAGTTTGTTCTAGTACGTTTTAGTACATTTGTCGAGCTTAATTGTCCGTTTATTTGATAGGTAAAGAAGTTTAAACACTTGCAAAGGTAGTAGAAGTAGTAACTTCTTAAATAAGGTAGTATTTAATTAGTTAGTAGGTGGTGTAATCTGGGGTTATAACTGTAAGATTTGTAGTGTGTAGGAATTAAGTAAATAACTTAATTGTAAATCTATAGAAATTAGGTGTACTATATACACGAAATATATGGTAAAGGTTAATGGAGACGCCGATGATAATTTGTAACTGTTACCTAATTGGCCACTAGGTTAACATTGCCACTTAATTGGTAATAGGTAATGAATAGGTAATAGAAATAAGTAGTGAGACATGCGATAATAAAAGGCACGGTAGTGAGTTATAAGACGATATCTAATATGGTAGCGGTAGTTGGTTATAAGTCTATAGGTCTTTAAGGCCTTGTTTAGAATCCTATTAGGTCCTAGTACTATATTATTTAAAAGGCGGCTAATAGTTCTGACTATTTCTTCTATTATTATATTGCTGTTAACCTATAGGCAAGTTACTGGTATTTTACCTATAATGTTACTAAGGTCTGCTAGGGCTGGTTAGGGGAAGAACCTTTCTATAAGGATCTTTGCCTTCTTATTATTATTATTAGTGGCCTATAATTCCCCTGCCCTTTATAGGGGTAGTAGGTATAAATCTTCTACTAAGTATCCTACCTTATTCTTTACCTATTTTACTATAGCCTCAAGACCCTTATTATAGAGGAGGCTCGGGTTAGAAGTATACTTATTTATAAACCGTCTCCAGTTATTCCTTACCTTTTTCTTTAGGGTATTCTTTAACTGGTTTTTTATATCTTTATATTATCTCTCGTCTTTAGGGTTATAGCTACTTATATATTTCCTTCTTACTTATTATTGGCTGGCTATAAGGGCCGCGTATTATATAGACTATGTGTATTGCGTATAGGGGCCCAGTTATAAGACTAGGCAGTGCTTTTCTAACCTATTTTTAATTGCTGCCTAGATCCTTTTTAGTCTTTAGTTAATTTTCTTAGGGATAGCTAGTAAGCCTTGCTTGTTTAGTATTAGGTAGATTTCTTCTAAGTCTTAGAGTTATTACTTAACTATATTAAGGAAGCTGTTAATCTTAAGCTTCCTTATTGCGTATCTTTTGCTATTTAAATGCGCCTTAATATCTAGATCTAGCTATATCTAGATAGGGATATAGTCTAAGGCAAGTGCTTATTCTTTTTTAGGGGTATACCTTTTAAGTCTCTAGTATAGGCCATCGTCTATAAATATAAGGTCAATTATGCTTCTAGCGGTGCCTTACTGCTATATAATTACTCCTAGGGGGGTAGCTAGTTTAAGGCCCTAGATATCTATAGCTTTTAATAGGTACTCTACCTATTATTTAATAGCAATATAGATACCCCCCTACTATAGGTAGTAGAGGTTTATATCTCCTAATAAAATAGACTCTATACCTTTAGTTCCTAGCAGGCTTATTACTAATATAATATTCTCTGTTTACGGTACCCCTTTAACCCTTAGCTTATAAATATTAATAATTTATACTGGTCCCCTATATGTCTAAATTGTTATAACTATAATATCTAGATTAACTGCCTACTATAACTATAAGGCTAGGCTAATAGTCTTACTAATTATAAAGCATATATATATAGCTGCTTTTGGTTTATATAGGAGCTAAAATCCTTAGGAGTAGTATATTGATTTTATATAGGTATTATAGTATGGCTCTTATATTGTCAGATAGCGCATATAGAGCAGTTTATTGATAAAATGGGTTGATTAATTGATGATCTTGATCTTGTCTTAATTAACGTGTCTCTTAGGGGCCCTAGGGCTTCGAGCTACGAAGAGATTTTATAATGCACGTGCACCGTATACGTGACTCGTGCACGTGACCCACGCCTTTAGAGAATACAGATTATTTAACACACCCCCTTAGCTTCGAGCTCTTTAAGGTCAAAGCTAACCACCTTCTCGTGTCCGTTAATGCGTTAATTAAACTATAATCTCATCTAAATTCTTCCGTCTTGCTTTGATATTGTCCCTTAGGTCCTCTAATTACTTCTCCGCAGCTAGCCGTTCCTTAATATCCACTATTCCGATTATATTAATAAAGCTTTAAAACCTCTACTTAGGTAGGACCTTTATAAGTCCATTAGCGATCATCTTCTTTATTGCTTTCTATTAAAATATTACTTGTCTTATTGCATATTCTTAACGCAACTAGTATTAATAAATGTTAACATATTAGAGCTTTGTAATTAACTTTACCGTATTTTGTATAACCAATTAGAGTATCTAAGTGTTATCATAGTCGATAATTAAGGGCTTATTTAGCCTTAACGTTATTGCTTTAAAGAGCCTACTAATAAAGATAGCTTCCTTTGCTGTCTGTAATAGGGCTAACAACTTAGCTTCTATGCTCGACATCGTCACCATATCCTACTTATTTGCTCTCTATATAATTGGTCCTCTAAATAGCTTTATAATATATCCTTACAAGCTCTTTCTATTAACGGAATTATCTGTAAATAATGCATCGCTGGCATAGATAAATAATTGCGCTTTACCTCTACCGTCTCTTCCGTTATCTCGTCCTTTATCGCTTATATCTCTCCCTTTGCCGTTCGTTCCTTTTATATCTCCTCTATAGTAGATTACTCTGCTCCTCGTGCTATATAGGTATTGGATTACTCTATCTGCCGCTTAATAGTGCTCTTAGCTAGGGTTCTAATTAAACCTTACTAGCTATAATACTGCAAAAGCAATATCTGGACGCGTTATAGTGGCTACATAAAGCATTAAACCCATTTTTCTCTAATATAGCATTATAGAAGCTGCTTCTCTTAGTAGGGATATAGGACGGACTAGTAGGTCTATATTAGGGGACGGAAGCGTTAGATGGATTAATTGGTAATTAGTAGGGAGGAGTTCAGATTCTGCCATAGGAGTGTCTAAAAGACGCCCTATAAGATCTATCTTATACTAGTTAGCTATCTTCTTAATATAGGCTTCCTAAGATAACTATAGGAGCCTCTATATACGATTATATAACATATAGATTCCTAGGAACCATTTTAGCTCGCCAAGGGTACTTATCTAGTATTCCTTACTTAGCTCCTTAATTGCTTCTTAAGCTTTCTTCTTATCTATCTTTCGGTAGTAGAAAATAATATTATTAACGTAAAAGAAGATAACTATTTTACCTTTTAGCATAACACACGGCTTCTAGGGTACCTCTTTAAAACCCAATTCTATTAGCGAGCTCGTGAGATTCTTCTGCTATAATAGTGGTAATCGTTATAGTCCGTAAAGGGCTTTTCTTAAGCACAGTACCTTGTCTATCTTTCCTTAATTAAACCCTAGCGGTAGCTTTATATAGACGACCTTGTCAAGATCGCAATGGACAAACGCATTAACTGCATCTATCTATGTCATCTCTAGGTCAAATTTTACGGTAATTGCTATAAGGGTTTGGAAGGTCGTACTAGCTAATATAGTATCTCTTATAGGTAGGTCTCCTAGGGCCTATTGATTTCCGTATACTACTAAGCGTGCCTTATATTTCTAAAGGAATCCGTACTTATCAGTCTTATAGATAAATACCTATATTAAGCTAAGGATCTGCTATCCCTTTACGTGCTTCTTTTCTATTTCTTAAAATGACCTTATTTAATAATGGGATTATAGGTGGGCTTATTAAGCCTCTTAGAACTAATCTCAAGGAGGATATATATTAAGGTCCTTAATTAACTAAGGTAGAGGAGGTAAGTTCTTCCTATATAATCTAACATTACGTATTCTGCCTAATTTCAGCTTACTATTATTAAGTTAACTATTAAGGTTAAACTTCCTTCCTACTAAGAAGGCTCTATAATAGGCTAAAGTAATCCTTTTAGTAATAAAGTCTTTAAACCTATTATCGCAGGCTTCCTTAAATGAGTCTTTAACCAAGTCGTTAAACACCCCTTAAGTGTTAAACGCATCCCCTGCTTAATAAGCAACTTCTTAATTAGTACCTTAAACTAAAATCACCAGATAATTAACGTGAAAGGCATATAGAGATTCTTTATCTTTGTTTATTAGAGGTAGCGTATAATACGCATCTTTAAGAGCTCTTGTAAGGTTAAGATCTGCTAACTTATTAAAGGCTTAAACTGGCTTATTATTAACGTCGTTGTCTTCCTCTTAAATTAACGGTTTAAATACTTCTTTATCGTCTTCTAGAAGGACCTTATTCTTAATCTAGGCATTAAGGAGTTAAATCTTCTTAATTAGCGTATCTAATTCGGCGTATAGATCCTTTAAGATATCCGTTTGCTTACCATTAAAGAATATCTTTTTATTAAAGATAACGTCCCTAGTAAAGATAACGATACCCTTATATAGGATCCAGATCCTATAGATATTAGTAGAGTTATAGCCAACGAGGTAGCTAATATAGGCTTATGGATTTAGCTTGCTTAGCCTTTTCTTCTTTAGTTAGGCATCTAACGTTATCGCGTACGCCCTACAGCCGTAGGCTTTTAGGTGCGCTAGTTACGGTCTTCTTAATCTCCTATCAGCTAGGAAGGTATAAAACCTCTTATATAGCGATTTCCATCTATTACTTTCTCGTAGCGTTCGATCTCAAAGGTAGACTGTGGTTGGTAATCTCGTTCTATAGATTATGCGGTAGATTAGCAGTAATTCTTATTACTCGTACTCTCTTAACAATTATACCCCCTAAGCGTTTAGCGGTACTATTCTAAGCTTGGGTATATAGCGCCAAAGGCTTAAATATAATCCCTTAAGTCCGTAGCCATTTAAGGGTTTTCCTTCTCCCTAGCTTATTATCTAATCTAATAGTATTAACTTTAAGGTTATACCTTAGATAAATCCATCGGATAAAATCTTTAAGTACTTATAGTATCTCCTTCTTCTTGCTATGCGTTATTATAAAATACAGAAAGGATCTTTCTAAGAAGGTGTTATAGATAAGCATAACTTATATAAATCCAGTATGCGCTTTCTTAAGGTTAGTCTAGTTAATATAGAGGTTAAGATAGGGTTTATTAATATTTTATTTTAAGAACCTTTGTAAGACCTAATGCTTAATTTTAGTAAGACTATAATATTAACATTCTGTTATCTTAGGGCATTAATACCTAGATAATAAAGGCTTATAGGTCCTAGATGCCCTAGACGTAGATACCATAGTTATATATTACCTTTTAAATCTAGATAAACATCTCTTAATAATACTCTGCGCTTTTATTAATGGCGCGGCAGACAGCTAATATTAAATACAGATTTTAAGCTCCTTAATAGGACATACTTAATTGCTTATTATCTATAACATTCTTCTATTTAATATAGGATTGTATTATCCTTCCGAACTAGAAAATTGTTATTTCCTTTATTACCCCAGTAGTACCCTTATTTTTAAAGTAGACGGAATAACACTAGATTTATATTAAAGTCCGTATAAAAGGCAACGTTCTTAAGACGTAGGATTCCCTTACTCTTGTCTAGTTTTATAACTTAGATAGTAACATCGCCGTAACCTAGTATAGGCACTTCTAAGCTGCCGGCGATGATATATTTATATCTTAGAGCTTTCCTAAAATTATAGAAACAAGAGAGATTATTAAAGATATAGAGAGTGGTTCCTAAGTTAAGAATAGTTAATAGTTTTAGTAGATGGAGTTAACCGGTGTAATACAATTCTAGGAATCTTGTATTAGCTTCTTCTTTAATCTTAACTATCTCCTAGCTCTTATCCTATTGTTATTAAGCTTTATTAGCATCTAGTTCCTTAAGCTTAAGTCGTTCCACTTAGGCAGCTAGATCCTTATTATGCTCTACCTTTATAAATACCCTTTTCATCCTTATACCTATGGCTTTAAATCCCTTAGGCCTTTTACTCTTAAACAGATACCAATAGTTAGGAAGGGTATATCCCCTTATATTACATACTAGGCATTTAAGGTTCTTTAACCTTTTAGAAGATATCTCTTTAGTTAACTTTATACCTGCCCTTTTTTGGCTACGAGATAAGCTATTTCCTCTTCCCTTTTAAACTTTAGCAGTAATAGAGATATCCTCTTTAGACTCTCCTATAAAGTCTATATTAAATACACTCCCTCTTACTATTGTAGGTACGGCTTTAGAAAGGTTTTAGAATACTTCTTATAGCTCTATTACTACTTTACGGTATTCTAATAAGAGAGCCTTTTTGGTATTATTTACCTATTTCGTATACAAAACAAAATAGGTTTTGCTTATAGGTCGTATTATATTTATAAGGTCTATAAGCTAGATCCTATTAGTTATCTATAGAAGGTTATACTTCTCTACCATTTTAATTATATATTCCTATTGGTTAAGCTACTAGGTAACCTTCGTCTGCTTAAGTCCCTTAAGTGATTCTATATACTATAGTTATACCTTCCTTATTATAAAGTTCTTTAAAGACTTAGTGTCTTTTTTTAACTAAATCAGCTATTCCTTAACTGTAAGAGAAGGGTTAAGTAGTAGCTTCTTCTGAATTAATACTGTAGACGTAATCTAGGTGTGTATCTGTTATAGATTCTCTTCCTGTTTTAGGAAGTACTTTATATCCTAGTTATAGTATTATCTGCTATTCTTATACGCTTTCTATTAACTCGTTAAGAGCTATATATATAAGGTTGCCTCCTTATTAAAATCTATAACTTCTAGATAAGGTGGTTCTTAAAGTAGACCTTATTAAGGTACTTCATTAGTAGGGTTAATATAGGCCCAAATTTGCTAATTTATAAGGGCTTGGAGTTGCTATAGCTATTGCTCCTAGTCTTCTGGCTTATTAAGGATGATTATAGTTAACAAACTTAATAGTGGAGTCATTTAACTAATAGGCAAAGGAGGAATTAAGATGGTATTTTATCATTAGGATCGTCCTTATTATTAGAATCGTCCTTATTATTAGGATCGTCCTATAATAATTAAGGTAGGATTTCTCGTGGAATCTCGTAGAATCTTGTGGAATCTTATGGAATCTTATGTCAGAATTATCCTGTGACAATTAAGGTAGGATTTCTATTAAAGTCTGCGTCCTTAACGATAAGGTGTTAGAGTCTAACGATAAGGTAGAATTTCTTTAAATAATTAAGTAATAGCTGAATAGCTTCTTAAGTCGGCGGACCGGGCTTATAACTGTTAGATAGTGTATATAGAGCAGTTTATTAATAAAATGGGTTAATTAATTAATGATCTTGATCTTGTCTTGATTGACGTATCTCTTAGGGGCCCTAGGGCTTCGAGCTACGAAGAGATTTTACAATGCACGTGCACCGTGCACGTGACTTGTGCATGTAACCCACGCCTTTAGAGAATATAGATTATCTAACATATATAGTAAGGATATAGTATTTCTCTAGGTTTAGACTGTCTAGTAGGGGCCTTATAAGATAGTGGTTTATATTACTATAGTTATACTATATAATGGTTAGGTGGCGGACCCCTGGTAAGGGTTCTTTAACTTTCCTTTATCCCTTACTTCTTCTATTTCTACTTTCTCTAAAATATTTAGAACTTCTATCTTCTATATTTACTTCTTAGCCGCTACTTATTTTATATAAAGCTTTTTATTTCTATATCTTATATTCCTACTAGTCCTTCTATATCTAAATCTGTTATTATCTTAGGTTCTTCTACTATACTTACTAGTTAACTATAAGTCCCTTATAGGCTGGCTAAGTATATTATATTTACTATATTAAGTCTAATTCTTAATTGTCCTGGCCTTAAGCTTACTATAGCTATCTATAAGGGTCTTTCTATAAGGCGTCCTCTCTCTTATATCCCCTATGTCCCTTATATCCCTATTTAGTCTAGCAATATTATATAGCGTCACTTCTAGCCCATTAAGGCTTAGGGTGGCTAGCTTAGCCCTCTAATATTAAAAGTAGGGAATACTAGGAAGGTACCTGCATCCCCTTAGCTTATTACCTATTACTTCTATTTATATAACCTAGTATATAGTTATTCCCGTAGCTATTAAGCCCTTACCTTCTGTCTCCTATATTTAATGTAATCTACTCTCTCCTACGCCTTATATGTGCTTTAGTGGCAGTTTGTACATTTTTTTTAGTCTTGGTTTATATAATATCTTATATTATAGGGGCCTGCACAGTGGCTGTAGCATACCTATACTGCGCATATAGATTAGGTATATCCCCATTATGTATATTAATAGTATTATTCTAGCCATAATCTATAGTTATAGAGCCTTATATTATATATAAGACCATTTATAATTATCCCTTTTTGGATAAGGAGTTTTTATATTTCTAGTATAAGTATACTAATAATAAGGGAGCTATACGTACATCTAGTATCTTCCTAGCAAGTCTCTAGCGACCCTTATATCCTCTTACTATTTTTATTATATACTTAGTTTATATTTTTTTTTATTAGAGCTATTAAATCTAGGTAATTATAAGTCCTAGTATAAGGCATTCCTTTTATTTTACTATCTCCTATATAGTTACTATATTATCTACCTAGCAGCCCTTTTTTACCCTAAAGCTTATAAAAACCGCCAGTACTTTAACTAGGTAATCTTTATAAAAGTACTTTTATACTAATACGTTCTTTTAGCCTATTACATACTCTTACAGCTTATTTCTTTACCTATTAATTCTTTAGGGTAACTCTAATATCTCCGCTCCTAAGGTAATGAACTAAAATAGCGTTATAGACCTCTTTACAAATTTTTATAAGCACTTTTATTTCTAATTATCCCTTAAGCCCTTCTGCTTTTTCTATATTTGGTTATATTATAATTATATGCCTAGTTATTGTCTTAAGGGGGGTAGGTTCCCTATACTATAAAAGCATAGCTATAGCAGCCTAGGTGCGGTTTACTTATAAGGGGGGTTTTTATTTATTTTTAATTTTACTTGGCCGTTAGAGGATTTAATTAAGGGATTGCTAGAGAGGCGCCTAAGGGTTGCTAAACTGGCGGAGCCATTTTACTAGCTATATTAGTTTATTATAGCTAATAGTTACTCCCCCGTAGGTCTAGATACTAGACGCGTCCAATAGGCTTTATATTTTATTAGATGCCTTCTTAATAGAGGTCTTTCCGCTTTATAGTATAGTATTTACCTAACCTTCTTATTATGGGGAGCCATTATTAGGTATAGTTCTGGCGGTCGCGCGTGACTATATACCACCGTTGTTTAATATGTGCCTCCCCTGCGATGTATATATCTTAGGGGGATTCTCTAAGTGTTTTTTAGGGTTCTTCTAGAGAGTTTAGTCTCTTAGGCTAGGTGTAGTAAGCGCTCCCTTCTATTTCAACGGCTTCTTTAGAGTTTTAAATACAAGGTATAGCTAATTTTAGGGAATAAGTTTAATATTTATAATATAGTAGCAGCCCTATAAAAGATTAAATAATAACTAAATTAGATTACTACTGCTAATCTTTACTTAAAAACCTCCCTATAGAATACCTCCAGACCTACTAAACCTATATATACTAAGCTACTAACACCTACTACCCTAAATACTATTAGAGCTAATATAAACCTCTCTATACTAACCTTTTTATAAAAACTTCTAGATAGAGAGCGCGAGCTACTCTAGAAACTAAGACGCTGCTATAAATGCTATTAAAAAGGGCTATTATTATAATAACCTAAACTGCCTAATAGCTAGGTTTAGTAGCTACCGCCTAATACCTAAACTAGTACCCTAAATACTAAATATATTACTATATATCGCTACTATATAAGATAAAGATATAGTAATAGCAGTAGGGTTAGATATAGAAGCGGAAAACACTAAGTTCTAGCCCTAAGTTATGGGTTAAGACGTCCTAATAATAAAGGGATCCATATATCGGCCTACTTAATAGATAACTTAGTAAAGATAAATAGACGGAAATAGATAGTTTTACCTATAATAGGAATTACTACTAAAAAATAATATAAAAGCTGTTTTATAATTAATTGCAGAGCTACTAATAAATTTATAAATACCTAATTTATATGTACTTATAACCTATCTACCTTAACCCTTACTAAAGCCCGCGCCCTATAACTCGCTAATAGTAGTTATACTATATAGAAGATTATCTATATAGTATAACTCTACTTAGATATAAATAGGTACTAGGAAGAGCTCTAGGCCTATATTATACTACTTACTAACTACCCTATTATTCTTAAAATAAATTAGCTTAAATAATATAACCCTACTATTAATTAGAAAAAGAGAGAAGTAGCCTTTAACTTTAAGTACTATAGAGAGACTTACCTAGGGTATAGCCTAGCCGCCTCTATTTACTTCTTAGGATATTAACTTAAGGAACCCCTTATTACTCTACCTATAACTAACTACTACTATATAAGTACTGTAGCCTTTTACTGTATAGTATATAGAAAAGGCTAGACCATTACTATAGCTTTCTAATTATAACTATATAAGCTTAATAAAAAACATAAATACGTCCTCTATAATAATAGGATAGACATAGTTAACCTTCTAAAAGATAATACCCCTATAAAACTCTATAGACTTTTACCATTAGACTTTAAGAAGTTTATAAAGCTTAAAAAAGGACTTACTAATAAGGAACTCCGTAAGCTTATTCCTAAAAGGTACTATAACTTTATTAATATATACTTATAAAAGGGCGTAGATATACTCCCCCTATATTAACCTAATAACTATACTATTAATATTAAATAAGGAAAAATGCTACCCTATAAGAGACTCTACCTAATATTAAAAGATAAACTTCTGGTTATTAAAAAGTATATTAACAAATACTTTAATAAAGGGTTTATTTATTCTAGTATATCCCTAGTAGTTGCCCTTATTTTTTTTACTAAGAAGTTAAAAGAAGGTATTTAATTCTATATTAACTATAAAGAACTTAACGCTATTATAATTAAGAATTAATACCTTATACCACTTATATATAAGACTCTTAAGCGGCTTAGCTAATCTAAAATCTATACTAAACTTAATATTATTACCGCCTTTAGCCGCCTCTAAATATAGGAAGGTAATAAATAGAAAACTATATTTGTATTACGCTTTAGCTAATTTAAATATACTATTATGCCTTTAGTATATATAACGGCCTAGGTAGCTTTTAAAGCTATGTTAATAACGCCTTATAGGACTGCCTTAATCACTTCTACCCTATGTACCTAGATAATATACTTATTTATAGAAATAACCCTTTTAAGTATACTTAGCACATTTAAAAGGTCCTATAGCGCCTTAGGGACATAGAACTTTATATTAATTTAAAAAAGTATAAATTCTTAGTTATAGAAGTAAAATAGCTTTAACTAATTATTACTACTAAAGGTATCTATATAGAACCTAAGAAAGTATATATAATTATTAAATAGTAAACCCCTAACTATATTAAAGACGTATAAGCCTTTCTTAGTTTCGTTAACTTTTATTAGAAATTTATATATAACTTCTTAGATATTATAGTACTACTTATAGCAATAATATAAATAAAGGGCCTTTTTGTAAAAGGAAGAAAAATATATTTATATTTTATCTAGACGCCTAAATATAAGAAGGCGTTCTAAGACCTTAAAGATACGTTTACTAAAGTGCCTATTTTAGCTTACTTTATACTAGGACAATAACTCTATCTTAAAACCAACTTCTTAGACTACATTAATATAAGCGTCCTTTTTTAGATAGGTAATAATAATCTTCTCTACCTAGTTGCATTCTACTTATCTAAGCTTATACTATAAGAATATAACTATAAGATCTATAATAAAAAACTTCTTATAATTATATAAGCGTTTAAGGAATTCTAATTAGAACTCTTTTTAATAGGACCTAACTAGCCAACTAAAGTCCTTACAGATTATTGTGGCCTTAAGTACTTTATAACTATAAAATAGCTAAACTAACTCTAAGGACGCTAAAATAAGTTCCTCTTTAGTTTTAACTTTAAAATTATATATAGATTAGAAGTATAAGGTACTAAGCCTAATAGCCTAATACGCCGCTTATAAGACCTTCCTTAGTTTAAAGATAACCCCTATAATTAGTTCTAATAATAGACGATTTTAAAAGTACGGAATTTAGCCCTAGCTATATGTCACGGAACCCAACCACAGGGGCCTCTATAGGGGAGCCCCGTGCTCTTATATACCCTCGCGTATAGCTTATATCAGCTACGCGTGGATATATTACCCCCTAACGCCCTTAACCCTTATAATTAATTGCGCTGTAGACTCCTTAAATATATACGTCCTATAGCCACCGCCCCCGTCCCATAATATTACGTTGCGCCTTTTTACTACCAACGCTTAGCCTATAACCAATTCTACGTCTCTGTAATACTATAGGCGCTACTAAAAGCAGCGTGTCTATAAGTTACCTTACTTTATACTTCTAAGGAACTTATAATAGTAAGACGATATTCCTTACTAGCCACTATATTAAACCCAAAGAACAATCCAATACCTATACTTAACCTATAACGCTAATTAATCCCAGGAGAATTTGATTTATTAGCCTTGGCCTTAACCCCTAAGGAGGTAGACACCAATAATATCTTATCTTTTATTAACTATATAACTACAGACAAGCAAGCGGAAGGGCTACTACCTATTAAAATTAAAATATAGGATGCTGAGACGTTTGTAAAAATGGTAGCATAAGAACCTAATAAATACTACCACCTTCTATAGAACTACCACCTAAGGCTTATATAAGCTAAGATACGTACCGCCTAAGGTCGCAATATTATTTAAGACCTATAAGCCTATAAAGCGCTCACCAATAATACATATTAAGAAACTAAAGACAACCTCCACGTGTCTAAATGCGATATCTGAAAGTTAAAGAAGGCTAAGATTGCACTTATTACTACAGTTACTAAAAAAGAGGGCATAATTAAGTACCTACAATCTTAGCTTAATAAGCATATTTATAATAACACTAGACACCTCTCTACTATATACAACACCACCTAAGCCTCTACGCCCCTGGCAACCTTACCTACTTAACGCTTAATAGAGGGTTAACACTAAGTAGCTTTACCTAATAGGAATCCCTACTAAAGCAGTAATAATAAAAGCCATAATAATTAAACCCAAGCTGCTACTATAGGGTCTAATATATATTACCCTAATCCCCTAGTCTTTTAGGGGGACCGTAAGGAATACAGCCACTAGAAGATATAAATCTGTAAGAAACTAACTTAGAGCGCCTACCTTTTTCCTACAGAAGATACTAAGATTGGCTATATTATTAGGCAAATAAAGGGTATACCGTTTAATAGACTCTTCGCCTAGTAGAAGACTAATAGCCCCTAGAAGTGGCAGTCCTATTAAGAAGTCCTTAACGATCTTAACCTAATATACTGCAACTATAACCTACTAGCCACTAACTAAGCCAAACTACGTGCCCTAAATATGAGCCCTACTAAATTATTTAATAATTTTATGTTAAATTCTAGGAATACACTAGAGCCCTTACCTAAGACAACACTAAAGACTAAGAAGATCTCCTTAAAAAATTTACTTATTGCCTTAGTTACGCAGCCGCTAGCTATAACTATAATAATGTCTATAACATGGTAGCAGCCCTATAGAAGATTAAACAACAACTAAATTAAATTGCTACTGCTAACCTTTGCCCAAAGACCTCCCTATAAAAGCCCCCTAAACCTACTAAACCCATATATACTAAGCCATTAACGCCTACCACCTTAAATATCACTGGAGCCAATCTTAACCTCTCTATACTAACCTTTCTGTAAAAACTCCTAAATAGAAAACGCGAGCTACTCTAGAAACTGGGATGCTGCTATAGATGCTGTTAAGAAGGCTATTATTATAATAACCTAAACTGCCTAATAGCTAGGTTTACTAGCTGCCGCCTAATACCTAACCTAATACCCTAAACACTAAATATATTGCTACGCGCCACTACTATATAAGATAAAGACACAGCAATAGTAGTAGTGTTGGATATAGAAGCAGAAAACGCCAAGTTTTAGCCCTAAGTTGTGGGTTAGAACCCTAATAATAGAGAGATCTATATATTGACCTGCTTAATAGATAAATTAATAAAGATAAATAGACGGAAATAGATAGTTTTACCTATAATAGGAACTACTGCCAAAAAATAATATAAAAGCCGTTCTATAATTAATTGTAAAGCTACTAATAAATTTATAGATACCTAATTTATATGCACTTATATCCTATCTACCTTACCCCTTACTAAAGCCCGCGCCCTATAACTTGCTAACAGTAGTTATACCGCATAAAAGATTACCTATATGGTATAACTCTACCTAGATATAAACGGGCACTAGGAAGAGCTCTGGGCCTATATTATACCACTTACTAACTACCCTATTATCCTTAGAATAAACTAGCTTAAGTAATATAACCCCACTATTAACTAGAAAAAGAAAATAATAACCTTTAACTCTAAATACTGCAGAGAGACTTGCCTAGGGTATAGCCTAGCCGCCTCTATTTACTCCCTAGGATATTAACCCAAAAAACCTATATTACCCTACCTATAACTAACTACCACTATATAAGCGCCGCAGCCTTCTACCATATAGCATGTAGGAAAGGCTAAACCATTGCTATAGCTTCCTAATTATAACTATATAAGCTTAATAAAGAGTAGGACTATGTCCTCTATAGTAATAGAATAGACATAGTCAACCTTCTAGAAGATAATGCCCCCATAAAACTCTATGGACTTTTACCTTTAGACTTTAAGAAATTTATAAAGCTTAAAAAAGGATTTACCAATAAGGAACTCCGCAAGCTCCTCCCTAAAAGATACTATAACTTTATTAATATATGCTTACAAAAGGGCGTAGATATACTCACCCTATATTAACCTAATAACTATGCCATTAATATTAAATAAAGAAAAACGCTACCCTATAAGAGGCCCTATCTAATATTAAAAGACGAACTTCTAATTGTTGAAAAGTATATCAACAAGCACATTAATAAAGGATTTATTTATCTTAGCATGTCCCTAGCAGCTATCCCTATCCTTCCTACTAAGAAGCTAAAAGGAGGTATTTGATTCTATATTAACTATAGAGGACTTAACACTATTATAATTAAGAACTGATACCCTATACCACTTATATATAAAACTCTTAAGCGGCTTAGCGAAGCTAAAATCTATACCAAGCTTAATATTATTGCCGCCTTTAACTGCCTTTAAATATAGGAGGGCAACAGATAAAAAACCGCATTTGCATCGCGCTTTAGCTAATTTAAATATACTATTATACCCTTTGGCATATATAACGGCCCAGGCAGCTTCTAAAGCTATATTAACAACTATTACGGAGTAAGTATAAGTGGTGATAATATATAGCGAAGTAGATATTATTAAGCTATGTATATAAACTGTGTAATAAGGTTAAGACATTATATAAGGAAAGAAGGTAAGGAAATGGGAAGAAAGGGTATATATATTAGTTTAGTTGCTTAGTTAATATGTGCATAGAGTAAAATAGGATTTAAGTAGCGGTCCTAGCAAAACTTAGCAGGATTTAATAGACTTGGCAGAATATAGCAGAATGCGGCAGATTGCCGTTAGATTGCCATTAGATTATTATCTCGCGGTTGGTCTCTTTTTGCTACATTAGTAGAAATAGGTAGAAATAAGTAGATGTGTATAAGGTATTACGGAGGTGTTCTATAATAGTACCCCCCCTTTAAACTTAAGCTTCTGTAAAATAGGGCTGTAGTAGTTCTAGGTGAAGTTTATAAAAGTCTTCTATAGCTTATATAAGTCCTATAGAGTTAACGGGTTCCTATAAGGGCTTAGTAAAGCCTTTCCATTTTATAAAGTATATATATTTACATTTCCGTTTATTATATTTAATATTATTAACTCTTTTAATAAGGTACTTATCCTTACTATCCACTTTAACTAATAGGAGAGGGTCTTAAATCTGTCTAGGTAGGGTGTCTAATATAGGGGCGACAGGGCAGAGGACTAACGTATAGAATATAGGGTGGATTTTAACCATATTAGGGAGCTTTAGTTAGTAGGCATAAGGAGAGATAACTTTTTTAACCTTATAAGGGCCGGCGTTCTTTCAATTAAGTTTCTTAGTAGGTTATTTTATGTTTAGATTTCTTATGTCTAGCTAGATAAAGTTACTATTTTAGTAAACCGGTGCTAGGATTTAGTTCTTATTTGCTACGGCTTTATAGATAGACTAGGCCTATATTATTTTGTTAGTAAGAAACTCTTATAGTTCTTCCATCTTCTTTATAAAATTGTTTACTTCTATAACTTATAAGGCCTAATAAGCTAGGTAAGAAATATTACTAAAGGGTTTAAAACCCATTTATAGGTGCTAGCTATAATTAGCTAGAAATAGGGAGACCTTTATAGTTTCTAAGACGGAGTTATTTATAGTAAACTTGGTAAATATAAGCTAGTTTATCTAGTTATCCTGTAAATACAACGTATATATCCAAATATACTATTCTATTATAGCATTTGCATATTATATTTAACCATCTATTTCTAGGTAATATGCTATAAATAATAGTGCTTTAATATAGAGTTAGGTAGTTAGTTCTTTCTAAACGCCAAGATAAACTAGTAACCTCTATTAGAGATAATTATTTTAGGGAGTCTGTAGAGTTTTTATACGTAATCCAGGAATAGTTAGGCAATAGTAGGTGTTAATATATTAGGGCAGGCGATTAAGTATCTTATCTTAGATAGTTGGTTTATAACTACTATAATATTTATATAGCTGTCTGAATAAGGTTCTGTAATATAGTAGATACGGTTGCTTGTAACCAATTAGGTTAACCACGTGAGCTAAGCAAGCTTAGGAGATCCACCAAATTCTACCTGTAGAAGTAGAAGAAAAGAAAGAAATCAATTAAAACCAAAACCCCCCCTACTGTGGTTCCAATACTAATCAGTGCCGTATAGATTAGCAAGGTATAACAAAGAGAGGCACTATCTGATTCTCTAGACCTCTCATTAAAGGCTAAGAATTAAGGTATTGCTTGCTAAGCCTAAAGGCTAGTTTGTAAGGTTACTCGCGCTTCTAACCTACGTCTATTACGCCTTTAGAACAATTAGTTTATGGTTATTTCTACGCTTCTAGTCTAACTATTAAATTAACTACGGAACCAAAAGATGGCTACCTCCGCGATAGATACTGAAAAATAGAAGACCGGAATTAACGCGACCGCAACTGATATTAAGAAAGTTAAAGCATTCGTTAATTGGCGATTATCGATATACAAGGAGAATGGATGGAAGGGATTCGACCTATAGGAGAGCTTTATTGACAATTTTGAGTCGTTTATAAGGGATATACTTAATAACCTTGGCAAGGATCGATTAAAGAAGATCAGGGATTACCTCTGTGAAAATAGAGTATATGTACGGAAGGAGGCAAGGAAGTCAATTGCAGACGGCCTTTTAGGAACTATTCACGAACTAACTCCCTCAAAATGGCCTGCCGATGACCCTACTGACGACCCTACCGACGGCCCTGCTGACGGCCCTACCGACGACCCTACCCTAGCTCTACCATTACTATCGACTGCCCCCGTTTAAATTATTCAGCTAACCCCGACTACGACCCAAGCTATAGACCAGCTTACCTTATAAGGAAGCTTTAGAAGAGAGATTACCAACTTAGCTAAGCTCTATATGGACGAAGTTAAATACTCTAGCGAACAAGATAACTTCGATTTTAAGTTTAAGATCTTCTAAAACTACTGCCTCTAAGCCGGCATCCCTAAGCAAGCATATATCATTGCTATTCCTACTATACTCCGCGGGCTTGCCCTTAAATACTACTTTACCTACCTTAAAGATCTTAACCTTGAGAACATATACATAGGCCTTAAATTATACTTTGAAGGCGACGAATACAAACGTAATATCCTATTAAAGTGGAATACAATTACGCTTAAACAAGTTACTACTTAAAAAGGATTTAATATAGGCTAAGCATTTCAGGTATTAATTAACGAGATATAGTAGCTACAACGCAGGCTAGCAAAAGACCTCCAAAATAATATAATATTCCATAATAAGCTCCTTACTGCGTGCTAAGACGTATTAGCTTGCAAGCCAGCCTGTTTTTAACCCGCTACTACCCTTGCCGGCCTTATTAGCGACATTAAATCCTTAATTGCAACATACGGTAAACCAGAGATTGAATTATTCTATACTAACCAATAATACCACTCCTCTAACCAATAATACTACCCCCCTAACCGTCAATACCGTAATAAGGGTAAAAAGTGCTTTGTATGCAGTAAATCTGGATGTTGGTCTATAAACCATATAAAGAACAAAAGGGACCGAAGAATACGTTAATATATCTCTAATTTTAAGGGCAGTAATGGCGATACTAAAGATAATAAAAATTAGGAAGCTTTAAACTTCTACTTTAACATAGAACCCTGTCCTAGTTATCACGGTAACCTTAAGGCGGAGGTGTTTTGGACCGAATTTGTAAAGGGAGAGGGATAGACTATAGACTTATTTACTAGTACCCCTTTTCCCTTATTTCCTAGTTGTTGCTAGTGTCTGAATAAGGTTCTGTAATATAGTAGATACGGTTGCTTGTAACTAATTAGGTTAACTACGTAAGCTAAGCGAGCTTAGGAGATCTACTAAATTCTACCTATAGAAGTAGAAGAAAAGAAAGAAATCGATTGAAACCAAAACCCCCTCTACCATGGTTCCAACAATAGCCTTTGCTTATGGGGAGATTAATAATAAAGTTAATTAAGATGTCCTTCTATCTTTGGTCTGGAATAGGCAGTAGCTTTAAAAAGCTATTATATATCTTATACTAAGCTTTAGCTTATTGGCAGGTATGGCAGCTAGAGATATATCTTTATATTATATTATACATATTTAGCCAATAGTATTCTTATTAGAGCAGTTTTAGGGTTTTTTCTTAGCCTAGGTAACTGGCTACTAGTAGATTATATACATGTTTAAGGAGCTTAAGCTTAAGTTTGTTATAGTTAGGTACTACTAGGCAGTTCTAATAGTATAAATGGTCTCTATAGGCTTTATATTTACTTAGAGAAATCCTTTTTAAGCATTTAACGCTATCTTAGATTAGCTTAAGCGTCTTTTAAATAAACTTATTATTTGGGTATTTATTAACTATTATCTGCTTAATTAATTAATTAGTTATTTTAAGGACGTGTATTATAACGTCTTTAATAAGAGGGTTAAAGAGCTTAGGGCAAAGTAGGGTTTAATTATAGTAGGTATACGCTTCTTCTTATGCTAGTATATCTTATAAATATTAGGTTAAGGCATTAGGTTTTTAACCTTAAACGCCTAAGTAGTATATAATTAAGAATTGGAAACGAGACAGATATTTTAACTAGTAGGCCTAATAATAACTTAACTGTTTTATGGTTATAAAGTACTATAGATTTTTATAGTTACTAAGGACCTTAATTAGAAATCCGGCACCTTCTAGTTTAGGTTACTATTATTTAAAATATTTAATAATAGCCAATAATTCCTTATTGTAGATCTTGTAGTTATATTTAGCTAGACTTAGTTATTTTAAGAAGTATACTATAGGGTGCAGTATTTCTTTCTTATTATACTAGGACAGAACGCCTCCAGTAATATAGTTAGATAAGTTAGCCTCTATAATACTGTTTTAGTTTAGGTTAAAGTGTTAGAGTATAGGTGCGGTAGTAAATATAACTTTTAGGTAGGTAAAGGCCTTCTTATATTCCTTATTAAAGATAAAGGCTTTATCCTTTTAGGTTAGAGCTATAAGGGGTAAAACTAGGGCAGAGAAGTTATTAATAAACTATTAGTAGAAGTTAGGAAATCCTATAAAGGCTTTTACGTCCTTAACATTCTTAGGTTCTTACTAGTTTATAATTATTTTAATTTTCTTTAGGTCTATTTATATACCGTCTATAAAAATAATAAGTTTAAGGTATAGAACTTCTATTTTATAGAACTCGTATTTATCTATATCTAATTATAGGCTAGCTCTATATAGGGCTTCTAGGATAAGGTTAATGTATTTCTTATATTTAGCTAGGTTATTACTATATACTAGGATGTTGTTAATATAAGTAGTATAGAAAACGTCTAGGTAAGGTTATAGGGTATTATTTATAAAGTGTTAGAATAAACTTAGGGCATTTATAAGGCCGAATAGTGTTATTAAGTATTTAAATAGTCTGTACCTAGTATAGAATGCGGTAAGCTATTTATTTCCTTTTATAATACGGAGGCAATTAAATACGTAGATAAGGTTAAGTTTTATATAGTAGCAGGCCTTACTTAATTAGTTTAGTATCTCTTAAATTAACAGGAGTGTTACGGAGTAGGCATAAACCGGGATACAATATACTAAACGAGGTAGTAATTGAGAAGGCTACGTACACGTAACTATGCGTGGTTGATATAAAGACATTGGATAAAGAAGAAGAGTCTTCGTGTGCTAGGTACAAGGTATAAATAGGGGTTATAAGGGAACGTGCGTAGGTGTCTCGGGACAAACGTGAGCACGAGTCAAGAACATCAAAGACGCGCAGAGACGTGAGAACGAGTGAGTCCCGTAACAAGGAGTAGGTACTAATTTTTAATAGTAATAGCGTTAAGAGCTTGGTAGTCCATATAGAAGCGTAGACTACTGCTAGGTTTCTTAATAAAGATTATAGGTATAGCTATAGGCGAAGAGCCTACTCTAATAAATCCTTTACTTAGGTATTTGTTTAGGTACTTCTATAGCACTTAGAGTTTGTTTTAGAACATTCTATATAGGGGTCTAAATCCTAGCTATTTTTCTTCTTTAAGTATAATCTTGTGGTTATATAGTTGGTGCTCTGCTAACTTACTAGCTTCCTTTTATAAGAATACCTCTAGGTACTTATAGTGGCATACTAGTACTTTTATGGCAGGGTTAGTGTGCTTCTTTAGTGCTAGGGCCTTTTTAATATTAGCTATTATAACGGCGAAGATTATATATTTAGGTTTCCTAGCGAGTTATGCTAATAGAGTAGCTCTAATTATATAGATATCTAAGGTATTAAGCGGGCTTAGATTATCCTTAGATTCTTATATAGTTTTGGGTTTAGTATTAGGTTTAGTATTAAATATAGAGTTAGTATTAGATTTAGGTTTAGGTTCTTTAAGTATCCTTTTTATAGTAGAATACCAGTTCTTCTAGTACTTTTATATATTAAGCTTAAGCTTCTACTTAGTTTAGGGTAGTAGGGTAGTTAGGGTTGGTTTATATAGTTTAGTATAATTTTTAGGTCCTTAGTGGACGTTAGTGAAAATCTTATATTAATGGAATTTAGTGGAATTTTTAGGTAGATAGAATTTGGTGGAATTCTTAGGCAGGTGGAATTAGGTGGACTTTTTAGGTATAGGGTAGATATTAGTAGAAATTTTAGACTAGTGGATTCTGGTAGATTTTTTAGATTTTGGTTTAAAGTCTAAGTAGTAAGTTATAAGGCACTTCTGCTTATAATAGGAGGCGGTAAATAGAAGCTTAAGGTTATTTTAATTAATAGTTACCTTATATAGCTCTATCTAGGGTTATTTAAGGATTACTAGGTTACCTAGGGTAGTTATAAAGAGCTTAATTAATTCTTTATAGTTTAGGTATTAGAGTTTTAGGGCCGCTATATAAGTAATACAGCCTAAAATAGTGCGTTTGCCATTAAATTTAAATACGTTAATATGCCGGTTAAGGGGTATTAGGATAAACCTATTATTTTACATAAAGATCTTATTAATAAATCCTATACCGCTAGCTCCCATATTAATTAGGACTTAAGTATTAGCCTATTAACCTTTCTGCTAAAGTTAGCAGTTAACAGTTATACTATAATCCCAAGAGTTAGGTTTTGCAATATCTAATATATTTAACAAGATCCTATAATATAGCTGTCCTAAAGAGCGACTTAACTCTAGGATATACCTTTTAGTAGCAAGTAAGAAGGGGTTTCTATAGAATATTAGTTGTAACTTTATTTTTATAAGTGGTGCTTACTAAATATAGAGTTGGATCTAGATAAAGATTAGGGCTAGTAGCTAGAAGATTGGTGTGGTAAATAGCTGCTAGCGTTAACTATTTATAGATCTTTTTAAAAGGGGGCGGAGTAGTAGTTGGAAAGGTAGGAACTACTTCTATATTTAAAGCAGAGGCCTAGCTTAATGTGTTGTTCTTATTTAAAGAACCCTAGTAGGGCGTATCCTAGGGTCCTAGTATCAATATCTATAGCGTTAGGGTACTTAGGCTAGGATAATAACTTAGTAGACATTTATAGGGTTGTTATATTATATTAAAGAGCAGACTTTAGTGTTAGGCGTAGTATATTATTATACCATTTATTAATAATGTTTATCTAGGCGTTAAGGGCTCCTAGTAGGTCTACACTAATTAGGGAGGTTTTTAGTTTAGGGCTTAGAGATTTAATAAGGCTATTAATTAGTACGGAGTTATTCTAGCCTATTTTCTTTATATAGTAATTAAATTTAGAGAAGTATATTGGGAAACTTTTCTTTTCTTAAGTTATATGGTTTATCTTCCTTTAAGCGGTAGCTTAGCAGTTTAGGTTACTATATATAGCTTTAAGAAGTATAACTAGGCTTTATACTAAGTTTGGCTAAAAAGGTTTAATAAGGTTAGCTGTGTCTTCTCCTAGTTAACTTAGGACGTAGTAGAGTTGGTTAGCTTTAATTAGGTAATAGTTAGTATTACTAGTTAGCTTATTCTTAAGCCGGCTTAAGAATAACTAAAGCTCTTATTGTTTGCTAGTAAATACTAAAGGGTCTAGTAGTTTTTTAGATTATTATAATATAGTAATTAGTTCTACTAGTGGGATAACTATTGCTAGTTTAGGGCTTACGTTCTGTATATTAGCTTTTAGTAATAGTAATTAGTCTTAAGGGCTTAGCATAGGCGTCTTAAGGGTGCGGATTTCTTCTTAAAGGGCCTTAATTATTTTCTAGTACTATACTTCTTATTTGGCTTACTATTAAGCTATAGCGGCTTGGTTTTGTACAAGGGCGTCTATAAAGGACTTTTATATATCTATTAATTGTTCTTAGAGTGCGGATATAATATTAGTGGCTATTATAGGGGCTTTAAGGTCATTCTGTATTTTAAACAGGGTAGGGTAAAGTATAGGTTTTTAGAGTTTAATATAATATAGTGTCACGGAGTAAGTATAAGTGGTACTAATATATAGCAAAGTGGATATTATTAAGCTATGTATATAAACTGTATAATAAGTATATAATTACAGCACCTATCGTACCAACCGCGTGCCTACGCGTTTGGTACGCCAGGTACGCGTTTACGCGTTCAGTGCACCAACCACTCGCTTACGTGTCTGGTGCACTTATAAAGCACTGACTAATTAGGGGGAGGACGCATTAGTATATAGACCACGTAGTCTACTTTATACAATCGACAGTTACCATCTAAACAAGTATACAATACTACATGTATTTCGTGCCCGTGGATACAACTCACTCGTGCTATTAAGTTAGTACGAACACTGATTAGTGAGCGCGCACAGATTAGCAATTACTTGATACCTCCTACCGAGCGATATATACGACAGCGACCACCCGTTTAGACTCCTAGTACGACCTGCTAGAAGGTCAGAAGTTGGGGATTATGGACTATTACCAACTCTGTATACTTATTTAAGTCTTAGTATGGTTTACCAGAAGTTATAGATGTGAATATAAACCTTTATGGAACCCCCTATCCTTAACCCTCTTTAAACCTTAAACCCCTATTTCTACTACACCCTCCCTTAATACCCCTAACCTCTTTTTGGACCCCTTACGGAGACCCCTACCCTTCTATGAACCATTACGGACCCGTTAATTACCTTTACGGACCACTATAAGACCCCTTAAACTGTTACGGACCCGCTAATTGATTTTATGGACTGTTACAAGACCTCCCTCACCCGCTATAAGCTACTATGACCCGCCATAGCTTATATAGATATATAACGCTACATAATATGGCAGATATAAGTAAGCAAATCAGCGAAGGTTAAAAGAAGTGGAGCTAAGGAGTCGACCTTACGTCTACAGACGACGTTAATAACTATATTAATTTCAAAATCCTTGAATATGGACACTATAAGCTTCTAAACGACGACCTATGGGAGCAATATAAGGAAGACTTTGCGGACTTTACGGAAGCTATTCTTAAGGCTTGTAATCCTACTGCTATCCGTAACCTACGAACCCTTTTACATCACCAAGGTGTATGGGTTAAAAAGGATAAACGAGTTACTATTGCACGGTCCTTATACAACACAATATAGGAGGAGGACCAAACGGAATGGACTAAAGAGAAAATCCTAGACTAGGTTAAAGCCATGAATAATCTCTCTGCTTCTCCCAAACTTAATAGCATTGCTGGCCTTATACCTGACCTACTTAACCAAATTCGTTCTATAAACCTAAGCGATTTCGGAATTGATCTTATGGGCTAAAGCACACCTAGTACCCAAGTTACGGACCGTAATACCCCCATAAACCAAAATATAGATCAAAACCCTTCCGTTAATAAAGCTATAGACCCGCAACCTGCCTAAGTCACAGATCCGTAAGCTATATACCCGCAAACCACATATCCGCAAGCCATAGATCCGCAAGTTATAGATCCGCAACGTACCTAAGCAAAGACCTATGGTAAGGAGCTAGCTAACCTAGCTAAGCTCTACACCAACAAATCTAAGTATAGCGGTGAAAACGACAACTTTAACTTTAAACTGACTATCTTTACGGACCTCTGTTAGAAGGCCGATATTCCTAAATAGGAGTTTAGCCAAGCCTACTCTACTATACTGCGCGGCCTAGCACTTGACTACTACTACACCAACCTTAAGAGTAACCCCCTTGGTGTTTCCTTTGATAAGCTATGCAAAGCTACCCGTAACTACTTTGAAGGACTGGAATATAAGCGTGATATCCTTACCTAATAGAATGCAACTAAGCTATAGACCGTAATCGACAAGAACACTGAAAAATTGACTATAAAGTGCCTGTAAATTCTTATTAAAGACCTCTAGCACCTATAGCACGGCCTTGACGCTAAGCTTTAAACAGACAACTTCCTGCATAATAAACTTATTACGGCCTACTAGGAAGTAGAGCCCTGTAAGTACGCCTGCTATAAGCCTACAGATACCTTAGCTAGCCTTATTAATAATCTATGCTCCTCTATTGTAACGTACGAAGTCTTAAACCCACCAGGCAGCACGCAAGCCTTTGTTATGGATATTTAATATCCATAAATAGACTTAGACGTCTACTTTACGGACCGCCGCTACCGCTAGCAGCACCTATACCGACTAAGTCCTACCTGTAACCCCTACAGCAACCCCCGTATGAAAATATACCCCCGCAGACAAACCAGCCAGAAGTGCTTTGTGTGCAGTAAGAAAGGATATTGGTCTATAAGGTATACCTAGGAAGAACGTAATAAGTCCAGGAAGAGACTTAATAGCCGTATTAGCCAGTTTATTTTGGAATATAAAAGAGAGGAAGCAGAAGAGCCCCCTAATAAGTTAATAGAAGCCCTTATAATTGACTTTGACTTAGATGTTTAGGAATAAGAGACCTTAGAGATATTTCTAACCACTTTTGGACCTTTTACAGACAGCTAAGCCTTTAATATTACGACTGTATTAGCCGACTGTTCCTTTATACACTTAGTTGCGCCCGAAAACCATTTTGCAAGCACCCCTGTTACGGACGTTATAGATTATGAGCAGGACCCATTTGCATATATTATTACAGAACGCTATACCCCCAAGGAATTCTATGGTGTTATGATTGACATAGGCGCCTTTAAGAAGTCTACTGTAGGTTACAGATAATACCTTGCATATAGGACCACCGCAAATAATAATACGGATATTGACACTATGTAAACTAGGGCCGTAAACGTCTAATTTAGCATTAGCTTAACTGCATTAATTAGATTAGTTGCAGTTAAGACCCTAATTGGCCTAGTTAACTTTTATATAGTAAAAGCAGACACCCCTTTCTTACTTTGCCTTGCGGACATGGATAGGTTATAGGTTTACTATAACAATATTACGGACACCTTAATTGGCCCTGCAACTGCCCTAGGAAGCAAGCATATTACCCTACTAATTACATAATGATTTGGACACCCGTTCCTTATATAGGAAGAGACTTTATAGACCTACATTTAGGAATCTTTTGACTATAACCTGTGCTACCTTACCAGTACAGAGATCCACTGTTTGCATTGTTGTTTTGGCCACCCGTTAGCCAAAAAGCTATATAGAGTCCTTGAACGCTCTAGACACAACGACGTTAATAGGAAGGCAGTTAATCACCTAACTAAATACTGCTCCTACTGCTAGAAATACGGATGTTCCCTAGGCTAATTTAAGTTCACCCTTTATAAGGATCTTGACTTTAACCATTTAGTGTATATAGATATTATGTATATTAATGGCAGCCTAGTATTATATATAATTGACAAGGTAACCCGCTATTAAGCCGCCTGTTAGTTGCAAAATATATCTATAAAGTATACTTGGGATATTTTATAGACCTGCTGGATTGATACGTACGTTGGACCTCCTAAGTATATTACCTATAATGCTGGTAGGAACTTTATCAGCAAGGAATTCCAGTAGTATACTATGGCCATGGCTATATTAACAAAAGCCGTTCTAGTTAAGGCGTATTGGTCCGTTGGGCTTATTAAGCGAGCTTACCTAGCCCTACAGAGAGCTTACCAGATTATTATAGATGAGTGTAAGGATATCTAAAAGGAACTGGCTTTACAGATAGCCGTAAAAGCCGTTAATAATACTGCTAGCCTGGATAGACTAGTACCTACCCTCTTAGTCTATAGAGCCTACCTAAGGATAAGTAACCTAAATCCTCCTGCCCCGTCTATTATAGAATAAGCAGCTGTAATATAGAAGGCGATAGCTAAGATAGTTAAGCTATAGGCCAAATAAGCTATTAATAACGCCCTACACCACCGTAATAGACCTAATACAACCCTAGTATATGACCTCCCGCTTAACTCTAAAGTCCTTGTATAGCGTGAAAGCGGTAAGTGGACTGGACCCTACTGTTTACTGGCTATAGAAAACGAGACGTGCTGTATATAACTTCCTAGCGGCCTGACTAGCTTTAGGAGCACGTCTATAAAACCCTACTTTCGGCCCAAAGATACCTATAACGTTAAGCTAGATAAACTAGAAGCAACTGCCGAGCTAAATAAACTAGAGGTAACCGCTGAACTAGACAAACTAGAAGCGACTATTGAACTAGATAAGCTAGAAGCACCCTTGCCTACCCTAGAAGTCCTCTAGAAACCCACTAAACCTGCTATACCTACTATAAAGCGCGGTTAAGGACGCCCCCAAAAGCACCCTGTAACTGAAAATACTATAATAGAGACTTACCTAACCTCCGCAGGAATATCTATAAGGCAATCTCCGCCTGCGGATATATTAGTTCTAGTACAGGAAACCCCCTTTATGGACTTATAATGTAAAGAGATTAATAGACTACTTGAAAAGGGCGTCTTTGCGGTTATAACGGAGAAAGATGTTCTATAAGGCGTCCGTATATTTAACTTATGCTTTATTGACGAAATTAAGCACCTAGGTACTAACAAAGCTTTTAAAAAATTAAGGCTTATTATATAAGCCTATAATAACCAAGGGAAGGGCTTAGTCCTTACGCAATTGTCTATAATTTAACAAGTTAGCTAACGGATTATACTTGCACTTATGCCTGGACTATAGTAAAGCAAACCCGTAGCTCTTTACCTACGGGATATCTCGCAAGCCTATATGCAGTCTAATACCTACCTAAGTAGGGACATCTTTATACGGCTACCCCCTGAGCTTAACCTATAACTAGGAACAATCCTATAGGTTGTAAAACCTCTGTACGGAGTACCAGAAGCTGGAAACTATTGGTTTAAGATATACCACTAGCACCATGTTAGTAAACTTAAAATGGAATAGTTGACCTACAACCCCTGCCTCTTATACAGCCTATTAAACGGCCTTGGTATTATTGGACTCTAAATAGACAATACCCTATTCCTAGCAGACTAGACCTTTGCGGATGCTAAAGAAACTGAACTATAAAAGGCCAAGTTCTTGGCAAAGCTGTAAGAGTAGTTAACTAAGCAGAATCCGATTAAGTTTAATAGAGGCCTAATTATATAAAAGGGCAACCTAATTAAGCTAACTTAGGAACGCTAAGCCTAAAACCTAAAGCCTATTATAGCAAAGCCTACGGACCTTACCAGTTCCTGTAGGGAGACCTATAAGACCGTAAATACAAAGGACCAATACGCTGCATAGCGTGCAAGAGGCGCCTATATAGCCACAGTCTGCTAACCCGAATCTGCCTATGACTTGTCCTTTACGGCCCAGGCAGTAGATCCGCAAGAAGAAAATATTAAGCAGCTTAATAAGCGCATTTAATGGCAAATTGATAACGTAATAAGAGGACTTACTTTTATACCACTAGACCTAAATTCCCTTAGTGTAATAGCATTTACAGACGCCTTCTTTGCTAATAATAAAGACCTATTATTACAAATCGGCTTTGTGATTGTACTTACGGACCGCAATTAGGACGCAAATATACTGCACTGGTCTTTAATTAAGTGCAAATAAGTAACCTACAGTGTACTAGCTTTTAAGCTATATACACTAGCCCATGGCTTTAATATAGCAGCCGCAATTAAATTAACGGTCTAGAAGATTCTATAACTAGAGTAGTTACCCCTAGTTCTATACACTAATTTAAAGTCCCTCTATAACTGCCTAGTTAAACTAGGTACAACACAAGAGAAGAGGCTTATAGTTAACCTTATGTGCTTACGTTAGGCCTACAAACGGCGCGAGATTACGGAGGTTAAATAGATTAGCAGCAAAGACAACCTAGTAGACACTATGACTAAGGCAAAGCCGTGTTAAGCTCTTAAAACCCTAATTAACACAAATAAGCTTAACCTAGAAGTTATAGAATGGGTAGAATAGGACTAATGGAGCACCTATGGTACGTCTACAGCCCGTTGGAAGGCTGTACGGCTCGTTATACGGTACAGGTGGAAAACGGTGGAAAGCTATGGTGGAACTTAGTGGACTTACGTAACCCGCCGAATTTTATAGGGTAGTTAAATTAACTAATCACGATTTTCCATCCCTAGGATGGAAAATCGCCATTGGCTCACTTAGCACTAGCGCCTTAGCGGCCCTTATAATCCGACTTGTGGCTCGTCTACTGCCTGTCGAAAGGCTGTACGGTTCATTCTACGGACCGTAAGCAGAACTTACGGCCAGCTTAGGGCACTGTTTGGAAGGCAGCCTAGATGGCACCTTAGGGGAGATTTCCTATGTATTTTCTTTTATGTTTTATGGTTCTATTAAAGCAATTATGGAGGCTGTATATAAGTGGTTTCATTTTTCAAGTACCGCTAGTGTATAATTATAGCACCTATTGTACCAACCGCGTGCCTACGCGTTCGGTACGCCAGGTACGCGTTTACGCGTTTGGTGCACCAACCACTCGCTTACGCGTCTGGTGCACTTATGAAGCACTAACTAATTAGGGGGAGGACGCATCAGTATATAGACCACGTAGTCTGCTTTATACAATCGACAGTCACCATCCAAACAAGCATATGATACTACATGTATTTCGTGCCCGTGGATACGACTCACTCGTGCTATTAAGTTAGTACAAACAATAAGGTTAAGATATTATATAAGGAGAAAAGGTAAGGAAACGGGAAGAAAGGGTATATATTATTAGTTTAGTTGCTTAGTTAATATATATATGGAGTAGAAAAGGATTTAAGTAGCGGTCTTGATAGAACTTTGCAGAATTTAGTGGACTTAGCAAAATATAGCAAAATGTAGCAGATTGCCGTTAGATTGCCATAGATTGCCAGTAAATTGCTATTAGATTATCGTCTCGCGGTTAGTCTCTTCTTGCTGCGTTAGTGGAAATAAATAGAAATAGATGGACGTATATAAGGTGTTATAGAGGTGTCCCGTAATAATAACGCCTATAAAACTACCTTAACAACTTCTACTCTACGTACCTAGACGATATACTTATTTATAATAATAACCTTTCTAAGCATACTAAGCATATTTAAAAGGTCCTATAGCGCCTTAGGGATATAGGACTTTATATTAATTTAAAGAAGTGTAAATTCTTAGTTACAGAAGTAAAATACCTTAGACTAATTATTACTACTAATGGTATCCGTATAGACCCTAAGAAGGTATATATAATTATAGAATAGCAAATCCCTAACTGTATTAAAGACATATAAGCCTTCCTTAGTTTTACTAGCTTTTATTAAAAATTTATATATAACTTCTCGGGTATTGTAGCACTATTTATAGCAATAATATAAATAAAGGGCCTTTTTATAAAAGGAAGAAAAATATATCTATATTTTATCTGGACGCCGAAATATAAGAAGGCGTTTTAAGACCTTAAAAATGTGTTTACCAAAGCACCTATCCTAGTTTATTTTATACTAGAACAATAACTTTATTTTAAGACTAACTCCTTAGACCACGTTAACATAGACATCCTCTCTTAGATAGGTAATAACGGTCTCCTCTACCTAGTCGCATTCTACTTATCTAAGCTTATACTATAAGAATATAACTATAAGATCTATAATAAGGAACTCCTTACAATTATATAAGCGTTTAAAGAATTCCAACTAGAACTCTTCTTAGTAGAACCTAACTAGCTAACTAAAGTCCTTACAGACCATTATAACCTTAAGTACTTTATAACTATAAAATAGCTAAACTAACGCCAAGCATACTAGAACAAGTTCCTCTCTAGTTTTAACTTTAAAATCGCATATAGACTAGGAGTATAAGGTACTAAGCCTAATAGCCTAATACGTCGCTTGTAAGATCTTCCTTACTTTAAAGATAACCCCTATAATTAGTTCTAACAATAAACAATCCTAAAAGCATAAAATCTAGCCTTAGGTATACCACCTATAATAGAACTAACTATACCTTAGCTTTATACCATAGAACTAGAGGTACCTTCCAAAATTAATAAGCTTATTACTATAGCATATAACATCTCTATTAACCTATTACTATATTAACTTATTACTACAAAGACTGCTAGCGCCTATACGCTACCTACTAACCTTTAAAGCCTAGGCTAAATTAATATAGCGGCCTTAGAAGTAAAAGAGAACAGGCTCTATTATAAAGGCCGCCTATTTATCCCTAACTTAGAAAATCTATAATAGTAACTAATCCAAATAGCCTATAACCTCTAATTAAGCGGCCACCTAGGCAAAGGAAGGATCTATAAGCTCCTTAGCTAATACTACTTCTAGCCTAAAATAATAGACTTAGTTAAATGCTTTATAAGCGCCTACTATAGTTATAAGCGTGCTAAAGCATTTTATATGAAGTACTAAGGACTACTATACCCTCTACTAGTACCTATACGCCAATAGGTAGACATTGCCATAGATTTCGTTATTAACCTACCGCCTTATAAATAATATGGCCAAACCTATAAGAACATCCTTATAATAATATGCTAACTTATAAAAGAATACCACCACGTCCTAACCAAAGGCGTAGCTATTAGCAACATTGCCAACACCTTCCTTTATAAAGTTTACTAACTATATAGATTACCTAACTCTATTACGCCTAACTAAGGCACGCAATTTAACTCTAATATATAGAGACGGATCTGCTAACGCCTTAGTATCTCCGTCAAGATATCTATATCCTTTTACCATAAAACTACTAGATAACTAGAAAACGCTAACGCTAGTATAAAGGCGTACTTACGATAGGTAGTCGCCTATAGTTAAGATAACTGGGTAGACCACCTTCTGCTAGGTAAATTTGCAGCAAATAACTATGTCTTAGCCACTATAGGACTTACCTCGTTCTTTATAAATAAAGGCTATTACCTATAATCTAGTATAGAGCCACTAGAGCCTATTAATAAGAAACTACTATATAGAAAACGTCTTAAAATACTACTTGCTAATTAGTACGCAGACTATATAAAAGATCTACTTAACTGCTATAAAGGAGAGATGGCCTAGGCCCAAGTAAAATAGGCTTACTTTGCTAACTATTACAGAACACCACTACTTAAGATACGTGTTAGCGACTAGGTATAGTTAGATACACGCAATATCTCCATATAGAGGCCTATAAAGTCATTTAATTATAAGAACCTCGGCCCCTACTAGATTAAATAAGTTATTAATAGGGGAGCTATATATAAACTGAGGCTTCTACCCACCTTAGCTACCTATAGGGTATAGCCTATATTTTACCTATAGCTACTATACCTTTACTAGCCTAACCCTCTACTAGGATAAATATAGCCTAAACCCTTATTGGTACCAATCTAAGATAAGAATAAAGATGAGAACTATAAGGAGTAGACCGTTAAACGAATTATTAACTCTAAATACTTTAGTAAAGGTAGAGGACAGCGGCTCTACTACAAAGCTACCTATACAGAATTTAATATAGATTAGCTAGAATAGTAACTATAGAAAGACTTTAAGAATGCAAAGAATCTAATTAGCAATTTTTACTACGCAAATCCACAGAAACTAGGCCTAAGCAGAGATTTTATACCTAATTCTCTATAGGAGCCCTTATAAAGTTAAACCTTTATATATTACTATATAAGGGTAAATTGCCATTAGATTACCGCAGATTGCCATAAAGTGCGATTACATAACTGGAAAATATTAAGATGTCTAGGAACTTTAACCAGCGGTTAAAGTTATCTAATTAGTTAAATTCTAGACGCTAAGGAGAAACTAGATAATCAGGATTTTCCATCCCTGGAATAGAAAATCACTATTAGCTCGCCTACTACTAGTGCCTTAGCGACCCCCTTATATCTTACCAAGTCTCCCACAGTCTCCTTCCCCCTTTATAGCTTAGCACCTTAGCATAAGCCCTAAGTTAGAAGCATTTGTACAAGCCCGTCACACCTATAACAATATTTCTTCTTCTTGTCTATACTCTAAGCGTTCCCCCTATATATATAGTAACCACAGCGTCGCTAGAGCTCCGCCTTAATAGAAGGAGGGATAGTGTTATGGAACCTAACTATAGGGGCCTCTATAGGGGAGCCCTGTGCTCTTATATACACCTCGCGTATAGCTTACGTCAGCTACGCATGAATATATCACCCCCTAACGCCCTTAACCCTTACGATTAATTACGCAACGTCTTGTAAACTCCTTAAATACATACGTCCTATAGCCACTGCCTTCGTCCCGTAATACTATACTACCTATAATAGAGCTAACTATACCTTAGCTTTATACTATAGAACTAAAGTTACCTCCTAAAATTAATAAGCTTATTACTGTAGTATATAATACCTCTGTTAACCTATTACTATATTAACTTATTACTATAAAGACTACTAGCGCCTATATACTGCCTACTAACCTCTAAAGCTTAGGCTAGATTAATATAGCAGCCTTAAAAGTAAAAGAGAATAAGATCTATTATAAAGGTCGCCTATTTATTCCTAACTTAGAAAATCTATAACAGCAACTAATCTAAATAGCCTATAACCTCTAATTAAGCGGCTACCTAAGTAGAGGAGAAACCTATAAGCTTCTTAGCTAATACTACTTTTGGCCTAAAATAATAAACTTAGTTAAATAATTTATAGGTGACTGCTATAATTATAGGCGCGCTAAGGCCTTTAATATAAAGTACTAAGGACTACTATACCCTCTACTAGTACGTATATAATAATAGGTAGATATTACTATAGATTTTATTATTAACCTACTACCCTATAAATAACACGGCCGTATCTATAAGAACATTCTTATAATAATATGCTAACTTATAAAAGAGCGCCACTATGTCCCAACTAAAGGCGTAGCTATTAGCAATATTACTAACGCCTTTTTTTTATAAAGTTTATTAATTATATAGGTTACCTAACTTAATTATATCTAACTAAGGCATATAGTTTAACTCTAATGTATAAAGACAGATTTGCTAACACCTTAGCATCTCTATTAAGATATCTATATCCTTTTATTATAAAACTACTAGAAAACTAGAAAACACTAATACTAATATAAAAGCGTACCTACAATAGGTAGTCGCCTATAGTTAAAAAAAAACTGGGTAGATTACCTTCTATTAGGTAAATTCGCAGTAAATAACTACGTCTTAACTACTATAGGGCTTACCCCATTCTTTATAAATAAGGGTTATTACCCCTAGTCTAGCATAGAGCTACTAGAACCTATTAATAAGAAATTGCTATATAGAAAACGCCTTAAGATACTACTTACTAACTAGTATATAGACTATATAAAAAATCTGCATAACTACTATAAGGGAGAAATGGCCTGGGCTTAAGTAAAGTGGGCTTAAGTAAAGTGGGCTTAAGTAAAGTAGGCCTACTTTACTAACTATTATAAAACGCCATTACCGGAGATACATATTAGCGACTCGGTATAGCTATATAATATCTCTATATAAAGGCCTATAAAGTTATTTAATTATAAGAACCTTAGCCCCTATTTAATTAAACAAGTTATTAATAAGGGAGCTATATATAAGCTAGAGCTCCTACCTACTCTAGCCATCCGTAGGATATAGCCTATATTTTACCTATAGCTACTATACCTTTACTAGCCTAGCCCCTTATTAGGATAGATATAGTCTAAACCCCTACTAGTACTAATTTAAGATAAGAATAAAGATAAGAACTATAAGGAGCAGACTGTTAAATAAATTATTAACTCTAAATACTTTGGCAAAGGTAGAGGATAGCGGCTCTACTACAGAGCTATCTATATAGGATTTGATATAGATTAGCTAGAATAGTAACTATAGGAAGACTTTAAAAATGCAAAGGATCTAATTAGTGACTTTTATTATGCAAACCTATAGAAACTAGGCCTAAGCAGAGATTTTATACCTAATTCTCTATAGAAGCCCTTATAGAGTTAAACCATTATATATTGCCACGTAAGGGCAAATTACCGTTAGATTACTGCAGATTACTATTACATAATAGTAAAGTGCGATTACATAACTGGAATATCGTTAAGATATTTAGGAACTTTAACTAGCGGTTAAAGTTATCTAATTAGTTAGATTTTTAGATGCCAAGTCTTATTATATAACATTACTGCAAGTCTTTAGCAACACCCCCTTTTTTCTTTCTTCTCTATGCCTTAAGAGTCCCTTCTATATATATATGGTAACTATAGCGTTGCCGGAGCTCCGCCTTTATAAAAGGGGGGGTAGTATTACGGAACCCTATCGTAAGGGCCTCTATAGGAGAGCCCCGTGCTCTTATATACACCTTATATACAACTTACGTCAGCTAGGCGTAGATATATTACCTCCTTATGCCCTTAACCCTTATAATCGATCGCGTAACGTCTTGTAGACTCCTTAAATATATACGCTCTATAGCTACTGCCCATATTCTATAATATGCGAAGTGCTTAATTAAATACTCCCTAGTCCCGCATAATACGCTTATATTTATATTATTATGTTCTAATAACCTAGTGCTCTTTGCCGTATAGTTACTCTAACTACCTCTATAGTCTCTAGCAAAATAACCATATTTTCTATAATTTATATAAGTTCCTTCTTTAAACTATTTATCTTACTATAGAGTCTGCCTAAACGTCTTCTACTATTAAGATCCCTGGTTTAACTTCTGCCCCTTAGTCCTATAATTACTTAATTCTTAACCTCTAGGTTTCTATAGTTTCTTATTCTACTTCTTAAATTCTTTAGTACTACTTAGGTCTATTAGCTCTAGTCCACTATACTATAGTTTCTAACTTAATTATTATATGCTTTGCGCCTTATACAATTATAGAACTCTAGATTAGCCCTTCTTAGCTTATTCCCTTTAATAGATCCTATTATATATCTTAATTGCTTAATTAATTAATTCTTATATAGTAGTTGTATCTTCTATAAGAATTATTATATCCTAGACTTTTACCTTAAGTCCTTACTTATACTATGCCATAAGCGCCCTATTATTCTATTTAACCTAGGTTATAAACGTCTAAAACTATATTATATACTTAATTGCTAAAGTTTACTATATTAGGTTCTGGGATTTTTTTTGCTATAGCTATCGCTTTAGGATCTCTAAATATCTAGGTTATTTAATCCGCGAATCCGTTCTAGTTAGGAAATATATATTATACTTCTTGGTTAGTGGTTAATATTCTATTTATCTATACCTTAGTAAGGTAGGCTTTAAACCATTTAAGTGCTCTCCCTGTTAGGAATAGTTCTATATACGCCACTTAATCTATAGGCGTTACCAGTTTCGCCCCTTTTTACGTAACCTTAAAATGCATCTATATAAGAAATCCCTTAAGTTTTAACTTCTTCCCTAAAAATCGCTTAATAGATAGTAGCTTAATCTTAGCTACTCCAATCCTATTAATTCTATTCTTAAGTATCCTATTATTATCTATTAACCGGTTAACTATTTCTTATAACTATTTAACTATAACTAGTTGCAAGTTAGTATCTCTTATATTAGTATTATTACCTATTCCTAAGGTAGTTACTACTATTAATAGCGTTATAACTAGTGTTTTTAGCGGCATATTGTTTAACTTTATTAATACCGTAATTAGGTAGTAAATATATAATAAAGCCTTGTAGGGAATACTACGGTAGACTTATTAATAAGCTAGGTATATAGTTAAATAAAAAGTTAATAACGTAAATGTAACTAGTAGAGTAGGTTGCCTTATAGATTAACTCTAATTATATTTTAAGATTTACTATAAAGAGAAGAACTATTTAGATAGGGACTATAGTCCTTTAAATATACAATATAACTTCTATAAAATGTTCTGAGTATATTAGTATGTTAGTACGTTAGTACGTCCCTTGCGTTCCTATATTTCCATATTTCCATGTTCTAAACTTAATTTCGTAACTAGCTATATAACTTGGCTACCCCTTATCCCATAGCTTAATTGGTCCTAGTACCTCCTATACTATTTTAACTAACCCATTTATGTCTTCTTTTAGTAGTCGTACTACTGCTAATATAAGGTCTGTAATAATATACTACGGGTATATACTTCTGGTACGTAACTAACGGCCATTTAAAGGGTATCTAGGGGTTGTCCTAAGGGCAACCCAAGATAACCGCAATAATATCCCTTGTATTAGCATACTACTAAATATGCTACGTAGAATAATATATAAGGCTAGTAGGGGTCGAGGACCTTAATTATGGACTCTATTATTATAAGGGGACTTTATAAATAGGGGGCTATAAGGACACGATTATGGAACAGGATAGATTAGTAAGAGAGACGAATCCTTAAGGAGGTAAGGCCTTTGGGATTGTGGAGACTATATACTACGGGTACGTGCCTCTGGTATATAATTAGTGACCATTTAAGGGGCGTCTAGAGGTTGTCCTAAGGGCAACCCAAGGTGACCGTAATAATATCCCTTATATTGCCCCCCCCCTTTCTTGCAGTCAGCCCCTAATTGCTATTACCTTATAGTAGGAAGATTATAAGGGCTTACCCCAAAAGGGGTTTGGAGACATATTAGGAAGATATTAGTATGCCGCTGTATATTATCTATCTATCTAACCCCTACTTTAAACTCCTAAAAAACCTTAATAAGGAAAAAATATAACTGGAGAAAAGTTATAAGGATTGCTAGGAGACCTATTAGAGGCCTACTAGAAGCATGCTGGTAACTACCTAGGCTAATATAAAGATTTTTATATAACTCTATTTCTAAGCCTTTATACCAGTCTGTAATTAATTATAAATATTATAGGCAATTTAGTGTTCTAGTATGGTTCCGTAGAACCTTTTGGTATAGGGTTTAATATATAGAGCCTTAGCTTGCCGTTATCTGACTATTAAGATATTAATTTATAATCCTTTCTTATTCTTATAGTCCTATACTATATTTTAGCGTAGCTCTACTACCGAGTAAATAGGAGGGATACTTTGCAATAGCGCCTCTAGCTATTATACGGTTGTTAAGAATGTTTATACCGTTGTTTTTTTAATACTATAGTATTGTTTAGGTATAATTTGACCTATATGCGTCTTTAATTAACGTTTTAATTGCCTTCCCTGGCTATATGATCAGTTTTTCTTATAAGGAAGTAATAGCCAAATAGTATATACGCGTGTTTCCTTTCTTCTGAATTACGCTATTATAATGGAGTTATATTGGTAAGGTTGCGGCTATATACTAGAAGGGTATTAGAAGGTAAAGCATAGAGACACTTTACTTATTAAGCTTGGTCCTTTTCCTTAACACCTTACTTTTTATTATTAACCTTTGTCCAATTTTGGACGTATCTTTAATATATTATTAATTTAATATACCTCTTTGTTCTGCTACTAACTGCTCTTCTAAGCCAATTCTATAGCGTATTTTGGCCCTGCCGCTATATATAGAACCCTAACCTTTACTAACCCGTAACTAGTGCTGGTCCTGCCTAAATAACTTTATATACACGTCCTTAAAAAAACTAGAAATCTAATAAGAAGATTCTGGATGCTTATAATAAGACCTATTATATAAGGTCTAATACCTTTAATTCTTATAATTAATGCATGCATACTAAGAGCGGCAGTTGCATTAAGGTAAGCTTTTCTATCCTTAATAGGTTTCTATTACTAACTTTAGGCTTTAATATAGCCTAGGCCTAAGTGGTAATAATCCTTTAATGTCCTTAACTACTATATTGCCCAGGCTCTCTCTTATTCTAGTACTAATGCTAAACAGCTAGGTTAAATTTAAGACTATACCACAGCTATTTATACCGCCTATAATTTCTAGTAAGCTAGCTAGTAACGCCTAATAAGGGAGTAAGGTTAGTATACTAAGGATAGGGTAAAGGATAGGGGTAATAAGAAGAAGGTTGTTGTTTACTATAAGAAGGAGTTTGTATATACGCGTTAAGTTTTAAAAAAGCACAATATAATACAGTATTAGGTAGGTTACCCTTTGGGTACCTAGCGGATAGGTAACTAATAATTACTATAGTAAGGTCTTAGTGGTTCTGGTCTTTACTAGCTAGCTAACATCTCTATTTATTTTAGGCTTAAGTGTGTCTTTTAACTATAAGCTTACGCCTTAAGAACTTTGTTAGTACTGGTTTAGGCCTAATATTAGTATTAAATATTTAAGGATCTCTGCTCTATTTATACCTTATTAGCCTACCCCTATTTTTATACCTACCTATACTCCTACTAAGGGATCTAGATCCAGATCTTATTCCTATTAGCTATTACTTAGTAGGCCAATAGATACTAATTTTGTACCTAAGGATAAGGCATAATAGCTTTTAATTTAGGTATTTAGGATTAATTCTTATGTATAGTGGCAATTAGGAAGGCCTTATAAGGTATTTAGGAAGGTATAGGAACACTATTCCTAATATAGACTAATAAATAAGAATGCACTTCTAGCAAAATACCCTATTAATTCTATACTATATATATAAAAAGGCTAAGGACCTATCCTACCTTAGGCCGTAGCCCTAGTTAATCCTTTTAGTCTCCAGAGCTTGTCTATTCTATATCTAATTTGACCTATTTACTCTTTAGGGCCTTTATTAGCCTACTATAAGCTTTCTTTATAGGTTGCAATAATACTATAGTATTAAAGCATTTTCTGCGATTTATAGATTGCGGACCTTAGTCCTAATATTCTTTTAAAATATTTTTACAATAATTAAGGTAATCCTCTAGTTTCTATATAGAGTCTTTAGTGGGCTAGCCTAGCTATTTAACTGTATATTAAAGCTTGTTCTTAATAGACTTATAGCATAGTATAGCTTTAACCTTATACCACTTACCCACTACTTTAGGGTGTTTAATTGGGCCTAGATAGAAGTTCTTTTCTAGCGGTAGTCTATGCTATAGCTCTAGTAAATTTATATAAAATACTAGATACACACAGGCTATAGATAGGGGTAGCTAGAGATAGTAGGCTAGCTTGCTAATTTATTCCTTAACTTAGAAGGGACCTAGGTATTTTATATTAAGCTTCTTTAATAGTTAACAGGTCTTAATATTTATTAAATATAATAGGACCTCATCGCCTACTCTAAAATAATTATCCTAGTATTTACGGTTATACTAGAGTCTCTACTACTCTTAGGCATCTTATAGGCTCTACTTCGCATACTTTTATTACTCCTTCCATTCCTAAAGGTATCCTTATACTCTCTAGTAGATATTCTTAAACTTTCTAGTAGGATCCTATAATTGGTTATACGGCCTTAGCTAGTAATTGCTAGGTATACTATTAAACCTAAATAGTTAGACGCCGTAGGCAATCTAAATTGGTGCATACTTATATAATACGTGTTGCTTTAAATTATAAGCGTACTCCGCGTATAGAAGTAGCTTATACTAATTATCTTCCTGGTAGTTTAAATATATCTATAAGTAAGACTTTAGTTCCTAATTCTAGCGTTCTATTTACCCGTCCATTTATAGATAGAAAGCTATACTATAATAATGGTCTATCTTTAAATAAAAGCATAGATCCAACTAGTACTGGCTTATAAAGACACTGCCCCTATTAGTAATAATAGAGTATAGCTAATCTACTTTAAGAAAGCATTTCTTCTTAATTAGGCTAGTAAGCGCTTATATGTTAATTATCTTATTAACGGGAAGGTATTAAACGTACTTTAAAAACCTATTAATAAGTACCAAGATTAAATTGTATATTTATCTTTACCCACTTTTTAAGGGCGGGAGATCTGTAATAAAGTCTATAGTATAATATTGCCCTAGCTTACTAGTGGGGGGAACTAATTTAAGTAAACCATATGGCTTATGCCTTTAGATTTTATATACTTAATACTTTTTACAGTGGCTAATATACTCCTTTACTTCCTGTTTAAGCTTTAGCCAGTAATATTTACATTAAAGTAATTCTACTATCTTAGCTTAACTATAGTAGCTACCTAAAGGATTATTGTGATTCCTTATAAGGATCTTCTATTATAGATTTGCTTTTTATAGCACCTAAACCTTGCTATTTCTATATAGTAGGCCCATTGGGTCCAGTTCCCAATTTTAGCACCTTTTAGCTTCCTTTTTATTACATTTCCAGTCTACTTTTATATTAAAGATAGTATAGGAGGCGTCTCTCCGCTACACCTTATGGATAAGATCTATTAACCTTTCGGATAGTTCCTAAGTAAAAGCTATTTTATTTTATACTGCTCTAAGTACACAACTAGATAGTACTATAGATCTTTTTTTTTTTAATCCATTGTATTATACTACGTACAATACTACGCATGCAGCCTCTAGGCTATGGCGCTATAGTCCTATATACATGAATCCCTTAGGGCAGCTTAACATGTACTAGTAACTATGTCCTAGTAGTTTATAAGCCCCTAAACTAGGGGTTTATAGTACTATAGATCTTATAACTCTCCAGTGTGCGTATATTAGAAAGGCCGCTACAAGGTTAAAGTCCTTTAGTTATTATAGGGCTCTAGGTTCTAATTGCTTTATAGCTTTACTTTTAGTTTAAGGGGATAGCTTAGTAATTAAGGGTAGTATGTTACTAGATTCTAAACTTATATTAGGGATGTCCTATCCAGGTATCTTTAGACCCTTATTAGCTACAGACTGGGTACCAGTTAGAATATTAGTGGAAGCCAATAGGGTTTGCACCATCTAAGACTTAGTGCTTAGAGCTATAGGTGCTTAAGCATCTTATACCTAGAGCTTATTCTATAATATAGGGAGTAAGATATCTATTATCTATTTTCCTTCTCCCGTTTTAAAGCCTTTAGTATAGTCTAGCTATTATAACAGTCCATTTGTAGGGTTGTTTTCCCCTAGCTTATATTTAATCTTAAAGTTAAATTATATAAGCTCCTCTACCTATCTAGCTTATTAAGATATAAGCTCCTTTATAGTTATAAAGTAGCGTAGATTATAATAATCTAAAAGTATATAGGTGGTATAGCTTGCGTACTTAAAGTAGTGTCGCTACTATTTAAAGTAGTTAACTATAGCTAGCAGTTCCTTATTATGGATATAATACCTAACTTTAGGTCCCTGGAATTTTCTATTATAAAATGCTACTAGTCTCTAATGGAGCTAGGTAGCGTCTAGATGCCTATTAGGTTATATTAGGATACTAACAAGGGCAAAATTTAATATATTAGTAACTATTATTAATAGCTAATCTAGGTTAAAATGCCGCAATAGTAGAGCTTTTATAAACTTTATGCGTAGTTCCTAAAAGGCTTCCTATACCTTTCTAGGCTATATCTATAGTTTATACTATTTAGTTAATCCCTTCTTAGTTTTCTTTCTTTCTGCCTTTAAGCTTTTTACTTTCTAGACTAGGTCTTAGGAAGCTTTAGTAACATAGTTAAATAGGTATTAGATAACGTCTAAGTAGTTATAAATAAAGCGCCTATAGAAATTAGTAAAGCCTAGAAACACTTAGATATCCTAATAGCTCTCTAGCTTTAGCTACTCTTAGATTATCTACACCTATACTAGGTCTATAACTACACCTATAGGTATTATAATATAACCTAGGAACTCAACCTACTTAGTGTTAAAGATATACTTTAACGCCTTAGTATAGAGGCCCTAATTATCTAAATATTCCAGTACTTTATAGACGTGTTGCTTATGCTAATCCTTATCTTCTAAGTAGATTAGAATGTTATCTAAATAAATAACGTATATATGGTTAACTAGTCCCCCCTAAGGCTCTGTAAATATATAATTAAAATATTATAGGCGCATTAGCTAGCCTAAAGGGCATTACTAGATACTTAAAGTGGCTGTATTGGGTTTTAAAAGCGGTCTTTTACTTATCCCCTTCTTTAATACGGAGCCTATAATAGGCGTCTTATAGATCCAGCTTTATAAAGATCTTCACCCTAGATAGTTAATCTAGCATTTTACTAACTAGTGGTAGCAGGTAATAGTTCTTAATTATAATCTTATTAAGACCGTAATAGTTTATATATAGCCTTATAGTTCTATCTGGTTTTAGGATAAAGAGGATTAGCGCGCCTACCGGCGACTTACTAGGCCATATCTATCCCTTTTTTAATAAACTATTAAGGTACTTCTATAGGATCTTAAGCTCTTTATAAGAGAGGTTATAGATAGGAAGGTTTAGTAGTTATTTACCTTCTTCTAGATTAATTACATAATTATATTCTAAGTTCTGCTAAAGGACTTTTACTTACCTACCCGAAAATACCCTTAGTAAGTCCCTTAAGCCTACTAGGATATTTAATAAATTAGGGTCGTGTTTATCCTCTATATTATTATTAGGTAGGTCTTAAAGGTTCCTTAAAACGCTTATAGGCAACGTTACGCGCTATAGTTGCCACTATACATTAAACAGTTTTATATAGTAGCCAGTAGAGGGTAGGGAACTCTTTAACATATTATTTAAGATATTATAGCATACTCTCTGTGTATTACTTAAGCTAAAGTAGCCTATAGCAGTGGAAGTATCTTATAAAATCTTTAAGATCACCACCTCCTTATAATGTCTCCGCAACCTATCTAGTATTTCCCTATAGGGTATCTGTTATAGAAGGGTTATTGCCTATACTAGGTTTTATACCTATCTTGCTATAGAATAGAGGTTGGATTTAATACTCCTTTAGGTATAGAGCGTATACCATTTCTCTTAGAGCTATATCCTCTAGGATATCTTTTAAGCTTATTAGTAAAATACGCCCTTCCAATTCTTTATTATTCCACTATTTAAAGGCTCCTGTCTTAAAGCGTATTTTAGGTTTTACTTCTATAAGCTAAGGGTATTTAAAAACAAGGTTATAGCCTATAAAGTCGGCCGCCTAAAAGGGTTGCGGGCCGACCACCTTAGTATAGTTATATATATTAGCCACTAATACTATAAGCTTATAGGCACTATATAGTTTAATCCAATACTTATCTAGAAACCCTACGGTAGGGTTTTACTACCTTAGTAATAGAATAAGCTTATGCTCTTTTACCAAATTATATTATATAAGATTAATTTTAATGCCGCTGTTGTATAGTGCTTAGAACTAACGTACTTTGCCTATAGGGAGTACTATTTCTAGCTTAATAGTAATATAAAGAGTCTCTTCTTCTATATCTTACCCTAGTTATAGCTAGGAGAGGTCCATAACTAGGGCTTTTCTTTTTTTAGATTATTAGTATAGTTATTGCCCTACTTATTTTTCTAATTAGGTTTACCTCCAGAGAAGTTTTCTCTTAACTTTTTAGAGTGTTCCCATAAGGGTGCTAGATAGGTATTAGGTTGGCCCTAAGAGTCTTTCCTATTGCTTAAGGTCCCTAACTTTAACTATTCTAGATTTCTCTTTAAGAACGGCTTTTTTAGAGCTTGGGTCTGCCCTATATTGCTATTAGAGTACCCATGCTTTTAGTTACCCCCTAGCTTTTTACTAGAAGAGGTCTAGTTCCTTACTACATCCTTAGCGTTTAGAACCGCTCATTTAAAATTTGTATATATAGTAATCCGCAATAAGGCTCCTACGCACTTTATTTTGTTATAAATTGCTAGCTTAATTCTAGCCTAGATAAATTTAATCTTCTCCTTCTTATAGATACTATTGTCCTTATTTTTAAAGGGCTTTAAATTTATTAATTGCGTATAAGTTTCTATAAAGTTTATAAACTGGCGGAAATTATAGCGGTTAAGCTGTATCCCATTCCAGAATAGTTCTATATTATTATATTATACAATATATAGATCTTAAGTCCATTTCTTTAAGAAGGTTTATAGCTGCGGCTATATAGTAATTTGCTCCTTATTAAGCTAATTAAGTATAATCTGGTTTAGGGATTATTCTTTAATCTTACTAATAATCTATTAAGTACGCTCTTTGGTATTATTTTGTATTATTAGCATCTTAAAGAAGTTATTTACTTTATAAACCTAGTTGTCCAACTATTAGGTGTTAGGTCTATAGTAGAGTTCTAAACTACCAGAGTGTTACAGAGCGAGCACAAGCGATAATAATATATAGCGAAGTAGATATTGATAAGCTATGTATATAAACTGCGTAGGCCGTCGAAATCGGACTCTGCACCTGTACGTGGTGACGGCTACGAACCTGGTCTTCGAAGTTCAGATCCAGAGCCAACGCAGAGACGTCGCACAGCGTGCGGACAGGACCTGGTGGTGGTTGTG
>Ga0307507_10000164_pt1 | contig 118734 bp, 34 predicted proteins | sample 7_EM_MG_FD_207223 | JGI IMG/M metagenome (GOLD analysis project Ga0307507, IMG submission 207223) | Populus trichocarpa ectomycorrhiza microbial communities from riparian zone in the Pacific Northwest, United States - 7_EM | ecosystem: Host-associated > Plants > Roots > Unclassified | place...
TAGAGCTTCGTGTAGAGCTTCGTGTAGAGCTTCGTGTAGAGCTTCGTGTAGAGCTTCGTGTAGAGCCTTGTGCAGAGCCTCGTGCAGAGCCTTGTGCAGAGCCTCCAAGTAATAAGACTATATAATAGTTAAATATATAGTATACAACTTTACCTTAATTGCATGTCAAGAAATATACAGTTACTTTTTAAAGTTGCTAAGTAGGTTAACTGCGTGTTAAGGAATATGCAGTTAGCTTTTAAAGTTGTCAAGTAGGTTAACTACATATTATTTAACTTTTAAATATGTCAAGTAGGTTAACTATATGTTATTTAACTTTTAAATATGTTAAGTAGGCCAACTGCATGTCAAGAAATATGCAGTTAGCTTTTAAAGTTGCCAAGTAGGTTAACTGCGTGTCAAGAAATATGCAGTTAGCTTTTAAAGTTGTTAAGTAGGTTAACTGCGTGTCATTTAACTTTTGAATGTGTTAAGTTGGTTAATTGCGTGTCAAGTTGGTTAATTGCGTGTCGAGTTGGTCAAATTGCATGTCAATTACGCGAAACGCGAAAACCAAAGTCTACTTGAATCTCATCCTGCGAATATTTTCCCGATGTTTCATTAAGCTTCCACTTAATCATTTCAAGTTTACGCTAAGTTTACAGCTGAAAGTCCTAAAACTATAACTTAGTTCTTAACTGCTTATCTTATAGAGATATAATAGCAACATTATCTCTAACAGGCTCTTCTTTAAGCGTATAAATATAGAGATATACCTAACAGCGACATACGTCAGGTTCCCTTCACCCTAAGGCTAGCGTATAATATCTATTAGCTATAATTACTTTTTATCTAGCGCACTGTCTGCGCCTAAAAGCGTAGGCTGCTAGACTAAATCTAACGGTGGCTGTTTAAATTAAAGGAGGTATTGCTGGGGGTAATTACTGGCTAAGCCATTACTAAATATAAATGCCTAACTAAAATATATTATATTAGTGCGGAAGAACTAACGTACTAGTCTCTAGCTTTATAAGTAGTGCTTAGTTATTATTGCTTATTAGATTATAAGTAGTCTTAATAAACTCTAGCTTTTATTAACATTAGTATAAAGAAGCTTATATAAACACCGTATACTTTGGTAGCTAGAGAAGTTATATAAATTTATTAACCGGAATTGTATAAGTCACTTTAAGATTAATATATCTGCCTAAATTTATATAATGTGGGTAAAAGTAATACTATATTTTAAGCGCTGCGCTACGGTTTCTAAGACATATAGTGTAAGTAAGGAGTTAGGAGATAAAGCTATGGCGTATTTAGCCAGCTCTAAGGTAACTAAGAAGAAGTTTAGGAATATAGTTCCCACTCTATCCGGAACTAGATAAGGGGTTCTATACTAGTGTCTAGAGGTAGCTTTAACAGTTAATTATTGTTTAAAGTTGATAATCCGGCCAAGCTAAGTTTTACGCTTAGAATTAAATAGGGGATTTATTTAATATTATAAAAGGGGGCTTAGACACTAGATACTAGTAGAGGTATTAACCTCCTAAATAGCTAAAAGCTATAGGCGGCAAAGAGATTATCCTATAACTGTTAATATAACTTAGTGTTGCGGCAAAGCAGCTTGCGTGGTTTAATATTTTTAGATTAAAGCTATGCTTTTAGTGTTAGTCCTAGGCGCGAGGGTATAAAGGGCACTCGCGCAGTATTTTTTTGCTCTATAGTACTTACAATTCTTAATTCTTTTATACTAGCCCTAAGCTCTCGCCAGCTATACTTTCCCCAGTTAATGACCACTTATAGCCATCTAATTCCGAATAAGTAGAAATACCATCTTTGCCTACCTAAATATCTGAAACGGAAATTTCGTATCCCTACAACACCTAAGAGCATAAGGATATGCATATCCTAGGAATAGACTATGCGGAAAGCTATAGTAAGACCAGCCCTATATTTTAAGTTTAGCTTATTAATCTTCTTACCTAATAATAGGCTTATCTAATCCCGCGAATATGGTTGCTAGTATTAAGCACGTTTCTTTAATACCTCCTAGTAAGATAACCTAATAATTATAAATCTTTTGATTATACTAACGGCTAAGCAGGTAATAACAAAGCTCACTTTATAGATGTTTCTAATAATAGCTTAGATTGTAAAAGCGAAGATAAATAGCCCGCTAGATTCCTAAGAAGACCAAACCAAATTTTAGAAGGCATAACCGAAAACAGTATACTTAAGTACTAGGTAGAGTGGAAACCTAGGTTAACAAACATTAGAGCTATAAAGAGCAATAATAATTTAAGGTATTACTTAGTCCACATTATAGATGGAGTGGTAATGTTGTGCTAGAAGCCTATGAAGGAGCCTATAACTAACCTAATGTTCAATAAACTTCGATCTTATTATAAAAGGAACCTTGGTAAGTTTATTAAGCATATTATAAGGTTTCAAGAGCTTAGAGAGGCGCTTAAAAAAAGATAGAAAAACACTTATAGCTTTAGTAGATAAGAGTGGAATATAAAAGAGACTTAGATCAACCCTATAAAACGCCATTAATAAAAGTAGTAAAAAGGAGATCGATAGCGAATCTTTAAAAGTGAAAAAGAAGTAGAGATCACCCCCAAATATATAGCGTATAGTAGGCTTAGGCCTAAATAATTTGGGAACATAACTTCCTCCTATAGTACTTTAATAGTTTTTAAACAATTGCTGAGTATTTCTAGTTACTATTAAGCAATTTAATTATTTCCTATATATAATACGTTTTAGTCTTATCTATCCCACTATTTCTTAGGAATATCTTATCGTTACTAATTTACTTAGAGCCGTCTCTTCTAGCTAGAATCCAATATTGAAAATGCATATATCTTGCTAGTATAAGCGTACCTCCTTCCTCACTACGCTTTTAAAAGTGGGAGTCCCATAAACTACAGTAATATTAGTAGAGGAGAAATCCCGCATTAATCCTAACGTTGACAATTTCTATAAAGAAGAAGCTGCTACTAAAGCTACTATCTAACAGGATTTCAATGTATAGGGCAATATAGATTAGGAAGCTAGTAAAAAAAAGGGTAAGTAAAAAGGGTAGGGTAATAAGGGTAATAAGGGTAATAAGGGTAATAAGGGTAATAAGGGCGATAAGGGTAATGAGGGTAATAAGGGTAATAAGGGCGATAAGGGTGATGAGGATGATAAGGGCGATAAGGAAGACTATTAAATATATCGTTATTAACGATTGATTATAACTTAATACTATACTAAGCTCTATAATATACTAAATATCATCCAGTTAAACCAGTTTGGAGCTTTAAATTGCTTATTAGTTAGTTTTAGAGGTCAAATTTGGCTCTAACCAGACCCTTATATCACTAATACCTCCATTATTAGTCTTACACTAGGGTGTAAGAATAGCAGCTCCCTAGACTAATACTAGTTACCACGCTTTTATGCCTACTTAGAAACCCCTTATTTAATAAAGGCAATCTATAGTTCTTAACTTCACTACTATACTAACGGAATCTCCGTTTGCCCTAACGGATTAAATTATTTTGATACGCTTTAGTACCGGTCTTAAGAGGACGAATAGGATATACTACTAGGCACGCTACTACCCCGGCCAGAATAGTAGATATAGTATTTAATACCCAACTCCATTATAAACAAAAATCCTAGGGTTACTATAAGAACTAAGGGCAGACTAGAAAGACTAGGAAATCTTAAAGTTATCTTTCCAAAGCTATATCGCCCTTACTGCTGTATTAAGAAGATTGGAAAATTGTTACTTTTAGTGATAGACTCTTAAGTGCTAGCCGCACTATAGCATTTTTTATATTCTATAAAACTAAACGCACTATTATGGATTTAAGGCGTTAGTATTAGCCTAAGTACTATTGGACTTCTTATTCTTTACTATATATAGGTCTCTCTAGACTATAAAATCGCCTTTCTCTATTATGCTCTTTCTAGGAACAATTAAAAACCGTATTTATAATAGCATATTTAGATCTAGCAACATTCATAAAAGCCTATTAAGCAGTCTGGATAAGGTTTAGCAATAAACAACCTAATAAAGAGGCCAGTATAGGCCCGCGAAGACCCTTACATCTTAAGCTAACAATTAAGGAGGAAAAGCCAAAAGTAGCTTTAAAGTATAAGATACCTGCTAAGGATCAGGTTTATACCGTCTTATTTAACTTATAAATAAACATACTTCTTCTTGCCGTTCCCGTCGGCTTTATAGTCAATTACCTTTACGCTAACGGCATTGCCATATTTATTGTTAACTTTATTGCTATCATTCCGCTTGCTGTAATGCTTAGTTACGCTATTAAAGAGATTACACTCCGCGCTGGTAATACATTAGGTAGCCTTTTAAACGTAACTTTTAGGTATGTTTCTTTACTTCTTATTTATTCTAATATAATCTCATTTAGCGCAGAAACGCTGTTAAATTAATTATCTTTATCTTAGCCCTAACTAAGGGCCAGATTACCATTGTTGAAACTTCCTTAATTAGTAGTATGCTTTCGAACTTACTCCTTATCCTTAGCATATGCTTCTTCTTCGGAGGCATTAACCAGATAGAATAATATTTTAATAGGATAGTAGTAGGTACTATAGCTAGTCTTTTAGCTCTATACGTTAGTAGTCTAATTATTCCAACTGCCTTCCACTCTATACTGTTAAGTTTAATAACAGCTTTAAACTAATAGTAAATACTAACCCACCTAGCTACGAGCCTTAATAGCTCTATACTTAATTAGGAGCTTTTTTACGGAACAGCTATTATCCTTTTAATTATATACGTTTGCTACCTTATATTTCAATTAAAGTTATATACCAAAATATATAATACTCTAAGCCAAAAGGCTCCTAAGCGCAAATCCTCCCAAGTTAAGCAGGGTATATCTCTCCGTGGTATTATATAGATTGGTGCTATAGCGGCGGCTATATCTAAAGGCAGAGTAAACCGTAAACGTCTTATATAGGATTTAAACGTAGAAAAGAAAGACGGTAAGATTAAGGAGCCCAAACTAACGATTTAGGGTATAATTATAACCTTTAGATTCTCTACCGCATTAATCGCCTTATGTTCTAAGTTTATGGTTAACAGCATTAGTAATATTATAGTAAGCGGCAATATCTCTACTACTTTTGTCGGTCTTATCCTACTCCTAATTGTTAGGAACGCTGCTAAGTATATAATAGCGGTTATAGTAGCTTATAAGGATAAAATAAGTCTAGTAATTAATATAGCTATTAAATCTAGCATATAAATCGCTCTTCTAGTTCTCCCCTTTGTCATTATACTTAATTGGATTATAGGCTAGGATTGCATAACGCTTTGTTTTAATACCTTTCTAATCGCTATTTTGTTTATTGCTATGCTCCTAGTAAACTATCTTATCTAAAATAGTAAATCTAGTAAGTTTTCCTTTTTTTATAGGTAATCTACTCTAACTAACACTAAATAGACTGGCTTAAAGGCGTTCTTATTATAGTAATATATGCTATTATTATAGTTGCTGGCTGGTTTTATCCAAAATAAGTTTTAGATCCTCTCTATCCTGCTTAATTTAAGCATCTAATTACTATCTTACTTATTATTAGGATTAGGCAACTAGGGAGCTAAATAGTATTTTTATAAACTGTGTTTATAGCTTTTAAGTAAACCCTAGGCTGATTTTTTTTATATCTATTAAGCCGTCTAGGTTGCCTAGAATATTGCTTTCTTTTATTTTCTCTTAAAATTTTAATTTAATTTTATATATATATACAGATTGTTAGACTGTATAGATAAAGCTATCTCTACCAATTCCTATAATAAGCTTTTAACGTCGCTTATATACTGCGAAACTCTAAATATATATAGTCTCCGTTAATAGCAAGCGAACTTAAGTTAATATACCTGGTATAACCGCTAAGGCAACTAGCAAAACAAACGCTAAAACTCTTAGCGGGCTTTATAGCTCTTTTAGAGAAACTTCCGCTAAGAGGCTATTGGCACGTTACGTTTCCCGTTATATATATATAGGTTGCGGATTTTTATAACCTACTTACCCTATATTCTTTAGCAGAAAGTAGTAATATTAAACTATAACTCGTTACAAGACAGAATTAATTATTATTTTAAAAACTTGGCTTTACTAGATTAGGTTTTCCTTACGGCAGGTGCTATTATATAGAGGTATATAAACAATCCAAGTAGGACTAAGATCGCATAATAATGTAATAAAAGGCGGGGGTTAATTAAAATATTACCACATTGCCCCTTAATTATTAGAAGTAAGCGGCTAGAATATAATAGCCCGTATTACCCTATACTACTAGGGTTCGTCAACTTATAAATAGATTAGCGTAAGCAATAATGTAGCCAAAGCGATATTTCCGATATCGCGCATAGCCACTTAGTATATAGTTAAAGAGGATATATATCCTATAGAGTATTGCTATAAAGCGCCACCTAACCTATTTTTAAGCTTTAATTTAATATAGCGGAGAGAAAACGTTACGGAATAGGATAATATTGTATTTTATCTCTAGACGCTTAGTGTATTCCTTATATAATCCTTATTCTTACAACATCAAATAAAATGTCCCAAGGTAAGCGCGCAGCTATCCTATTATAGTAACTTAAATGCCAATTAAATTACCCTATAACGCACTAACAGCTCCTTTGCCATAGATAGTGAGTAAATATATAAGGTTAACTGGCTAAGATAAGTCTACTGCTTAAGCAATATCCGGCTTTGTAAAGGGTGGGCGTTAGGAGTGGATTATATAATGCTATTCCTACTAGATAAGGCGTTATTAAGGGGTTATTATTGGCTTCCGGTTCTAGTTTATAACTTTATATAAACGCCTCTAAACCCTATACTATTGGGGCTGTCTAAAAGCTAAGTTATCTATTTACTTTATCTTAACTTTAGGCCAGGCTTATTAGCTATTAATTTGTTAAGGTAATAGGAAGTTACGTCAAGGCGTATAATAGGGCTTAAGTAAAGCTACGCAACTAGATAGGCATTACTATATAAAGCAACGCTTAACCGGCTGCCTCTATATTGCTATCTTGGAATAATTAGAAGAAAGGGGTGAATATTAGCCCTTACCGTTTAATATAACCCTCCTATAGAGGTATAGCAAAGTGGGGTATAGATTAGGAAGGATTATACTTTTATTATAGCTATATTATAGTGCATTTATAATACTGTACTAGTATCCCTAAGTTAGTAAATTGGCTTAACTTTTAAGGCATAGTTAAAGCGGAGCCCACCGTTAGCTCTCCTATTAGCTAAGTGGTAGAGAGGAGTAGGATATAAAAGGCCTCTATATCCTTTAACTAGACCTATATTAAGCATAGTATCCTTCAAGGAAATCCCTCCTTACTTTTTTATAAAGACACTCCGTAACCTTACCGGTACTAGCCACTCTAAAATACTTCTAGTCTTGGCCCTAAGAGTTTAAACAAGCCTCAGTTTTAAGTCCTTAAGTTAAGCAAATAGTCCTTATAGTAGGAGCAATGCCTTTTAGCGTCTCCTTAATATTGGTAATAAAGACGCTATATATCTAAGAGCGGCGTAGTATAGTATTATAAGAGCGTAAGCGGCTAGCCTAGCTGCCCTAATGTAATAATCGTGGCATTATTAACCAGCTAGTTATCTTAGCCGTAGTCGTAATCTCTACAGCCATATACTACTGGGGCGAGTGGTAGTAACTTATACCTTACTAGGCCGCTTCTTGTCTCCCTCCTCTTTATCGCCTATATTAAGAGTCTATTACCGCTTCTAGCCCTTCTACCGCGCTATATTGGGCATAGCATCTTCTATAGTGGCGTAGACTCCTTAGGCAAAGCTAATGTGCTTCTTAGTAGGGCGCTCTTTTTCCTCCTTATCTTCTCCAAATATCCTCTACCGCTTCCTCCTATATAGTATAGCTAGAGGGCTTTTAGTAAACAGTAGTGGTATTAGGAGCTAGTCTATTTAATGTAGCCTCTATAGCCTCTAGGGCCGGTCTAGTGCTGCTACTAGTTTCCCCAGACCGACTTTGGCGTTAATATTATTACCGCCTTTATCTTTATCTTTATTATTATTGTTGTTGTCGCTATTATTATTAGAGGTGGCCCCCTTAAGCTCTTCCTGCGCCTTTAATTTAGCCTTACGCTTCTCTTTAACCTCCAGTAGTGTGTGCCCTATAGGCTATTTGTCGGCGGCGCCATAATATATAACACTTCTATATATCTATTCGGTGATAACCGTATTAAGGTACTATTTAAGTGCGGTAGTAAATTGGTTATTATAGGCTTCCTAGGATACCGGTATACCCGCATAAAAAACGAGGTAGGTACCTTAAGTGGCAATAATATTAAGGCAGTCCTACAAGTTTGCGCTACTGTTAGTTTAATAGGCCGCAATACGAAACTGAATTAAAAGGATATAGGCTTATAATAAGCAGATCTTAGCTAGCCGTAATAGTAGGTAGGCTATCTAGCTGCGATATTATAGCCAGCGATAGCTATATATAGGGACATTACGAGTTAGGCTATTTTAGGTAAAGGTTAGAAAGGTAGGGAGGTAAGCCTTTAAATAAGATCGGAAATCTATAAGTCAGCATAGGCACAGTAAGAAGGCGTTATTATATAATCTAATATATAGGGTATAATAAGGGGGGGTATAAACCCTAGGTCTTAATATAGCTGGAAGCGACAAAATATAGGGCAGCAGTATTATTGTTAAAAGAAACGGGAATTTAATTACTACAGGCACTAGATACGGTATATACACTAGTACTACCAGTCTCTCTCTTGTACAACTATAACATACTAGCTAGGTAGCCTTCTAAATAATACTTATTTATACCTTACTATTTTTAAGGCTATATTCTAACCGTTATCTCTTCGCCTATAGAGATTTGGGTAGCAGCGGGCCCTAAGCTAAATACTAGAGAACCTCGTCAATATTAGGGCGCTGCGCATAGTTATTCACTGCCTACTAGTATCTTACTATCTTAATAAAGAGACCGCCGACTGTAAGTTTAAATCAGCCCATCTGCTACTAGAAGCCATTAAAGCTCTATAACGTAGAATACTTATAATATATATAGCCTCTGGCCGGCGATATATACGCACTCTTATAATCCCTAGCTATTTTATTAATAGTATTCTAATAACTCTTCTAGAAGAAAAAACGCAGCTTCTTATTATCCTTACTATTACGCTATAGGTTTATAGAGAACTTCTATAAATAGTGGTTATACATTAGCTTAAATAAGATAATGCCTATAAACTAGATATTAATGGAGTAGTTATAGTCCTCTAACTTAAGCTTAGGAGCGAGATAGCTAATTATACTAACTATACCTAGCTTGGGCCGTAATAACCTACCTGCCTAAATATATTTAGATATGCCAACGTTTAGCAGGACGGAATAGAGCGGCTTACTAATAAGGCTAATATTAGTCGGCTTTAGGTCGCGGTGCAGCCAGCGTCCGTTATATATAACTTTAACACCTAGCAGTGCGGCGCGGAATGCAGTCGCCGCCTCTATTATTATGCCCTTATAGCCTCTATCGAGCTTATACGTTAGCTACATTCTCTTAAACTATAATTTTAAGAATATAAGAGGCTTACCCCTTACTCTAAGTCCCTATTAAGTCGCTAAAGGTCTGGGGCGTTATTAGCTTTAGGATAATAGTAATATTATTAAAGGCCGTCTTAGAGGAGAACTCCTTATTGTTAAAGTAGATTATCTCTACTATATATAGAATTCGCTTACTATTGTCTAACTTCTATACGAGATTAGTTACTTCCCAAAGTGTCTTAATCTCTTTATCCACACTATAGCAATTTCGGAAAGTCCACTTTACCACTTTAATGGCGGCTACGTTGGCTAACTAATCTAAGGTAAAGAATACTCTTCCATAACCACCCGCACCTAGAGCATCTCCCAGTATCTACCTACCCATTATTCTCTTATTAGGGAGTAGGGTCGGCATCTTAATATTAATATTAACAGCCGCCGGCCCTATTAGAATTAAGCGAGAGATGCTGACTAAGCTCTGGACACGTCGCGAGAGCGAGCTCTGCATGTTAATCTAGATAGACATAAACCGCATCTACTGCATCACGAATCAATCAATATTCATCATCTGCGTCATCTCTATCATTAAATAGACCCTTAAGACACCTCCGCTGTGACCTTATAACCTTGTAATTCCAACAGGTTATAAGCCCGGGTAGCAACACCTCTCCTAACTCAAAAATCAACCCCGAAAATAACCTTCTCTACCTTAACCTCAACGACACCTACATACGATCACAAGGCCGGTAAAATTATCATTTTTAATAGAGACAACTTTGCAGACTAGGAGCGCACCTGCGAGGCAGCCCTAATTATGTTAGAGGGCTGGGATTTTGTTACTGGTGCAAAGGGCTTAAATTAAGTCAATTTAGCTGACGGAAGAAGAAGATAAGAGGAAGCAAACAAAATCATCTACAATTTAATAGGAGACGACCGTTAGGAAGAGATGCATGCGATAATAAAGGCGTACGATATTTAAGGAATGTGGGAAGGAATAAAGAAGTTTAATAAGGCTAATAACGAGGTCTATATCTCTAGACTCCGCAGAGAGTTCTATAGCACTATATTTAACCCTACGAAGATGCGAATTATTAAGTTCCTCTAAATACTTAATTAATTTAAGATTAATCTAGCTTTAACGCCTTAAGCACTTACTAATAATAATATTAAAGAGTAGCTTTTCTTGGCCCTCCTAAGCAATATTATATGGTAGAATATAAAGACCTAGTGTCTACGAGACAAACGAGACCTTAAGAGCTGCATTACCCTTCTTTAGGAGCAAGAGACTGCTCTCCCTATATAAGTACAAAATGCAGCACTTGTATATAAGAGGAAAGACAAACCTAGGGGGAGAAGGGGAAACTAAGGTTAAGGTTAAACAAGGGGCAGAGGCTATGCTAGTAGATTTAATCATTCCTTATTGCGTTATCGCTATAGCTTATTATCTTAAGTAAGCAAAGAGCCAAGATAACTAGAAAGAGATAAGTGCAGAGTATACTATTAGAAAGGTTACTACTAGAAAGACTGTCCCCTATTTAAGCAATTCCAATTTAATAATGCTAGGAAGATAAATTAAGGTGCTCCTAAGGCAGAGGAAGTAGGGAATATAGCAATAGCTAAGGAAAAATTTAATAGTAATTTAATCTACCTTAACCCTAACCCTAAACGTGCTATGCTTACAACGACGTCTCTAGCTTAGGCTTTTAACTTAGGAGCAACTAAGCACTTTACTAGTAACCAATCAGACCTAATATACTTAAAGAGATAGAATATGCCACGACAGGTCCGTACTATAAATAGGACTATTGTCCCTACTATAGGCTATAATTAAGTTTAAATTGGTACCCTAAAGCTAAAAGACGTCTGGCTTATACCTTTATTTAAGTTAATTAAGCTAATCTTAGTAAGGACTCTTACTTAGGAAGGCTACTTGATTACATTTAACCTAGATAATTAAGCTACTGGCAAGCATAAATTAGGTGCGACGTTTAAGGCCACTATAAGGAACAACCTCTACGTGCTATAAGAGCATTAGGAAGCATTTAATATAATAGTAGAAGCACACGATTTATAACTAAACGTTAGTGAAATAGATGCTAAGCTATAGCACCGCTAAACTAGATATACGAATTACAGTAACCTATTTAAGCTACAGCACTCCTTACTAGGCATAAAGCTTAAGAAGATAGTAGTACTAGTTGGCAAGAGCACGTGCGAAGCTTATCTAGCTGGGAAGATATAAGAAATACTAAGCAAGAAGATAACTAAGCGCGAGAAGATACCTGGTTAAGGGCTATACCTAGATACTACGGGACAAATTGGTATATTAATTAGAGGTTATAACTACTACCTCCTAGCCCTAGACGACGCCATATATTATACTTAGGTTATTCCTCTTAAAACCCTCTAAACTAAAGAGGTACTGCCGTATATTAAAGAGATTATTGTAAGGGTAGAGAGGTTTACTGGCAATAAAGCTATATGGATTTAAGCGGATAATAGAAAAGGGGAGTTTAGCCATAGATTTTAAGACAAACTAATACCCTAGGGTATTAACTTTAAACCTTATCCGCTATACAAGCACTTATATAATGGCGCAATCAAGCGCGCGATCTATACAGTTAACTATAAAATAAGGTTACTTCTATTTCAAGGAAATATACCAGTTAAACTCTGGGGCTACGCAGTTAAGTATACTGTCTGGATTAAGAATTAAGTACCCACCTTAGCACTTCCATTTAACGACGAGTATAGTGGTGCTATTATACCCTATAAGGTATACACCTAATAAGTTCCTAACTTAAAGAATCTAGTTATCTTTGGGTGTCACACTAATCTAATTAATACGCTTGAGAAATACCCTAGGAAGTATAATTTAAGAATAAAACCTAACTACGTTTTTATAGGGTTAAAAGGGAGTAGTTAATTTAAGATAATAAACCTATATACCTAAGCAATTAAGCTATTTGGACATGCTAAAGTAAATAAGTACAGGTTCCCTTATAGAGCACCTTAGGTGCAAGCTACGAGATATAGTGACTGAGTGGGCCGCTTAGATTAAGTAGGAAGCCCAGGTTAAGATTAAGCAGGACGCTTAAATCACGCTATAAGCTAAGCCGCGAACTGACCTATACCTCCCCCTACTACCTTAAACGCGCCGACAGAGACTCTAGTTGCGAGAACTATAAATAGGCCAGATAGTAACTAAGTGGGCCGCTCTAAATAAGTGGGAAGCCCAGGTTAAGACCAAGTGGGCCACTTTAATTAAGTGGGAAGCCTAGGTTAAGATTAAGTGGGACGCTTAAATTAAGGTAATGCTAAGGGTGGGACGCCTATATAAAGCACATCAATACGCATTCCTTATGCGCAGAGAATAAGGTCTGGAAGATTACCAAATATAAGGGTTTTCAATAATATAGTGGTTCAGTTAGTAATAGCTATAAAAGCTATTTATCTGGAAGCTAAGAACACTACCTCTATAGGAGCACCTACAGTACCTTTTAACGCTATTGAGTTAGATTAGGCCTTAAGGGAGGACGCTCCTAGCTGGATAAAAGCTATCTTTAAAGAATTTCTCTTTCTTAAGAGAATGTACATCTATACTATTATAAGGGGGAGAGTACTAGAAGGAAGGTTATTACTCCTAAGCAAGCTAGTTCTAAAGCACAAGTACAATGCTAAGGGAGAAGTAATTCGTAAGAAGGCAAGACTATATATTTAGGGAGATAAGCAGACCCCTAACGTTAATTATTTTAAGATATTTGCGTCTGTTATACAATACAACACCTTTAGGTTCTTAATGGCAAAGGTAGCAGCTAAGGACCTTAAGCTCAGCCATATTAACGTCAAAACTGTATTCTTAAACCCGCCGTTACAAGAATAGATTTATATGCAGATTTTTAACCTATTAAGAGACTTCAAACCTAAGCTTAAGGGCGTAAAAGACGTCTACTTAAAGCTGAATAAGTCACTTTATGGCCTAAAGCAGGCACCGAGAGAATGGTTTTAGATGGTTAAGAAGTTCTTTAAGAGTATAGGTTTAAAAGCAGCTAATGCTAACCCCAATCTCTTTATAGGAAATAAAGTATATATCTTACTATTTGTTAACGATATACTGATTATAGGAAAGCGCCGATACCTTAATATTATAAAGACAAGAATTTTAAGAGAATGGAGATGCAAAGACCTAGGTTTTATAGAAGTATTTATAGGCTTCTAAATTAATTAAGACCATACAAACTAAACCCTTAAGCTATATCAGACGATGTACACCAAGAAGCTACTTAAACGGCTAAAAATAGACAGCTGTAATCCGGCTAAGCTACTAATACCAGCTGGTACTGTTCTAAAAGCGGATATTAAAGGTCCCCTTAAGTACAACAATGCCATAGTGTACTGGCAAATTATTAGCTTTACGATCTACCTCTTAAACTACACACGTCCTAATACCAGCTACGCTGTTAGTTAGTTAGCTAGGTTTATAGCAGCACTAGGAGAATTGTATTACCGCTTAAGCAAGTAGCTACTACGATATCTAAACGGTACTCTTAAAACAGGAATTACCTACTTAAGTTAAGCAGTCTACCTTCCTCTATATAAGCTTACGTTACCTACTGGTTACAATATCTTTACCGATGCTACGTGGGGAATAGAATATAATCGGATATCATTCTAAGGCATAGCAGTTATACGCTATAGGGGAGCAGTAATCTGGATGGCTTAAAGGCAGAAGTTGACGGCATTAAGCTCAATAGAAGCAGAGATTATGGCGGCATCAGAAGAAGCAAGGTTAGTAGTATAGCTTAAGAAGCTAACAAGAGATCTAGAAGAGAGAGATAATAACAACCCTTTTATCCCTACGCTCTACTGTGACAATAAGGGTACAGTCAACCTTTTATACGACACGAAACACTACTAGAAAGCCAAGCATATTAAGACTCAATACCTTTTCGTACGAAATAATATGGTTCAGTGAGGTTAACTTAAAGTGGTATATATACCAGGCAAAGATTAGCCAGGAGATATGCTTACGAAACAGCTACCAATTAACCAATTTACGAAGCACTATATAACGCTAGGAATTGGTAACTGACGGAGACGGTAACGGACGGAGACGGAGTAAGTTACGGAGGTTTTTTGCCTACTATAGGTTTTCCCTCTATACGTAGGCCAAATGGCACTTGCAAGGTATTTGGGAATAGCTTCATAATTGCCTATTTAGGACAGACGAGGAGAGCGTCGTCAGCATAGGGGAGTGTCAGAATTAAGCGAGAGATGCTGACTAAACTCTGGACATGTCGCGAGAGCGAGCTCTGCATGTCAATCTAGATAGACATAAACCGCATCTACTGCATTATGAATCAATTAATATTCATCGTCTGCGTTATCTCTATCATTAAATAGACCCTTAAGACACCTCCGCTGTGACCTTATAACCTTGTAATTCCAACAGGCCCGTCTAGAGCGCGAGCTATATAGCGTCTGCGCGCTTCCTTAAAGTTGTCTTTAGTAGCAAATTCCGTCTATTAGAAGTGGTATTCGAGCTTATTAAGCAGTATCTTTATACTATGCTAGTTTAAGTAATACGGCCGCTGCGTAGCTACGTCGCTATTAATTGTTAGCTGTGTCGACGGAGACCTAGAGTAGCCTATAATATAGAGGCCCTTACTTTTAGGAAAGAAGTTAAACTATATATAGGGGTTCCAAAGGCTAATATTATGCAACTTTATAAAAGACCTAGTATAGAGGAGTAGGTTAATAGGCATATTTTTTAAGGGGCCCTTTCCCACTACTTATTCCCTCTCTAGTATAGCTGGTGGAGACTATAGTTCTAGTAGATAATAGCCAACCTAGACTATACTAAGCTTTTAAAGCTGCTCCTTAGTGTTAGTATCTAGCTCTATAAGGGTTTCGCTTGCTTTACCATCAGTATTATACTTAGTGCGTTCTATCTTATGTTAATGGCAAACTATCTCATTGTCGTATATCTACTTAGGCTTAATAAGCATGCGGCGGAGGGCGGCTTAAGCGCCATCTACCTAGTTATTCTGGCGCTAAAACATAAGGGCGTTATAGACGTCGCTAAATGCTAGCCTAGTAAGGGCATTCGCGGGTATAAGGGACGCAAAGGCGCGGTCCGATATTTAATAATAGATAGGGTGCTTATAGCAGACTTTAATAAGGGATATAAGCTTTAGAATACTATAAGAAATATACACCTTTTTAATATAACTGCTAATTATAAAACCCCTTCCTAGCATTTCTGTAACGTAGAGATAGCTAGACTATAACTACTTAGTCTTACTTCCTCTAGCAGGTATAAGATATAGAACATCTATATACAGCACTTTTGGCGTATCGCGGTTATCTTAACTCCCACTAAAGTAAGGTAAGCTAATATTAGGGACATACCCTACCCTAGATACTATAAAAGGTAGGGTTTAAGCTTAACAATTTAGAATCTACCTAGCAGAGAAGAATCTTTAAATCCTTAGGGCCTTTGCTAGCTAGCTTCTCGGCCTATTATTATAGCTAGAACGTATAAGGCTAAAGCCGGACGTCACTAATTTATTAATAATATAGGTCCCTACCTCACTTTACTTTTACTCTACTTTACTTTACTTTATATACTTACACTTCACTTTACTTCTTCTGTCCCCTATAGTATAGCATATACCCCCCTACCCCCCTACGCTACTACTTTCCTTCTCCTACACTCTACTCTACTCTACTTTAGTTTACTTTACCTAACCGACCCAGTTACACCTTTAGCATTACGCCTATTTAGCATATATATCGCCCTACTTAGTAGAGTAAAAGTTTACTATAGGCTACCACATAAGTGGTTACCTTTCCGTTAGAACTTCTTAAAAAGTGCCTATTTTACTAGTAAAACCGTGTCTAAAACTTCCAATCTTTGTGGGGTTGTAGTCGCTTTGGGGTTTACCTCTATATATAAAATACTACTAACTAACTAAGTTACTTTAGGGCCACAGGCCTGCAGCGGCGGCTATTAAGACTCTATTAATAAGATTCGCTTCTACGTCCTAGTATAGATAGAAAGACGCCAGTTATGAATAACATTGCGTAGAATAATACGGCGCTTTAGCAGCTAATCTAAAATAAGGTAAGTCTTATCTTAAACCCCTATTCCCTATACACCCCTCCCCTTATAAGAGCACTAATAATTAGTACGCTGGTTCCCATCTACTGACCTTATAATGCTTAGAGATTAGGAGGTTAGGATAAGTTGGTTTTCCTTTCTTTAAAAGGGCCTTCTATAGGGGCGGAAGCTCTATAGCGTAGTAGTTAGAGTATATAGTGAGAACGGCATAGTACGGATAGGTGGCAAGATATACAGCAACGTCAAAACGGAAAATGTGGAGATGGGGCGGCATCTTGAGAATAAGCATTTCCTTTTTATTATGGACGCTAGTAACTAGTGCATAATACTAGGGAGGCTGACGTATTGTCTTATATTAATATAATAAAACACATTACTAGCTTTATTCCGCTGGCTAAATATAAGTGGCCTCCCTCTATATACCGTGCTCTATAACCGCCTTTGCAATACCTAGGCCAAACTCTATCCTTATACCCTATTCCGCCGGTCCAAACTTAATAAAGGGTAGAGAGTACTTATTAAATAGGCAGTTAATCTACACTAGTACGTCTGTATATTTATCCTTTAAAAAATCTAGTAGGTTATACAGGGGCATTATTAGAGACACCCCTCCCTATAGCATCGCCCTATGGGGTAGATTGTTATGGCGTTCTATCTCCTAGTCTAGGCTTTCTAGCTAGTCTAGCGGTATAGGGAGCCGAGCGGCGTAGCGCTTAATCGCCTAAGCTAGGCCCTCTAGCTTAGCCACAGTGCGCTACCAATTAGAGATAGCATTGGCGTAAATATTAGTAGTTATAGCGCGTGCCCATTTGCTATATAGGTTTCAGTATAGTTTTCTAAGCGCATCTAGGGTGGTACCGATGGCGTATAGGAAAAAGACTTTAAGGGAAATAGATAAGAGCTTAATAAGGATTATCCTAGCTTTTTTATAGTAATTATTACCAATAATTGTGTCCAGGTCCTCCCTAATAACGGCTACTACCTTTAATAACCTGTTTTCCTCGAGATCTTCTAGGGGGGGGAATCCGCTTAAAACCCTCTAAATTCCATTATTAAGCACAGCGATAAGGCTAGTGTGGTCTATAAGCGTAGGGGTTGGAGCCATGGAGCCATCTATAAAAAGGCTTAAATAGCAGGGAGAAGAAAAGTAAGTAAAATAAAGTAAGGTAGATAAAGTAAGGTAAAGTAGGTAGGTATATAAAGTAAAGTAAAGTAAAGCGGAGTGGAGTAATAATACAACACTATATAGCTGTGTATTAGTCTATGCCTCCTATTAGGAGGGCTGGTATTATACCTAAGCTAGTAGGGAGGGCGGCTAACCCGCTCTAGCTATACCCTCATTAAGATGGCGGAATATATATATAGAGAGAGAGATGGCGAGAGCGTAACTAAGATATTAGATAGCGCTAAGTAATATAGCGGCGATTAAGCCCTAGCTATATAGCAAATTTAGCGTTATATACCTCGCTAAATAAGGCTAAGCCGGAATTCCTATAGAGCTAGTCTGGGGTATCTAAGTACATAGCCACCCCCTTATTATTGTTGTAAAAACTGCCTATACTAAAACCAAGAATCCTCGTCAACGCTATAACTATTAAGGCAAGAAAGTAGGTTTCCTTTATAGCAACCGTTTTAATCTATAGCTTCCGGCTTATACTATCCTACTTATTATTCCCTACCACCGCTATAAAACCTAACGTAACATTTACGCTTAGTTAATAAAATTTAAGGTTAGTAGAGTCAGCACGTTACGTTTCCTATTATATATATTGTTGACCTAAATTGGAGTTTCTTACTACTATTATACTACTATCTGTCGACCTAGATCGTATTTATATACTTTATTTTAGTTATCTCTTAACTTATAACTAAACGTCTTATTAAATGTCTTATTACCTATTTCGATTACTAATTACTAACTAAATAATGACGTAGTTGTTAGTCTATTTGCCACCTATTTAGTGTAATACTATAGAGTTTTTATTCCTAATCGTCCGTTTAACATATATGCAGGTTGCGGATTTTTATAACTCTACTTACTCTATATTCTTTAGCAGAAAGTAGCAATATTAAATTATAACTTATTATAAGACAGGATTAATTATTACTTTAAAAACTTAGCTTTGCTAAACTAGATTTTCCTTATAGTAGGTACTTCTAAATTATAATCCAATATTAAAGGGCCAACGGAAGGAAATTAACATCTTACACTTCTTAGTGACGCAGTTCTACGCCTTTATGCACTTAATAAATAGTACTTAAGCGGAATAGATATAGGTATGGATATAATAAGATAAGTAATATGTTTCTAATAAAATATAAAAAGTAGTAATAAATTAGTAAAGGATATTAGTATAAATAAAAAATTGTATAGAATAGCGAAGGATTAAAATCTAAGAAAATATTTAAAGGAAAATCCCTTATAAAAAGGCAAGGAGCTAAAGACTGCACTCGCTTTAATAGTTAAAGCCATCCTTGGCGCTATATAGGTTAACTCTAAAAGAAATTTTAAGGCAGTATATTATGCTGTAAAGAAATTCTAGTCTTAAATAATTTGTGTAAGGTATTTTATTTCGATAATATAGTTAATTAAACGGCCGCTTAACTTACCTTCTTTAGTAGGGTTGCTTGCAAAGAGGTACTTTAGTAGATTATTTATAGCTAACAACTACTAACTATTGGTGAACTGCATCTATTCCGGACATACTTTAGGCTTAGTATTTAGTAATTTTTATATTGGTTTAGTTAAGGGCTAAAATTTATAACCTAACCTAACCGCTGATATTACTGGCGAAATATAGGAGTCTTAAAAGGGATAAAAGGCGCGCAAAAACACTAGTAGCAAATAATAAAAAAGCTAGAAAGGGGATCTTAAACCCTTTAGCCTCTACTAATTCTTAAATAGGGCAAATATGACCTCCTATAATATTATAAGAGAAAGAAAAAAACTAAGAGTAATAGACTAGAAAGTATAAGATAGTAGAGAAGCGCCATACACCATAAATATATAGTTTTTAAAATGTTAATACCCAAAGAGCATTATTCCTAATAAGCGACAATATGGGTCTAGACATGGGATTGATTTATCCTATTTAAAAAAAGAAAGATATTGCTTCTTAATATATTCCCTTGCTTTACGCAGGTAATAGAAAGGAGTATATACTCCTATTTTATAGGCGCAGAAGAGATACTATAAATTTATAATCTTTATAGGGCCCGGTTTAGGTTTAACTATTAGCTCTAGACTTAGCTTTAAAGTAGGAAGGATACCCTAATTATAATTATGGATAACCTTGCGCTTAACTATAGGTTCTAGTACCCAGCATAGATTAAGTAAAGCTTTAATTACGTTAATTTAATATTAGAGCTTCTCTTATAATATAAGTTCGGAACGGTGTTAATATAAGAGTTTAGCGACACGTTTTTATTTTAAACTATACTTTACTGGTTCTAGTTTCTACTCTTCCTCGCTTAAACCAATAGCTAATAGAGCAAGTTATCATCTCGAATCTTCGGTCTTAATTATGTTAAAAAAATTAAGCCGTGTTTCCTCCTATTTTTCTCTTTTTAAGGCCTTCTTATATTTTTTTAAATCTAATATAGCTTGCGTATATAATTTATACTCCTTACTCCCAACTACTTATGCAATTTTAAGAGTTCTGTATAGTTCCCTAGTTTCTTTAAATAAGGTATTACGCCGCTAGCAAAGCTCTATAATAAGTGGGTAAGCCACAAAGCCAAATAGGGGCAAGAAAGAATCGCTCAACGCTATTAGCACTTACACTACTCGCTGCTACCATTAAAACTGCATGGGCTATGCGAAAGGACTTTGTAGTATCAATGCTTAGCCTAGATATCAGCGGCGCCTACAACAATATACCCCATAAGCGTCTCCTATACATCCTTAGGGCAAAGGGCTTCCCAGAATGGATCATTTAATTTATTTAAGGATTTATAGACTAGAAAGAAACATTACTGGTCTTTAGCGGATACCAGAGCCCCCCTATCGCAGTCGCAACAGGAATACTATAAGGATTACCTCTATCGCCTATACTCTTCCTCTTCTTTGTAAGCAACCTACTTAACACCTTCAAGGAAGGGGCGACCTAGGGAATAGGCTTTGTTAATAATATAAACCTAATTATATATGGGCTAACAGCCGCAGAGAACTATAGGATACTAGAGAAAGCCTATAACACCTATATAGAATGGGCAAGACGACATGGAGTCTAATTCTCACTAGAGAAATACCAGCTAATCTATTTTATAAGAAAACGTAACTAATCTGCAGATCTTTAGCATATAATCCATATCTAAGGCTTTGGGGGTTAACCGGTTCAAGGCCTAAGGGTATTAGGAGTGTGGGTAGACAGTAAGCTCCAGTAGAGCGCACATACGGCACAAGCGGCCCGTAAGGGCTAAGCATAGTATATCGCCATGTCCAGGATTGTTAATTTTATATAGAGTCCATGCTTCCAGAGGTCACGCCTACTATATATAGCAGTTATCTGGCTAACCATAACGTATAGATCTAGTATTTAGGCCACTAGAGAAACCGAAAAAGGCCCCTCTAAATCACTCCTTAAACCACTCTAAAAGGTCTAAACAGCCTGCCTTAGGAGTATAACAGGCGGGTATAAGCGAACGGCCACAGCACTGCTCGAGAAGGAAGCCAATATTCCCCCCCTATAACTATATATTGAAGCCGATGCAATGCAAAGGGTGTAAAAGGAATGTAACTCTAATGTTATAAAGTATATCAAGACACGCCTAAACGAACTATGGAGGGACCCTAGGGTGCCCTATAGGAGAAGGAACTAACAACCCCAAAGTAGGGAAGATATATTAGGAAAACAGGTAGAGAAAGCAGAAGAAGAATAGTACGGCGCTAGGGCCCAGGCCTATATAGAGGAGGAAGGGAGACGCGTAAGAGGCCAGTAAAGATAACAGCAAGGGAGAGAAAGGAGCTAAAGTAGAGTATAAAAGAGTACTGGAAAACCATCTACCGTAATACAATACTGGTTAGACCGTCGCTGGAGAGACGCATAGGAGTTAAACGTACAGAGGTAGACTTAGGTAAGAGGAACCCAAGCCATAGTATGGTTAATGCCATAGGGGGTAAATACCTAAGGGCTCCAAGAGGGCCTAACAAAGGCAGAAAATATAATGGCAACACTCCTAAGGATAGGAGTAATAGGACTAAAAGATTGGCTTTACTGGGTAGGTATCCCAGTAGGTAGCCCAAGGTGCGAACATAGCTGGCCAAGACAGACACCAAAATACATAATACTGTTATGCCCCTTACGCACCAGCCAAGAAGCAATACTCTTAGCAGCTGGTATAGAAAACTATAATATACTGCTCTTAACACAGAAAGGCCTTAAGGCGGCTACCCGGTGGCTTATTGGCTAAAATGTGCTAGACCAGTTCTGGGTTGCAAAGGAAATAGCAATAGAAGGTAAAGGGGCGAGTAACAGGCGCCCCCTAATAACTCTACAGAAGTAGAGTACAGTGTATAATACTAGCGCGTCCGTAGGTTTGTTATAGCAGCAGTAGTTCCCAAGGAGGTTAAAAAGTAAGGTAGTAGAGCACTACTAGTGACTCGCAGGCGACTTGTAAGCAAGCCCTAAAAGGCGGGGAGACGGATTACGGGGTTTTCTTAAATAGAGTTTTCTCCCCATATGTATATAAGGAGTAGTCCGCATGGGCCCAACAGGGATCCGAATCGGATGTTAAGCAATGAATAATAATAATAAGTGGGTAAGTCTTAAGAGAATTATTTATTAGATCTATAATAGCTTAGGGAGCCCATAGTTTAATATCCCAACTAACATAAGTTAGGGACTTAAAAAGTGCGTTAGTAGAAGGGCGTCTAAGGAAAGTAGCCTATATATTATATTAAATCCGCTTATTAATATAAGCCTAAAAGATCCCAGTATTTATATAACCTATAACCTATTATAATTAAGCTTAGGTTGCTACTGTATTAACCATTTTACCTACTCCTCGCTAAATATTATAGGGATTAAAGATCTGTATTATTCCAGCTATAAAGCCTAGTCGCTAAATATAGTAGAGAAAGGTATTGTAGCATAAAGGTTTGTTTAAAGTTCGAATCCCGTCCAATATTAAAACTGCTTGCTGGAATACTAGCTTGTTTTCCTAGTTTTTTTTCTATCTTAGTCGCGTAGTTGTTTAATACGGGTTAACGCGAAGCTAGAATACCTGTTTAATAGACTTAAATTTAAGCTTAAAAGCATTGTTAAGGATGCCTAGAATAATTATACATATTATTAGATCGAAAATTAGGTCGTCAACTTCATAAACATAAAATATCTTACTATATCTAGGTTAGCAGTTATTAAAGAAAAAGCTTTTAAGTAAACTTTACCGTTTATAATTCCATTTATATCCTTTGGTAAACCGCAAATTAATCTCTATAGTAAGAAGATCTCGCTCAGCCTTAGGCTTTTAAAAGAGAATAAGGGTGATATATTTATAGCATAAAGTCTTGACGGGTTTATCTAAATCTATATCTATCTTGTCCTGGAATTCTTCGTCTTTTCTATTATCTTTGTCGGCATCTTTGCCGTTATCTTCGCCGTTATCTTCGCCGCTATCTTCACTACTACTTTCGCTAGCTTCTATATCTCTATCCTTATTATAGTTTTTAAGAGCGCATTTAGTTACCACTTTTATATTTCTCTTAATATAAACTAATGCGCCTGGCTGGGTTGCTGTGTATGCATAGATAAGTATTAGAAAAGCGAGTTGTAGAATCTATTACCTATTTAAAAATGTAGAGTTATATAGGGTCCAATAGTGGTGTAAAACACAAAAAATATTATTAACGTTTATCACTAGTTTCTCTTTTCTAGTCGCGTTAAGCTAGTACTCCTTGGTTAATGGCCCTTTAATATACTGTTATAATTAGCGGGTTTCATAGATATTTGAAATTATTTCTATATATTATTAATTTCCACTCTAGGTCCTTTTAGCCAATCCTTTTTTATATATTTTTTATAGAGCTGCCTCCAATGTTTAAATTTCTAGCCAATACTACTCTTTTTCCATGATAAATAATTGTCCAAAATCTATCTGAGAAAAAGCTTTACATTATTATTTAAGGTATTTTTAATAAGTCGAATAGGATCTTCTTTAATATTCTTATAGAACCTAAAGAGTAAGCTATAGAATTTTATCTTAAATTAGAGGACCCTTACCTTACCTACTAGACTAAAATCTCGTTTACATTATTTATTATTGCGGGTAAATAAATTTTCTTTACTACTCTAGCCCTCTTAATATCTTTACGGACATTTTAGTAATACTTAGCCAAATATTTAGGTTAAATAGGTGGACTTTTTGGTTTATATCTAGGCTTCTGCCCAGGTTTACGGCTTAATTTCTACTTAGGTTTGCGACTAGGTTTCTGCCCAGGGTTTTTCTTAGAAGTTCGCATTATAAGGCCGTGTATTTAATACTCTGTAAATAAGAGAACCATAGTAATAATGGGGTAGGACTAGAGTTCCAACATTTAAATTAAGACGAGGTAGAGTAATTAAGCAAGCCAAATTATAGCATAAATTAGAAATTAGGGCGAGTAGAAGTATAATAGCCTTAGTAGTAATAAGGTAAAGGTAGACTAATAACGCTATAAAAAAACCAAAAATGGTACGTTAATAGTAAGGCCGAGCGGATAATTATAAAAGACTACGGCGGGCATATTTAGCTTTATGTATTTCTTAGGGGCTCGGAACGCTAGATATGTCCTATATAATAGGCAAAGCACCAACTATAATTTGGTAGGATAATAGATGGCCCACTTTTAGAATTAGGAATACGGGGCTGTACTAGTAATAGGTAATTAAATATAGAAATACGTAAGGTTGAAAGTATTAATAGGGGAAATATATTGCTTAAGGCTTGGTATATGGGACAAACGCTACTTAAAACAGCGAGTAAACTACCCGAAAATAGATACCAGTGTCCTAGAACACAGAGTTACTATAGTAAAGTAAAAATATAACTTTATCTATTTATAACATTAAAATATTCTAGCAAATATTAAATTCTATAATTTTTACTATACTAGAAGAAAGACTAAGTATAATAAGGTTATCTTAAAACGCTAAATAAGAAGGCTAATACTTTAAAGAGAGCTAAAGAAGCCTTATATTTCTAAAGGTAATCTAATTATCTTTAATAAGAAGGTAGCTATTATAATTTGATTTCGCAACCAGAAGATTACTATTAATTATAAGTAAGCCTTAGTTAGTAAAAAGGTATACACCATTCTTAGAAAACGCTAAGGTAGAAGTAAAGCAATTCTTATAAGTATATAAAGCGGCGCCCATAACAGCGTCCTAGACTTACACTATCCTATTACTTAAGGCTAATATAACCAGCTTGCTATCCAGCAAGAAGGCGACAGTCCTAACCTAATAGGTATAGCCCTTAAGCGTCTATATAACGGCGCCTATAGCAGCGTCTTAAACCCGCACTATACTATTGCCTAAGGCTAATGCAACTAGCTTACTATTTAGCGAGAAGGCGACAGTATTAATAAAAAAGATATGGCCTTTAAGCGTCTTTATAGCGACGCCTATAGCAGCGTCCTAGACCCGCACTATTTTATTATTTAAGGCTGATGCGACCAGCTTGCCATCTGGCGAAAAGGCGACGGCCTTAACCCAGTTAGTATAACCCTTAAGCGTCTTTATAGCGGCGCCTATGGCAGCGTCCTAGACCTGTACTATTTTATTAGTTAAGGCCAATATAACTAGCTTGCTATCCGGCGAGAAGGCAATAGTATTAACAGGCGAGGTATGGCCTTTAAGCGTCTATACCAGCGAGCTCCACTCCTCTACTATTTATAGACATCTCTTAATCTAAATAACTATCTTTTTCTTAAACTGCTTGCGAACTAAGCTCCTCTATAGTGCGAATACTAGGGCATAGTAATATATTTAAAGGGGTGCTTTTTTTTAGTAATTAACCGGTAATAGAGGAGAAATCGCTTAGCGTTATAGAGAAATGTATAAAAATAGCGATTATTATTAGACTAGAATAATCTTACTACTTATTTATATTAATAGACTTAGGACACAACTTACGTTAACTATAGACTCTAGTAATACTATTACACAAATCCCTTCCAAACTTTGTTTAACCTAACTAAGAGCCTCTACCTAGTAGAGTAGATACTTTTATAAGAAGCAATATACTCTATTATTATTATAGCGCTAATATTTACTATACTGGAGATAATTGACCTAGTACCTATAAGTATACTAAAGCTCTACTAAAAGAAAAAGCGCGAAATTCTTAGATGGGACTTGTGCTACTTTAGTGCTAGGATCCCCTAGGCTATAGATATCTTTTTAGAGCTTCTAGGATATAAGCCGTATATAGTAATTTGCCAGCGCTTTATGCGCCTTCTTTTTATTAACCTAAAAGTATATATCGCTGCATCTCTATAAGCTGAGGAGGAAATCGCGCAATAAAGGATAGTGGAGTCGGACTAATTAGATTAGATCCTTTGGGATATCTAAGATTAAATAAAGTCCTCCTAATATAATGCTAATGTTCTGCCTAGGTATATATAGCAGCTAGGCAATAGAGGGAGCAGGAAGTGGTAAAAAGAGCGTAATAATAGCCCTAAGAGCTTCCCTTAGTATTTTATAAGCCTTATCTCTCTCTTACTAGTTTAGACTAGTACCAATAAAGCACTTAAGGACTTTAGTATAAATATTGCTTAGCTCTTCTTTAGGTTTAATATTAGAGCTATTACCCTAAAGGATATCTAACAATTGATTTGGACTAAAAAGGTTGCCGCCTTTATTAATAAACCGGTATATAGTCGCTGCCTAAATAAAAAGGCTTATGGCCTTTTAAACTAGATGCCTAATAACTTCTTCTTCTAGCTAATTTTTATTAAGGGCGTATTTCTGCTAAATATCTATAAGGGAATACTATAGAAAGGTGAAAATATCATTATTAATAATGGACTGTAATATATTATAAAGTACGAAATCCTAATAATCCTGGTCTAGGACGCACGTGAAACTATATTAGATAGGCATTTTAGGCCTACTTATAATAAATACCTAGAGGTAGGGTTAGCCTAAATTTTAGAAATAACTTAATAAGTAAAGGGGCCTAAAATAAGCCGGTTTCTAGCTTATATAGTGGTTATAAAACAAGCTCATTCCATTGGTCTTTTAGGATCCTACTACTAATACCTTTGTTGTTTAATATTATATTAATAAGTATAGACTTAAAGGCGGTGCAACTCCGCGCCAGCTATAAAGTAATAGTGTTAACAAACTTCCCTATATAGCTTACGTCCCTATTACCTTTAAAAAAAAAAGCTAGCTATAAAGTATCCTTTATTATAGTATTTACAGGCTATTATCTAAGCTATAGTTAACTTTTCTATCTACGCCTAACCACTTAGCCAAAAGATATATTGCTCGTTATCTCTATCCACCTATATTTATATTTGCTAGAGGACTTAAACCTAAGTATTAGGGAGGAAATAAGGGTCGTTATCTTTTCTATAAGCATTAAAGGTTGCTTAGGGAGCAGTAGGTAGCCCCAGTAAGGTATTAGGGTTATAACCGTAATAGATATTCCGCTGGTCTAGCCTTATATTAGGGCCTACGGTTTTGCCTAACGGTGTAAGCAATATACCAATCTTAAAGTCTCGCCCCACTTAGTTCTGAATAGGGCCTTTATTATTATTAAAATTAACCATTATAGACTTGGTCCACTTATATATATAATTATAATAATAATCTTGTTATTTACTATTTTATACTAATATAATAAGAGGTAGGGCTGTCCCCGCTAACAGTTACTTATATTATACTTTACCAATTTTAGAACAACGTATAAGCGGTAGAGGGAGGCTGCATATTAAGTACACTATTTTTTTCCTTAACTAAACTAGACTATGTAATTTGGCGGTAATATCTAACTACAATTATTTAAGACGGGCGAATAAATAACATTATTTACAAATTATTATCGCTTTTAGGGAAATCTTAGCTACGTATTCCCTTAAAACTGAAAACTTTAATTACCTATATTTATATCGCGTCCCGCCCAATTAATGACCTTATTATAGTTATAGAAAATAGTATCGCCAGACTATAATGCCCCTTAGTTTTCTGTTCTAGTAGCAGATAAATTATTTACTTACTTCTTTATAGTCCTCCTCCTTATAACCCTAAACGATCTTAATAATTTTTGCCTTTATAACCTTATACCTATTGTTGTTGTTAGAGCCAAACTTATAGATATTAAGATGGTTGTACTAGATAGGGATAGTCTCTCTAATACTAGGGTAGGAGGCAGACTTTTCTTTAATAACCTAGAATAATATATAAGGGGAAAAGCTTAGAGTATATAGGTATACTAGTTGCTTACTATTACGCCATAAGTAGGAAGCGTTTTATAGAAAAATACGATCTAACCTTTTTTCGCTATATTGTTCCGTTTCCTTATAGTTTTTAAAAATGCGGTTTTTAGTTTTTTCAAATTATAAGAGTTTTCTTTTAGAGTTTTCAATATTGTTTAATCGGTTTTGTAAACAACGTTAAAGATCGTTTGAATAAGGTCGCCCTACTTCACCAGGTTTAAGCCGGCAAAAGGCATATTAAGAAAGACAATACCATTAACGTGTTTAGCTATTGTTTGTATACTATCTCCAGTTACGTTTTGCTTACCAAGAATAATGGCTTCTATATAAACTAGGCTACTAAGACTATATACCACAAAGATAATAGGCCGATCTCTCTAAGAATTTGGCCAAATCGTTATAAAATTTATAATACTCTTGGGTCGGAATAGGAACTTACACTATCTAATAAGCTTTGCTTAGCACTAAGCAAAGCGTAGAGATTTTATACGTCACTCTCTATGCTGCCTTATGTGACCTCTGTAGTGTCCAAATATACTATATTGGAGTCGTAGCCGAAGCTTATAATTCGACTATTCTTGAGATTAGTTGCGAGGAAGTCTCTTAGCTAGAGATATCTATTTTTTATCTAAGTCTTCTCTTAATAACCCCGTAAGCCGTAAATAAAGACAATACTAGATTCCGCCACAGTTAGCAGTTAGTTACTATAACTCTTAGGGTAGACAAACTTGACTTTAGGCTTATTAGTGGTATATAATATTGATAGACCAAACGTTAATATCTTTAGGTAGCCTAACGTGGGTAATAGGGTTGTAATGGCGATAGGGTTATAACAGTTAGCTACTACCGCCTTTTTAATTGGGCTTACTATAAGAATAGTTTGGTTAGTAATAGAACTGCCTTTAAGCTTAAAGATTTACTATTCTAAGATCTTAAGGGAAGTAGAATAAATACCTCAATTGTACTAGTAGGGAGGGTAGCCGACCCGCTCCGGCCATACCCTTATTAAAGGGAGTATAGTTGGCTTCTAAACTGGAGTAAGCATATTAATAGCAGGAAGTATTTAGCTAGCGCTCTGTAACGGCCTATATCCTAGATAGTATATAGCCATAATAGAATATATATATATATATATATTAAAGGGAGTGCCCGCGAAGCCCTACTATACGCGTCTATGTCGCCGCGAGTGGAAACATTATTAGGAAATCGTTTCTTATAATAGCTAAGTATAGAGGCAATAGTAGGGAGCTATCACAGCGTATATAGCGCGCTGTCGTTTAGTTCTGTGGTATTGAGCCCATGACGCGTATAAAGCATCGTATAAAGTATCGCCCTTAATAACGCTAGAAGCCTTATAGCCTCTACCTAAGGCTCCTACTCTACTACCTAGGGAGGCCTATTAAGGGAAACTAGGATATAAAGACTACCTAATATATAACTACCTGGCTCGTAGCTAGGCCCAAAACTGGCCTTATTTAGCTAGTTAATATAGACGCGCCCTAGGCGTATAATAACACACCTTTAGGCTTATACTAGCCCTAAAATTGTAAAAGGAACGTGGCAAGGGCGTAGGGAACCTCTTTTTATAAAAACTTATTAAGGTTAACGCGTTATAGATTCCTTATACAAAACTTATTAAGGCCCCAAAGCCTCTAACTATAAAGAACTTGTTAAGGCCTTACTTAGAGAACTCATTAAGGCCCCTTTATAAGGGCCTATCCGGTATACCTAGGAGACTTAGAGGAGGGTCTTAATAGGCGTAGTACGCGCAACCTAGATAATAGCACTGTAATAGCGACGCGATAGCAACCGGATGGCTTAGTAAAGCTCTAGGTGGTAGAAATATAGGCCAGCTTTGACGGCCCCTATAGCGTTAGGTAACTTATAGGAGGGTCTTAATAGGCGTAGTATACGCAACCTAATGTATATATCCAACATATATAGGGGAGGCTTTGGTGGAATTACAGGCATAGTTAGATAAGGACTTAATAGTTAGAGATATAGGTACAGCTTATAAAAAGGGGGGATATAAGCTTAGTTAGTAGAAGAAGGGGGAGCAGGTCGTTTAGTGCAGGACCTAGTATTTTTATAGCCCCCTCCTATAAGACACAGTCAGCCTATTATAAGGAGACTCTTATAGGCAACGTAAAATAGGAACTAGAAGTATATTGGGAGTTGCGCCCCTATATTATAACTGGCCTCCTACGGGGTATAGTATATAGTAGCTACTACTAGCTCTAAGGACCTTACCCCTTAGCTAGGCTCTAACCCTTAGTGGACCTAATTAGTAGGTAGGATTGCACCCTAGCCAGAGAGACTACTATATAGCTTAAGAGAACGGATATGTGTGTTAGTATATTAATAGACGGAACCGTTTACTAGGATGGTATGCTAGTAAGATATATTTAAGGAGTAAATAGGAGTTACCCAGGCGGGAGAGGTTTTTAGCCATACCTTAACTATAAAAGGTATATAAGGTGTCTAAGAGATATAATAAAGCTACTAGAAAACTGGGGTAGAGGCCTAAATAAGCAGGTATATTAAACTCTACTATATTACTAGCTAATATATAACTACCTATTCTTGACAAAGAGCTGCGGTTTAAGGTATACCTAGTAAATAAGGCAGGTAAAGCCACCAAGGTGGCGCTAGTATTACGTAGATTAAAGGGACTGCACCTAAAAAGTGTTAAAAAGCTAGCTAAGAGCTTAGTTTTACTAGTAGCAGACTACGCGTCGCTAATATAGTACCCGCTTGCGATATAAGAGCTAATATAGCTCCTTTAGTAGGCGTAGAGGATTATAGCACAAGCTGTTATTAGGGGGTTCCGTACTGTTACTCTATTAATAGTAGAGGTAGAAGCCGGCTTACTCCCTCTTAAGTAAAGGCTATATAACCAGGCTATTGCGTTCTAGGTATTAATCTATAAACTAGGCAAATTATATCCTTACTAGATAATTTAAAGATAGAGGCTCTGTAGATAGCACCGGTCGCCGCTTTAGAGGATAGTAGAAATATATGAGGTTATCTAGGTAAATAGGGTGCTAAAGGTTAAACTATACACATGTCCGCCATAGGCGGCTAAGCCCAATATGGTAATATATAAGGACAAAGAGTATACTTAAGCTATTATTAAAGACTATAAGCCGGGGCAGTTTAATATATATATATAAGTAGACTTATAGAATAGCTTTTTAGTAATCTAATGGCTGACTAAGGCTTTTTAACGGGTATAGGTTGTAAGTAGACTTATGAAATAGCTTAATTATTTAATAAAACTAGCATAAGACTAGCTTAGGGTCTGTTATATATACAAGAGTCTCTATTATATAAATTCCATTAAATAAATTGCTTGGAAGCCGGTCTAGGCAATAATAGTCCATTTTTTAGATAGAGATTTCCTTAATATTCCTCTTTACCTTAGTAAAATAGTAATTAATTATATTAACCCCAATAACGCATAGCCCCTTTTTTGCTATATATATTACAACATGCCCTATTCCGTATCCCATATCTAGTACTATAGCCCTAGCACTAAGATTTAAATAGATAATTTTCTATTTCTCTAAGGACGCGACTAATAAGGAACGGCCATTTGGCTCTAGTTAAGTAATAGCCACAGTGTTATGTTTAGTAGCTTTGTAAGGGATTAATATTACTATTTACTATAATAATAGAGTTAAATAGAATAACTTTTCTAAGGACACAGTAATATATAAGTTAGTAGTTCCTATGCTTCTACTATAGATAGTCTAAGTAGGGAAGTTTTTAATAGTTACACTCTTTATAATTCTACTAGGGGATCTCTATAATAAGATTAGGAGAAAAGTAGGGATTAAAACCGTGCTACTAAATTGGGATTGCCTATAGGAACCAATATTGGACCTATAACTTGGCAGGCACAACCCAGGCATACTTAGGACCTTTAATAAGACATATAGTCTATATACGCGCGTAGTACACGCCTAATATTATTGCTTTTTACCCACTAGTTATAATGTGCAGAGCTTAAATACTAGACTTTTCTTAGTAGTACCAAAATTGCAGTGCATATAAAGGAGCCGCTAGCTATATGCTTAAATGGTAGTTACGTCACTCCATAATGGGGAGAATTCCAGTATTGGCTTAGTTTATATTTATGGAGCCTGCACTTATACCTATTATACTTTTTTCTGTTCCTAGGTCTTCGGTCTTAGCACTACCCTATTTAATAAGCCAGCCGCATATAGTGAATTTAGGCTTTTAGGAGCCTATAAGCAAGCATAATAACTTTAGGCTCCGTAGTTAAGAATTATAGTCTTATAATAGATTAAGGAATGCGCTAATAGTATATATTCTAATGCTAAAATATTAAATATAATTACAGGCAGCAACTAAAGTATAGTACTTTTACTCTAATAAGCTTTTGATTTACATATTCTTATAATTAGGGTCATTATCCGCTATACACTTCGCGGCCCTCTCCTCTTGCTTAATATACCCTTACTTTATTATTGGAAGCTATCCTTTCCAGTAGTATTTTTAATCTTTTACGTTTCTTAACTCTAAAAAGAATAGAGTGTTTAATAAGTACTCTTTGCCCTTAGATCTTGTCCTCTATAGTAGCGAGGTATTAGTATAGTTCTTAAGTAGATACCAATTTAGTACCTAATATTCGGCTAGCTAGGTAACTTAAGCTTTTTCTATAGACTAACGAGCCCTATATAGATTCCGGTTAATACTGCCTTTATTTACTGTTACGTAGTTCTTTATAGTAAAAGCCAAAATAAAACTAGCTCAGCCCTTTACGACGTAAGTTCCTTAATTAACTAGATAATCACCTTAATTAAAGCGCTAGCCGCTAGATAGAAGATAGGTCTAAATCCGAGAATAACAGCGGGTCGTGTTTAGAGAGGCCTTTTATATAATGGAAAAGCTGTTTAAGTATATTTAGTGGCATTTTATACCCCGTTAATAGTTTAAGCGTCACAGTAGCGGATATCGTTAACTATTATCCTCTTTACGTCTTTAGAATATCTAGTTTTTAACCAGTCTACAAAATCTCCCATACTTAAGAGTTCTCAATAAATAATGTTAAGGGAAACCACCACTTTAGGCTTAATTGCCTAAGATGTCTAAGTATTAATATCTGGTTCTGGCCTTAAAAGCAATAGTCTCAGCCTAATTTAGTTGTGGTATCCCCTAAGGATATAATAAATCAGAGACTGGTTCTTAAGAACTCTATCTTTACTTATTAAAGTATAGAGTTCCGTTATTAATAATCTGCCTAGTTATGTTACCTTTTTGTTAAGGTATTTAGTAAGTGTGTATATAAACGAAGAACTAATAATAGAACCTCCCCTAGGTTCTAGTATTTTAACTTTATGTATAGAGCTAGTAAGAAGCACTATTGTATTAGTAGAGCCCTTTATAATAGCCGCGGCAGTATAGTAATAGTTAAAGATTCAGAGGACGTTAAACGCTATAGTCTCTAATATCCTCTATAAAAGATGCCATTCTAATACTAGGTATTCTATACTTCTTAAATTCCACTATTTATGCCTATACTATATTATTAACTTCTTTCTAAGAAGCAACTATAAATAGGTGCTTATGCGGATTAAATAAGCTGCTTGCTATTTTTCCTACTACTATAGCTATTATAATATAGTATTAGAAGGACCTTCTTCCCCTTATCTTTTATATTAGCTAGCTTGTAAATAATAGTAGTAAGCTTACCCTAGATATTTGCGAGCGGTAATTAGAAGGGAATATAATAATATTGCGTATAGTAACTAAACTAATCTTAAAATACGCGCATTAGTTTCTTAGTCTCGTCCTTAATTATAGACCCCTTTTTAGGTGTCTTAAGACCCAAAATATTATCCTTCTAAGTGAGCCCCAATACTATTACTTTATTATATGTCTGTCCATTAGATAGATTCCTTAATGCTATATTAACTACTTCTTTAAACTCTTTTGGACTTATATATAAATTTAGGATAGTGCTAGGATACACTTAAGATCCTTTCTATAATAATATATATGGTAAGTTAATGTTATTATAAAAAGGGGGGTAGATGGATTGTTGGAATTACAAGGTCATAAGGTCACAGCGGAGCAGTCTTGAGGGTTAAATTGATAATAGAGATAACGCAGACGATGAATATTAATTAATTCGTGATACAGTAGATACGGTTGTTGTCTATCTAGATTAATATGCAGAGCTCGCTCTCGCGACGTGTCTAGAGCTTAGTTAGCATCTCTCGCTTAATTCTGACACTCCCCTATACTAACGACGCTCTCCTCGTCTGTCCCAAATAGGCAATTATAAAGCTATTCCCAAATACCTTATAAGTGCCATTTGGCCTACATATAGAGGGAAAACCTATAGTAGGCGAAAACCCTCCATAACTTGCTCCGTCTCCGTCCGTTACCGTCTCCGTCAGTTACCGATTCCTAGCGTTACACAGTGCTTCGTAAATTAGTTAATTGGTAGCTGTTTTATAAACATATTTCCAGGTTAATCTTTACCTAGTATATGTACCACTTTAAGTTAACCTTGCTAAACTATATTGTTTGTACAAAGAGGTATTAAGTCTCGATATGCTTGGCTTTCTAGTGGTGCTTTGTGTCGTATAGTAGGTTAACTATGCTCTTATTGTTGCAATAGAGCGTAGGGATAAAGGGGTCATCGTCGTTATCTCTCTCCCCTAGATCTCTTGTCAGCTTCTTAAGCTATACTGCTAACCTTGCTCCTTCTAATGCCGCTATAATCTCTGCTTCTATTAAGCTCAATACCGTTAACTTCTGCCTTTAAGCTATCCAGATTATAGCTCCCCTATAGCATATAACTGCTATGCCTTAGAATAATATCTAATTGTGTTCTATTCCCTACGTAGCGTTAGTAAAGATACTATAGCTAGTAGGTAGGTTAGTTAATATAAGCTTGCATAGAGAAAGGTAAACTGCTTAATTTAAGTAGGTAATTCCGGTTTTAAGAGTGCTATTTAAATATTATAGTAGCTGCTTACTTAAGCGGTAGTGCGATTTTCCTAGTGCTGCTATAAACCTAGCTAGCTAACTGACAGCATAGCTAGTATTAGGACGTGCGTAATTTAAGAGGTAGATTATAGAGCTAATAATCTGCCAGTATACCGTCACATCGTTATACTTAAGGGGACTTTTAATATCCGCTTTTAGAACAGTGCCAGCTGGTATTAATAGCTTAGCCGGATTATAGTTGTCCATTTTTAGCCGTTTAAGCAGCTTCTTGATGTACATTATCTGATATAGCTTAAGGGTTTGGTTTGTACGGTCTTAATAGATTTAAAAGCCTATAAATACCTCTATAGGACCTAGGTCTTTGCATCTCCATTCTCTTAAAATTCTTGTCTTTGTAATATTAAGGTATTGGCGCTTGCCTATAATTAGTATATTGTTAACGAATAGTAAGATATATACTTTATTTCCTATAAAGAGATTGGGGTTAGCGTTAGCTAATTTTAAACCTATGCTCTTAAAGAACTTCTTAACTATTTAAAACTATTCTCTTAGTGCCTACTTTAGGCCGTAAAGTAACTTATTTAGCTTTAAGTAGACATCTTTTACCTCCTTAAGGTTAGGTTTAAAGTCTCTTAGTAGGTTAGGAATCTGCATATAGATCTATTCTTGCAACGGCGGGTTTAAGAATGTAGTTTTAACATTAATATGGTTGAGCTTAAGGTCCTTAGCTGCTACCTTTGCTATTAGAAACCTAAAGGTGTTGTATTATATAATAGACGCAAATGTCTTAAAGTAGTTAATGTTGGGAGTTTACTTGTCTCCCTAAATGCATAGTCTTACATTCTTACGAATTACTTCTCCCTTGGCGTTGTACTTGTGCTTTAGAACTAGCTTGCTCAGGAGTAATAACCTTCCTTCTAGTACTCTCCCCCTTATAATGGTATAGGTGTATATTCTTTTAAGAGAGAGAAATTCTTTAAAGATAGCTTTTATCTAGCTAGGGGCGTCCTCCCTTAAGACCTAATCTAGCTTAATAGCGTTAAATGGTGCTGTAGGTGCTCCTAAGGAGGTGGTGTTCTTAGCTTCTAGGTAAATAGCTTTTATAGCTATTACTAACTAAACTACCGTATCGTTAAAAACCCTTATATTTAGTAACCTTCTAGACATTGTTCTCTGCGTATAAAGAATACGTATTGATGTGCTTTATACAGGCGTCCCACCCTAAATATTACCTTAATCTTAACCTGGGCTTCCTACTTAGTCTTAACCTGGGCTTCCTACTTAGTCTTAACCTAGGCTTCCTACTTAATTAAAGCGGCCCACTTGGTTACTATCTGGCCTACTTATAGTTCTTGTAACTAAAGTCTCTGTTGGCGCGTTTAAGGTAGTAAAGGGAGGTATGGGTCGGTTCGCGGTTTGGCTTATAGCGTAATTTAAGTATCCCACTTAATCTTAATCTAAGCGTCCCACTTAATTACTATGTCTTATAGCTTAACTTATAGCTTACACCTAAGGTGCTCTATAAGGGAACCTATACTTATTTACTTTAGCATCTCCAAGAGCTCAATTGCTTATGTATGCAGGTTCATTATCTTAAATTAACTACTTCCTTTTAACCCCATGAAAACATAGTTAGGTTTTATTCTCAAATTATACTTCCTAGGGTGTTTCTTAAGCGTATTAATTAGATTGGCGTGATACCCAAAGATAACTAGATTCTTTAAGTTAGGAACTCGTTAGGTATATACCTTATAGGGTGTAATAGCACCACTGTGCTCGTCGTTAAATGGAAGTGCTAAGGTGGGTACTTAATTCTTAATCTAGACAGTATACATAACTGCGTAGCACCAGAGTTTAACTAGTATATTTCTTAAAATAAAAGTGACCTTATTTTGTAGTTAATTGTGTAGATCGCGCGCTTAATTGTGTAGATCGCGCGCTTAATTGCGCCATTATACAAGTGCTTATATGGCGGGTAAGGTTCAAAGTTAATACCCTAGGGTATTAGTTCGTCTTAAAATCTATAGCTAAACTCTCTCTTTCCATTATCTGCTTAAATCCATGCAGCCTTATTACTAGTGAACCTCTCTACCCTTGCGATAATCTCTTTAATATATAGTAGGACCTCTTTAGTTTGGAGGGTTTTAAGAGAAATAACCTAAGTATAGCGTGTGGCGTCGTCTAGGGCTAGGAGGTAGTAGTTATAACCTCTAATTAATGTACTAATTCGTCCTATAGTATTAAAATATAGCCCTTAACTAGGTACCTTCTTGCGCTTAGTTATCTTCTTGCTTAGTATTTCTTGTATCTTCCTAGCTAGACAAGCTTCGCACGTGCTTTTACCAACTAGTACTAGTTTCTTCTTAAGCTTTATGCCTAGTAAGGAGTGCTATAGCTTAAATAGGTCGCTGTAATTTGTATATCCAGTTTAGCGGTGCTATAGTTCAGCATCTGTTTCGTTAAGGCTTAGTTATAAATTATATAGTTCTGCTATCGCATTGAATGCTTCCTGATGCTCTTATAGCACGTATAGGTTATTCTTTATAGTAGCCTTAAATATCGCACCTAATTTATACTTGCTAGTAGCTTAATTATCTAGGTTAAATATAATTAAATAGCCTTCCTAAGTAAGAGTCCTTACTAAGATTAGCTTAATTAACTTAAATAAAGGTATAAGCTAGACGTCTTTTAGCTTTAGGGTACTAATTTAAGCTTAGCTATAGCCTATAGCAGGGACAACGATCCCATTCGTAGCGCGGACCTGTCGCGGCATATTCTATCTCTTTAAGTATGTTAGGTCTAATTGGTTACTAGTAAAGTGCTTAGTTATACCTAAGTTAAGAGCCTAAGCTAGAGATATTGTTGTAAGTACGTTTAGGGTTAGGGTTAGGGTTAAGGTAGATTAAATTGCTATTAAATTCTTCCTTAGCTATTGCTATATTCCCTACTTCCTCTACCTTAGGAGTACCTTAATCTGTCTTCCTGGCGTTATTAAATTGGAATTATCTAAGTAGGGGATAGTCTTTCTAGTAGTAACCTTTCTAATAGCATACTCTGCACTCGTCTTTCTCTAATTACCTTGGCCCCTTACTTACTTAAGACAATAAGCTATAGCGATAACGTAATAAGGAATAATTAAATCTACCAGCACGACCTCTGCCCCTTGTTTAACCTTGACCTTGGTTTCCCCTTCTCCCCCTAAGTTTGTCTTTTCTCTTATATATAAGTACTGCGGTCTATACTTGTGTAGGGAGAGCAGTCTCTTGCTCCTAAAGAAGGGTAATATAACTCTTAAGGTCTTGTTTGTCTTGTAGATACTAGGTCTTCGCATTCTACTATATAATATTACTTAGTAGGACTAAGAGGAGTTGCTCTTTAATATTATTATTAGTAAGTACTTAAGGTGTTAAAGCTAGATTAATCTTAAATTGATTAAGTATATAAAGGAACTTAATAATTTACATCTTTATAGGGTTGAATATAGTGCTATAAAACTCCCTATAAAGTCTAGAGATATAAACCTTATTATTAGCCTTATTAAACTTCTTCATTCCTTTCCACATTCCTTAAATATTGTACGCCTTTATTATCGCACGCATCTCTTCCTAATGGTCGTCTCCTATTAAATTATAGATAATCTTGTTTACTTTCCCTCGTCTTCTTCTTCTATCAGCTAAATTAACTTAATTTAGGTCTTCTATACTAGTAACAAAATCCTATCCTTCTACCATAATTAGGGCTGCCTTGCAGGTACGCTCCCAGTCTGCAAAGTTGTCTCTATTAAAAATGACGATTTTACTAGTCTTGTGGTCGTACGTAGGTGCCATTATGGTTAAGGTAGACAAGGTTATTTCTAGGGTCAATTTTCGAGTCAGGAGAGGTGTCGCTACCCAGGCTTATAACCTGTTGGAATTACAAGGTCATAAGGTCACAGCGGAGCAGTCTTAAGGGTTAAATTAATGATAGAGATAACACAGACGATAAATATTAATTAATTCGTGATATAGTAGACAGTGCTTTTATCAAACCAAACCCAAACGGTTCAAACCATCTTATTAGACGTTTAATTAATATCAAACTAAGTTTATTTAGTTTAATAACTATCAATTAAACCAAACCCGATTAATCTGGTTTAACAATTAATTGCTTATATTGCTCTAGCTGTAAGCCTACAGCTGCAAACCTTCGCGTAGGCCTAATTTTAATAGCATAAGCGCCTTAATTGTGTTAGGCTTGAGGCTATTACGCTTATCTATAAAGATATTAAGAGCGTCACTAAACTTGCGCTCCAGGTCGCTACTTTCTAGCAGCGCTGCAGCAAGATTAAGAGCTATTAAACTAAGTATAGGATACTTATTACAACGGTTAAACCACTAGTTAATTATATTAATATTAATCTTTATTCTATTGTTTCTTACCAGCCTCTTTATAACTGGGCTATTAAGATAGCAATTAATCTCCTTAGTAATAGGATCTCTTACCTCCTTATCCCAATTAGAATTACTGTCTTTAGGCTAGTACTTAGTGCGAGGCTTTCGCTTGCGTGGCGAGCTGCGTATAGCCATTACCTTTAGTATAGGAGGCCTGCTCTTAAGTGAAGTATAAGCAAACTCTTTAAAGTCGTCCTTAACAGCTTCTTGCCATTTAGGCCTTAAAGCCTAATACGTCTTAAATCACCAAAACTTCCTACCAGGATGGAGAAGAATAGCTGCTTAGTAAGCTAGTGTTATATTACTAAGGCTGTAGTAGTAGTCAAGTTTCTCCTATATAAGCTCTACTATAGTGATAACATACTTATTCGTATACTTATTAGCTGCTAGCCTTACTTTTTGCTTCTCTATAAAGGTTAAAAGGCTATTAAGCTTTATAAGCCACTGCCAGAGAGAGCCAGTATTGCCATAAATGCCACAATACTCTAGTTTAAAGGTTGCTTTAGCTAGAGGCTCTAGTATTTTCTTAATATTATACAGAGCCTCCTAGTGATCAGGCAGGAGTTAATCGCCAGAAATACTACGGTCGGAGGTTGATTTCTGTATTCTAGTATACTTATTAATAGCAGGGCGCAAGCGGAGACCTATTTAAAAGAGATTCTGTTAGTAAGGTCTTAATCTATCCCTAAAAAACAGGCTTAGTATTAAGGCTCGTTATAAAACCTAATTAATTAATTAGGCTTAGCTTTAGAAGGCAGAATAGCGGCTATTAATTATATAGCGCGTATTTAAGTTAATCTAAGTTGCTAGCTAGTAACTTACCTACTAACTAGCCTTCTTATGTACTAAGATTAAGAGCTATAGCTAAACCTTATATTAACCTTTAAGGATAAAAATGAGGTCCTAGTGTGTTCTACTAGGCAGTTTACCTACCACATTTAATTATCTTATAGGTACTGTTCCATCTTATGGCGTTCTCTTTAACAAGTAAGTATAGGTAAAGGCCTTAATCGTCATTTATGGCCCTTTAAGCATCACAGAAGGCCTCCCTGCGTTATAGTGTTATTATAGCGTGGATTACCAAGTTGTGAAGTATACCAACAGGACCTTTCTAACGCTAGGCTTCGTGTTACTTTTAAACAGCCTTCTCTTCCACTTGTTTAGTATATATCTCCGCTATAAACTGCTCTGCTTCTTTATTGCTACGTATATGCCAGGAGGCTACTTCTTCTGCGGAGTATAAGGAAGCCTTTGCATGCATATTACCATATAGGCCATTCTTTGCTGCAAGGTTGATTATATAGCAGCTATATTAAAGCCAGAAGAGCTTCCAATCCTTATCCAGATAGTTGTAGAAGTGCTATATAAAAGTGTTATTATTTAACGTATTGTCCATAGTAGTGTATATAATGTGGGATGTAATATTATAGGATTCCACAGTAGCAATTACTATAGAAGCGATGTTCTTACTAGTATAAGGTCCTAGAAGCATACAGAAGGTAATTAAAAGGTTCTATAGCTTCCCATTCTAATTAATAAAATGCGCCTTAATACCAAGGAACGCAATATAGTTAGGCAATATCCAGATATCAAGTATAAGGCTTATATTAGAGGCTGCAGTATAGAGAGCGTGTTTAATACGCTTACTCATAATCTTTATATCTTTAATTACCCATTTAGAAACTGTTGCTGGCGATATAGGGTGTAGGCTTATAGCTATAGGGTTAAGCAGGCTAATAAGGCAAATAAGGTGCTCTAATAAGGCTCTAGCAAAAGAGATATTGTTTAAGACTATAAAGGCAACAAGGTGTTCGCGGTATTGGTAGAATTTAACTTAATAAGTGGGTAAACCTTTAGTTGTAATAACGTCCTCCTCTTTATAGGGTTCTTCTCCCTGCCTATTAAAGCCGTGGGTGTTAACTATATGGCTAATTATATGTAATATAGAGGCTGCTAATCTAACTATAGGAGGGATTACTCCATGGCCTTTCCTATTAGCAGGTTTCGTGTAAGAGATTATAGGCTTATATCTACAGCAAAGCCAGTACTACTGTTGCTTTATATCTTATACTAGAGTGCCATGCTGCTAGACCTAGGCTCTACGCCTATAAGAGGTCTTGCTATTAAGCTATAAAGCAAGCTAATAGCCAACTGCATCTTTAGGCCTAAAGATGAAGCCATCTACGCCATATATTGGCTGCCTTGGGTGCAAACTGCCCTCTATAGAAAACAGCGAAGGCGTAGATTAATCAGAAATATCACCAATTGATATATCTAAAGGCATTAAGTGGGAAACCTAATTAACTAAGGTAAACACGGTAAAGAAAGGGGCTGTAGAGGTAGGATAGAAGAGTCTTTAGTGGGGAGGCTGCATAAGGCTTAAAGGATTTTAACGCCTCCGATACCTATAGCTATCGGCTCTCTACTATCTTACTAGAACTTTATTTCTACCAAGAGATCAGTTCCCAAGGCAACTGGCTTATAGTAAGGGCAGGAAGGCTGTTCTAGCAATTTATTAAACTAATAGACGATTAATTTAGTCCAATTAGTTTATTTAATTGGTTTAATCTATATTAAATAAACCTCAATTGGACTAAATCAATCAAACTAAACAACCGTCAATAAGGGTCCGGTTTGATGAAAGCACTGATAGTAGATGCGGTTGTTGTCTATCTAGATTAACATACAGAGCTCGCTCTCGCGACGTGTCCAGAGCTTAGTTAGCATCTCTCGCTTAATTCTAATATGGATAATATAGAAGAGTTTAATAAAGCGACTAAGAGAGTTATATTAACACTTAATACCAGTATATTAGACTTAAAGCCTAGAGATAGGTCTATAGAGTTTATATTTACGCCAAAAATAAATTATAAGTAAGTGGTGGGGGTGTAATTAAATATAATAGATTATTTTGGCCGTACTATAAAGCGGGGCTGTCTAATATTGCTGTATACGGGCTACGTCATTACTAAGTTACGCTAATATCTATATAATCCATGGCAAACCTTGCTTTAGGCGATAAAAACTAGCGCATAAAATAATTACCTACCCTATTACTTACGCTCTGCCACTACTTGCTTATAATTTATCTTTAGTATAAATATAAACTCTATAGACCTATCTCTAGGCTCTAAGTCTAATACACTAGCATTAAGCGTTAATATAACTCTCTCAGTCACTCTATTAAACTCTTCTATATTGTCTATTTATCCCCCTTTTTACAATAATATTAACTTACTATATATGCTGTTATAGAAAGGATCTTAAGTATATCCTAGCACTATCCCAAATTTATATATAAGTCCTAAAGAGTTTAAAGAAGCAGTTAATATAGTATTAAGGAATCTATCCAATAGATAGATGTATAATAAAGTAATAGTATTGGGGCTTACTTAGAAGGACAATATTTTAGGTCTTAAGATACTTAAAAAGGGGTCTATAATTAAGGACAAGACTAAGAAACTAATGCGCGTATTTTAAGATCAGTTTGGTTACTATATATAATATTATTATATTCCCTCCTAATCGCTATTTAAGAACATTTAGTATAAGCTTGCTACTACTATTTATAAGTTAGCCAATATAGAAGCTAAGGGGAAGAAGGTCCTTCTAATACTATATTATAATAGCCATAGTAGTAGGAAAAATAGTAAGCAGCTTATTTAGTCCGCATAAGCACCTATTTATAGTTGCCTCTTAGGGAGAAGTTAGTAATATAGTATAGGCATAAATGGTGGAATTTAAGAAGTGCAGAACACCTAGTATTAGAATGGCATCTTTTATAGAGGGTATTAGAGACCATAGCGTTCGACGTCCTCTTAATCTTTAACTATAGGTATGCCACCAGAGCTATTATAAAGGGCTCTACTAGTACAATAGTACTTCTTACTGGCTCTATATGCGAAGTTAAAATACTAGGACCTAGGGGAGATGATATTATTAGATCTCCCTTTATATAAACGCTTATTAAGTACCTTAGTAAATAAATAATACAACTAGGCGGATTGCTTATAACAGAACTCCATACTTTAATAAGTATTAACAATATTTTTAAAAATTAGTCCCCTATTTACTGTGTCCTTATAGGCCGTAATAATTAGATTAGGCTAAGGCCACTAAATTCTAAAGCTGAATTAAAAACTATTAAAAGTTGGATATTTTAGGCAATAGAGTTTAAACTAAGAGCTCTTCTAGCTATCTCTTTTTAAGTAAATAGATTACTAGATTAGGAACTTTCTTAATACTTTAAAGAAGTGGCTAGAATTGAAAGCGAAAGCGTAAGTATTAAAGTAACATTTAAGGGCTGTTTGAATTTAACACTTCTATTAATACCCCTTTCTTTATAGGCTAATTTATAAGAAAGTTTAGGATATTTATTGGTAGGGTTTATTAAGTTAAGACATATCTTAGCTAATAAATAAACGCTCTAGTTAAGGGAGATAAAGCTAGTTAGGGACTATCCGGACATATTCTGGGGCATAAACACCTTAAGTATACGCGACCTCGGATCTGCCTACTTTATAGGCTCAAAGGCTCGCTCTAGTAAGTATTCCTCTATACTAGCGCTAAAGGCAGTAAAAAGGCAGAATGCTAACTAGTAGTATAGGCCTAAATAACTAGCTTAAGAGTTTGCCTCCCTAATACCCGCGTCGACCTTCTCTGGAAGATATATAACTAGGCTAATAGATAAGAAGAGCAATACATCTTCTAGCTAAGCGGTTTGGCCGGTATAGGAAAGTCTATAATTGCATGCACTATTGCCTATATATACTTTAAGCAAAAGCGTCTTGGGGCCAGCTTCTTCTTCTTAAGAGGCGGTAGAGATATTAGCCATACTAGTAGATTTGTTATAAGTATTGCTATATAGCTTGTAAACAGCGTGCCAATCCTAAAATAGTACATTTGTGATGCTTTTTTAAAGGATAATAACATTGCTAGTAAAACTAACTAATCTTCTAGCCGCTTTCCTAGCTAAATGCCGGCTCCGTCCCATCTCTATTTATTATTGTAATTGACGTATTAGATAAGTATAAAGGGGAAAATATGTAACAGTTCACTAGCACTACGCTGAGACACAAGATCGTCGCCTAAGAGGCTCTGAGACAGGATCGACACTACCCTCGTATGTCTCGGATATGGTTAAATATTGAGTTATAGACTACGGAGTTCCGGGTCTACTTTCATGTATTTAGTTTACTTAATTTCCATAAATTTAGAATTAAGTCGCTTATTTAATTCTCCCATACTTAGGGGTCGTTTGGTTGCGATCTGGAGGCCTTAGATTCAGTTCAGAACAGAGTTGATCTGGAGCTCCAATCTGATTCTAAGGCGACTGTTCGGTTGAATTCCAGTTCAACTTGACTTCAGCCATAGATTTTTAATGTTCCTCTAACCGCCTAAAAAATGCGCTAAAACCAGGCGCACTTTACCATATATAGAATCTGAACTGAGGTCTTGGCGTTAGTTCAAATAAGGAGCTCGAAGCTCCTCAGTTGAACTCCAGATCAATCTGAAGGCTTCAGATTGCACACGTCCGTGCAACCCGTAGAGCCACAGACGCGTGTCAAATCGGGAAGGAACGCGTTCTTTCTGCCGGACTTTTAGTTCAGATTTAAAAGCGTCAGATTGTAACCGAACGACCCCTTATACTGTTATAGTTATGAGTCCGGATTGCACTACCTGCTAAACCAATTAATCTACTACCTTTGCAAGTATCTTAAGCTTCTTCACCTACTAAATAAATGGACGGTTATACCTAACCGATGAACGTACCTAATAGATGAACGAACTGACGAATCAAATCAAAAGCTTAAAATGTTAAAATAAGGTTTCGCTAAGACGCTAACCTAGGACCCTACTTAACCTGTTAAATTCTAAAAATAATAACTAATACAGATAGACCTTATTTAAAATTTAACCTTATCCTTAAAAAGCCATCTAATTGGATATAATGGTTCTTTATTATTTAAGATACTACTAAAACAAATAACGTATAGCAGTACATCGACCTATTAAAGAAGAAAGACAAGCTTCTAAAGCCGGAACCTCCGAATTAACTTATACTAAGAGACGTGCTTCCTACTGCTACATTAATAGCTAAGCTAAATCCAAACTAACTTATTGCCTATAATCAACTATACGCGGAATATAAGGATGACCTCCGCGTGTACCGGAAGCAAGAGCAAGCTATAAACAATATTAGTAATTATATCGTCTGTATAACGTTAGTAGCTTACCTCCCTCTTATTAAAGACCTTGGAATAGTATACAAACGCCTTTAAGAGTTAAAGACTATACTCGTCCCTACTACCTTAGGTTAAAAGCGCGACGTCCTAAATTAATACATGGCTCTTAAAGCCTATAATAAAAAGCAAAGCATTAAAAAATGGTTAAACAACTAGAGGAGCGTCTATAAGCTAGCAGAGGAATTAGAGCTTCTAGACGTATAGGGATTTAGGCCCTACTATAATTTTGTATAAGCTATTAAAGCTATCTCTTCTAGTTTTATAGGAGCACTAGAAGTAGACTAAATTAGGAAAGAATAAAAAGACAAAAAAGCCCTATCCATTATTAATCTTATTAAGGAATTTAAGGAGTACTACCGTATGCAGCAAGCATTATCTACCTTAACTGCTAATAACTCTATATTTGCAACCCTTTAAAACAATTCCAATTTAAACTCCAATAGTAATTCCAATTCTAATAGCAATTTAAATTTAAATTTAAGATAGAATAAGGAATGTATATGCAGTATTATATATCGGTTTAACGACTGCTATTATATTACTAAATATAAGTGCCCTTAAGGATAGAGACTAAGGGTAGATATCTAAAAGAAAGTAAATAAAGCTATCTTATCTACACCTTAGATCAAATGTATTATTAACTAAATCTAAAAAAGAGAATAGAAAGTAAAGGAGAACAATTAGAATATAGAATCTATAATTAATTTTAATTCTAAAACCCTACCTTTTACTAAACCGACTAGCTATACTGCCGTATTTAGTACTAGTTAAATTCCTTTTAAACTCTAGAACACCTAGATACTTAACCCTAGTATAGATACCCACGTCTGCAATAATAAAGAAGACTTTACCTTCTTATACCTAGCAGTAAAAAACAACTACCTAATTGCTAGCGGAAATTTTGTGAAAATTTAAGCCTATGGAACAGTAACTATTACTATTAATACACCTACTAGGAAGTTAAAAATGAAGCTATCCTATATAGCACTAGCACCTACCTTTTTTTATAAATATTGTAGCACTCTTAAGAGCTACTAATAACAACATCTATTTTAACTTAGGATGAAATATACTATACTATCTAGTAACTGGTAAAACAGTCTACTATATAAAATAACTAGGGGGCCATTAGGCACTAATGCATAGAGAGCCTAAAAATACCCTAGACTTAATAACTTAATCAACCTTCTTAATAGGAAGATTTTAACTAAGCTAAATGGCCCGTAAACCAATCGGAGCTATAGCTATAAGATAATATAAGATACTTGGCCATATAGAACCTAATGCTATTGCACAGCTTCCTAAGCACGTTATTGGCGTAAAGCTAACTAAATTTAAAACTAACAAACGAGCACCGCTTAAAATTAAATGTAAAGTTTACTTATTAGCAAAGCATATATAGCAGACAGTGCTTTCATCAAACCAAACCTAAACGGTTCAAACCATCTTATCAGACGTTTGATTGATATCAAACTGAGTTTATTTAGTTTAATAACTATCAATTAAACAAAACCCGATTAATCTGGTTTGACAATTAATTGCTTATATTGCTCTAGCTGCAAGCCTACAGCTGCAAACCTTCGCGTAGGCCTAATTTCAATAGCATAAGCGCCTCAATTATATTAGGCTTGAGGCTATTATGCTTATCTGTAAAGATATTAAGAGCGTCGCTGAACTTGCGCTCTAGGTTGCTACTTTTTAGCGGCGCTGCAGCAAGATCAAGAGCTATTGAACTAAGTACAGGATACTCATTACGACGGTTAAACCACCAGTTAATCACATTAATATTAATCTTTGTTCCATTGTTCCTTACCAGCCTCTTTACAACTGGGCTATTAAGATAGCGATTAATCTCCTTAGTAATAGGATCTCTTGCCTCCTCACCCTAATCAGAATCACTGTCTTCGGGCTAGTACTTAGTGCGAGGCTTCCGCTTGCGTGGCGAGCTGCGTGTAGCCATTACCTTTAGTGTAGGAGGCCTGCTCTTAAGTGAAGCATAAGCAAACTCTTTAAAGTCATCCTTAACAGCTTCTTGCCATTTAGGCCTTAAAGCCTAATACGTCTCAAACCACTGAAACTTCCTGCTAGGATAGAGAAGAACAGCTGCTTGGTAAGCTAGTATTACATCACTAAGGCTGTAGTAGTAGTTAAGTTTCTCCCATATAAGCTCTACCATAGTAATGACATACTTATTTGTATACTTATTAGCTGCCAGCCTTACTTTTTACTTCTCTATAAAGGTTAAGAGGCTATTAAGCTTTGTGAGCCACTGCTAAAGAGAGCTAGTATTGCCATAAATGCCACGATACTCTAGTTTAAAGGTTGCTTTAGCTAGAGGCTCTAGTATCTTCTTAATATTATACAGAGCCTCCTAGTGATCAGGCAGGAGTTAATCGCCAGAGATACTGCGGTTGGAGGTTAATTTCTATATTCTGGTATACTTGTTAATAGCAGGGCGTAAGCAGAGACCTATTTAAAAGAGATTCTATTAGTGAGGTCTCAATCTATCCCTAAAAAACAGGCTTAGTATTAAGGCTTGTTATAAAACCTAATTAATCAATTAGGCTTAGCTTTAGAAGACAGAACAGCAGCTATTAATTATATAGCGCGTATTTAAGTCAATCTAAGTTACTAGCTAGCAACTTACCTACTAACCAGCCTTCTTACGCACTGAGATCGAGAGCTGTAGCTAAACCTTATATTAACCTTTAAGGATAAAAATAAGGTCCTAGTGTGTTCTACTAGGCAGTTTACCTACCACATTTAATTATCTTATAGGTACTGTTCCATCTTATAGCGTTCTCTTTAACAAGTGAGTATAGGTAAAGGCCTTAATTATCATTTATGGCCCTTTAAACATCGCGGAAGGCCTCCCTATATTATAGTGTTATTATAGCGTGAATTGCCAAGTTATAAAGTATGCCAATAGGACCTTTCTAACGCTAGGCTTCGTGTTGCTTTTAAACAGCCTTCTCTTCTACTTATTTAGCATGTATCTCCGCTACAAACTGCTCTGCTTCTTTATTGCTACGCGTATACTAGGAGGCTGCTTCTTCTGCGGAGTATAAGGAAGCCTTTGCATGCATATTACCATATAGGCCATTCTTTACTACAAGGTTAATTATATAGCAGCCATATTAAAGCCAGAAGAGCTTCCAATCCTTATCCAGATAGTTATAGAAGTGCTATATAAAAGTATTATTATTTAACGCATTATCCATAGTAGTATATGCAATATAGGATATAATATTATAGGATTCCACAGTAGTAATTACTACAGAAGCGATGTTCTTACTAGTATAAGGTCCTAGAAGCATACGGAAGGCAATTAAAAGGTTCTATAGCTTCCTATTCTAATTAATAAAATGCGCCTCAATACCAAGGAACGCGATGTAGTTAGGCAATGTCCAGATATTAAGTGTAAGGCTTATATTAGAGGCTGCAGTATAGAGAGCGTGTTTAATGCGCTTACTTATAATCTTTGCATCTTTAATTACCCATTTAGAAACTGTTGCTGGCGACATAAGGTATAGGCTTATAGCTATAGGGTTAAGCAGACTAATAAGGCAAATAAAGTGCTCTAATAAGGCTCTAGTAAAAGAGATATTATTTAAGACCATAAAGGTAACAAGGTGTTCGCGGTATTAGTAGAATTCAACTTAATAAGTAGGTAAACCTTTGGTTATAATAACGTCCTCCTCTTTATAGGGTTCTTCTCCCTGCCTATTAAAGCCGTGGGTGTTAACCATATGGCTAATTACATGTAATGTGGAGGCTGCTAATCTAACTACAGGAGGGATTACTCTATGGCCTTTCCTATTAGCAGGTTTTGTATAAGAGATTATAGGCTTATATCTATAGTAAAGCTAGTACTGCTATTGCTTTATATCTTATACTAGATTGCCATGCTGCCAGACCCAGGCTCTACGCCTGCAAGAGGTCTTGTTATTAAGCTGTGGAGCAAGCTAATAGCCAACTGCATCTTTAGGCCTAAAGATGAAGCCATCTACGCTATATATTAGCTGCCTTGGGTGCAAACTGCCCTCTGTAGAAAATAGCAAAGGCGTAGATCGATTAGAAATATCACTAATTAATATATCTAAAGGCATTAAGTGGGAAACCTAATTGACTAAGGTAAACACGGTAAAGAAAGGGGCTATAGAGGCAGGATAGAAGAGTCTTTAGTAGGGAGGCTGCATAAGGCTTAAAGGATTTTAACGCCTCCAATACCTATAGCTATTGGCTCTCCACCATCTTACCAGAACTTTATTTCTACTAAGAGATTAGTTCCCAAGGCAACTGGCTTATAGTAAGAGCAGGAAGGCTATTCTAGCAATTTATTAAACTAATAGACGATTAATTTAGTCCAATCAGTTTATTTAATTAGTTTAATCTATATTAAACAAACCTTAATTAGACCAAATCAATCAAACTAAACAACCGTCGATAAGGGTCCGGTTTAATAAAAGCACTGATAGCAGATCTCTTAAAGACAAGAACATAAATTTCCAGCCACTTAACCATTTAAACGGCTAGCATTTAATATTATCTACCTTAGAGTACTAGGGTATAACGGTAATAGATATACCATACACTTCTATTACACATATTCTAAATTTAACTTTATGTTTACCTCTAAGAATAAGAATAAAGCTACCGTCCTACCTACCATTTATAAGACTTACCGCTTAATTAAGACACAATTCTACTAAGATATTATCTTCTTTTAGAGCGATAACAAATAAGTATTTAGATAAATGGAAGACACCCTATAAGTATGGTATGCAAACAAGGGCATTACCTTTAAATGCTAAGCACTGTATACTAAGGAACAAAATGGCGGAGCTAAATAATTAGAAAGAACCCTTATGGAACGATTAAGGTCTATATAGCTAGAAGCATCTTTACCCCTATCTTTAGGACTAGAAGCTTTTCTTACTACTGGCTATATACTCAATTAAACACTAAATAAGCAGCTAGGGTGGAAAACTCCATATAAGGTCGCCTATAGTAAGCTACCATTACTTATCTATATACACGAATACGGTTATAAGACCTATATGCTAAATAAATAGGTTAGAAAAGGAGACAAGCTAGCTTCTTATGCATTAATTAGATACCTAGTTAGCTATAATTTAATAAATATCTATCAAATTTGGATTCTAAGCCTTTACAAAGTTATTTAAACCAGAGACGTTATATTTAATAAGACCTTGTTCTATAACCCTAAGGGTTAAAACATTAATTACCTACTTAGGGAAGCATTAGAAGACACTATCTAGGCAATTAGTTTACTAGAACCTCTCTACAAGGACAAATCTAAGGATAAATCTATTCTATATAGACCTACCTTAAATGTAAATTAAATAACTATATTAAATGACTTAGCAGAGCTTCCTATAAAAGATATTAAACAGCTACTAATACCTAGTAGAATAGTATCTCCAGATCTACTAGAAATAAATACTACACTAGGAGGACTTTAAGACAATATCCTGGATATAATTAAAATAGGTTTTACCCAGCTAAGCAGTTTACTAGAACTGTTAAATACAGCTCTATAAGCTAATAAGGTCTCGGCCAATCCTTCTGCCGACCTTATCCTACCAAAAGGTTCTAAATGAATTTAACGTTAAGCATACGCAGCAGCACTAGCCAATATACCTACCCTATTTGGTTACTATACTGGCTTTACCACAGGACTAGTAAAGGATATTAACTAAACTAGATCCTCCCTATATAGAGATAATCTTCCTCCTAAACCAAGGAACCTTAAAGAGCTAAGAAAGCACCCTTTAACTACCAGCTTTTAAAAGGCCATAGAAAAAGAATACAACGACCTAAAACGCTAAGGGACATTTAAGACTGTCCTAAAGGAAGAAGCAACCAACAACCAAATCCTTTCACTAAAATAGGTCTTTAAATACAAGTTTAATAGTAACGGCTACCTACGAAAGCTAAAGGCTTAACTATGTGTCTAAGGAGACCTACAGATTACTAAGAAAGAGACCTATACAGCAACCCTAGCTGCTTAAATATTCCGTGCCCTTATGGCTATAGCAGCCGCATTTAATTTGGAGATTTAATAGTATAACGCTGTAAATGCATTTATAAATGCAAGACTAGACAAGCTAGTCTACTATTACTGCCTAGAAGGCTTTAATTAAAACGGATATATCCTAAAGCTACTTATAGCGCTATACGGATTAAAAGTCTTACCACTACTTTGGTATAAAGAGCTTACCAGTACACTAGCTAAATTTGGATTAAAGCCTATCTTAGGTACTAACTGTCTTTACACTAATAGACGACTTATTATCTTCTTCTATATAGACAATATTACCGTTCTATTTGCCAAAAAGGACCTTTAAAAACTAAAAGAATTTAAAGCTAAACTTCTATATTAATACGAGATCCGTGCACTAGGAGACCTACAATAGTTCCTAGGAATTTAAATTAAACAAGATTGTGCAAGCAGAAAGCTCTGGCTCTGCCAAGATTCCTATATTAAAAAGATAGCCAGTTAGTTTAAGATCGAACTAAAAAGGTTCCCTAAAACACTACTACCTAACAAACTAATTCCGTCTGACCAGTAGACGAACCCTTAAAGAACACTAGCCTATTAGCAACGAGTCGGTTCTCTTACGTACCTCGCCGTATTTAGAAGACCTAATATTATAAAAACGCATTTAAGGCTAGCCAAATTTCTCACCAATCCAAATTAAAAGCACCTTAATGCATTAAATTAAGCCATCGCCTATTGCCTTGGAACAAAATATACAGCTATTAAATACTCTGGCGAAGTATTTGGAGTATATATCTATTTTAGAAACCCTAAAGGAGAAGACATTACCTTTTATGGAGCATCTAACGCAGCATTTGCGGACTATAAAGACACCAGACGGAGCTCTTAAGGATACCTTTTTATGCTATTTAGAGGACTAATTAATTAGAAGGCAACCCTATAAAGATTAGTGACTCATTTAACTACTAAAGCGGAGCTTCTCCCCCTGTCTATGGCTGCTGTTAAGATTATCTAGTGGCAGCGTTTATTTGAGGCAATCAGCTTCAATTTAGAATATAAATTTACCCTACTATGCGACAATATGCAGACGATATAACTCCTAAGACAGGATACACCAAAGCTTAACACTAAGCTATGACATATCGACGTATATCAGCACTAGCTTAGATAGGAAGTCCAAGACAAAAAGATTAACATATAATGGGTCCCTATAGACAAGATGCCTGCCGATGGTCTTACCAAGATCCTACCCTATTAAAGGCACGAGGCATAGATAAAGCAATTAAATTTGGTGGATATTCGACATTAAATTGCTACGTTATTAAACAAAGACTCTTAAGCATCACCCTATCTCTCTATCTTTATTTATTTTCTATAGCTTTAACTACACCGTTAAATCTAGGGGGATGTGTAACAGTTTACTAGCACTACGCTAAGACATAATATTGTCGCCTAAGAGGCTCCGAGACAGGATTAACACTACCCTCGTATGTCTTGGATATGGTCAAATATTAAGTTATAGACTACGGAGTTCCGGGTCTACTTTCATGTATTTAGTTCACTTAATTTCCATAGATTTACAATTAAGTCGCTTATTTAATTCTCCCATACTTGCGCTGTTACAAGATAATATGCGATTAATTCTTTAACTTCTGTCTAAAATAAGCAGCCTAGGTACTGCTCAACTTTAGATCCTCCTAACTAGTTAATTAGAAACGCCCTTTAAACTAGGCTTCTGTACAAAGCTAGGGATTATTTATTATAATTTAGTGCTCCACTGTGTAAGCAAGTTTGTAAACCGACTAGCTAAGATAGTAGAGCTTAAATAAGTCCTTCTGCCTAAATAACAGAGCTGTAGGCAGAGGATAGCTATTCTCTATAGTCTTGGCGGAATAGGCAAGACGTAGCTAGCAGTTAAGTTCGCATAGCAATACCACTGCAGGTTTAGCCCCATGTTTTAGCTAAATAGGAGAAGCAAAGATAGCCTTAAATAAAGCATTGCAAGTTACGCAAGTAAGATTCCTTAAGGTCGGATTCCAAAGATAAGTAGGGCGTACTCTATAGATAGTAACGTCGATATCGATGCAGTTATAAGGGATATAATAGGTTAGCTTGCGTAGCTAAACAATACTACCTAGCTGCTTATCTTTAATAATATTAACTAGGAATATAATCCGTGCGGTACGGACCCCAATATATACAATATAAGGCGCTACCTTTTAGGTGCTAACCATAGGTCCGCCCTAATTATGACTTAATTAGCTAGACTAGAGTAGTTAGGGGATTTATAGTAGCTAGGTAAGGTTAACAGAGGTTAAGCCTATGTTATCTTTAAGAACTAGTATAAAAGGAAGTACAGTAAAGGCTCAAAGATAGCGAATAGGTTAATATAAGTAAGTAGAGCTAATGATACGATTATAGATATAGCGGAGAGTAAGCGCTTGCTTAAGCTACTAGATGGCCTACCGCTAGTAATTATATAGGCAGGTGCATATCTTTAAGAGAGCGGAGTTAGACTTAGGACCTACCTTACATTCTATAAGCAGCAGTAGAGTAAGCTTATAAAGTTACAAAACTGGGTCGATATACCGCTTTAAGATTACCCTAATTGCAGTATGTGGATAATATAGGTTATCTCCTATAAAGCTATTTAGGGTAAGCATAAAGCTACAGCCAACCTACTCCTTTTATGGTTATTTCTCGATAATAGGGATCTATAGTATAGTCTATTTACAACAGTGTGCTAAGCTTCTACATTGACTGCAAGAAGCTTATTAGAATAGATTAGAGACATCGCAAGTAATAAGCTTAAATTTAGCAAGGCGATGCAACTTCTATATAGTTACTTGTTAATTAAAGCTGTTAAAGAGCTAATAAGCTATACTACTTATTAAGTTATCTACTAATAGGCACACTATTACCAGGGCAAACGCTTTAAACTAGCGCTGGGTTAACTAGCAGTAGCTATAGTTAGATAGGCTTTACCGGACAACTTAGCTTAGAACTACTAGACCATATAATGTCGACTTCTCCCCTATGCCCAGGCGTGCTCTTAATAAGTATTAGTAGGACAGATAGGGCGAAGCTCTATAAGTTATGGTAGGGATAATATAGACTCTAACCAGAGCAAGAGAAAAGGAGTAAAGGCATTAGGGAAGGAGCATCCCGATACGCTAATAAGCGTTAGTAACCTAGCATAGATACTATAAAAGCAGGGAAAGTATTAAGAGGTAGAGGAGCTAAACTGGTAAGTGCTAGAGGGAAGGAAGAAGATACTAGGGAAAGAGTATCTTAATACGCTAATAAGCGTTAGAAACCTAGTAGGAGTACTAAAAGACTAAGGGAAGCATAATGTAGAGGAGCTAAACTAATAAACACTAGAGGGGAACGAGAAAGTGCTAGAGAAAGAGTATCCCTTAACGCTAATAAGCGTTAGCAACCTAGTAGGAGTGCTAGGAGACTAGGGAAACTATATAGGGTACTACTCCTACGCCTTACTCTACCCTATTAAAGCGTACGTAGAGCGACCAGCGCTATGTGATTAGATAAGAGAGCAGCTTGACTATGCGTCAAGCCAGGACTAGGGGACTTAGATACTTGCTGTCTAGGGACTCGCAGAAGCTAGGAAGACGTAGCTAGTCCTTAACTACCTCTGCTAGCACCAAACTAAATATAAGGCGACGTTCTGGATTAAGGCTAGGCGTAAGGAGTTAGTTAAGCACGACTTCGTGTATATATACCAGCTGCTCTTTAGAGTGCGAATAGCAGTAGGCTAGGAGGTAATTAAGGCGGATAACGCTGTGTAGGGGGTAAAGAGCTAGTTCTTGAGCAGGCGCGACGACTAATAGCTGCTTGTGTTAGATGGGGCTGACGCGGTTAATAATAAGGATAATAAGTACGTTAACCTAAGACATTATGTATCAGAGTCCCCCCTTCTAGATATTATTATCACCACCTAAAGCAGGACGGCGAAGGATATAACGCCGCTTAATAGGGTCGAAGTCGGCGAGATAGAGGAGGGCTAGGCTATAGACCTATTTTATAGACTATTTATACTAAAAGATAGAAGTTAAGATATAGAAGACGAAATTAAGCAAATAGTTAAGGAGCTAGGGTGCTTTGCTCTAGTAATTATGCTAGCAGGGATATATCTCTCCTAGACGCCGCGTCTGCTATATAATATTAAGCAGTACCTACCTAAGTACTAGGATTGGCGGCAAGAGCTACTTAATTAAAAGCCAAAGGAGCTAATCTACTAGTATAGCGAAAGCATCCTAATAATATAGGAGACATTATTCCAGGCGGTCAGGCGGCAGTACTTAGAGGTATGTTAACTACTAACGCTACTAGCATTCCTTAGCTTTGATAATATTTTCCTTAGGCTTTTTATGTTAGATATAGAGCTTAGTACTAAGAAATTACCTAACCAGTCTAGATCTAGCGGCTCTTAGAGATTAATGATTTCGCTAAATAGACTACTAAATATGTACCAGATTAAGGAGTGTTTTAGGGTTCTGTAGATATACTCGCTTATATAGTAGAAAGAAGACTAGGGTAGCTACTTAATGTATAAGCTAGTGCATATATAGGGATATAAGAGACTTAGAGTTAAGGAGCAGGGCAAGTATAGCGCGGCCAGGCTCCAGCTTCTTAAGGAGGCGATATTAGGGTATAGGGAAGAGCCACAGGCAAAGCTATAGTTAGTGTCGCACATTATAGCAAACTTTTTAATAGTTACAAGACAGAACGACTGGCTAGGCTATTATATAGAGGTTATCTTTAATCAGCTTACCTTAATGGGAATTTTCATTCGCGAGATTAGATGGTAGGTAGAGGCATATACAATTTAAGGGTTTATTTACAGAGAGCGGAGTAATGTCTTTAGTAAGGAGCATCTAGACACTATCTTAGCAATAGGGAACCTGGCGAACACTCTTAGAGAGTAAGGCCGGCTTAATAAAGCAACAGCAATAAAGAAAGAGGTGCTAGAGAAGATAAAGCAGATCCTTGGTAAGGAGCATCTATCTACTATCTTGGCAATAAGCAACCTGGCGAGCACGCTTGGAGACTAAGGCCAGCTTAACAAAGCAGCGGCGATAAAGAAAGAGGTGCTAAAGAAAAGAAGGCAGATTCTTAGTCAGGGGCATCTAGATACTATCTTAGCGATAAATAACTTGGCGAACACGCTTAGAGACTAAGGCTAGCTTAATAAAGCAGTGGCGATAAAGAAAGAGGTACTAGAGAAGATGGGGCAGATCCTTAATAAGGAGTATCCTGGGATAAAGATAACTGCCTAGAACTTAGCTGTCTTAGTCTAAGGCCGTAAGGCTTAACTAAATATAAATAAATTATCGAGCCGTAAAAGAAGAATATTTTTTATATTTAAAAAGTGGAGATTAAATAAGTAACCTATTACGAACCCTTTGGATTAGGACCTATAGGAGGACGTTACTAATCTTAAGTTTAAACCAATTATATATAAGGAAGACCTAAGTTATAGATTAGATAAGGAAGCTAAATATAACATAGGTACGTAATCTAATAATTATATAGCGCTAAGGAATCTGTTATAGATTGCAGATTATAGATTTATAGATTATATATAAATAGTAACAAATCTCCTAGATAGTTTTTATAGTTAATCTTACTGTTCGTACTAACTTAATAGCACAAGTGAGTTGTATCCACGGGCACGAAATACATATAGTATCGTATGCTTGTTTGGATGGTGACTGTCAATTGTATAAAGTAGACTACGTGGTCTATATACTAATGCACCTCCCCCCTGATTAGTCAGTGCTTCATAAGTGCACTAGACGCGTAAGCGAGTGGTTAGTGCACTAAACGCGTAAACGCGTACCTGGTGTACCAAACGCGTAAGCACGCGTTTGGTACAACAGGTGCTGTAATTATACACTAGCGGTACTTAAAAAATGAAACCACTTATATACAGCCTCCGTAATTGCTTTAATAGAACCATAAAACACAAAAGAAAATATATAGGAAATCTCCTAAGGTGCCGTCTAGGCTGCCTTCCAAACGGTGCCCTAAGCTGGCCGTAAGTTCTGCTTATGGTCCGTAGAATGAACCGTACGGCCTTTTAACGGGCAGTAGACGAGCCATAAGTTAGATTGTAAGGGCCGCCAAGGCGCTAGTGCTAAGCGAGCCAATAGCGATTTTCTATCCCGGGGATAGAAAATCGTAATTGGTTAATTTAACTACCCTGTAAAATTTGGCGGGTTATGTGAGTCCACCAAGTTCCACCATAGCTTTCCACCGTTTTCCACCTGTACCGTATAACGAGCCGTACGGCCTTCCAACGGGCCGTAGACGTACTGTAGGTGCTCCGTTAGTCCCATTCTACCCATTCTATAACTTCTAGGTTAAGCCTATTTGTGTTAATTAGGGTTTTAAGAGCTTGATACGGCTTTGCCTTAGTTATAGCGTCTACTGGGTTATCTCCGCTGCTAATCCATTTAACCTCCGTAATCTCGCGCTATTTATAGGCCTAATATAAGCATATAAGGTCAACTATAAGCCTCTTCTCTTGTGTTGTACCTAGTTTAACTAGGCAGTTATAGAGGGACTTTAAATTGGTATATAGAACTAGGGGTAACTGCTCTAGTTATAGAATCTTCTGGACCGTTAATTTGATTGCAGCTGCTATATTAAAGCCATAGGCTAGTGCATATAGCTCAAAAGCTAGTACACTGCGGGTTACTTATTTGCACTTAATTAAAGACTAGTATAGTATATTTGCGTCCTAATTGCGGTCCGTAAGTATAATTACAAAGCCGATTTATAATGATAAGTCTTTGTTATTAGTAAAGGAGGCGTCCGTAAATGCTATTATACTAAGGGAATTTAGGTCTAGTGGTATAAAAGTAAGTCCTCTTATTGCGTTGTTAATTTGCTATTAAATGCGCTTATTAAGCTGCTTAATATTTTCTTCTTATGGATCTACTACCTGGGCCGCAAAGGACAAGTTGTAGGTAGATTCGGGTTGGCAGACTATAGCTATATAGGCGCCTCTTACACGCTATGCAGCGTATTAGTCCTTTATATTTACGGTCTTATAGGTCTCTCCACGGGAACTGGTAAGGTCCGTAGGCTTTACTATAACAGGCTTTAGGTTTTAGGCTTGGCGTTCCTAAGTTAGCTTAATTAGGTTGCCCTTTTATATAATTAGGCCTCTATTAAACTTAATTAGATTCTGCTCAGTTAACTACTTTCGCGGCTTTGCTAAGAACTTGGCCTTTTATAGTTCAGTTTCTTTAGCGTCCGTAAAGGTCTGGTCTGCTAGGAATAGGGTATTGTCTATTTAGAGTCCAACAATACTAAGGCCGTTTAATAGGCTGTATAGGAGGTAGGGGTCGTAGGTTAACTGTTCTATTTTGAGTTTACTAATATGGTGCTAGTGGTATGTTTTAAACCAATGGTTTCCGGCTTCTGGTACTCCGTATAGAGGTTTTATAACCCGTAGGATTATTCCTGGTTATAGGTTGAGCTCGGGGGGTGGCCATATAAAGATATCCCTACTTAGGTAGGTATTAGACTGCATATAGGCTTATAAAATATCCCGTAGGTAAAGAGCTACGGGTTTACTTTGCTATAGTCTAGGCATAAGTGCAAGTATAATCCATTAGCTGACTTGTTGAATTATAGGTAATTGCGTAAGAACTAAGCCCTTCCCTTAGTTGTTGTAGGCTTGTATAATAAGCCTTAATTTTTTAAAAGCTTTGTTAGTACCTAGGTGCTTAATTTTGTCAATAAAGCGTGAGTTAAATATACGGACGCCTTACGGAACATCTTTCTCTGTTATAACCGCAAAGACGCCCTTTTTAAGTAGTCCGTTGATCTCTTTACATCGTAAGTCTATAAAGGGGGTTTCCTATACTAGAACTAATATATCCGCAGGCAGAGATTGCCTTGTGGATATTCCTGCGGAGGTTAGGTAAGTCTCCGTTATAGTGTTCTTAGTTACGGGGTGCTTTTAGGGGCGTCCTTAACCGCGCTTTATAGTAGGTATAGTGGGTTTAGTAGGTTTCTAAAGGACTTTTAGGGTAGGCAAGGGTGCTTCTAGCTTATCTAGTTTGGCGGTCGCTTCTAGTTTGTCTAGTTCGGCGGTTACCTCTAGTTTGTCTGGCTTAGTAGTTGCTTTTAGTTTGTCTAGCTTAATATTATAGGTGTCTTTAGGCCGAAAGTAGGGTTTTATAGACGTGCTCCTAAAGCTGGTTGGGCCGCTAGGAAGTTGTATATAGTATGTCTCGTTTTCTATAGCTAGTAAACGGTAGGGTCCAGTCCACTTGCCGCTTTTACGCCATACAAGGACTTCAGAGTTAAGCGGGAGGTCGTATACTAGGGTCGTATTAGGTCCGTTGTGGTGGTGTAGGGCGTTATTAATAGCTTATTTAGCCCGTAGCTTGACTATCTTAGCTATTGCCTTCCGTATTGCAGCTACTCGTTCCGTAATAGACGGGGCAGGAGGATTTAGGTTACTTATTCTTAGGTAGGCTCCATAGACCAAGAGGGTAGGTACTAGTCCATTTAGGCCAGCAGTGTTGTTAATGGCTTTTACGGCCATCTATAGAGCTAGTTTCTTTTGGATGTCCTTATACTCGTCTATAATAATCTGGTAAGCTCTCTATAGGGCTAGATAAGCTTACTTAATAAGCCCGACGGACTAATGCGCCTTAACTGGAACGGCTTTTGTTAATATAGCTATGGCCATAGCATACTGCTAGAATTCCTTGCTAATGAAGTTCCTACCGGCGTTATAGGTGATATACTTAGGAGGTCCAACGTATGTATTAATCTAGTAGGTCCGTAAAATATCCCAAGTATACTTTACGGATATATTTTGCAACTAATGGGTGGCTTAATAGCGGGTTGCCTTGTTAATTATGTGTAATACTAGGCTGCCGTTAATGTACATAATGTCTATATATACTAAATGGTTGAAGTTAAGATCCTTATAAAGGGTGAACTTAAATTGGCCTAGGGAATGTCCGTATTTCTAATAGTAGGAGCAGTATTTAGTTAGGTAATTAACTGCCTTCCTATTAATGTTATCGTATCTAGAGCGTTTAAGGACTCTATATAGCTTTTCGGCTGACGGGTGGCCAAAATAACAATATAAACAGTAGATCTCCGTACTGGTAAGGTAGCACAGGTTATAGTTAAAAGATTTCTAAATATAGGTCCGTAAAGTCTCTCCCTATATAAGGAACAGGTGTCCAAATCGTTGTGTAATTAGTAGGGTAACATACTTGCTTCCTAGGGCAGTTATAGGGCCGATCAAGGTGTCCGTAATATTGTTATAGTAAACCTATAACCTGTCTATGTCCGCAAGGTAAAGTAAGAAAGGGGTATCTGCTTTTACTATATAGAAGTTAACTAGGCTAATTAGGGTCTTAACTATAACTAATCTAATTAATGCAGTTAAGCCAATGCTGAATTAGACGTTTACGGCCCTAGTTTACATAGTATTAATGTCCGTATTATCATTTGCGGTGGTCCTATATACAAGGTATTGTCCGTAACCTATAGTAGACTTCTTAGAGGCGCCTATATTAATTATAACACCGTAGAATTCCTTGGGGGTATAGCGTTCTGTAATAATATATATAAATGGGTCCTGCTTATAATCTATAACGTCTATAACGGGGGTACTTGCGGAATGGTTTTCGGGCGCAACTAAGTATATAAAGAAATAGTCGGCTAATACAGTTGTAATATTAAAGGCTTAGCTGTCTATAAAAGGTCTAAAAGTAGTTAGGAATATCTCTAAGGTCTCCTGTTCCTAGTTATCTAGGTTAAAGTTAATTATAAGGGCTTCTATTAACTTATTAGGGGGCTCCTCTTCTTTCTTTCCTTTATATTTTAAGATAAACTGGCTAATCCGTTTATTAAATCTCTTCTTAGACCTGTTATGTTCTTTCTGGGTATGCCTTATAGACCAATATCCTTCCTTACTATATATAAAGCATTTCTGGCTTGTTCGTCTGCGGGGGTATGCTTTTGTACGGGAGTTGCTGCGGGGGTTACGGGTGGGACTTGGTTGGTATGGGTGCTGCTAGCGGTAACGGCGGTCCGTAAAGTAGACGTCTGAGTCTGTCTGCGGATATTGAATATCTGTGGTAAAGGCTTGAGTACTGCCTGGTGGGTTTGAGACTTCGTACGTTACAATAGAGGAGCGTAGGTTATTAATAAGGCCAGCTAAGGTGTCTGTAGGCTTATAATAGGTGTACTTATAGGGCTCTACTTCCTGGCAAGCCGTAATAAGTTTATTGTGTAGGAAGTCGTCTGTTCGAAGCTTGGTATTAAGGCCATGCTATAGGTGCTAGAGGTCTTTAATAAGGATTTGCAGATACTCTATAGTCAATTTTTTAGTGTTCTTGTTAATTACGGTCCGTAGCTTAGTCGCATTCTATTAGGTAAGGATATTACGCCTATATTCCGGTCCTTTAAAGTAGTTGCGGGTAGCTTTATATAGCTTATTAAAGGGGACACCAAGGGGGTTGCTCTTGAGGTTGGTATAGTAGTAGTTAAGTGCTAGGCCGCGCAGTATGGTAGAGTAGGCTTGGCTAAACTCTTATTTAGGAATATTAGCCTTCTGGCAGAGGTCCGTAAAGATAGTTAGTTTGAAGTTAAAGTTGTCGTTTTTACCACTATACTTGGATTTGTCGGTGTAGAGCTTGGCTAGGTTAGCCAGTTCCTTACCATAGGTCTTTACTTAGATGGTTTGCGGATCTATAACTTAAATAACAGAAGGGGTTTAGTCCGTGTTTTGGTTTATAGGGGTATTACGTTCCGTAATTTGGGTTACAGGGGTATTGCGGTCCGTAACTTAAGTACTAGGTATACTTTAGCCCATAAGATTAATTCTAAAACTACTTAGGTTTATAGGACGAATTTAGTTAAGAGGGTTAGGTATAAGGCTAGCAATTATATTAAGTTTAGAAGAAGTAAAGAGTTCCTTAATTTCTTGGAACTGGTCTAGGATTTTCTCCTTAGTTTATTTTGTTTGGTCCTTTTTATGTATAGTGTTGTATAAGGACTGTGTAATAGTAACTTGTTTATTCCTTTTAACCTATACACCTTGGTTACGTAAATGGGTTCGTAGTTTACAGATAGTAGTGGGGTTGCAGGCTTTAAAAATAGCTTTTATAAAGTCCGCAAAGTCTTTCTAGTATTGCTCCTACAGGTCGTCATTTATAAGCTTAAAGTGTTTATATTTAAGGATTTTGAAACTAATGTAGTCGTTAATATTGTTTATAGACGTAACGTTAACTCCTTGTCTCCACTTCTTTTAACCTTCGCTGACTTGCTTGCTAATATCTACCATACTATATAGTGTAGTGCGTAGCGGGCGGAAGAGTTCTTATAAGGGTCCGTAAAATTGGTTTACGGGCCGTAAGGGTTTATAGGAGGGTAAGGGGTTTCCATAAAAGGTCTAAAGAGGTTTAAGGTTCGAGGGGGTTGAGGATAGGGGTTCTATATAGGTCTATATTTGCGTCTATAACTTCTGGTAAACCGTACTAAGACTTGAATAAGTATATAGAGTTGGAGATAAGTCCGTAATCCCTAACTTCCGACCTTCTAGCAGGTCGTACTAGGAGTCTAAACAGGTGGTCGCTATCGTGTGTATTGCTTGGGGGGAGGTATCAAGTAATTGCTAATCTATGCGCGCTTACTAATCAGTGTTCATACTAACTTAATAGCACGAGTAAGTTGTATCCACGGGCACGAAATACATGTAGTATTGTATGCTTGTTTGGATGGTGACTGTTAATTGTATGAAGTAGACTACGTGGTCTATATACTGATGCACCTCCCCCCTGATTAGTTAGTGCTTTATAAGTGCACCAGACGCGTAAGCGAGTGGTTAGTGCACTGAACGCGTAAACGCGTACCTGGTGTACCGAACGCGTAAGCACGCGTTTGGTACAACAGGTGCTGTAATTATACACTTACAATTATCTTGGTCCTTACGCTTATACTTACTCTATATTAATAATGAACACCTTATATTAACTGCTACTTATACTTACCTAACCTCTATTCTAGTACTGTAATCAATAATTAGTACTAATTAGCTATATTAAATTATTGAATATTAACATGTTAATGTCAATATTAACAAATATTAAATATTAATTTATAGTAGGAAGGTAGTAAGGATTTTAGTAAGGGCAAGTGTCGTATAAGGTAAGTACGGCTCGGCAATAGCGCCTATACAATCTTTTGATCTTGTGGCTGGTCTTATATAATCGGTAAACTCCGTCTATATTATATATCTGCGCACAATTTAATTTTCTAATATATATAGTATTTTTAAATTTTTTATCCTATTCTTTATTAGATCGTTTAAAACTATGCCCCTCCTATCTTCTAATACTACTAAGGACGATAATTTATTCTATACTTTATTCCCACTTCCTCTATCTTAATAAGGGTCTATTTATAGACATCTCTTTTAGTATAGTTAATTGGATTAATAACCTCCAGTTTAACGAGGAGCGTAAACTTGTACTAATTACCAATATAGGGGAGTTCTGGCATTATATAATAGAACTAAATAGGAAATGTTAGAAGCTCCAGCCACTATATATACGCAGCCACCATATGCACGGTCCTTTTTTACTAAAAAATCCTAAAATATACCTTTTTATAACACTTATAACTTAATAACCTTTTAATAAAAATTTATAAAAATTTAAATATAACTTCTTAAATACTAAAACTATAATTTTATAATATAAAAATATAAAAAACTATAAAATATTTATACTAAAATTAAAGTTAAAAAAGTACCTTTTTAATAATAATTATTCATTGCTTAACGTCCGATTCGGATCCCTATTGGCTCTACGTAGCCGAAATAAGTGTCGGTTTGGGGCACGTGCGCACCCACCAAAATCATGCTTCACGATTATCGTTCACATACCATAATATAGCCAAATCAATTCAATATCGAGTTATCTGCCCGTCAGCCCTAATGCACTCATGCAGGCGCTTCGTGTACCAGCTGTACATCTCTGCAATCTTCTCCTGATCCACTTGGTTCTCCCAAATATCTATGAAACGCTCTAATGCTGTATCCTCCTCTTCCACGCGCTTTGAATGGAACTTCTTCTTAACAGGATAGGCTAAGGACTCCATAATTGATAAATCTGGTAATAAACCAGGCAATGTTAGAAGCTTTAAGTCCCATTCCTTTGCCCAGGCTAAAGACTCCCTTAATTTATGCGCTGAATCTGCATCCTGGCATAAAGTAATTCCCTTAATATTAAACTTTAAAAGAAGCTATGGCAACACCTGCTTGGTGTAGGCTTTTGAGTTCATCTTGCCCACCTAGTTATCTACCTTATATAAGAAGAACTTCTTCTAGGTCCTGCCAATAACAATAAAGACATTAAATAATTTAAGATGCTTCTTCTTTTGGGCCTTCTCCTTTTCATCCTTTTTAGTAACCCCCTTCTTCCTATAAATATTCTGTGGTAAATAGCGGTAAAGATTGCCACTCCTTCTTTTAATTTTATGGGTTTCTTCTGCACCTAAACCAAAGTGATATTCATCACAAAAAGCAATATTATTCCAGTCCTTGGGATGGGGTCTTTCTTCTATCTGCCTGCTCTGGATTAAGCCACTTCTCTTCCTCCATCTTTGCATTAATATATCCTTTATCCTTTTTTATAGATCTTTAAATTGGCTTATTTCCAAGAGGTTGGCAACCTATTTTCTGAGTTGGAACTATTAGAAGATCTTTGCAATTTGGGGCCTCTTAAATAATAGTCTGCCATAGGGCAGATTTTAAATCTTGATTGAGATTGGGGTTGTCTAAATACACAGCAATAGCGTGGGTGTCTTCCTTTGTAAGGGCTTGATTTCTCCCTCTTATTTCTAGCCTAGAATTATGTGTAGTTCTGTATTGCTTTAAGGCTATAATATATTGCTAAGAGCGCTCAGCAATTCTAGTAGCCTGCTGTATAATAGCTGGAGGAATGGCCTTGCCTAGCAATTAGCTAAAGATTTTGGCGTAGAGAACTCCTGTGCGTGGAGGAGTCTTTATATGCTTGTTTTCCCCAGCGTTGTGGTACAATTCTGGGGGTGGGGTAAAGTGTTTTGCCCGCATCTTTCGGGATGCAGGCTCCTTGGTGACTTGGGTCATAATTGGCAATTGCACCAAACGAATTTGGGTGCGAAATGGTGGTGTTGTGAGGTTTGTTATGATTGTGAGGCCTGCTCAGGGGCTTTGTTTGGGTGGGGCGCGCACGTGCCCCAAACCGACACTTATTTCGGCTACGTAGAGCCACTGCTACCATAACAAGCCTACGGACGCGCTAGTATCACAAAATTAACTCTACTACTATAGAGTCATCAGGGAATTTATTAATAAAGAATTTAATTTTTATTATATATTATACAATTATAAACTAAATTATATTTTTTATCGCTTATTATAACTATAATAAAGTATATTAAAATATAATATTATAATATTATGGCTTTATAGCTTTTTTAAATATTAATATAGTTTATTTAAAAATATAGTTAATAAAGTTATTATATATTAAAAAAACTTATTTATATACTAATTATAAAAAAATAATAATATAGCTATATAATAAGTTTATTAATAGTAATTTTAGTAATTTTAATTTATATTAAAAAAGTACTTTTTTAACTTTAATTTTAGTATAAATATTTTATATTTTATAGTTTTTTATATTTTTATATTATAAAATTATAATTTTAGTATTTAAGAAGTCATATTTAAATTTTTATAAAATTCTATTAAAAGGTTATTAAGTTATAAGTGTTATAAAAAGGTATATTTTAGGATTTTTTGGTAGGGAAGGACCGTATATACGGTGGCTGCGTGCACGCGGTGGCCGGAGCTTCTATACTATCTTCAATTTCTCTAAAATAAAAAGAGGATAGATATAGTATAATATTAAGAAAGGCGGGGATCTTTGCAAAGAACGATGTATTATTACTAAGAAGAAGTCTAACAAGGACCGGTATAGATTAGATGTTAAGTACTATATATTAGTTATTAGGCCGACTAGTGTAAATGGTTAGTATAAGAGGGTTGGAGTTGGGTTAATTTAAAGTAATTACGTAGTAAGACAGAGGCTTAACGTGCGAGTTATATAAACGACTTCGCACTAGAAAATCTGGTAGAGTAGCCGACATATATATGGATTTAATATCGAATTATAAGGTATATAGGCTTCGTCTACTTACAATATTATTAACGATTTAGCACCTCTTATTATAGTGTAGGTGCTTAGTTAGGGCGACTAAAGAGGTAAACTAATTGTACGAGATGCTTTACTGTATAGAACATTACGGTAGGCTATGGTGATACACTATATCCACGTAGCCATCTAAGTATAGCGTTTGACTATTTTGGGTAAAGCTTACTGCTAAGACTGTTGCCTAAGTTAAGTTTAAGTAGTTTTGCTACGCGCTTAGTTATAGGCTTACTAACGGGTTTAGCGGCAGTATAATTAGCGGTATTTATAGTAGGTGATTAAAGCATAAAATACTTTAAACTCGCCCCTATTAGTAGGGAGGGTGGCTAAGTCGTACTGGCTAGACCCTTATATAGGAGGTGTTAAACTTTTTAAGAAATAATACTGGAGTGAGTATATACTTATATGTATTACACGCACTAAGATTTTAAGGGCGGCCTTACCCCAATAATAGGTTAGATTTTAGGTATAAGAGTAAAGCAGCTATAGGAATTAAATCTAGGCACTACGGCCTGCTAGCAACAATAACTACCACAACTATAAATATTATTTGTTGTAGAAAAGCTCTACACCTCTTATAAGTGGCAGCTTGCCACTGCAGCAGGCATCTATAGAATGTATTATTAACTAACTGTTATTTTAAAGTTAAGATCTACGTTAAGGTCGGTATTAGTATTATCCTAACCACGTGCCCCACCGCTAGGCCGCTTATAGACTATTTTGCCGACGCAGAAAACCTGGCTTAGCGTTAAGGCTAGGGTAAATAGTTTGCTAGTCTTTATACTTCTAGCGTTTGCTTCCTTTCAATTCTCAAAACCGCTAATACTATATTTAGATTTCTTTAGAGCTAGTAGCTTGTAGCTGTTATAGATCTTACCCGCTTATTTAACGTTTATTATATACGTTTAGCCTCTAAGCGCGTTATCTATCGCGCTTTGTCGCGATAACAGATATAGTGATTAATGATAATTAAAGTAAAGCCTATCGCAAACGGGCTGGATGCATTTCGCGACTCCGCTTAATCGCTCTCTTAGGAGCCTAATATTTTAGGCTCTACTAAGATGTTAAATTGTATAGATAACTAAGGCAAGAGTTAAGCATATTAAATCTATTATAATAATTTTCTAATAGATATAGGCCTTTAAGACTACGCCCTTAATCTTCTATTAGCGCTATAAATCCTTCCTGCTTCTTATTTATTACTATTAAGTTATAATAGTTATAGCTGTTGCTAAACCTTTAACGCTTCCCCTTTTTAGCCCTCTATATACTATGTCCTTTTAAAGGGCCTTAAGGAACGAAGCTAGATTTAGCAAATTTAAAGGTCCTTAAATAATAGTAAAGTAAATAGATATTTGGAATTTTTTAGATTATATAGACGGAGTTTGTTAAGGCAACTCCGTCAGTTAGTATATTGCCGGTTTTAGGTGGTTTTAGGTGGTGTGGGCTTATATGGGCAAAGCCAATTTTATTAGGTGGTAGAAACTGGCGGAGAAGCTTTTAGGACTTTACATTATTATATTTATAGAGTTTACTAGGTTAAACTTCCACCTCTAAGTATCCTTAGTTATCTTACATATAGGACACTATAGGTATTGTAAATTCCTAGTTAATTTAGTAATTACTTAACATATTGTACTCTATGCTCTACTAACTGTAGTGCTTATAGTGGCACTTAGCGTAACGAAAAAGACACTTACTTGGGTCTATAAAATATAGAAATTCGGCGCTATAGTTTAAGTTCCTGCACTGGCTTGTCTTTTTTTAGACTTTTAAGCACTTTCTTAATGTTAATATCTCTAGCTTGCTTTGCTGTATTTACTCTTCCGCCTTATATAGCTAAAGCTTACTTTCCTCGTATTGCCCAGCTAGGGCTTAAATCTCTTAAGCATAGCTATATAGAACTTTAATTAAAAAGTCTGTTAGGACGCCTAGACTTATAAATTAATTTAAACTTAGAAAACTTAAAATATTTACTATAGTTGCTAAAGCCAAGATTTCTAGTAGCTTATTATCTCCTATTAACTAAATAGCTATATTAATTGCGCTAGGTAGGCTCGCAACTTAAGATTAATCCCTACTATTACTCCAAAGAAGATGCTTAATCTTTATATTTGCTAGCAAAACGAGTTTATTAATACTTTAATAATCGCCGATAGAGTTAATATTGATATATTCAAACAGGGAAGTAGTAGTAGTTAATTCTGGCGGTAAAGGCGCAGCTAAAGCTTTCGAAGTAGGGTTTATACTATTCCCTTCACTGTTATTAAATTAAAGCTAATTTACTAGCAAGCTGACTGTTTCTAATATTAGCATATCCAAAACTATCTAACTAATAGAGTTAATTGTCCTACGTTTATCAATCTTGTCATTATTACCTATATAAGAATTTCGGCCGGGGGGTTTATATTTATCCTTATAATTATTATAATTGCTAGTGTATATAAATTAGATTAGCTGCCTTATAGTATTTAACTACAAGTTATTTACTATAATAACATTGGTATTTAATTCCTACGTTGCTAAGTTAAGCAAGCCCTGTAATATCCTAGGGTTACTGGCTAGAGATACACCTTAAACCCCCCTTAAATTGCTGCTTTAATTACAGGAGACTATATATAGACAACGGCTTTATAGATCTTGAACTCCTATCCGTTATAAACAAACTTAAAATTGCTAAACTTACCTAATTTTATTATCTGGACCAAAACTAAATTTAAACTCTTAGCGGACATTATAAGGGGCTAAAAAGATCCCTATACTGCGTATAAAGTATTAAGGCTTACTAAAGAGAGAGATTGGCTTTTAAAGGCCTTTTAAGAGAGTGCCTTAGGGTTTATATAGTCCTCTTATTATAGTAACGTCAGAGACTCTTATATAGCTTTACACATAACCTTAATATTACCCCTTAGTTTCTTAAAGGTATATTTCTCCTTAAAATTGCACTAATTGCTATAATAGAAAGGTTATAATTTGGTTCCGGTATTTATACTTAGAAGTATAACTAACCCTAGTTTGTATATAAATGCTTTATATTTCTGCCTAGGTAGTTAATTTATAAGCCCTTCTGCCATATTATCTTCTAACTTTATTAAGATAATATTAATTTCCCCTCTTTATACTTATTGTCTTAACCAATAGTAGTTAATAGTTGGGTAGTTCCCAGTTAATATAACCCTTATAGCTTATATATGCAACTATCGCGCTGCCTATTATTGGATGGTATTATGCTTGTATCTAAGGCGTAAGAGAGGATTTTATAAGTAATAAGGTGCTTAAGAGGATAGTTACTGCGGAGGAGAGGCTTAGATTACTAAGTAATGCAATATTATAACTGCCCCGCCAGAAGGAACCAAACTAGCGCAGCTCTAAGGCCCTGGTTATATAATATAGGATAGCACTAGGGTATTATTTAAGGTAGATAAACTACTTAATTACGCTAGTAGGGAGGACGGTCGACCCGCTCTGGCTACACCCTTATTTATAAGTTATTATTTAGCACTAATTAAGAGAGAGGCTAGGGTAGAAACGTTTGCGCTATAGATAGTATATAGATATAGAGGTTAAGACAGTGGGCACTAAGGGAATGGCGAGGCAAATTTAAGGTTAGATAAAGATGGGGGTCTTAAAAGAGGAGTAAGATCTAAAACTAGGTATTAGAATAGAATCTATAGCTGGTTCTAAAACGAAATTAATAGAAATTAACCTAGAGCTAGACTAGCGCTAGACTCTTTACTAGGTATATTTATTAGTATAGAATAGCAACCCCTACTAGGCAGATACTTTAATGCGATAGTAAGTACACAGTAAGGCCGCTATGGAAAGTTAAAGCGATAGTAGTGGCCCTGTAAAGCTTCGCTTTGGTTAATAGAGTAATACTTAAGCTGTATTAACATTATATCACTTATTCTATCTCTTAAATATCGCCAGCCTCCTATTATAACTATTATATAATACTCGCGCAAGCGCAAATGGCCCTATAATATCTTTAACATTTTATACGCAACTTATATTAATAGTCGCCCTAATATTGCATACTAGATAAGCAAGTGCCTACCTGCTATTACTTCCTAAACTTATAAGCATTACTATACGCTAGCTAATATCTCCCACACCTATAACCCTTAATATTATAAACCATCTATTATAAGTAGCACGCTCTAAAAGTAGCGGAAAGTAGATAATAAAGAGAATTAAGTAATGCGGAGTTATACCTAGAATGCGGCAAGGTTAAGGATTAGCGCTATCGCTTTAGTTAATGGTGAATTTAATAGCTAAAGATAAAAACCCTATACCTATTATAGAAGACGCATTAGTTGTCTTAGCCTTTAACACAATATTAGAAGCTCTATCGTTCCCTCCGCTAACAACTATCTTGTTAAAGATATTGCAATCTTCCACCTATACCTAGTTATTATTGCTAAAGAAGCAGGTAGTTATAAAGTGGGAAAATCTAGCCTATTTTAGCCTGTGGATTGAATTTAAAGCAATAAGGTAGGCCGAGAATTTTGGAATTACACTCTTTAGATCTATATAGGCGCTTTAGGAGCGTTGCGAGGTATATTACTACTAATTATTATATTGGTAAGATGAATGTTAATTACTAATAGAGAGTACTAGGCCTGCTATAGCGTACCTCCCTTTACGAGCTTCCCAATTCCTCTTACCGCGGCAGATGCTAAGTTAATTAACAATATATTAATAAATGTATTTAATATGGCCGAGAAATGGCAATCTACTAATACCATAGAGTTGTACTAGATCTTAGTTATTATGGGCCCGATCCTATACCTACTCTAGCGTCTCTACTACTTTTAAAAGAAGAATAAATTAGGGAACGAGAATATTATAGTGTTTGATATATACGTTTACTTGTCCTAACTTCGTAGCGTGGCATAGATTTATCTATACGGTGTAAGCTTTGCTAATGTTGGTTTTACTATAGCGCATTTATTAAAATATCTTCGCCTAAGCTTTGCCCTTACTTCTTTAAATCTGATTTGTTTAAAGACCTTAATAAAAAAATTAACTATACTGTCGGCCTTAATATTAGCTAATATGCCCTCCTTATATTGCAAGCGGCCCTAACTATTATTAAGTCTATTAACCAGACCGCCTCCTTTATAAACTACTACCCTATATTCTTTAATATAGAAGTTAAACGCAACTATATAAATAAAGATCTGGCGATATAATTAGCAGCCTAAATAGCAGCGGAATTCCAAAAGCGGCAGCTTAAAGGTTGGCCTCTCTCTTTGCTAGTCTTTACAGTATAAATTCAAACCAATGCTTAGCTTCTCTATGTTGTGACAGCTAAGGAAATTCTAAAGAAACCAGACGAATTTAATATGTTCTTCTTAGGACCACTAAGGCTAGGAGATATTTATTCTATAGATAATATAAAGAGGTTATTTAATAACCTTTATAATATTATACTATAGGATTAGAATAAGTATAGGTTATAGTTTGAGAAGGAGATTTTGTTATAATATAACGTGTATAGGTTAATACTAATAGTTTCTCCTATATTTAGTTGCAATTAATAGTTTTAATTATACGCCACATTTTTTTATAAAAGAGTAACCCAAAATATTAACCGGCTCGTTAACAGCCTTATATAATCTCTACTATTATTATAATGCCAGGAGCGACTTTTAGAGGAGCTTAGGCTCTAAACCTTAGCTTAATGCCCTCTACCTAAGTAACTGTAAGCATACCTTAATAACTTAATAAGTATTTACCGGTGTACTAGCCCACCATACCCTTATATATAATTCTCCCTATTAATACCACGTTCTTTTAATATCTATATAGATCTATAGGCTATAGTTAGCTATCTTTATCTTTATAATAGCCAAGAGTAAAGCCGGTGGTAGCCTTATATATAATTTCAAAGGTCGGTTTTTTATGGATGTTTTGCTTAAATGCTTAGTCTTCTATATTACTGCATAAAGCAACTTACCTTTAATACCTAGACAGAGTACTAAATAACTAATAATAGCCTTTTTAATGCTCTTTAACTCGTCAGCTTTATACCACTTCTTATATTAGGATTAGTCTACCGCCTTATACTTTTTACTTAATGCACTAGAAATGGCTTTAAAAAAGGGACTTAGGAGAGAAGACAAACATATAGCTTAAAAGTGTTGATATTAGAAAGGACAGAAAGTAGAGGACTTTGTATATCTTTAACTCGTTAGGCATCTAAAGGTCTAGCTATATAACTATCTTACTTTTTAAGGATTAAGTATTATAAATAGAAATATAACCTATAAGTAGCTAGGAGGAAAAAGGATGTATAGAGCGCAGAATCTAGTTAGTATAACATTCTGCTAGCTCAAATAAAGTGAAGATAGGAGTGTTGGCGATGTTAAGTGTTGATAATAATAGTGGTATAGGATTAAGTAGCCGAGTTATATGCTAGCGCTATACAGTTATAGGAAACTAGAGTTGTCTATAGGCGTTAGTATATAAGGAACCGTGCCTATTATTTCTGTAATAAATAATACACGCGTTTTATGATATCCCTTTTATAATACCTTTATAATACCTCTATAATATATAAAAGTCCATTTTTTTAAACCGTCTATTCGTGTCAAAGTATAATATATTATATTCTTTAATTAACGTCTAATACGGATCCTAGCTAGGCCTATATAGACTACTCTATATATAAGGGAAACTTATATATTATACAGAAAGAAAACCCCTAATATATTAGGGAGGAAAAACCCTATAAGCCACCTCGGTTAGATAAAAACCCTATTAACTATCTCTGCATGTAGTCTATAGCTATTATAGCTTATAGCTACGCCCTAATCTTAATTAGATATTGGATCTCCTTAGAACTACTATATCCTTATTTTAGCTCATCTATAACTAGGGTTTACTGCGTCCTAGCTAGGCCCTATCGTTAATTAATTGCTATTACTTATAGCAGTTTCTTATATCTTATGGCCATCCCCTATATATACCACCTCTATTATTTACTATATACACCCTTCCCCCCCTAGAGCCTTTTAACAGTGTAAAACTAGCTCTATAATACCAAAAGGCAAGCGGGATATGTATATATATATACTAGGTATCTTTTGCGCCTAGGCCCTAGTTACTAGGCCCTTTCTAGGGGTAACTAGTCCGTAGAGATGAGACAAGGAATACCGTAGAGGGTTATTATCTAGGCTACTAGGCAGAATACGGCGCGGATATACTCCGTGGGTGATCGCCCTGGGGGTTAGGAAGGGGTGTATTTATTTAATTGCTTGTTTGTTCGCTCATCTATTAATTATAAGGTATTATCGTTAATTTCAATTAGGGGTTAGGGGACGTTAATTCCAATATATATCTATAAGGATTACATATAGGAGGCCTAGGTAAGGCGTAGTAGTCATCTACTATAAAGGGGAACTAATAGTGGTGGTTTTTAAGATCTTACTATCTAAAGAGGTTCTGTAGAGCTAACACCAGGTTAAGTAGAATATCTTTAAGTCCTATAGGAGTTAGAGAACTCGCAATAGGTATATAGATATTACCTTTATTACTTATCTGATGCAGTACGTTTAAGGAACTAAAGATGCCTATAGTTATATAGGTCAAATTAAATAAGTCGTAAAAGGCATTAACCTATCTCTAATAGGTTTTGTCTTAATTATCTCTAATTAGGACAGATTTGCCATTGCGAGAAAACGTAATGGAGATTACTTATATGCGGTAGATGTAATAAGCGACTATATAAGGTAGAAGACGCTTTTATATATAGATAAGAGGATAACAGAGGAACCATAAACAGTGTAAATAGTAGTAAAAAAATTAAAGGTTGGAGATATGGCAAAGTGTAAGGCTTTGCACGCCTAAGGCAACACCAAGCTAGGTGCCTATACTGCGCTACGCCGCGCATGGGCCTAAAATATGCACCTTACTGCTTATAATAAGCAGTGACTAAGGGAGCATCCAACTAATCCAAAAAAAGTCTTTTATTTAACGCCTAAAATTAGTTACTTAATTTTTAGGGTCTACTTAATCCCCTAAACCTCCTTAACATTATTACCTCCTCTCTAGCGCTTGGCCCTAAGTTAAGTAGTAATGCTAATTATTTAAGCGACAGGAAATTCTACTAATAACTCTCCGCTCCGCCTAATTGCTTTTATAGTATCTTAAGTCTAAATAAATCTAGAATGTCTTCTTAATAGGCATTCTCATCTTGTCTTTACGCTCGCTTTAGCTACTCTTATTTATATTGGCCCTAATCTTAATACAGCGCTTAATGGCCTTATTTCTAGTCTAACTGCTATACTTAATAAGAAAGGGAATAAGCCTTGCTATTTTGCTATAATATATAGTCTTGTAAATATTACAATACTACTTAATTGCTTCAAGCCCGGCGAGGACATACATCTCTAACTTCTACGATTGCGCCTCTAAAGTGGTATACTTATGGCATACACTCTTAAAGATACGAAACTCTTAGGGCGTATTAATAACTAACTAGAAGCAATCTATAAATACTAACCAAAGCTAGAGGTTCCTTTTAGATATATTAAAGACTAGCGCGGATATAGACCTATAGATTACCCTATTTATATATAAATGGTAAATGCTAGTACCTCTCAGGATATCTGGTAAGAATTTAAAGCCACTATAAGTACTTTTAATTAAAGGCTTCTCTAGTAGATATTTGGCTAACAATACCAAGTTAAGGAAAAACTGTTTAAAGCCTAAAAAGGGGAAATGTCCATTAGAGGTAGGAGATATTAGCTAGAATAATATAATAAAGCGTCGATTGTAGACATATAATAATTTAAAAGATGGTATTAAGAAATAATATTCTTAAGTTTTTCTGTCTAAGGCTAGAGGAATTTAGAAAGAGTAAGGTTTTATTTAACTTGGCTATATTTATAACTATAAATAAAAAGTATTACGTCGGGCACTCCTAACTTTAAAAGGCTTATTCTATTAATTCCAGCGTCCCATACTCTAAATTATAGCTATATATACCCTACAATATCCTTATATTCCAAATATTATTTAGATTGTTTTCCGTATACTATACGCCGTTTTATCTAGCCGTATTACACTTACGCGTGCACTTATTAGAGTAAAAGTAACTATAACTATATAAGAGTGTTTTCTAAATACATATAATATGCCTTTAGAGACAAGTTAGCTACTTTTTATAAATAGCAAGGAACGATTTTATAAATTTAAGGCAGAATACTGGCTCTTCTTTTATAGGAATTTATAGTTTTATAGCCTTTTATAGAGTAATATTTCTTTAAGCTATTGGCATGGAATAGAGCTAAGGAAAGTGGACTTTAGTAGGTATATAAACTATTAATACTTACCTCTACTTAAATAAGGCTGGATTTATATATATTGGTGCAGATATATTGGCAGCAAAGATACATAAAAATAGCTACATGCAGCAAGAAAATGCACTTAGATATTTAAACTATTCTATTTTAAGGTGCCTGCAGTAAGGCTCTAAGATATTAAGTAGTAGCCTTACAGGTGTTGCTAACCGGTAAACATAGATTCTTTTATATCTTAGACATTAATATCTAGTAATGCTACCTATAAGTCAATGTCTAAAACGCAGTAAAAGTGGCAGTATTCTATAAATAAAATAAAGTAGGGGCGCTAAGTAGGCTATTTTACTATAGGCTTAGTAGGGGTATTCTAAGAGGATATTTTCGCTACAGATGCCTCTGCTAAGAGGATAGTGCCTAAAATATGCCTCCAAGCGAGCTTATATGGCATAAACTGCCAATTTGGCAGCGAGATAATAAATATATACGCTCTAGATACCGCCCTTTATCTAGCTCTTTTACCTATCGCTATAAAGCCTTTATTTATACAAAAGCTTAAAATCGCTCTACTTTAGTGCTACTAAGTAGGTATATAAATAACAAGTTAATTCCTTCTGCCGCCATAGTTATATCTATCTAACTAGCACTATTAGCTAGTACCTCTTCCCCGCCGGAGGCTACATATTATATCTTATCCTTAACAAACCCAAATAGTAACTTGTCTTACCTAAGCCAACGCTTTATCTTATTATATTCCCCTTATATAAGCTAAAAGGATATCTATGGGTTTTAATTGCTATATCTTCCTACTTAGATGTTTTTAAGAAGCGTAATAACTTGGAGAGCTTAGGTAAAGGCTTTCTTATTAGTTAGCAAAGGCGTTAAAGGCGGTATAGTATGCTAAAATTCTTTTAGAGGAGGCTGCGGTATAGATATAGCCATATATTATAGTATAAGATAGGCTGTATCCTAAAGTTAAATAGCAGTCATCTTAAGGCGTTTGGGGTTTTTGGTATAGTTTAGTTAACTTAGTAACCGCGCTAAGCCAAACACTAAGCAGTAGAGGCAGTGCATTACCGCCATAACGCCATACTTAAGATAACACCAACTACAGTTCCCCATTTTATACTCTCTATTCTTTAATCTTAGGAAGTAGACCCTTAATAAGGGTATAGTAGGAGCGGGTCGGCCGCCCTCCCTACTTATAGTGGCAATATTTAGTGCCAAATCACTTTGATTACTGTTAGGTATTACTTATAAGTATGCTTATATAGCCCAACCTATTCTGCATTTTACTAGATTTAGCCTACTACTATTGTAGAAGGGTACGGTGTCTCTCTAATAGAAAGTCTATCTGTTAGTTGGTTGGTCAGTCGGTCATAATCAGTCAGAATAAATCAGTAGAAAGCAGTCAGTAAGAAAGAAAGAAAAGAATGTATTTCCTGTAACTGGTAGGGTCGTGATGATATGTAAGAGGGAGGGAAGCCAAAGGCTCTATAAATATAGGAAAATGCCAAGACAGTAGGCGACGTCCAATCTACACCACCACACTATAAGTAAGAATAACAGGTTTACTAGGGTCTTTGCTAGGTCTATTAACTAAATAATCTCTTTTAGGCTATTCCTAGGATATTTATAAGCGTATAATACATAAAATAAAGTCTCTTTAAACTCTAATCTCTATATTCTCCAGCTGCCACCTATTTAGAGTCGCAAGCGATAATATTATATATGGGTGGTAAACGCCAAGGACCTTTTTCCGTAGCTAGAAGCATTTTTCCATTAGTAAAATAGCCTTGTCGTTATGGCCTTGGGCCTTAAATATAAATATAAGATTGTTTATACTGGTTAGCGTATCTAGATACTCCTCCCTAAGCACCCTCTTTCTTATCTTTATTACTTATACCTCTAGCTCTTTGGCCTCCTTCTACCGCTCTTAATTCCTATATATTAATGCTAGGTTAGCTATGCTAGTTAGTATAAAAGGATGCTCCTCCCTAAGCACCCTCTTTTTTATCTTTATTACTTACACCTCTAGCTTTTTAGCCTCCTTCTACCGCCCTTGATTCCTATACGTTAACGCTAGGTTGGCTATACCAGTTAGCGTATCTAGATACTCTACCCTAAGCACCCTTAAGCTTATCTCTTTTACTTATATAAATAGCTCTTTGGCCTTCTTCTACCGCCCTTAATTCCAAAACGTCGACGCTAGGTTAGCTATGCTAGTTAGCGTAGAAGGATGCTCCTCCCTAAGTACCCTCTTTCTTGTCTCTATTACTTATACCTCTAGCTTTTTGGCCTCCTTCTACCGCCCTTAATTTTAAAACGTTGACGCTAGGTTGGCCATACTGGTTAGCGTATCTAGATGCTCCTCCCTAAGCACCCTCTTTCTTATCTCTATTACTTATGCCTCTAGCTCTTTAGCCTCCTTTTATTGCTCTTATTTCCTATACGTCGACGCCAGGTTGGCTATGCTAGTTAGCGTATCTGGATGCTCCGCCCCAAGCACCCTCTTTCTTATCTCCATTACTTATATAAATAGCTCTTCGGCCTCCTTCTACTGGCCCCTACACCTATATAATATCCCTAGCATCTCTATATAGCTTAGTACCTCTATATTTTCTTTACCATATACTTTTAATAAAGCTTTTTTTGCCTTAAGAGATATTTGCTCTACTTCGCTATAGCCCCCTTTAGCCCACGTATACCATGTAGCGTTACAAAGTATTGCCCCCCACTTTTCCACCATTTCTTTATTGCATAGTTGCTGCATCTCCACTAACTTTGTATAGGGGAATAGTGCCTAATACTTACTCTAGTTCTCTGGGTCTCCTGTAGGATATACTATATATAGATTTTTAATAAACTGCTATTTCCACTTTTTAACCTCTCCGTACGCTTCCAACCATTTTTAAGTGGCAAGTTGTACCAGCCTATGCATCTTAAAGGACATCCCGTCCCCCTTAGTTGAGATAAATAAGTAACTCCTCAGTATATCTATGTCGTCCTTAAACCCGTTATTATTTAATTCCAACAAAGAAGCTTGCTTATCACTATTTGATTCTCCTTTAGCCGCGTTACTTTTATATTTGCCTCTCCCTATCTGCCTTGTACTTTCCCTTAGAAGTAGGGGCTCTGGAATGCCTTGTTGGTTGAAGAAGCTTATTAGCGATAGTAGATCTGCCGCAGAGCGTTGAGTGTCTTGTATATGGCTAAATGAGATTTGCTAAGTTATGAGGATGGAGTCCTTCGCCTCTGGATCTCGCCTAAGGTGGCCCGCTTTGTGGTTTAGTAGACTGGTTCTCCGTTTATTGCTCTTACAGAACTCTTTAAGATACTATTATAGAGAATATCTTGGAGCTCGCTGCTTGATATATGCCGCTGCTTACATAATTGTAAGCGGCATAAACTTGAGGGCTGCTGTAAGCTCTGCTAGTTAAGCGCTGTTGCTCTCTGTTCCGAGCTTCTTCTTAAAGAGCGTTACTACGTTTTCTCCCTCCATTGGCTTGACTGGTATAATCTTACTCTCTTCTACTAGCCCTACTGCCGCGCTTCTGTTCTGGGTTGTAATTAATACTAACCTATTTTAACTCTGCGGGAGATACGGAAATATCTTTAATATAACGGCGGCATTATCCGCATTATCCAGTACTATAATCCACTTTTTTTTACTCTTGTTTTAGAGCTAGCTGTTTACCAACTAAAATATATCTGCCTTTAGGTCTCTCCGGCCGGGAACCTTAACTATATCTACTATGTCCCAGTAGCCTTGCTTAAGGCGAGTAGGGTTACTAGAGTGTACCTAAAACACCTATATTTGCTAGGACTGCTCTCTAGCTTGGTGGCAGTATTTAATAGCAAGCTACAATTTGCTTTGCTTGAGTTAGCCTAAGTTATTTAAGGTACTAGCTTAAGTGGCTTATGCCTACCTAATACCGCCAAGCCTAACTAGTGCCACTTTTAATGCTAGCACTAAAAGCATATCGCTAATCTATTTAAGTAGGGTCCTGTAATTAATAAAGTTAGAGTTACGGCGGAAAGGGACGGTAGAGTAAGGACTTAGTGGTACCTCCGCTTATTCTGCCATAAAAAAACCACCATTAGTCTGCTTAAGTTAAGGCCATCTCTTTATATATTAGGCATATAATATGTCTTAAATGTAGGCAATAAGAATATTTACAGTAAATCTCCTTACTTTAACTATAACCGCCAGAATAATAGATAGAATCTCTTTTACGTATATAGCTGCCGTTACCGCTGTATATAGCTGCCACTTCTTATTCTTATATAAGTCCGTATAATTACAAATACCTTAGACAATAAGGCAAGGGAAATTATTTATTAGTCCGGCCGCCTCTATCTTAAAGCATATTACTCCTCCTAGTTCTGTGCTTATTCTATTCCTAGTAATGCCATTCTTTATAACCTAGTTGCCTAATACTATTATGCCGTAATGGATAACCACCTAGCTCTTTTAAGGAGTCCGCTTTACTTCCCTCTCTTTACTGCATTGTTTGTATATAGCTCCTCCTATATGGTTATATAATGCCTTAAATAACATATTAGAACCTATTGTTTTGCAGCTAAAGTTCTCTAGCTAATTAAAGATGGAGATATATGTGGCAAGGCTGCTCCGGCCTCGGTAGTAGAGCGCTTGTAGCTCCAAAATCACACGGAGTAGCATTAACGGCGGTGCGTTAAGCTATCCCGTCCGTGTTTAGTGTCTACCTGCTCCCATCTTTCCAAAGTTATACTATACCACTCCTCCATACTGTAGGTAGGGTTAACTAATTACTATATCCCCAAGTTGTATATCTGCTGCGACGCTGGGGACTCTGCCGCTGATGCCAACTATTAGGCCAAATCTGATCGATATGAACCTAGACGTTATTCGGGTCGCGACCGCGGCGGCGGATTAGGGGCCCATCTACCCTACTGGGAGGCAGGTAAGGATAATATTGTGGTTACCAATGCGGCTAAGGGTATAGAGATTAGAATCTGAGCTGTATTAAGAGGGGAATTCATCCTCCTTATTTAGCATCTCTTGCGCAGCGGCAAGCTTAATAGGGAGGGCATATATCCACCCTACTGTGTAGTCTCTGGCTTAAAGACAGCGTTGTGTTATCACTAAAGGCAAGTATAGGAAGTAGAGAATTACGAAATTGTTGTCGCCATGGAGAGAGTAACAAGCTAAGTAAGATGGAGCTGAAGAAACGCAGCCTTGCCATAGGCACAGCCGCAGTGTGGAGGGGTTATCTCTTTCTGGTGCAGGCCTGGTTGGGCTGCGTAAGTGTGCTTACGAGTGATATCTAACGGTAATGAAAGCGGTTTACCACTGCATGTCGCCACCACTATAGGGAGGGCGGCCGACCCGCACCGGCCACACCCTTGTTGAGATGGCGAGAGCGTAACTGAGATGTTGGATAAAAGCGTTGTTTTTGCTGTTGGATAGCGCCGAGTGATGTGGCGGCGATTAAGCCCCAGCTATGTGGCGAATTTAGCATTTGTACACCCCGCCAAACGAGGCCAAGCCGCAGAGCTGGTCCGGGGCACCCGAGTACATAGCCACCCCCTCATCATTGTCGTGAAAACTGCCTACGTTAAAACCGAGAATCCTCATCGACGCCATAACCATTAAGGTAAGAAAGCAGGTTTCCTTTACAGCGACCGTTTCGATCCATATCACTCCTATACTTCCGGCTTGCACTATTCTACTTATTACCCCCTACCACCGCTACAAAACCTAACGTAATATTTATGCTCAGTTAACAAAATTTAAGGTTAGCAGAGTCGGCACGTTACGTTTCCCGTTATATATATGCAAGTTACGGATTTTTGTGACCTACTTACCCTATGTCCTTTAGCAGAAAGTGGTAATATTAAACTATAACTCGTTACAAAACAGAATTAATTATTACTTTAAAAACTTGGCTTTGCTAGACCAGGTTTTCCTTACAGCAGGTGCTTCTAAATTATAATCTAACATTAAAGGGCTAACAGAAGGAAATAAACACCTCGCACTTCTTAGTAACGCCGTTCTACACCTTTATATACTTAATAAATGGTACCCAAGCGGAACAGATATAGGTATGGACATAATAAGATAAGTAATATATTTCTAACAAAATATAGAAAGTGGGGATAAACTAGTAAGGGACATTAGTATAAACAAAAAATTATACAGAATAGCGAAGGATTAAAATCTAAGAAAATATTTAAAGGAAAATCCCTTGCAAAAAGGCAAGGAGCCAAAGACTGCACTTACTTTAACGGTTGAAGCCATCCTTGGCGCTATATAGGTTAACTCTAAAAGAAATTTTGGGGCAGTACACCATGCTGTAAAGAAATTCCAGTCTTAAACAGTTCATGCAAGGTATTTTATTTTAATAATACAGTTAATTGAACGGCCGCTCAACCCGCCTCCTCTAGTAGAGTTGCTTGCAAAGAGGCGCTTCAGTGGGTTGTTTGTAGCCAACGACCACTAACTATCGGTGAACTGCATCTGTCCCGGACACACCCTATCTGTGGCCATCCACTTTCTCTTCCGATTCGAAGATATCTCTTGTAGTGGCTTGTGATGTATACACCAAATTCAAATCGAACAACCCTGGCGAACCTCTAAGCCCTATGATGGACGCCTATACATTAGGAATCGCTCTCGCTTGCGTACTGGAGTTAAAGGACGCTACAGGAAAGGTCGCTGAGGCTGTTCAGCTTGCAGTATACCACGCGGCTATGCTCTGGAAATTACGGCATCTGATGATCATGAAACGGAAAAGCCAGATGACTGACAACGACATTGAGCAAATGCCCTTAATTGTCGGCTGGGTGATTATTGGGCATACATGGTTCTTCTACATTTCGAGCCTTCGTCCTGATAACAGTATTGTAGGTGTTCATTCGCTCTGTTTGTCATCTATTCTGGCTCTGTAACTAACCCTTCCTGTATTAGATGTGCCAGGGTTCATTTACTCGTTTGCAAACGAATACTCAAACACATCATAGCATTCTTTTGCTCCTCAATCTCCTGAAACGAGTCACAACGATGCTGAGCACGACGCTATGGCCCGTAATCAAGAAGGTCCTCACTGAGGATAATACTTAATACACCCAAATGTCGGATTTTGGATAGGATCACCGGACTTCGCCGGTCGGGGAACTATGGCTGTTGGGTTAACCACGCCCTGGAGGCATGCAAAGGAGGAGGTGCTACGCAACGAAGGGTCGGCTCGATGAAGCTATTCACGTCGAAGGTATGGCTCGCGGCGGTGGTAGGGAATGCGGTGTCCCTTGGGAGTTTCGCTAACAGTGGGACAAAATTACTAAGGGAACATGGAGGGTGAAGTCGTCGAAACGCTGCCGTCATTGGGCTGTTTCAATGCAGTAATAGCATGTGGGCGGTGGATCTTTACACAACGATGGAAGAAGAGGGTCATATGAAGTATATCGACCCAGATGAAGATGTGGCATCATGGCTATAACGAGTCGTCTCGCCTAAGCCGACACTCTATCTCATCATATTCCCCTTAAGCAAGCTGAAATTCTGTCCACAGATGTTGTTTGAAGTGTCTTCCAGCTTTGATAATCTTGAAAAGCGCGATGACTAGGAGAGCTTGGGTGAAGACTTTCCCGTTAGCAGGCGGGGCGTCAAAGGGCGCGCCCACGAAACTTGAAGGTGTGATGTGCTCGTGTTTTTTCAAATGAGCTTGCGACGTAAACGTCCGTATGTCATGCCATGAGTTTGGCCGGATCGCGGAGTTGAGTGGTGGTTGTCGGAGAACTAGTTGGGGGCTCGGACCCCCACTCAGCAGCTGCACCACGCTAAACAACCGAGCAGTAAGGGGTCTGTGGCCAGTGGATGCGGCAATGCTTTACCGCCACAACGCCATCTTCCCGATAGAAGCGGTCCTGTTGTTATCTCGGCTCTTTTCAAGGCTTGCGTCTCAAATATTCAATGATCCACCACATCCCGTGCGTTCCAAATGCCAATGGGCGGAACTTTGATCTTCAAGGAAACAGCCGGTTTTGTAACAGCGCTTTTGTCCATGAATATGGTAGACACATGTGTCCCTTTCGTAAGAGGGTGCTATGGCCTTGGACTTCATAAGTGCCCGGGCGAGATCGAGGAGGAAATCTTTGGTATAGTAATCTTTTTTGGCCTCGTCCATCCATTCTGGATTTCTGGCATAAACAAACCAGTCAACCCATAGACGCCTTGCCAAGTCGCCACTAACAGTGTTCTCATAAATTTTGCGAGTCTTGTGGATAGGATGGGATTTCTCCTCAGATGACTTTTGTATTAGCGCGTCGATCGTAGCATCTTTGTAGTCACCATCCTGAATTTTATCCCCGAATATGTACGCAGATATGAGACGCTCCCATTCAACTTCGGTCTCAACGCTCTCGCTTGTAAAGAGCACTCCAGTATATAGCCAGCGAACATATGTTGAGACAATGTCAGGCTCGTCCTTTGGCAAGGGAATGACGCGATCGTGAGCTTCTTTCCAATCTCGCTTGGTGGCATTCGCAAAGAATTGTGCAGACGCGTAGAGGATGTCTTTATGGATACAAAACTTCGCAGGATTCTCTTCTCCGACAGAGTGTCACTATATCGCCCTCAAGACTTGTGCCCGGAATTAGTGCGCGTGCTCCAAATACGGCTCAAACTTACTTAGGAGCCTCCACGAGCGGTTTCCGTTGGGGCATATCTCCAAAATAGTAAACTAGGGGGTGGAATGAGAGAGAGATGGAGGTGATGGACGGGTACGGGGCAGATCGTTGATCGCGAGGTTCAGGTGGGAAGGATCTGGGATGCGAAAGGGGGAGCTTCTATTCTGCAGAAAGCCTCACTTACATAATAGTGCCCGCGCGGGCCACCGTCGGTGGTGTCGGAAAGCTACATCTCCGATGTTTACTAACGTGACTGGGGGGCATCTCGCTCCGGGGGGCATCTCGTCGCGCACCTAATTTACGACGCGCTGATTCTACGATCGTGGTAATGGCTACACCACAACAGCAAGAAGCCATATATCAAGAAGGCAGAATTGCACTCGCTATTCAAGCCTATAAGCTAGGCCAATTTCAAACTCCTACTGCCGCTGCGAAGTCCTATGATGTCCCTCTTACTACACTACGCGATCGCCTGAAAGGCAAGCAGCTAAAGCACAGTTTAATTGCAAAAAACCGCCTTCTTATACCTATTATGGAAGAGTCTCTTGTGCAGTGGATCTTATTAAGAGATTAATATGGTATGCCGCCTATTACAGTGATTGTACAGTAGATGGCAGGCCTTTTAGCTACGCAATATGAGAAATTGGGTAATACAAGCTGGAAAGTTATCTCAGAAAATATACCGGGGAGAAGTGAACGAAGCTGCATTAGACATTATTACTCTCAATTACAGAAAGTCCGGGATAACCCAAAAACAGTCGAGGTTATAAGGCTATATGATAGGTATTTTAGTACTGCGCTAAAACTATAAGTACTTATAATATTTGTTAGACGTAAAGCCCAAATGTGGGAGCCCATTGCTAAAGAACTGGCGCTTCCTTGGCCCACGGTAGAGGCTATATACTGGCAGCTCCGGAGAGAAGGACCTACTGTGCTTAGGAATACTGAGAGGAAAGGGCAGAGAAAGTCGCGTAATCTAAAAGCCTCTCAAAAGGAACTGAAATCCCTTCCTCAAATACCATTAGGGTCACGCAGTGGCGACAAATACCGCACTACACATGACCCAGTCAACGACTCTCTTGAGGAGCGTGACCCTGAGGGATTGGATTGGCAGGCATTGCTAGGTGGAGAACACGGGTACTAGACTGGATTCTGATCCCTCCGGAAACGCAGCCTGGAAAAAATATTGCTGGATGGCATGTTACACAAGAGCAGGGTACAGTGGAGCCAGTGATCTTTTTGGACTGGAGTGAAGTAGATTTGGCCTTGAATCCACTCCATCCAGCTACTATATCATTTAAATCCAAGAGCTCCTTGGAGCTCCAGTGCATTTATATACTAAATATAGAAAGGCTTGACGTTAATATATAGGCCACTACTCGCACACCCCCCCGAAACAGGCTTAGATCCTTCCACTTTAAGTTAGAATATCACGTGTGTTTGACTTGTTTACACCCAAATCGCGAAAACAACACCACGCACCCATACTTGAATCAACACCTCGCATTTGCCTTACCTTCTTATCCAAGAGCCTGCAATTGTAGAGCGTCGCGGTCGCCCGGCTGGCTCTATGGCTGGCTCTACGGGTCGCGTTTGGTAGCTCTACTTAGCGGGGGCTCTTGGCGTTCGAGCGGAATACTGGCTGCGCTACCCGTGGGCGGGGCGCGGTCGCGGGCGCGGGCGCGTTCGTAGAGGCAATCTATAGACGTCAAATAGAGGCAGCAGTACCCGATCTAGTTCTTACAGCGCCTCGTAGAGTACTCTACTAGTTAACTTAGGGCGATTTTAAAGGTATTACAAGTGTTATATTTTAACACTTTAATTTTCGCAATTTAGGTGTAAACAAGTCAAATACACATAATATTTTAACTTGAAGTGGAAGGATCTAAGCCTGTTTCGGGGGGGTGTGCAAGTAGTAATTAGGGGGTATGCGCGCAGTAATTAGGGGGTGTCCGGCTAGTAGTGGCCAATATATATTATTAAAAAAAATAGTATATAAATAATAGTTTAATTATATATTTTATATTTAATGTGTTAAAGTAATACAAACTAGTCTCTATCCTTTTACTATAATTATTAATGCATCTATAGTATACCTATATATTACAGACAGCTTAAGTACGATATTACGACTACTTGGAGAGGAGTCGGAGGAAGCTAGTTGGTTGATACAAGCACGGTCCAGGATGGAGCCGGTGGAACCATGTGACGAGGAATGGTAACCGAGTCACGTAACCTGCACGTAGCGAACGTAGCGAACGTAGCGAACGTACTTACGTACACTACGTACACTACATACCTTACGTAGCGAAGGGATTTCTTAGGCGTACAGTTGTGTATTTAAAGGACCACAGTCCCTACCTAGATAGTTCTCTCTTTATAGTAAATCTTAGAATATAATTAGAGTTAATCTATTAGGCAACCACTCCACTAGTTATTATTACATTGTTAACTTATTGTTTATACCTATATACCTAGCCTATTAACAAGCCCACCGTAGTTCCTGCTATAAGGTTCCATTATACATTTACTACTAAGGTTACAGTATTAAAACATACGAGAAGTTGAATAATATACCACTAAAAGCACCAGTTACAACGTTATCTATGGCAGCTACAACCTTAGGGTCCGGAGGAGACACCAGTATAAGGGACACAGATTCGCAGCTAGTCATAATAGGTTAGTTACAAGAAATGGTTAATTAATTAATAGATAACAATTAAATACTTAAAGAAAGAATTAATGGAATTAGAGCAGCTAAGGTTAAGTTACCCTTAATTAAACGATTCTTAGGAGAGAAGTTAAAACTTAAAGAATTCCTTATACAAATGTACTTTAAGGTTATATAGGAGGGAGTAAAGTTAGCAACACCTATAGACCAAGTGGCGTATATAGGATTATTCTTAATAGGAGGAGCACTTAAGTGGTTTAAATCTTACCTTATTAAGATCCAGATAAACGGAATAATAACTACTAACTAAGAAGTACGGTTTATATTTACTAGTTAGAATAGGTTTATAGAGAGACTAACGCAGATATTTAGAGACCTAGAAGTAATAACTATAGCAGAACGGAAGCTTTAAAACTTAGTATAATATTCTTTAGCAATTAAGTATATAATATAGTTTCAGACACTTATAATATAGGTTAAGTAGAACAATAAGGCGCTTATAGCATAGTATAAGTAGGGACTTAAGACTAAAGTCTAGGACATAATTATCCTAATAGAAGATGCGGAAAGTCTAAGAGACTTAATAGATTAATTAATAAGGATTAATAATAAGATCTATTAAAGGGAATAAGCCAAGAAAGGGTAAGATAGAGTTTTATAGTTATATAAGGCGCAGAGTACGCAACGACAGATATAGAGTTAAAAACTATAGAATGGCGTAGAGCTAATAGACCTAAGCGGTACTAAAGAATCTAAGAGATGGACAAAGAAATTATAGAAACCTAGAGGTTAAAGATTAAGTAATTATAGGACTAAGGAGTAGAGGCTAAACTAGGGATCTTAGTAGTAGAAGATATTTAGGCGGACTCTATAATAAGAAAGATGGTTTAAAGATAAAGCTTATATAAATTGCGGAAAATAGGGTTATTTCGCTAGAGACTATAGAGGTGATTAGAGTAACTACGTGGTAAAGGGCACTAGGTTATTAGAGTATAATAATATAGATATAGGAATATTACGCAGGACCAAGGAGTGTTTAATTAAACACTTCGCGTTTTATTACAATAACGCATGCTAAACTTATAAGGACGCTAAGTACGGCGTAAGCTATTAGCTATAAGAGCTAGAGTCTAAAGGACTTAAAGGAACTAAAGAGTTAGATAAAGAATAAGATTAACTCTATAAGCTAGATTAAGATATTACAGTAATATACGGCAAAGATTAGTAGTAATAATAATAGAGTTAGAGTACTTATTAATTAATAGTAATAAGGAAGAAAAGAAGGCTAACTAGGAGCACTTAAACCTTAATAACGTAATAGAAGCAGAGACTAAGACCACTATAGAACGTGGATTAGTAATAGGTATTACAACACCATTAGATATGGCATCCATCGCTTTATAAGACGGAAGGAGTAATATTTAAAGATAATTAAGTAAGCAGACGACTGCTAGTACTAGCTTACTACTTATAAAAGGCAAAAGGCCATAGGCTTAAGATTCTTATAAAAAGATAAGAGACGCTTAAGATTCTTAAGACAAGATAAGACATACCTAAGATTTACAAAGTGTAATAAGGAAGGCTTAAGCACCTATAATAAAAGAAAACTGGTAGGAAAGAGCAACGGCTTAGTTTAAAGATAAACAAATAAGTATAGAACGCAAGTTTAAGAACTATAAGTTTGGGGAATAAATAAGATTATTAATTCTAGGTAAATGCAGTATTTAGCCTAAAGATTAAAAAGTTAATATAGAGATTAAAAAGTAAGACAACTTTAAGGATTTAACTACAAGACGTAGAAAGCAAGAGACTATGGATAAATTTAGAGCATAAATTATTACATAGCAAGAGAAAAAGCTAGATAAGAGATTAGCTATACTAGGTTATATAAGGGACAGAGCACCTATACAAAGAGTTACTAATAGGCCTAAGATAGGCACGCTAAGGGCGAAGTGGCTAAATAAACTAGAATAAGAAGAGGATCTAGGGATTATAACCAGGTTTAAAGAAAGACATACTAAAGGATGTTATAATATAGTAATAATAAGGTACTTTCTAACAGACAGACCATATACACTAAACTAGTTATATAGAAAGTGGTATAGGCAACAATATAATAATAAATGGGAAGATTTCTATATATAGCTAGATAAAAAAGTTATCTAAGACTAACCTATTATAGAGAAACGCATAAGTTATATTAAAGGAGCATTAATTATAATATTAAGGAACCTAGAAGAAAGATCTAGGGCCTAGAGAAGTAAGTAACAAATCTTAGTATCTGTAGAAGAAAGACTAACAGTTAGATTAGCTAGATAGAGGTTTAAACTACAGGTTAAAGACAAACTAAGAGTTAACCTAAGTCACCTAGCGCATTATACACTATCGTAGATAGCTTATATGGATAATACGTGTAATATATATAGAGTACCTAAGGATAAGAACTAAAAGTACCTAAAAAGGATATATTAGGCGCCAGAAGAAAAGCGGGTTAGAGATACCAAGTATATATATAGATAGCACCTAGTAGAAGTATAGAGTTAAGGGGACCTAATACTTTAGCTAGGAAGATTCCTTACGGAAAAATGCCTAGATAGAAGATAGTAGTGGAACTGTCTAAAGAACACTTGTTTATAGTATATAAAGGAAAAGAAATAAACTAAGTATTGGCTTAAGGAGGACTAAGTATAAACAGGATCTAGCAGCTAATAGTTGGGAAAAGGGGAGGCCTATAGGACCAGAGGGAACTAGTAGTAGAGCCTTAGACCCTTAAAGGAATTTAAGGATAATACCTAAATTTACAAGTTAAATGGCAAGATTAATAGTTTAAAGCACTAATAGATAGTGGAGCAATAAGGAACCATATATCACTAGCAGCAGTGGAAAGGATAGGGTTACCGCATAGATAAAAGAAACACTTATATCCACTTATAACAATTTTAGGAGATTAGATAGCCTATAGAGGAGGCATTATTAATCTTAAAATAGGACCTATTTAGTTAACTATTAAAGGGAGACAGGTTAAGATGTCTTTTAATATCCTACTATTAGAAAAGAATAAGGCGATATTAGGAATGCCTTAGTTACAAAAATATAATCTAAAGATTAATTAGGTTACAGGTTAGGTTAATATTAGAGATACTTAATAATGTAAAATGCGATAGTAAACTAAGTTAGTATAGTACTAAGTCAGAGCGATATATAAAGAGACTAAGCGAGGCTTAAGTTATATACTAAAGAGATACTACAAGTATAGTAAAAAGTTATAGTTACCAGAAAGTAAAAAGCTGTTAAAGTATATAGTTGTTACGGAGCGAGCACAAGCGGTGATAATATATAGCGAAGTAGATATTATTAAGCTATGTATATAAACTGCGTGATAAAGTCAAGACGTTACGTAAGGAAAAGGAAGTAGGAAATAGGGGAAAAAGGGTATATAACGTTCGCTTGGTTGCTAGGTTAACGGGTACTATGTTATATATAGGCAGGGTAGAGCTTAGGTGGCGGTTCTAGTAGAACTTGGCAGAATTTGGCAGTTAGAGGTCCTTGAAGTTGCCAGTTGGCAACTCCGACAGTAGAAACGGCAGATTGCGGCGGAATACGGCAGATTGCTGTCAGATTGCCGTCTCGTGGTCGGTCTCCGGTTGTTCAGTCGGTGGAAACAGGTGGACGTGTGTAAGGTGTCACGGGGGTGTCCCGTGACAATAGTATAGGACCACAAGATAGAGTTAGAACCAGGAATAAGTCTAAAGTTCTTTCTAATCTATAAGCTTACTAAAACCAAGTTAGTAGCGCTTAAGGAGTTTGTCTAGGAGAACTTATAAAAGGGATATATTAAACCATTGCAGTTATTAGTAGGATATCTAGTATTATTCATCCTAAAGAAAAACGGAAAACTTAGGATGTGTATAAACTATAGATAGTTAAACAGCATTACTAGGAAGGATAAATATCCTTTACCCTTAATTAGCAAAATCTAAGACAGGATAGGTAATGCGCAAATCTTTATAAAGATAGATCTAAGATAGGCGTACTATCAGATTAGGATTAAGGAAGGCGACGAATAGAAGGCAGCTTTTAGGTTAAAGGAAGGACTATACAAGCTATTAGTTATGCAATTTAGGCTTATAAACGTACTAGTAACGTTCCAGAAGCGAATCAACAGTATATTAGGAGAGCACCTTAATAATATTATTATCTACTTAATAAGTGAAGAAGAATATAGAGAATACGTTAAATAGGTCTTAAAGAGACTACAAGAGGAACAGATGCTAGTAGCTATCAAGAAATGCAAGTTCTTTATAAGAAAGACTAATTTTATAAAATTTATTATTAAACTAAAAAAGATTAGCATGGACCCAAAGAAAGTTAAAGCCATAGTGAGTTAGCAAGAACTAGAGAACGTTACACAGTTAAGGTCGTTCCTAGGGTTTTGTAATTACTATAGGAGGTTTATAGCATAGTGGTCAAAAAGTATTAAGCCATTCATAAGGCTAACGAAGAAAGAGGAACTATAGGTTTAGGTAGAAAAGCAAAGAAAACTATTTAAAGAACTAAAAGAGTTGTTTACCTAGGAACTAATTCTTAAGATCTATTAACTAGGGTTAGAAATGGTTGTTAAGACAGATGTATTAGACTTTGCACTAGGAGTATATTTACTACAGAAGCATCTAGATACATAGCATCTAGTAGCATATTATAGTTGAAAGATAACACTACCAGAGTTAAACTATGACATTTATAATAAGGAGTTATTAGGTATAGTTACAGTATTTAAAAAGTGGAGAGCATTTTTACAAGGCACAGAGAAACTATTTATAGTTAAGATAGACTATAAGAACCTAACAGGGTTCCTAATGACAAAAGAGCTAAACAGAAGGCAAGTTAAATAGGCAGAAATGCTTGCAGAATATCACTTTAAAATTTAGTATACTAAGGGTACTAAAAATGCAAGAGCAGATACACTTAGTAGGAAGGCAGAGTTGCAAAACAATAAGAAGCTATTAGGGGCTTTACTGCGAAAAGATCAAGACGGATTAATTAGGTATAATTATCCAAAAATTACAGCGACTAAGGAGAGTTAGATCCACGAATTACTAAAGAGTAATTAGACGCAGAAGATCTAAGACGTATAGGCAAAAGATCTAGATATAGAACAGTATGAGAATAGAGAAGTAACTTACGTTCTAAGGTCTATTACAAAAGAGTTTATTAAGTTATTTTATAAGGGACTAACTTAAGGACATAATGGAGCTATAGGCTTAGTGTTAAGACTTTAAGAGGAGTATATTATTTAAGGAATCTAGGGACTAGTAAGATAAGTTATAAAGGAATATCTAGATTGCTAAAGAAACAAACCAATAAGGCATAAGCCGTATAGAGGGCTACAACCTATTAAAATACCAGAAAGACTATAGGAAGTTATATTATAGGACTTTATTATTAAGTTATTAAAGTTAAAAGATCCTATTACAGGACAAGATTATAACGCGATCTTAGTAATAGTAGATAAGCTTATAAAGTGGGGATACTTTATAGCATACACAGAAGAGATATTAGTAGAAGATGTCGCTAAAATCTATATTAAGGAAGTATTTATAAGGTATAGAGCACTAGATAAAATTATATCAGATAGAGATTTAAGATTTATAGTAGTATTCTGGGAGGTATTCTTGGCAGAACAAGGAGTTCGCGTAGTAACCTTAACAGCGTATTATCCGCAAACGGACAGATAAACGGAAAGATTAAACTAGACACTAGAGTAGTATCTAAGGCATTATATTAATCACGCATAGAATAATTAGGTATTATTATTACTAGTTATACAGTTTATATATAATACAACACTATAAGAAGGAATGGGGATATTACTATTTAAGGCGAATTACGGATATAAGCCAAGATTATCGTTATCGCCACATTAAGTAAAGAAAATAAGTAGTACAGCTAAAAAAAGAATGGAGATGTTAATAAATCTTTATGTAGACCTTAAAAAAATAGCTAAACTAGTATAAGAGCAAATAAAAAGGTACTACAATGCTAAGAGATCTAAGGGACTAGATCTTAAGGAGGGAGATAAAGTATAGCTACTACACAAAAATTTTAAGAGTTGATAACTAAGCAAGAAGTTAGACTACGTTAGACTAGGACCTTTTAAAATTAAATAGAGAATTTTATCGGTTACGTATAAGTTAAACCTACTAGCCAAAATAAAGATCTACCCTATATAGCACATTGTAATACTAGAGCTAGCACACAGGAATATTAAGCTACCAGTTTACAAAGCAGACACGTATAGAAGGCAAGAAGAGGACAAATGGCAAGTTTTAAAGATTATTAGTTATAAGGACGTAGATAATAAAACATAGTATAAAGTAAAGTGGATAGGCTATAGTAAGACTACCTAGGAACTACTAAGTAACCTAGAGAACGCTATAGGAAAGGTATAGGAGTATTAGAAGAGAATAGGTTAGGCAGTATTAACAAAAAAGGATTACCAAAGAATAAGTCACTTAAGGGGGACCCAGGAAGAGCAACTACCACGTTACTTAGAGTTGTTTCCTTCTCTGGAGACACTACCCTCTTATTACCTAGCTTAGCCAAACCCTGTTAAACAAGTTTCCACTCCTTAAAACGGACCTTCTTATAAACCTTCTTAAGACGAGACAAACGAGCAGAGGCAGAGAGACGAACCTCAAAGAGGCGGCGTTCCTCCTCACGGGCGCGGTCTTTATTATCTCGCAAACATTAGAGATCGACACGGGCTTACAACAGCTCCCGCTTAAGAGAGTTAGCGGCAGATTAAACACAGGACCCTAGCAGTAATCAATAAGGGTACTTAAAGACTATTAAGAGCAATAAAACGTGTATATTTACTGTTAGACACTAAACAAATGTTATAGGCAGAGCGTATGTTGGACTTAGTACACTCTAAACAGGAGGAAGGTTGGCGACTAGATAGAGTTATAATCGCAATACATATTAACCCCTTCTCTAAGCAGCGAGAATAGGGACCTATCACAATACCAGTTAAAAGGATTAACGTAATGGTATAGGCATGACGCTGCGAGTGTAAGGAAGAAGATGCTTTAGGCATAATAAGTAAGGATATTAACCAAATTAATTAGACGGACATCACACCTCTAATAGACAACTTAGAGATATTAGGAATCTTTAAGGACAAAGATAAAGAGGAGGGAGATAGTATTACGGACAGCTTAAGTACAATATTACGACTACTTGGAGAGGAGTTAGTTAGTTAATATAAGCACAGTCTAGGATAGAGCCGGTAGAACTATGTAACAAGGAATGGTAACTAAGTCACGTAACCTATATATAGCGAATATAGCAAACGTAGCGAACGTACTTATATACACTACGTATACTATATACCTTACATAGCAAAGGGATTTCTTAGGCGTATGGTTATATATTTAAAGGACTATAGTCCCTACCTAGATAGTTCTCTCTTTATAGTAAATCTTAGAATATAATTAGAGTTAATCTGTTAGGCAACCACTCCACCAGTTGTTATTATATTATTAACTTATTGTTTATACCTATATACTCAGCCTATTAACAAGCCCACTGTAGTTCTTGCTCTAAGGTTCCGTTACACTATAGTAGAGTAATTATCTATATCGCAATAACTTATAGTATATTTATAGTAAATTGGTTTTGTAATATATTATAATAATAGTGGTAATAGTAGCGGCTATTGTTTGTGGTAGACTAGCTGTCTACAATGTGTCTACAGTGTGTCTATGGTGCCTATAGTATGCCGGTGCACCTACAGTACCTTTACTGTTGCTGTGCGCCTATAGTGTAATAGTTGTCTACGCGCGACAGCTGTAGACTAGTTATAGCGGAGGTTGTCTGTAGCGCGATGGCTGTAGACTAATTATAGTAAAGGTTGTCTACAGCGTAGCAGACTAATTATAGTGGAATGGTTGGTTGCGGTAGCTATCTTACAGGTAAGGTTGGGTGCAAAAATTGGCGATCTGCATGCCAAGGATTCTAATGCATTTCGTAAACGACAAATTCGCCACCGTAGATGACAAATTTCTTGTTCACAGCGTGACCCCACAGGATTCCGCCAGCCACCGTCGGAATGATATTGGGATCTTTATTTAAACTGACGTTGAGCTAGGGCCACCTTGAGTCTGACCCCGTGCCCGTGGTAAGATTATTGAGATCGTGGAAACCGAGCCATATATCTATAAATTTATGTTAGCCAATTTTGATTGGATTAGGGCTTCGTAATTCCAGCTTTAGACACTTACTAGGAACATTTAGGTGATCCTGGGCAAATTAATCGAAGTTGATATAGCCACCATTGATATACAGTTTGCCGTCGATGACAGTAGTCTGGTGTGCACACCTCCGGCAGAAATTGTCCCTGGGATTTTGGACGGCACTAGCCAACTGAGTCGTGAAAGACAGCAACAGTACCAACATCTGCTTTCTGTTGCCTTGGGATGCTGAAGACCCCATTGCAGTGGGCGCCGACTAGAATAGACAGGAAGAAAGGGATTTTATTAGTGTTTCGATTTAAGGGGTAAAGTTAATGAAATCCGGATTGGGAGCCCAGCAAAGCTTCTAGGATCGCGCAGCGTTTTAAAAACTACCAAAACAGCACCTAGAGGCTAGTGCTACTCTCGAGCACAACAAACCCCCGAATACGTATTTCGAGAAGCCACAAGGATTCTTGGCTCCCAGTTTTTGGACTTAAACCCCGATGACTATGTTTCTTAACAAGCTTGCAGTTTCCAATAACTCGACCCAACCTTCTATATTTTTAACGCTATAACGTGTTCCACCACCAAGCGCATCACACTACCGGGCGCATCACTTTAGGGAACACCAAAAAGCCTAAATTTTAATCTTAAGTATCTCAACCACTACTTAATAATATTTTCTAAAAATTTAAATATAAGCTCTTATATGCATATTCTAGTGTCTATTATAATATATTATTATTATTTATTGCTTAACGTCTGATTCGGATCCCTATTGGGCCCACGCGGACTACTCCTTGTTTACATATAGGGAGAAAACTCTATTTGAGAAAATAAGAAAACCCTATAATCCATCTCCCCGCCTTTTAGGACTTGCATATAGGGCGCCTATAAGTTACCTATAGTGCTCTACTACCTTACTTTATAACCTCCTTAGGAACCACTGCTGCCGTAACAAGCCTACGGATGTGCTAGTATCGCAAACTTAACTCTACTACTGTAGAGTTATTAAAGGGCGCCTAGTACTCGCCCCTTTGCCTTCTATTACTATTTCCTTTGCAACCCGGAACTGGTCTAGTATATTTTGGCTAATAAGCCACTAGGTAACCGCCTTGAGACCTTTTTATATTAAGAGTAGTATATTATAGTTCTCTGTGCTAGCTACTAAGAGTATTGCTTCTTGGTTAGTGCGTAGGGGGCATAACAGTATTACATATTTTGGTGTCTGTCTTGGCCAGCTATATTTGCATCTTAGGCTACCTACTAGGACACCCACCTAGTAGAGCCAATCTTTTAGTCCTATTATTCCTATTCTTAAGAGTGTTGCTATTGTGTTTTTTGCCTTTATTAGGCCTTTTTAGAGCCCTTAGGTGTTTACCCCCTATGGTATTAACTATACTACGGCTTAGGTTCCTTTTGCCTAAGATAGCCTCTGTACCTTTAACTCCTATATACCTCTCCAGTGTTGGTCTAACTAGTGTTGTATTATGGTAGATGGTTTTCTAGTACTCTTTTATACTCTACTTTAGCTCCTTTCTCTCTCTTACTATTGTCTTTGCTAATCTCTTACGCGTCTCCCTTTCTCCTCTATATGGGCCTGGGCCCTAATACGGCACCATTCTTCTTTTACTTTCTTTACCTGTTTCTCTAACATATCTTCTCTACTTTGGGGTTATTGGTTTATTCTCCTGTGGGGCACCCTAGGGTTACTCTATAGTTTATTTAGGCGTGTCTTAATATACTTTATAACATTAAAGTTACGCTCCCTTTGCACCCCTTGCATTGCAGCGGCTTTAATATATAATTATAGGGGGGGGATATTAGCTTCCTTCTTAAGTAGTGCTGTAGCTGTTCGCTTATACCTGCCTGTTATACTCTAGAGACAAGCTATTTGGACCTTTTAGAGTGGTTTAAGGAGTGATTTAGGGGGGCCTTTCTTGGATTCTCCTATAGCCTAAATACTGGATCTATACGTTATGGTTAGCCGGATAACTGCTGTATATAGTAGGCGTGACCTCTGGAAGTATGGACCCTATATAGAATTAACAATTCTGGACATTATAATGTACTGTGCTTAGCCCTTACGGGCCGCTTATAATGTATATACGCTCTACTAGAGCTTACTATTTACCTATACTCTTAATACCCTTAGGCCTTGAACTGGTTAACCCCTAAAGCCTTAAATATAAATTATATGCTAGAGATCTGCAGATTGGTTGCGTTTTCTTATAAAGTAAATTAGCTAGTATTTCTTTAGTAAAAATTGGACTCTGTATTATCTTGCCTATTTTATATAGGTGTTATAGGCTTTCTCTAGTGTTCTACAATTCTCTGCGGCTGTTAGGCCGTATATAATTAGGTTTATATTGTTAATAAAGCCTATCCCCTAGGTCGCCCCTTTCTTAAAGGAGTCAAGTAGGTTACTTATAAAGAAAAGGAAGAGTATAGGTGAGAGGGGTAATCCTTATAGTATTCCTGTTATAACTATAATAGGGGGGCTCTAGTATCCACTAAAGACTAGTAATGTTTCTTTCTAGCCTATAAACCCTTAAATAAATTATATAATCCATTCTGGAAAGCCCTTTGCCCTAAGGATGTATAGGAGGCGCTTATGGGGTATGTTATTATAGGCACCACTAATATCTAAGCTAATCATTAATACTATAAAGTCCCTTACATCACCTATACAGACTTAATGGTGGTAGCGAGTAGCATAAGTGCTGATAGTATTAAGCGGTTCTTTCTTACCCCCATTTAACTTTATAATAATAGGGCGTATTCCTTAGCCATGTCTACTATATAGTCCGCTATTACCCTTTCTAAGATTTTGCTAAGGGTGTTTTTTAAGGCAATAGGGCGGTAGCTTTTTAGGATTAAGTAATCTACTTTACCTTCTTTTTATAGGACAACCGTTATTATAGATTTTCCGAGTTGTAGGTAGTAGCCTATAGTAAAGTATGCTTTGGCTATATCTGCAAGCTAAGGTGCTATAAGTGGTCTATAGGTTTTTAAGGCCTTATTTAGAATTCCATCTAGTCCTAGTACTATATTGTTTAAAAGGCGGTTAATAGTTCTAGCCATTTCCTCTATTATCATGTCGCTGTTAATCCGTAGGTGAGTTACCGGTGTTTTACCTGTAATATTACTAAGGTCTACTGGAGCCGGTTAGGGGAAGAACCTTTTTATAAGGATTTTTACCTTTTTATTGTTGTTATTAGTGGCCTATATTTCCCCTGCTCTTTATAGGGGTAGTAGGTGTAGGTCTTTTGCTAGGCGCCCTACCTTTTTTTTTTAACTATTTCACCATGGCCTAAAGGCCCTTGTTATGGGGGAGGCTTGGGTTAAAAGTATACTTATTTATAAACTATCTCCAGTTATTCCTTACTTCTTTTTTTAAGGTATTCTTTAACTAGTTTCTTATATCTTTGTATTATCTCTTATCTTTAGGGTTGTAGCTGCTTGTGTATTTCCTTCTTGCTTATTATTGGCTAGTAATAAGAACCGCGCATTATACAGACTATATATATTACGCGTAGGGGCCTAGTTTTAAGACTGGGTAGTGCTCTTCTAGCCTATTTTTAATTACTGCCTGGATCCTTTCTAGTCTTTAGTTAATTTCCTTAGGGGTAGCTAACAAGCCTTACTTATTTGGTATTAAATGGATTTCTTCTAGGTCTTAAAGTTGTTATTTAACTATACTAAGGAAACTGTTTATCTTAAGCTTCCTTATTGCGTATCTTTTACTATTTAGTTGCGCCTTAATATCTAGATCTAGTTATATCTAAATAGGGATATGGTCTAAGGCGAGTGCCTATTCTTCTTTAGAATTGCACCTTTTAAGTCTCTGGTATAGGCCTTCGTCCATAAATATAAGGTTAATTATACTTCTGGCGGTGCCTTATTACCATATAATTGCTCCTGGGGGGGTAGCTAGTTTAAGGCCCCAGATATCTATAGCTCTTAGTAGGCACTCTGCCTATTAGTTAGTAGCAACATAGATACCTCCCTACTATAGGTAATAGAGGTTTATATCTCCTAATAGAATAAACTCTGTGCCTTTGGTTTCCAGTAAGCTTATTACCAATATAATATTCTCTGTTTGTGGGACGCCTTTGACCCTAGGGTTATATATATTAATAATTTGTACCGGTCCCCTATATGTCTGGATTGTTATAACTATAATATCTAGGTTAATTGCCTGCTATAACTATAAGGACAGGCTAATAGCCTTACTAATTATAAAGCATACGCGTATAGCTGCTTTTGGTTCGTACAGGAGCTAAAATCCTTAGGGGCAGTATATTAATTATATATAGGTATTATAATACGGCTCTTATATAGCAAGGATATAGTGTTTCTCTAGGTCTAGACTGTCTAGTAAGGGCCTTACAAGACGGTGGTTTATATTGCCGCAGTTATACTATATAATAGATAGGTGGCGGACCCCTAGTAAGGGTCCTTTATCTCTCCTTTGTTCCTTACTTCTTCTATTTCCACTTTCTCTGGGATATTTAGAACTTCTGTCTCTTATATCTATACCCTAGTCGCTATTTATTTTGTATAGAGCTTTCTATTTCTATATTTTATGTTCCTACTAGCGCTTCTATATTTAAATCTATTATTGTCTCCAGTTCTTCCCCTAATCTTACTAGTCAGCTATATACCCTTTATAGGTTGGCTGCAAATGTTATATTTGCCGCGTTAAGTCTAATTCTTAATTATCCTAGTTTTGAGCTTGCTATAGATATCCATAGGGGTCTTTTTACGGGGTATCCTCTCCCTTGTATACCCTGTGACCCTTATATCCTCTATGACCCTTATGTCCCTGTTTAGTCTAGTAATATCGCGTAGCGCCACTTCTAGCCTATTAAGGCTTGGAATGGCTGGCCTAGCCCCCTATTACTAAAGGTAGGAAACGCTGGGAAGGCACCTATGTTCCCCTAGCTTATTGCCTATTGTTTCTATTTATATAACCTAGTATGTAGTTATTCCTATAGCTATTAAGCCCTTGCCTTCTGTCTCCTATATTTAATGTAGTCTTCTCTCTCCTACGCCTTATATGTGCTTTAGTAGCAGTTTGCATATTTTATTTGGTCTTGGTTTAAGTAGTGTCTTATATTATAGGGGCCTATATAGTGGCCGCAGCACACCTATGCTACGTATGTGGTTTGAGTGTGTCCCTATTATATATAGCGATAGCATTGTTTTAGGTATAGTCTATAGTTATAGAGTCTTATATTATATATAAGGCTATTTATAATTATTCCTTTTTAGATAAGGAGTTTTTGCATTCCTAGTATATATATGCTGACAATAAGGGAGCTATATGTTTGTCTAGTGTCTCCCTAGCAAGTCTCTGGCGACCCTTATATCCTCTTATTATTCTCGTTGTATGCTTAGTTTGCATTTTCCTGTTAAAGCTATTGGATTTGGGTGATCTTAAGTCCTAAAATAAGGCGTTCCGTTTATCTTACTATCTCCTATATAATTGCTGTATTATCCGCTTAGCGTCCCTTTTCTACCCTAAGGCTTATGGGAACTGCTAGGACTTTAACTAAGTAATCCTTATAGAGTACTTTTATGCTAATATATTTACCTAGCCTGTCCCCTGCCCTTACGGCTCGTTCCTTTGCCTATTAGTCCTTTAGGGTAACTCTAATGTCTCCGCTCCTAAGGTGTTAGACTATAATAGCGTTATAGACCTCTTTATAAATCTCTATAAGGACTTCTATTTCTAATTATCCCTTAAGCCCCTCTACTTTTTCTATGTTTGGTTATATTGTAATTATATGCCCGGTTGTTATCTTATAGGGGGTGGGTTCCCTGTGCTATAGAAGCGCAGCTACGGCGGCCCAGGTACGGTTCGCTAGTAAGGGGGGGTTTTATTTGTTTTTAATTTTACTTAGCCATTAGAGGATTTAATTAAGGGTTTGCTAGAGGGGCGCCTAAAGTTTGCTAGACTGGCGGAGCTATTCTGCTAGCTATATTAGTTTGTTATAGCTAATGGTTACTCCCCTATAATTCTGGATACTAGACGCGTCTAATAGGCTTTATATTTTGTCAGATGCTTTCTTGATAGAGGTATTTCCGCTTTATAGTGTGGTATTCGCCCGTCTTTGTTGTGGAGGGCCATTGCTAGGCGTGGTTCTGGCGGTCGCGCGCGAGTGCGAACCACCGTCGTTCGACGTGTGCCTCCCCTGCGATGCATGCATCTTAGGGGGATTCTCTGGGTGATTTTCAGGGTTCTTTTGGTTGGTTTTGGTCTTTTTGGGCCGGGTGCAGCAAGAGCTCCAGTTCCTCTCTAACAATGCTAACATCTCTATTATAATATAAAAGCATATAGTCCAGTGGTTGCTGAGATATTTAGAAATATCTCTATTTTTAGCCCCTAAACTCTATATTATAATAACTATTAAGTTATATACTCTAATATTATAATATACACTAAAATATGTATATAAAAGCTTATATTTAAATTTTTAGAAAATATTATTAAGTAGTGGTTGAGATATTTAAGATTAAAATCTAGGCTTTTGGTGTTCTTTGAAGTGATGCGCTCGGTGGTGTAATGCGCTCGGTGGTGAAACACGTTAGGCGAAGTAATGTTTCGCTTCGCCATTTTAATCGATAATGGAGAGTCCCCGCAAACTTTCTCTGCGCAACAAGTCATTCCGGACCTGCTCTTCCACTCCGATTATCGCTACCTTATTGCTGCTCTTCTTCTATTGCTTACTGCGCTCTGTCAAACATTCTTCTCATCTGGGGCTGGTGGCAACTGGGGCGTTCCGTAAGCCTCAGTCCGATAGAAACTGCAGAAGCTATTTCTGGCTCTCCAATTATGGCGCAAATAGATCCAGGTATGAATTTCAACGAACTGATAAGGAGCTTCGGAAACGACAAGATTGCGTATTCACCGATGAGCATGCCCAGCCAGCGGTTGAGTACCGCCTAGAATCCTTCAGGTGTTATTAACTATCAGGTCTGACATTCTTACGCTATTGTTTCTATGCTGTTTCGTGTTGGAGCTATCAAATCGAGAGCTGGTGATATTACAAATGTTAAGGTTGATGACTGGAAGATGCCGCTCGTTCCCTGTCAATTAATTGAGAGATTAAGTAAATTCGCTGGTTCCTGTACATCACTAGCGGTATAGCACAGGTATCTGAGGGATTGAATATTGAAACCCTACAACACTAGCAGTGTTTCTAAAATCCTTAATTCACTGTCAGCGAACCCTAGCGCCAGAGGAGGCCTGTAACTCCTTCCTCCGAGCCAGCTGGAATTGCTATCATTACTTCACTAGCAAGACTTGCATTTCATACTCCTCCGGTCGTTAATGTGCTTGGTGTGATTGCGGAACACTTCATATAATTTTTTTGTCACACAGTTAAATAAATGGCTACCGACGCCTTGATCCAGGACTTCTTACGATGTACCTTCTTCCGCGGTTACCTTCAACCCAGAGTTTAGTCTCACAATTAACCAAACCGTGACGGTGTTTGAAATACAAGTCCAACTCTTCTTCTTCTTCGTCCTCCTTTCTCTTGATCCAAGCCCGCTCTTCCTCATATTTCTTTTTCAAAGCAGCCTCAACAGCAGCTTTCTCCTTTGCCTTCTGCGCGGCCAACTCTAGGTCATGCTTGTCGACCGCGGCTTTGATCTCTTTCCTGTGTCGTTCTTCCTTGTCCTTGTACTCTAGTATTGCTTTGTCTATCTTGCCTTCAATTTCCCTTTCTTCTTGTTTAATTTTGGCCCTCATACGCTCTTCAGCAATTTCCCAATGGTCTCTGGGAGGTCCGTAGGGGTCCCACGGTCGATAGTAGTCCCATTCTCTTGGACCCGCGTAGCGCCCTTTTCCCCCCCATTCATCAGGGTGTATAATCAAGTTCTGAGTCTGCTCGGCAATCTGTCGTCCATACAGTTGGCCATCCGCGTGAGCCAAACCTAATGCTCCAGATGGAGAGTGAGAATCTGCGTGTACTTCCTGCCTGTCATACCGGTCGTGAAAATGAGGGTGGCTATGCCGTCGATGGATGCATCGAACTAGGGGTAATTCGATCGTTTCGACCGAGGTCACTGAGTCGGAAGAAACTGAGAGTGGGCTATGCCCTTCTGGCAGATGTCGAGGTCGGTGGACCAGCTCGTCGCTATGCTCAAGATCGTGGACACTATCGTTGTTTTCGATGTTGACGATCTGCACAGGGCCGTGGTCGTCTTCGGCGACGGTCACGAATGGATGACTGCGGCGCCCAGGATGCGAGTCCCAGAGTTCATTTCGCCGACGTTGCCACGGACGCTCCTGCAAACGAGTAAAGTCACGAGAGCGGCCTTCCATTCTCTTGTAGGGGATTTGGCAATGGTTGGAATACGACTAATACTTTCGAGTAGATGTGTGCTAGAATTGCAACTGAAAAAAAAAGGGTATTTATTGAATGGTCAGATACTTGTTAGATGCTAACATATTGGTCGCCAATTCGTCCTCTAATATTCTTCTCAGTGCCGATCAGATGAGCGGGCTGAATCGGCTAGGGGGTTCCCCGGTCGTCTCCGTCCGGGATCGTGCATAGCGTGATAACCTTCGATTTACCGATGGGAGTTGTTTTCAGGCCCTATTCGTTAAAATATGTCAGGGCTGCATTTTGAATAACTTGGTGGCTTTGAAGATTCCAGCTGAGTCTGTCCCGTCATAAGATGTCATGCCACAGAAAATATCATTTCAACACAGAATCATGCGTTTGGGTGCACGGTTTATCGTTCAATGTGTGCGCTGATGAGAGAGTTACATTATTTTAATGATGGTATTCATCCACGTCAATTGAGATGACATTACAGAAACTACCGTATTAGATCAAGTTCGCTTGCGAAGGGTGGATTAGGGGTTATCTTGACGTGATATATATGTTAATACCTAATGAAAACGTTTGCTGAGGCCAAGCTGCGTCGCATGTTTGGTGGTGTGAGCAGTGCTGTAGATGCTTGAGGCCGTTCTAGCTGCGGTATTTTCCGATGCATTACCGAATGTAAGCCCGCACTAGGCAAAATTAGGTCTTGATTAACGAAACCATTGCGCTGCATTGGCTTGAGCACAAGGACCTGTGACACCTGAAGACTTTGCAGAGAGAACTATTTCGGTCTAGAATTGCTATTCTCTCTCATTGCCTTATCCAAGATTCAAGACTTTACGCCGCTGAGATGTCTTGTGTGACAGTTATTTCTAACCGATGCCCGCACCCATTTGTTCTCTACCGTGATTAATCAGCAAACGCACGGTCTCACTATACGCCCGATTTCTGGTGTATTAACCCCCCAACTTTTGAGGCTCTACAGCCTCATATAAATTGTATATATATGCGATTTTTTGATGTAGTACTCTATTGCACCCGGAGAATCAATTGCTGGTGATAAATTATGTGTGATACTTTACTAGGAGGTTAATATGCCTATTACGTCACAATCGGGCAGGTGCTGGCCCCCTATTAATACTAGATAATTGTTCATTAACTATAATTTCTTAAGGCTTTAATATAGGCGTAATAACCTTCTACTTGCCCTTTTTAAGGTGTTTAATGTCGTTTTTAAGTTATTAATTAACCTGCCGAGCGATCTTTGCCTCTTTATATTAAGCATCCTTAGCCTGTGACGGCTTGAACAAATGCCGCACGGCTCGAACAAATGCCTCTGAACCAAAGCTTGAACGAATGCAACGTGTGCTTGAACAAATGCTGTATTACGAAGATATCAAGGTGAGGAGCAAGAGAAGTGGTGAGGCCACGTCTAAATACACAAGCCAAGCCCTAAGCGAACCCCTGACTAGGTGACGCGCCTCAGCGCCGTCACATAGCCTGCTGCTCTTGCAGTTAAATTTCCTTTATAATACTGCTTATACGCTTCCTCTCCTCTAGTATGCGCGCATTTTTAGCCTTTTAAGCTTATTTAAGCTTTATTTTTTTATTCTTTTAAAGGCGTAAAGCTTCCTTTTTAATTTCTTTTTAAGCTTAACGATCGCGAGTTTTTTTAACCTTATTAGGCGACCAGAAGATTGCTCCACTATTATAATTTTTAGGAGCTTTAAGTAGCAGAGCTTTATTATGTTTTTAGCGCTTTTTCTTATTAATTAAAGCTTCTTTAAGGCGTTAATTCTTATATTAGAGAAGGTTATTACGCGCTAAAATTAAGTAAATGATTTAACTTAGCTTTTATAAGCGTTTATTATAAATATTATTTATAATCTAGTAAAAAAGTCTTTTAATCTTACGCTAATTTAATACGCTAAATACTAAGCTTAAACTCTTACTTAATAAGGGCTTTTTACTATTTTTAGAATTAAATTAATTTAGGATTATATAGGGTTTAAAAAGTAATAATCCCGTAACTTTAAAGGCCTTTAATATTATTAAGGACTTAAAAAAGACATCCTAGGCCCTATAGAATATACTATAGAAATCTCTTTTTATAATGCCTATAAGCCTTTAGCACCTGTTTATAAAACCCACTAGCTTAGAGAAGTAGGCTAATAAAAGAGGCTTAAATATATAAATATTAAAAGGCTATAATATATAGGTTAAATAAGGTGGATAGATAGCCAACAGAATTCTATTATTATTATAATACTTAATAAACTCTATAGTAACATATAATTTGTGCTTATTTAGGATAAGGAGATGCCAAACACGTTAAGCTTTGCCTTTTATTTCGCAATTAAACACCTATTTAAGCTAAAATAGGTTTATTTAATTATTTGTTTACCCACTTAATAATAAGGTAAAAAACGCTTAATACTTTACAGGATTAAAGTTTTATAACTATAAAATTTATATATTACTAAAAATAGCTTAATAGATTAATATAGACGTAAAAAAGTTTTTATTAGCGTATATATAAGCTATAGCTGTACTACAGGTGTTTCTGCGCCCCTTTTCTAGTAATAGGCTACCTTCCCTAATTAATCTTAGTAGGCTTTAGTTAATATATATTAAGCTTCGTTCCCCTAGGGCTTCGTTCCCTAGGGCTTTATTCCCCTAGGGCTTTGTTGTAACCGACTACGGTACCCTGCCAAACCACCACTGTTTTACCTGCGTATTGCCTACGTATCGCCTACGTATCACTTGCGTATCACCCTGTTTTAGCCACGTATTAGTCTCCCCTTTGGTTTTATTGTATACCCCTTCCTCGTGTATATATAGACACTTTCAGCTACATTTACAATCAAGTTGCTCAGTCAATTCTCCTACACTGTACTATTACAGTTATGAGCCTGGCTCGCACTCCCAGATCGCACTACCTGTTGCACTATCTGTTAAGTAATTAATCTGCTACCTTATTTAAGAAGTCACTACTTCTTCCACCTTTGCAGTGTTTTAAGCTTCTTTACTTACTAAACGGACGGACGATTAAATATTAATTGTATTAAATATTGATTAAACCAAACCCGACCGTGTAAACCTAACCTCCTTCAACCCAGATATATAACTATTCGACAAAATCGACCTACCCTACCATAGCGTAATGACCTTATATGGCGTCCAAGTGAGAGCCTAAAAGCTAGCTTGGATATACTGATGGTAAGAAATAAGGATATTGGGTAGATACAAGGAAGGCACCAGACCGATAGTAGCTAGAAAGGACCGTTGTAACTAGACAACCATTTAAACGACCAGCTAGCGAACACTAGAACAATTTAATTAATCAAATCAGACCAAATGAGAGCCTTAAGATTGGCCTGTTGCCAAATTGAATTAAATCAAATTAAGGCCTTCTAGGGAGGCATAAACGATTAACTAAGCGTACGAACCTAACTATATAACCTAACCAATAAATAAACTGACTAATCAAATCAAAAGTTTGGAATGTTAAAATAAGGTTTCACCAAGACGCTAACTGGACCCTTCTTAACCCTTTTAAATTAAAAGCAAACAACTTCCTACAACCAGTTATAACAGACGACTCCTATAGTACTATAAGCTTATAGGGCAAACCAGACATAAGGTAAGGACCTAAAAGAACCAGACACAAGGCAACAAAGCCAGACACAAGGTAGGGCCTAGGGCTAGATACAAGGCTTGTGCTAGATAAACAATTACTAAAACAGTATAGAAGGATCTAGCACTATTATAACTTAGCTGGATACTAGATGGACAGTTACTAAATAATACTTAATTAAGAAACCACATCACCATCAGCAAACAAATACCATTTAAAATTAAATATAAAGTTTGCTTATTAGCAAAGCACACTCAAAGATCTACCTTGAGCACAGATAAAACGTCTACCTTGAGCACCTATCAAACGTCTACCTTGACTACAGCTTAAATGACTACCTTGACTACAGATTAAAAGAATCTACCTCGACTACAGATTAAATGACTACCTTAAGCACAGATTAAACGACTGCCTTAAATGCAGATTAAATTACCTACACTATAAGGACTTCAAGACGATATCTCGGATATAATTGAAGCAATTCCTACCCAGCCTATAACGGCACCAGTTGCGACAACCGCAATGTCACCAAATACGACGTCTTAACGTCACCAGAGTCACCAAATGACTACATCGAGTTCCACCTCGACTACAGATTATTGAGATCTGATTTCCTCTTTAAATACAGTCTCCTGAGAGGCTGGGGAGGACATCTTTGAGTATAGTCTCCTGAGAGGCTGGACATATCTTTGAACACAGTCTCCTAAAAAGCTAGAGAAGATATCTTTTTAAATACAGCTCTATATCCAGAGATATAAAGCTAGAAAGATACAAAATCATTAAGCCCTGAACCTTTTTTTACTCCTATTTTGGTACAGTTTTTACCTTCATTTGTTTTCTACAGTTTTAACCACACCATTAAATCTGGGGGGGATGTGTAACCGACTACGGTACCCTGCCAAACCACCACTGTTTTACCTGCGTATTGCCTATGTATCGCCTACGTATCACTTGCGTATCACCCTGTTTTAGCCACGTATTAGTCTCCCATTTGGTTTTATTGTATACCCCTTCCTCGTGTATATATAGACACTTTCAGCTACATTTACAATCAAGTTGCTCAGTCAATTCTCCTACACTGCACTGTTATATTATTTCTGGTCTCCTAGGTTTCTAATACTGGTAGCGCGATATTAGTAGTCTAGAGGCGGCGTAGTATACGGACCCGTTGTGGATTAAGCTGTATATCTTTCTTAAAGGCCTGGTCCCTATGTATAGCATCAGCCTAGTAAACGGTGTCTATCTATAGCCGCATAAGGTTTTCTATGGTAATACTAATTTCCTTTATAAAAGAAGGTGTTGGGGGTAGGGTTTTGGGCTAGATAAGCTGTCTACTCTATATGTTAAGCTATAAGCCTAGATAGGCTAGCTATTTTCTTTCTAAGATTATATTATAGCTTCCTAGGTCCGTAATAAGAAAGGGGATATTATACTACCTTTGTCCGTCTATACGGAGGTAAATCTATAAGATAGTTATAATAGAAGGTCCTATCTGTCCGTAATACCTATAAATGGGAATTAGTTTAGGCAGTTCTTTAAGGGGTATCCCTTGCAACGCTGGCGTCCAACAAGAGTTGGTCCGTGCGCGAACACCATTTTCAAATGTTCGCAGACGCGTCCATACAATTTTAAAGTAATATAATTATAATTAACCACCATGCCTTCCCATCGTGCCTGTAGAATTCCATTCTGCAGGAAGGACGAGTGCTAAGGCTTACATATTACACGACTCTCCACCAAAACTTAAGCTCTTACAGCGTTTTATATACATATCAGAAGCCTTAAATATCTCATCACGGCTCATTGATCCTAACGATTTGATTGGCTAATCCTTATCGATAACCGTTGGACGCGAAGCAGCGTTGCAAGGGATATTTAAAAAGTCAGCCAGCTTTACAGTACACTATATATCTATTAAGACAAAGGTATTTACTCTAGAGTTAGCCAAAGCAAAGGTTAAAACTTAATATCTATTGCGGAATAAAGTATAAGGGATAGTGCAGCTTCTTCTACCAACTAGCCGACCTAAATTAATATATAACATGTTAATCCCTTTTAACCCTAGAGAGGAGTCTTCCTCTAGGGTTCCTCTTTTTTTAGATCTGTACTATCCTCCTAAATTAATAGGACCTTATTTATCTTTGCTACTATAGGGCAGTCTTTTATAAAGTGGTTTTTTTGGCCGCATAAAAAGCAAGCTCCTTAATTACTAAGGGCCTATCTACAGGGGTTGCTGTATGTGGGTTAAGTATACACTAGACCTATAGTAGGGCTAGCTACTTAGCTAGCCGCTAGGTTAACGGCAGGCGGTATAGTTAGTGCTATAGGGGTTGTAGATCTTACTAGGGCGCTGTAGCCTATTTTTATAGTACTTGTATTTTAGTTAGCTAAGCTTCTAGTCTTATACTGCTTAGCATGTGCCTTAATTTAGCGGAGGCCCTAGTTAATAGCTAGGCACTAGTCCGTAAGTTTCTTTAGCGTTTATATAGTAGTATAAACCAGTAATACGGCGCGCTGTAGGTCTAGAGTAAGCTTATTAAAAAGGTCTGGCATTAGATCTTCCTGGGAATTTAAGCCTATCCGGCTAGGTGTAGAAAGTGGGTCTAAAAGACTAAAAAGGTCTCTGTTGTTTTTATATTAAGGGCTTTATAATTAAGGCAGGCGTTCTGTATCTTAAAGGGGTCCTTATAAATAGAAGACAGGTAGTTAATTATCTCTTCTTTAAAGAGGAAGGGGTCTGCTAAGTCCTGGGTATATTACAGACGTAGATATATCTATATATCCCTACCGGTACGGCTAAAGATATAGGCCATTTTAGCTTAAGTAGTAGGGAAGTGGTCTGCATTAACCTTAAGCTTATCTTGCAGTTAAAGCTTCTAATTATTAAATATAGGGTTAGTTCCGTCTGTAAGTAATAGGGGGTCTATAACCTTCGCGGACCGCAATAATGCTAATGCCGTATATTGGGCTAGGGCCTTAAGGATTATAGTAAGTCTTTAGGTGTCCAATGACTCCTTAGAGGGTGTAGGGGTATCTCTAGTTTTAAGCAGCTCTTAAAGTTGTTTAATTTTGGCATTAGCTGCTACGAGTTCTTCCTAGGGGGTTAAGATGGCGACTGTTTTACCATTAGAGGTATTTATAAGTCCTATAGCGGCTTTGCCAGCTGCTGTCACGGCTAGCTTTCCGTGGGAGCAATCCAATAGATCAAGCAATAATAAGGGGCTATATTATGAATAGACTAAGGTAAGGGCTCGAAGAAAGGGGCGCGGTAGACGACTATGTACATATTCGGTCATCGGGGCAACGTTGGGGCAACGTTAATCCATAACCGACGACGCTTCAATGGTAGCTATGTAGACGAACCGTCACATTACCCCCCTTTAAGCCAGGAGGATTGCCCTTAATCCTCATAGTTAGGCTCTCCTTGTCCGTCTTGCCCTTCCGTCCTTCTCTGCTTTATTGTCTTCCTCTAAGGGCTCTAGATCTACGTCCTTATAATACGCCTCTAGCCATTGCATTAGCCGTACGGGTGGTCCAGCATCATGGGGTCTCTCGTCGTGGAACGCCTTAATCTTATAGGGGGCGCCGATAAAGCCGTCTGCGTTATACTAGGTGTTGTCCGGGTTGTGGCCTACCCAGTTAACCTTATACTGTAGCCTTCCGTGGTAGGTTCTACTAGCAAGGATCTTATCAATCTTGTACTCCGGCTCGCTATTAATTAGGATTGGCTCCTCTGGCTCCCTATTCTAGCCCGGCAGGGGGTTATCTGGGTCCTTTTGCAGTTGATTGGCATGGAAGACGTTTAACATCTTCATATTTGGGGGTAGGTTAATAATGTATAAGTATCCTTTTATGCCTAGAATCTTATAGGACCCTGCGAGCTGTCTATCTAGCTTGGTACTTAGTTGGTTAGTAGCCTAGCCCTTCCTAGTAATGTATACTCGATCACCTATTCCGAAGTCTGGTTCGCGACGGTGCCTATTAGCTTGCCTTGTCTGCTGCTCTTAGGCCTTAGCCAGATTATCTCTTGCCCATTTAACTGCGTCCCAGGTCCTATATACAAAAACTTAAGCTTCTTGTTATGTTAGCTTCTTACAAGGCGTTAAGGCTGCTCGTATACATTCCTCCCAGTTAAAGTGGAGCCTCGGCTTGAATCCTAGCTCTAGCTTATATGGTGCAAAGCCAGTAGACTTATGCGGTAAGATTACTTGTACGAAGTCTATATAGGGGAGGAGCTCTGACTAATTATCCTAATAGTGGTTAATAAAGGGCCTTAAGCGTTGGTTAATATACTGGTTTAGTACTTCCGTATTACCATTAGTTTACGGGTAACCAGATATAGAGAGCTTTTACTTAACACTGGTTAGTTTATATAGCTCGTCTGTAAAGGCTAAGATGAATTGGGGTCCTTAATCTGATATAACTGTCTCCAGAAAGCCATACACACGCCAAACATATTGGTAGTACAGGTTTACTGCGTCAGCTGCGGTAGCAGTTTTATAGCAGGGTAGTGAGAAGGCTCTCTTACCTAGTTAATTAACGACCACAAAGACGTTGTCAAAGCCCTTTTTATCTATTAGGAAGGACTTAAAATCAAAAGAGATATACTGCCAGCAGCGTTCACCAATTGGTAGGGGGTGCAGCAGGCCTAGGGTTTTATTGTGGGGTATATAGGTCCTCCTATAGGTCCTGCAGTTTCTTACGTAGGTATCGCAGTCTGAGGGTAGCCCTGGCTAATAGTATTGGTCTACCATAAGTTTCCTAGTCTTTGTCTTGCCTGGGTAAGCAGTTACCTGGCGGGAGTGTACCTCTGCAATAAGGTAGGTACGGAGGTAGTTAGTATTAGGGACTATTAGCTTGCTAAAGCGGGTTAGTAGTCCTCCTTGGAGTTTCTAGCCCTTTTGGTCTTGCTCGGCTAGCTGACGTAGCCCTACTAGCGACTCGCTAGTTTAATTGGCCTGGAGGATCTAGTTAACCAGCTTATACAGTTCCTATTTGTGATTTGCTGCAGTTGGGGGGTCCTTAGAGGTTGACTCTAGTGTAGCAATTATAAGGGCGGGGTTAATTAGGTATATAGTGCGTGCGGCTATATCCTTCTCTTTCTACGTCTTTAGGTCCTCTTGCTTTTGTAATAGGGTATTAGCTACTATATTTGCCGTGCCTGGCCTATATGTAATCTATATGTGGAAATTAGCTAGCAGGTCTGCCTAGCGGGCTTGCTGTGGACTTAGTAGCCTCTTAGTTATAAAGTACTTAAGGGCTCAATGATCTGTGATTACTATAAAGGGTGTATATTGGAGGCTAATAAGGTAACCTCGCCATTCCTATAGGCCTCTTATTACCGCTAGCATCTCCTTATTGTGGATCTCGTACCGCATCTCTGCAGGGGATATTGTCTTTAAGAAGAAGGCTACTAGCTTCCAGGTCCTATTGTCTTGCAGCTGGTTTAGCACCCTAGCTACTACTCCGTCACTCGCGTCCGTCTCCATGCAGGTGTCTTGGAACGGTGAGTAGTACTTAATTACGCTGCTAGATAGCATAAGGGCCTTAACTTGCTTAAAGGCTTTAAGCTCTTCCTCCCCTAGTGGGTGCCATGCTCCCTTCTTTATAAGCTTACTAAGTGGTTGTGCAACTCGGCTGTAATCCTTTAAGAAGGCCTGGTAGAAGTTACAGAATCCTAGGAAGAATTATACCCCTTTTATAGAGGTAGGGGGTTCCTAATCCTTAATTATAGATAGCTTGTCGGTGTCTATAGCGACCCCGTTAGTACTAATAATGAAGCCTAGGAACTTCGTCTTAGTAATGTTAAACTTGCTTTTCTTAATGTCCGCTTATAAGCCTGCCTTTTAAAGCTTCTGTAGGACCTTCTTAACATGGACCTCGTGCTCTAGCGGGTCGTCTGAGTAGATTAGGATGTTGTCTATATAGGCTGTATAGAAATCGTCCAGGTAGTTAAAAAGGACATTATTAATAAATCTCTGGAAGGACGCAGGGCCGTTACATAGTCCGAAGGGTATGATATAGTACTTATATGATCTGTACCTTATATAGAAGGTGGTTAACTCCTCTACCTCTTCCTTTAGCCATATATGGTAGAAGGCCTACTAAACGTCTAGCTTAGTGAAGATCTTAGCTCTTAATAGCCTGGTTAACGTCTCCTTAATTAATAGTAGTGGGTAGCGGTCCTTCTTGGTAATTACATTAAGCTTTTAAAAGTTAACGCAGAATTGCCACCCCCCTCCTAGCTTCTTAGCAAATAGGACTGGAGCTATAAAGGGTGTATCGCTTAGTACAATAAACCCCTTCTATAGGTGCTTTTGTAGGTAGGCCTTAACTAGCTCTAGCTGTTCTAACAATATGTTATACAGTGGGCTAGGGGCTAGTTCTCTGCTGCTGCTTTTAAGAATAATATTATGGTCTACCCCCTTGCGATACGGTGGTAGTATATCAGAGGTAGCTTTTAAGAAACCGTTAGCGTACTCTTAATAGGGCTATGGTAGCTTTTTGTAGATAAGCTAGTGGAGTTCTTCCTTGTTATCTGGTAGCGCGTCCTGTCCCTTCTTATCCTCTATTAGTTGGTTTATCTTATAGAGGCTAGTACATCCAATTACTACATCTTTACGCTTTGCTTCTTATAGGAAGTTCCTTGCCTTAAGTAGCGCGATGTCTGCTGCTCTAAACTCCCTAGTAAATAAAGGCCTCCTTACTCTTGGCTTTAACAGTAAAGCTAGCCTAGGGTGGAGCTGGTCTTCCATTTTCCTGATTGTATCTTGGGTATCGATCTTCTAAGTATGCCTATAGTTGTACAAGGTCCGCTTAGCTTGCTTTGGCTTAGCCTATCCCTCTAGCTTAATTTTAGTAGAGGACTTCTTCTCTTGAAGTTCACTGATCGTGACTGTACGTTTAAGGATACGTTGGGGGGTAGACTTAGACTCTTAATCTAGCAGTGCGTCTCTTTGATCTACGTCTCTCTGGTAATCCTTGTTAATCAGTAGGGGTAGGAGCTCCTTTCTTGGTATAATTACGTCCTGCCTGCCATGGTAGTTCCTCTTAGTTCGCTATACTAAGGCCTAGCACTTGTAATTAATAAGGGCCCCAGTCTTCTCAAACCACCTACAACCAATAAGAAGATCGTGGCGGCCTATATTATAGAATAGGAACCATGTGGAGACTTATCAGCCATCTATAACTAGGTTAGCCCTAAAGAGCTATCTAATTATATCTGTCTGCTAATTGTTATGGCCAGATACGGCAACTCCTCGTCCCTTGATCCTGTAGAACTTTAGTTATAGTCGTTGCTCGATAATCGGCCGTAGCTTATAGTGTATAAAGGCTTCTCCGCCCGCGCTAGAGTTGAGTAGGCTTACTATATTAAGAGCTACGCCACCTAGCGCGATCCTGCATAGTATTGTAAGGGCTTTGCCTCCTAAGATCTCCTTCAGCTATATAGGCGCTGTGTTAATTGCTCTAATTTGCTCTAGGTAGGAGACTTCTCTTAGAGCTGCTTGTTTTCTAACTCCACCGAGTTAGTAACTATCTCGTATTCTTTGCTTTGGTTGATTGCTTTAGCTTCCGTCTTCTTTAGCGCTGTATAGTTATTGGAGTAGTGCCCTTGCTTACCACAGTTAAAGTAGGTAACTGGCGCTTTTGCGGCTGGTGCTAGAGTTAGAGGCTACTAAAAAGAGAGGGGACCTTTGGTCTCTTCAGCGCCCCTAGTAGAAGCTCTCTTACTAGCCTAGGCTGCTCTGCGGTCACTTCATTCCTTGCCTATCTGCTTTAGACCTTGGGCGTACTATTGGGTAGTCTTATAATAGGCCTAGAAGCTATAGTCTTCGTCTACCACCTTAACTTCTATTTAGACGCGTAGGCTGTTATAAAGCTTATTATAAAGCTCCTCTTTCTACTAATCTTGTAGCATCCTTGAGATATTTGCTAGCCGTACAAAGTTAGATTAGAAATTGTTAAAGTCTCCTAGGTACGGCATCTTGAGGCTTTTAAGCTCCTACTAGGTCTTGATGCGGCGATCTAGGTCCTTAAAGACGTTCTTTAGGAACTTAAGTACTTCTTTGCTAGTAGGGTTGCGTTCCGCATCGCGCTCTGCCTCTAGGTAGGGTAAGAGGTGGTTATAAGCTTTGCCTTCTACACGTGTCTTAATGTACGCTACTTTTACATTCTCTTCCTGATCTGGGTTGTCTTGATAGAACTAGTCTACATTAGATTAAAGCTTGTTTTATACATAGCCGCTCCAAGCGCGATAGGTAGGCTCTTTCCTATCTATTAGCGTAGGTAGGTCTAGAAACTTTACCATACATCCTAAACCCGTAACACTGCTTGTCTAAGAGAGTGGTGTCCCTTCTTATATTATCCGTAACGGTGTGCTTCCTTACTTGCTGTCTTCCTGATCTAGGGCTTATATAGTAACCTTGCGGCCCATCCTTAATATCTTCTAATTAGCCTCGCGGAGCTCGTCTATCCTATTGTCTAGGTGCTCCTTGAGCTCCGCTATTTTTACCTTAGCCTCCTCTTTTCCATCTAGGGCCTTATGCGTGTGGTTATTTGTGAGATGCCATAGCATAGCGACCTGCTGTTCCAACGCCTTCCTTTGTATTCCCTGGAGCCTCAGCTCCTCTATAAGTTCGGTTATAGGTATCTCGGCTAGGCTCTGGGTAGTTACGGCTATGAACTCCCTCTTAGTCTCTATTTTAAAGTATATAGGGTTCTCGTCATCTTCTAACTGTGTTATAAGGCGGTTTTATTTGCTCTTTATATTGTCTGAAAGCTCTGTCTCGCCATAGTACGGTTGGAGCTCCGGCGGCTTAAGTGACGCGTCTACGGGTTCCTCACGTGCTGCCAGCGTTGGGTCGGTAGCTATCTCTAGCGCGCTAGGCCTTAACGCGCTCCTTTTTGCCATAGTGTCTCTTTTGCTTTCTTAGGCAACTCTTACCACTAAGATTATAATTAGGGTGATCCTTTTAATCTAATTGCTACAGTCTCTTCTTTTAGCTACTTAATCTGCTGTCGCAATTACCTGCCTTAAGCAGGGCTTAGTGGGTTGGTTGGTCTGTAGTCGTGGTGGTAGAACTAGCTATGCGTTTGACCGTTGGACCTAGTATTATGTCGCCTCTATAGGCCAATTGGGGTTAACCTTAGTCTAATATCACGGCTAGCTTTCCGTGGGAGCAATCCGATAGATTAAGCAACAATAAGGGGCTATATTATAAATAGACTAAGGTAAGGGCTCGAAGAAAGGGGCGCGGTAGACGACTATGTACATGTTCGGTCGTCGGGGCAACGTTAGGGCAACGTTGATCCGTGACCAACGACGCTTCGATGGTAGCTATGTAGACGAACCGTCACAGCTGCTATATTTCTTAGCATAGTAGTAGAGGTATTAGGTAATTTCCGGTGTTTGTTTATTTCCTAGGGGTTCTAGTCTATACATATCCTATTCTTAGGTTTCGCGTTTTGTTTATATTCTTTTAGTTCTTAGGGGTCTATCCTATCCTTATAGTCCTGGTAATGTCCTTAGGGTCCTATTCTGTGTCCTTGTCCTATTTATGGCCTTATAAATATATTTAAGTTCCTTTTTAGGAAAAAAGAGTGGTAATAAGCTTTGGATAATATTAGCGACTTAGTTAATTAAGGTATAAGCATGGTAAGAGGGACGCGCAAGCCTATATAATTAGATTGTCTATAAATGAGGATCTAAAGCTAGAGAAAGGAAAGGAGAAGAAGGGCAGCGCTGCTTGAAGTTTTATACAATCCTTAAGTTACATAACTTGGCGTCTACTATAATCTACTGTCTACTACTAGCGCCGTAATAGGTAGAATAAGAAGAGCAATTTATATACTAGATCTAATAGTAACGCCAATTACTAGATCTATTTTATCCTTACAAGCTACCGTAACCACTATTATATACTTAGTAGCGTTGCTAATAATTAGGAGCAGAATAAGACCAATAAAGGTAATAGAGATAGTACCACTTGCTATAACCTCACTAATGCTATTAACTATAAATTTAGAGTAGAAGGCGACTAAGGTAGTGGAGATTATAAAAGTAACAAGTATACCCCAAATTATTAGTTAGGGCTTATTAATCCTATTATCTTCTACTTTTGCGTTTAAGCCCCACACAAACTATTTTTAATTTATTTCACCTCTAAATATGGCTACTATTCCAGCGCTAATTTATATAATTTTATAGAAAGCACCACACTCCCCAACTTTAGAGGATTTACGCTTAGGAACCTTTTAGCTAGGAGCATTATATATTTTAGCGTATAACTTTAGTTAAAAGATAAGGTAGTAAGTATAGACAACTAAAAAAATAACAGCTATTCCGCGTAAAAGCTCCCAATTAAAAGTAGAGCTATTAGAGTCTATAGCTAAGTAGGTTAATATTTATCTAAAGTCTAAAGTTCTTATTAAGCTTACTTAACAGCATAGAATAAAAGACGGTTAAAATAACTAGGCTACTAATATATAGAGCTAAAAGGCTGGCTGTGGTCTATATAACTATAACATTAAAGTACTACTCTACTTAGTTAATGCCTCTAAAGAAGCGTCAGGAAAACGGGAAGTGGCGCAGGAAATTTGGTTTCGCTAAATGTATTTTTGGGCCCGGGGCTAGCTTTTCGCCATATTAGCCGACCCCCTAGGGCCTAGGGCCAGCTTTCCGCCATATTAGCTGACCCTTTAGGGCCCGGGGCTAGCTTTCTGCCATATTAGCTGACCCCCTAGAGCTATACGCTAGCTTATGGCTATAAAATAAATATTGTCACTATTATTGCATTTATTGCTATTAGGGTATTAAAATCCTA